>Cebus_capucinus_imitator_PRJNA485217_SSR105__coassemble_210_pt1 | contig 43376 bp, 43 predicted proteins | sample Cebus_capucinus_imitator_PRJNA485217_SSR105__metabat2_low_PE_008 | metagenome-assembled genome bin Cebus_capucinus_imitator_PRJNA485217_SSR105 | reverse complement strand
TTGAGCTTTTGTTTAATATCTATATATTTTTTTGTTTAATAAAAATTATTGTTTATAAGCTATCATCACAAGACTTGCTTTTTATCCCATCATTATGGGCTATAGGCGTGGCTTCACCATCCACGCCTTCATTGCGAGAAGCACAGCGACGAAGCAATCTATTCTTAGAATTTGTTTTAAAGGTTTTTGTAATTTTTAGTTTATAGATTGCCACGCCAAATTCTACGAATTTGTCTCGCAATGACAAATAAATAAGCCGTCATTACGAGCGTAGCGAAGTAATCCATTCTTAGAATTTGGTTTAAAATATTGCTTCGTTTTACTCGCAATGACAAAGCGGTAGCTGTAATGGTTGCTTCACTTTTTGCAAAAGTTCGCAATGACGAGGTGGGAGTTTGCAATGATGATTTTTTGGATTTAGTATCTGTATTATGATGACATATGGCGATATTTAAATTCTCACTCAAAATAGCCAAATTCGTGCATTTTTTTATAAATTTCGCCTACTAGTTTTCCAGCTGTTATATTGCGTCCGCCGTGTTCTAAAAGTATGGTTACAACATATCTTGGCTTAGCATATGGTGCATAAGAGCTTATCCAGGAGTGCGATCTGTTGTAATACTCAAACTGCCTTTCATCAACTCTTTTTTTGTCAGTTTGCGAAAAGCCTACGACTTGAGCCGTGCCTGTTTTGGCTGCGACTTTTACAGGCAGAGCGTTTAAATACCTAAAAGCCGTGCCACCTTCTTCATTTGCCACAGCATACATAGCCTCTCTTATGTAGGGTAGTTGGCTTTTTTCAAAAAGGCTGAAAATTTCGCCTTGCTCTATACTTAAATTTTCATCTTCTATGCTTTTTATGAAGTGTGGCACGACCTTGCTTCCTTTGGCTATTTGTGCTGTGTATTTGGCTATTTGCATAGGTGTTGCTAGGAAATTTCCTTGTCCTATGGAGGTGTTTAGTGTATCACCTTGAAACCAGCTTTGGCGGTATTTTTGCATTTTCCATTCTTTACTTGGCAAAACTCCTACAAATTCGTTTGGTAAATCAACGCCTGTTTTAGAGCCAAAGCCTATTTTAGCTAAACTTTTGCTTAACTGATCTATGCCAACTTGCAAACTTGCGTTGTAAAAATACACATCGCAACTGTATTTAATAGCGTGTTTTAAGTCCAAATTCCCGTGACCGCTTCTGTTCCAGCACCTAAAAAACCGCTCTCCAAGCTCAATGCTTCCGCTACAAAAAAACTTAGTTTCAGTGTTGATAACTTTAGAGTTTAAAAACGCAAGTGCAACGCCCATTTTAACAACAGATCCAGGAGGATAATAGCCATTTATAAGCTTGTTTGTAAAAGGGTGGTCTAAGTTATTTGAAATCTCATTCCAGTCTTTAAGTGAAATTCCACTAACAAAAGGGTTTAAATCATACTCAGGAAAGCTTCCAGCTGCTAAAATAGAGCCATCATTTACATCCATAATCACAGCAGCACCGGCATTGCCTTCAAAAATAGAGCTTAAAAAGGCTTGTAAGTTTATATCTATGCTAAGTTTTATGTCCTTTGACTTGGAATTTTCATATCTTAGTTGTTCAAGTTCTTTGTTTAAGGCATTTACCTTATAGCTTCTAATGCCCATTTTGCCTTGTAAAATTTCATTATAAAAACGCTCTATGCCACTTTTGCCAACATAGTTTGTAAGCTTTGCAATTTCGTTTTCTTGGATATCTTCTAAATTTGCCTTGCCAACATAGCCTATAATGTGGGATGCTAGTTTTCCAAATGGATATTTTCTTTTAACTGTTGGGCTTATTTTGATATTTGGGTTTAAATTTAGCACGGAAAAATAAGGAGCCATCCTATCATAAGGCATAAAATCCACGATTTTAATAAAATCTTGATTGTAGTATGAGTCGTTTTTTTTGTAAAAATCTTCTAATTTAGTAGCATTTAGCTCAGAAAAAGTGTTTTCAAGTTCTAAAAGTTCTTTATGCAAAAGCTCTTTGTCTTGCTTTTTAAGGCTTAAATAAGGCTTTAAAGAAATGCTAAAACCAAGATCATTTATGGCTAGTAGGTTGCCATTTTTATCTGCTATCTCACCTCGAATAGGTGCGATAAATTCCGTTTTTATAGCGTTTTGCTTAGCTAGTTCTTCATAGTAAATATTTGATTTTATACTTAGATAATAAACCCTACTTAACAAAAACATAAAAAACAAAAATATAAAACCAGCGACTAATCTTAATCTCATTAAATTTTATCCTTAAAAAAAACATAGGCTAAAAAGCATTCCAAAATAATAGACACAAAAAAAGAAAAGCTAAAAAAAGTTATCTTTTCATCACTTAAAAAAGACAAGGTAAAATCTAAAATAAAAATAAAAAGATAGGAAAAAAGCACAAAAATAATAGGCATAAACTTACCTACTTTTAAATTTGTCTTAATCCAATCAGCACAAATATAATAAAAAATAAAAAAGGCAAACCACGATGAAAATACGAAAAAACCATAACTCACATCAGTAAAAAACAAAAAAAATAAAGAAAAATACCAGCGAAAATCAAACTTATTAAAAAGCCTTTCTTTTTCTTCTAAAAGATAAAACATATAACAAAAAATCAGGCCATAAAGCAAAGGTAAATACACAAAAATAGAGCCTAGAATTTGATAAATAATTAAAAAAATTCCAAAAAAAACATAAGAGCCATTAAGCTTTGTTTCATAGCTAACGCTCATTATCAAGTCCTAAACACTGATTTATAATGATTTTTTCTAGTTCATCAAGCCCTGTTTTGTTTAAATTTGAAACTAAAACCGAGTTTTTAAAGGTGTTTTTAAGTTTTGTTTTTTGGCTTTGATTTAGCTTGTCACTTTTTGTAAAAACCTTTAAAATTCTTTGATCTTCTTTTTTAAAGTCCTGCAAATACTCATCAAGCCTTAAATCAGGCTCTAAATTTGTATGGCGTGAGTCTATTAGATGTATAAAAAGTTTTATGGAAGTTCTTTTTCTTAAAAACTCATCTAAGTTTTTATCCCAACTTTTTTTTAAATCCTTGCTAACCTTGGCATAACCAAAACCGGGCAAGTCAATGAAATTTATACTAAATTTATCATTATCTTTTTTACATAAAATTTCAAAAAAATTTATAAGTCTTGTTTTACCGGGCGTTGATGAGCTTTTGGCTAAATTTTTTTGTTTGCATAAAGAATTTATCAAGGAGCTTTTACCTACATTTGAACGCCCTAAAAACGCCACTTCGCTAAAAATAGATGGATACTCCTCATCAAATTTAGCAAAGGAAGTGATAAATTTAGCCTGAAGTATCATTTTTCCTCTAGTTCAAACACAAAACGAGCCGGTTTTTGCTCCTTGCTTTGCACTTGATAGATGTTACTTTTTTTATCAACTATAATTTTATCGCCAAAGAGTTTTTGTTTGCTTCCAAGCTCGTTTATATTGGCATTTCCATTGATTTCATAAATATCTTTTATGGCATCGTAAATAAACTTATCCCCACTTCCCGTGTAGGTTTTGCCTTTTAAGCTTATCTTAAATTTAGGATTTTGCGTCGCTTCGTAGCGTATGGGCTTTTTGTTTTTGTTCGTGTAAATTACCAATTTTTCAGCAGTTAAGATATCATTTTCTCTTATTAACTCGACATTTCCACTAAGTATATTTTCACCTTTATTTTCATCTGCATAGAAATTTAAGGCTTTAACTTCTATTTGAACGCCAAAAGCAAGACTTGTAAAAAGTAAAAAGCAAATCAATTTTCCCTTAACCACGCATTAACTCCTTGAATTTTTAAAATTTTATTTTTAATTTCGTAGTTTAAACTATCTCCGTTAATGATGTTTTCACCAACAAAGGCTCTAAAAGTAGAATTTGTGCTTATGGTTTTATCTTTTAAATTATATTCTACCTCATCAGAAAATATTTTTATATCATCGTTTATATAACTTGCATCGCCTACAAATAAAAGCTTGTCCATATTTTCACTAAGAAATTCTACTTTTTTAGCACTAACATTAAAGTCTAAATTTAAATTTATGAAATTTTCAAATTCATCTTTTTTCTCATATCTAGTCCAAGAATCTGCTTTATAATAGGACTTTACGCTAGTTTGATTTAACTCATAAGCACTCAAATCACTTGCTTCTATATTTTTAAAATTTAAAGAATAATTATTTAAATTTAAAGAATACGGCTCTTGCAAACTCAAAGCCGTGAAAACAATGGCAAACAAGGATATTAAAAGAGAGAAAATTCTTATAGCCAAAGCTTATCCCACTCATCTTTTAAGCCATTTTTTTCGACTAAAATTTCTATCATCTCAGCTACTGCTGCTTTTCCGCCCTTTTTGCTAAGACTTATATCAACATTAAGATTTTTTAAGGCATCTTTTGGCTTAAAACTAAGCCCAAGGCTTGATAACAAAGCCTTATCATTATAATAATCACCTATCCCAGCACACTGAGAAAAATCTAGCTCAAGCTCTTTTATGATTTCTTTAGCACAAGCTAATTTATCCTTAACGCCCTGTCTTAAAATAGAAATTTTTAAATCCTTAGCCCTTTTTTCCACGCAAGGACAAGTTCTACCTGTGATAATAGCTATTTTCTTACCAAGCCTTAGCCACGCCTCAATAGCAGCTCCGTCCTTAACATCAAATTCTTTTATAAAATTCCCATCCGAAGTGTAGATGATTTTGCCATCTGTTAAACAACCATCTACATCTAAAAAAATTAACTCTATCATTCTCTTACCACAAAAGCCCCAGAAAATGCTCCGCTAGAAGCAAAATCTCTAGCCTCTTCTTCACTTCTAAAGCCTGTTAAGAAAACGCGGTTTAGCCCATCTACTGAACTTGTGCGTATGGTTGATGAGTAACTTCTGTAGGTTTTGTATTTTGCTGCTGTAACTCTTGCTCCTTCAGGATTTTTAAACGCACCAATTTGCACCATAAAATTCCCGCCCTCATAAATTTGTCCATTATTTGCTATCTCACCGCCATTGCCGTAATTTACATTAGAATGCACGACATTACTAGAATTTTTAGAGCCAAAGCCCATAACTTCAAGCCTCACAGGAGCTGTGCCTGAGGCTATCATATCTATTTTACTAGCAGCACCTTTTGAAAGGTCTATTATGCGGTTATTTACAAAAGGTCCTCTATCATTTACGCGAACTGTGACTTGGCGGTTATTGTTTAAGTTTGTAACCTTTAAAATGGTATTCATAGGTAAGGTTTTATGAGCTGCTGTTAAGCCATTTTGATCGTAAGTTTCGCCATTGCTTGTTTTTTTGCCGTGAAAACCAGGCCCATACCAACTAGCTATCCCATCAGCACTTGTGCCAACTTCAACAACGGTTGGATAATAAGTTTTGCCATTTATTGTGTAAGGCTTCATAGTGCCTTTTGTGCCTGATGAGCTTGGAGAGCTTTTAAAATCATTGCTTGGATAATATACATTTGCATTGCCCATATTTGAAAAAAAGCTAGTTCCAAAACAGCCATTAAAAAACAAAAGTGCCAAACTAGCGAGCGACAATTTTAGCATAAGTTTTATTTGCATTTTTCTTCTCCTTGATAGGTATAATTAATTTTTGATTTATACTAATGAAATTTTTAGAAATTTTGTTAAATTCTTTAATCTCTTCAACGCTTGTATTGTGCATCCTTGCAATTTTATATAAAGAATCGCCTGATTTTACAATGTAAATTTTTGTCATAGGTATGCTAGTATCAACCTTAGCAAATTTTTCAGCCTTGAAATTCTTATCAAAAAAGGCTACTTTGTTAAGTGGTATATACATATAATACCCATTTCCAGGGGGAGTAAAATTATGTCTAAACTGAGGATTGTATTTTTTAAGCGTGGCTAAGTCCATTTTTAAATTCTTAGCAAGTTCTTTTAAAGATACAGATGATGGAACATCAACCTTGACAAATTCATTGCTTAAAGCATAGTTCATTAAAGACGCATCCTTGCCAAGTAAAAAATCTCTATCATTTGCCAAAAAGGCTAAAACAAGAATTTTTCTAATAAAATTTCTAGTTTCTAAAGAAAGATATTTTTTATCAGGGTCGATTAAAACACTTAAATCATCACTTTTGGCTTGTTTTATGGCTTTTGCAAGCTTACCATTGCCACAATTATAAGCTAAAATCGCCAAATACCACTTGCCAAATTCAGCCTTTAATTTCTTAAGATAAGCACTAGCTGCGTAGGTTGATTTCACAAAATCCTTTCTTTCATCCACATAAGCATCTATTCTAAGCCCTAAATTCCTGCCTGTTTCTTTCATAAACTGCCACACACCAACTGCCTTAGCATTAGAAACGCTGTGTGCTTTAAGCCCTGATTCTACCATAGCTAGATACAAAATTTCTTCTGGTACTCCTTGCTGGGATAAAATTTTTCTAATCATAGGAGTAAGCTTTGAAAAGTTACTAACCCCGTCTATTAAAGTTTGACTATGTTTAAGCTTTAAATCCTCGCCCGTTTGAACAAAAATCAAATCGCTTATAAAACTTGGATTTATGTCTAAATTTCTTAAAATATTTATCTGTCTTTCGTAAAATTCTGGGCTATTTTGTGCCAAAGCTAGACAGCAAAATGCCATAAAAGCAAGTAAAAATTTTCTCATACTAAAGCCTTAAAAAATAATCTTTTTGAATTTTCATAACAAAGTTTTAAAACTTCTTCTTTTGAGACGCCTAAAATTTCAGCCATTTTACTAGCTACAAAATGCGTTAAAATAGGCTCATTTCTTTTACCCCTAAAAGGCTCTGGACTAAGATAAGGCGCATCAGTTTCAAGCAAAAGTTTTTCTTTTGGAATTTGTGGCAAAAGCTCTACTAAATTCTTAGCATTTTTAAAGGTCAAAACCCCGCCAATACCAAAATAAAAGCCATCATCACAAAGGCTTAGCAAAAGTTTACTAGCATTGAAGCAGTGCAAAACCCCACCTACAAGCTCTTTAGCGTATTTATGTAAAATTTCATAAGTATCTAAATTTGCTTCTCTTGAGTGGATTATAACAGGTTTTTGATACTCTTTTGCAAGTTCAAGCTGGGCTTTAAAAATCTCTTTTTGCTCCTTTTTTTCCTTTTCTATTTCAAGTAAATCATCACTTTTAAAACGAAAATAATCAAGCCCACACTCGCCAACAGCTACACATTTTTCACAATCTAAATATTTTCTTAGAATTTTTTCATCAAAGCCTTGAATTTCATAAGGATGAACCCCAACCGCAAAAAAAAGATTTTCATACTTTTCGCAAAGCTCAAAAGCCCTTGGCAAATCTTTTATATCAGCTGCTGGGATTATTATTTTATCTATGCCATTTTTAAAGCTATGAGTTAAAATTTCATCCAAATCATTCTTAAAAACCTCACTATCTAAATGACAATGCGTATCAATAATCTTTAAATCATTTGCAAAACTAAGCTCTAAGAACATACCTCAACCCTATCCTTGCCATTAGCCTTAGCCTTAGAAAGTGCGTTGTTTGCTTTCTTGACTAAGCTTTCAAATTTATCCTTGCTTTTACCAAAAACAAGCCCTATTGAAGCTGTGAAAAATATCTCGTCTAAATTTACTAAAACACCGGCATTTTTGATATTTACACGAATTCTTGAAAGAATTTTAATAGCCCTTTCTTGTGAGATATTTTTAAGCAAAATACAAAATTTATCAGCACTAAACCTGCCTATAACATCACGCCCCTTTGTCTCACTTTGCATTTCATTAGCACAAATTTTAAGCACTCTATCGCCTATTTCATAGCCATATTCTTCGTTAATGCCCTTAAGCTCATCAATGTCTAAAAAGGCAAAGGCAAATTCTTCTTCTTTGCTTGAAATTTCATTAAAATAATCCTCCAAAGCACCCATTAAAGCATTATGATTTTTCACCCCAGAAACCGGATCTAAAATATTATAAGCGTTTAGAAATTTTAAATTATCCATATTAGCCAAACACCTACTTAAACGGCAGTTAAAGCTCTCTTTATTTAATGGCTTAAGTAAAAACTCATTTACCTTATTTTTTAAAGAAACAGCCTCAAATTCGTTATCATCGCCTAGTAAAATCACGCCAAGCTCATCATTTGCAAAACGCTCTCTTATATTGCAAAGTAAGTCAAAGCCATTTAAAATAGGCATATTAACATCGGCTATTACAAGTCTTACATCGTTATTATCATTTAAATAACTAAGTGCTTCTTCTCCGTGAGCTGCCACAAGGACTACAAACTGCCTTTGAATGAGAATTTTTTTAAGCTCATTTCTTTGCTCTAGCTTACTCATAGCAAGTATAATTTTTGTTTTAGCATACTTTTTAAGTGTGCTTATGGAATCAATTATTTGATCTATGCAATTATCACTTTCTTTAAAAATATAATCAAGTATATCCTTATGCATAAATTTTTCTTTAGTTTCCTTATCATTACTAGCTGTTAAAACTATGGTTGGAATCTTTTTTTCTATCATTAAATCAACTATTTCGCCATTATTAGCATCAGGCAAACAAAGATCTACAAAGGCTAGAAAATAGCTATTAAAGTCCAAATTTTTCGCTTCTTTAAAAGAAAAAATTATATCAACTTCACAATGCAAACTAGTCCAAATTTTTTTAGCCAAAAGTTTGCTAAGCATTTTATTATCTTCTATAATTAAAATTTTCTTATCCATAAAATCAAATTTCCTCTTGTGCTTTAAAATGCTTTATAAAATTTTAAGAATTTTTAATTCTAACATAGCAAAATAAAAAATCCGCTTAATGAGTAAGCAAAGTTTTAGCAAATTCTAAGGCTTCATCGCTTATTTTTTCCCCACTTATCATCCTTGCAAGCTCTTTTATGCGTTCATCTTTTTCAAGCTTTTTAACCCTACTTTCATTTGCATTTTTTTCCACTAAAAAATGATTTTTTGCACTTGAGGAAAGTTGTGGCAAATGAGAAATGGCAAAAATTTGATAAAAGCTCGCAAGTTCGTTTAAAACCTTGGCTATACTCATAGCCTCTTTTCCGCTTAAATTTGCATCAATTTCATCTAAAAATATAATGCCCTTACCATCATTTAAAATAAAACACTCAGTAGCAATAAAAGCAAGTCTAAGCCTGTTTAGCTCCCCAGAACTTAGCTTTTTAAGCCCTGCTTCATTTATGCTTAAAACAAGCTCATCTTGTCCTAAATTTGAAATTTCATCAAGCCTTTTAAGCTCTAAACTAATATCTTTCATATAAAGGTTTTTAAGATAAGAATTAAGCAGTTTTTCAAACTCTTTTAAATTAGCCTTTCTTAACTCACTAAGCTTTAAAGCCCTTTTTTCAAGCTCTGTTTTAAGTTTAGTATGGTTTTTTTCAAGCTCTGTTTTTTCAAAACTTAAATTTTCATAATGCTCAAGCTCCTTTTTTTTCTCATCTAAAATTTGCAAGGCATTTTCTATGCTTTGATAGCGGTTTATCAAAGATGAGAGCTTTTCTATCCTATCAAGCAAGGCTTCAATATCAAAATCAAGCTCATCAAAACTTTGCCTTTCAGCCACCACTCTAAGCTCGTTTAAAGCCTCTTCAAAAAAAGTGCTATCAACTTCGCTTAAATTTAAAGCTTCAATCACAGCTCTTTCAAGCTCAAAAATAGCCTCGGCTTTTGCCCAAGCAGCTTCTATTTTGTCTTTTTTAGAAAGGCGTTTTTTAAGGCTCATAAGCTCTTCATACTCGCCAACTTTTGGATTTATGGAAGAAATTTTTTCAATTTGCATCAAAGCAAGTTCTTTAAGCTCTTCAACTTTTTTTTCTTCATCTTGCACCTTTAAAAGCTCATTTTCACAAGCCTTAAATTCCAAAAAAAGCTCATTAAATTCAAGTTTAAATTTAGCAAATTCTTTATCTTTTTGTCCTTGCAAGGCATCAAGTAAGCTTAAAAATCTTTCATTAGAAAACTCGTTATTTTCTTTAGCTGAAAGGTATTTTACAAAGCTTTTTGAAAGGTTTTGCAAGGCTTTTTTGTTTATGCTTTGATTATTTATAAAATATCTTGTGCTTTTATCCTTTAGCATTTTAAAGGTATTTTCTTCATCTTCTTCTATGCCAAATTCTTGCATATCAAGCTTATCATCAAGCACAAGCTCTACAAATTTAGCCTCACTCTCACAAAGCCCAAAAGCACTTAAAATTCCTTTAAAAAGCACGGATTTACCAGCTCCACTAAGCCCTGTAAAAACCACAAGTCCTTTCTCAAATTCAAGTTCTGCTTTTTTAAAATTTACATTTTCCTTAATTAAAAGTTTATTTATCATTATTTTCCCCAGTGTAATTTTTCTTTTAAAATTTGAAAATAATCCCTATTTTTAGGATGTATAAGGCTCACGCTTTTATCGCTTAATTTAATTTTTATGCTCTTAAAATCTTTACTTTTAAAATTTTCTTGCCCATCTATACTAATCAAACAATCATCACTTCTAACCTCAAGCTCAAAGCCCCTTGGCAAAACTATAGGGCGTTGGGTTAGCGAATGCGAACAAACAGGCGTTAGTATAAAAACTTCTGCTAAAGTATAAACTATAGGTCCATTTGCGCTTAAATTATAAGCTGTCGAACCAGCAGGACTTGCGATAACTAGCCCATCGCCTGAGTATTCGTTAAACACACTTTTATTTCTTAAAACTTCAATATGAGCCATAGAATTTTGCGAAGTTCTAAAAAAAACTATGTCGTTAAAAGCTGTTTTTATAAAATTCTCACCACTTTTTAAAACAAAGTCAAATTCGAGTAAAAAAGGCTTTTCAATTCTAAATTTACCCTCAAAAAAATCCTTAAAAAATTCTCCAGCTTGATTTACTTTAAAATCTGTCAAAAAGCCTAAATTTCCTGCATTTATCCCAAGCAAGGCTTTATTGTATTCGCAAGCTTTTCTACAAAGTGATATTAAGGTGCCATCGCCTCCTAAAGAAATGACAAAATCGCTACTTTTAAAAAGCTCGTCAAGTTCAAATTTAGGTAAATTTAAGCTCTTAGAACTTGTTTTTTCTAGTAAAAGCTCTACATTTTTTTCTTTTAAAATGCTTTGTAAAAATAAAATTTCTTTATCTAAATTTGAATTTTTTCTAGCTACAAGCCCTATTTTTCTAATGTTTTTATAATCAAATATTTTTTTCATAAAAAGATTATATCAAATTCTTAGCAAAGCAAAAGGAAAAAAATACTATAATTTCACTTATTTTTCTTAAGGATAGACATTGAGAACACATTACAACACTGATTTGAGCCTTAAAGATGTAGGCTCTAAGGTAAGACTTTGCGGATGGGCAAATTCTTATAGAGACCACGGAGGAGTGATTTTCATCGACCTAAGAGACAGAAGCGGACTTATACAGCTAGTTTGCGATCCAAAAGATAGCACAAAAGCCCACGAAATAGCTTCCTTAGTAAGAAACGAATTTGTTTTAATAGCCGAGGGCATCATTCGCCCAAGAGGTGAAGGGCTTATAAATCCTAAGCTTAAAACAGGCGAAATCGAAGTTGTGGTTGATGAACTTGTCATAGAAAATGAAAGCAGGGTTTTACCATTTGGCATAAATGATGAAAGTGTAAATGAAGAATTAAAGCTTAAATACCGCTTTTTAGACCTTCGCTCAAACAAACTTTATGATAATTTTGCCCTACGCTCAAAGGCTTGTATAGCTGCTAGAAATTCACTTGCAAATATGGGCTTTTTAGAGGTTGAAACGCCTATTCTTACTAAGGCTACTCCTGAGGGTGCAAGGGATTATTTGGTGCCATCTCGTGTGCATCAAGGTGAATTTTATGCTTTGCCTCAAAGTCCGCAGCTTTTCAAACAGCTTTTAATGTGTGCTGGATTTGACAGATATTTTCAAATAGCAAAATGCTTTAGAGATGAGGATTTAAGAGCTGATCGTCAGCCTGAATTTACTCAAATTGATGTTGAAATGAGCTTTTGCGAACAAAAAGATGTGATGAAAGTAGCTGAAACCTTTTTAAAAGATATTTTTAAAGCTTGTGGAAAAGAAATTCAAATTCCATTTCGCCAAATGACTTATAAAGAAGCTATGGAAAATTACGGCTCTGACAAGCCTGATTTAAGATTTGATATGAAATTTATCGATGTGATTGATATTTTTGCACGCTCAAACAACGAAATTTTTGCAAACATCGCTAAGGATACCAAGAAAAACCGCATAAAAGCACTTCGCGTGCCAAAGGGTGATACTATCTTTTCAAAAAGACAAATGCAAGGCTTTGAAGAATTTGTGCGTAAATTTGGAGCAGCTGGGCTTGCTTTTATACAGGTTAAAGAAGATGGACTTAAAGGACCGCTTTGCAAATTCTTTAGCGAAGAGGACTTAAAAGAGCTTAGCAAAAGGTGCGAACTTGAAGTTGGCGATGTAGTATTTTTCGGAGCTGGAGTTAAAAAAATAGTGCTTGATTATATGGGGCGTTTTAGAATTTTCTTAGCACAAGAACTTAAAATCATCGACGAAGAAGCCTTAGAATTTCTTTGGGTGGTGGATTTTCCTATGTTTGAAAAAAATGATGATGGTAGTTTTTCTGCTATGCACCATCCTTTTACTATGCCTAAAAATATAGACGAGCAAGACTTAGAAGAAATTAGCTCAATAGCCTATGATGTCGTGCTTAACGGCATAGAACTTGGCGGTGGAAGTATAAGAATTCATAAGGATGAAATTCAGCAAAAAGTCTTTAGACTTCTTAATATCGATGAAAACGCACAAAGGGAAAAATTTGGCTTCTTGCTTGACGCTTTAAGCTTTGGAGCACCACCTCACGGGGGCATTGCTATAGGACTTGATAGACTCATAATGCTAGTTACTAAATCAAGTAGCATTAGAGAAGTCATAGCCTTTCCAAAAACACAAAGAGCACAGTGTCTAATGACAGGTGCTCCAAGCGTAGCAAGTGTTGATGCTATGAGAGAGCTTGGACTTAAACTAAGGGAGAATAATAAATGAAAAATTTATTTTTAATCATAGGCGCACCCGGAAGTGGCAAAACAACAGATGCTAGTATCATAGCTAAGGATGATAAAAGTTTTACGCATTATTCAACTGGTGATTTGCTAAGAGATGAAGTAGCACGCAAAAGCGAACTTGGAAAGCTCATCGATAGCTTTATTTCAAAAGGGAATTTAGTCCCCTTAAATGTCGTTGTAGATACCATAGTAACAGCTATTAAAAAAGCTCCTACGCAAAATATCATAATCGATGGTTACCCAAGAAGTGTCGAGCAAATGAGTGCTTTTGACAAGGTTTTAAGCGAACAAAATGAAGTAGTCCTTAAAGGTGTGATAGAAGTAAGGGTAAGCGAAGAAGTTGCTAAAGAGCGTGTTTTAGGGCGAAATCGTGGGGCTGATGATAATGTAGAGGTTTTTTACAATAGAATGAAAGTTTATACCGAGCCTTTGAGCGAAATTTTAAGCTTTTATAAGGCTAAGAATTTACATTTTAGTGTAAATGGAGAAAGAAGTATAGAAGAAATAGTAAATGATATTAAAAAACTTTTAAAGGAGATACAATGAAAAAACAATTTTTATATCCATTAGTCGTGGGGGGGGGATCTTACTAAGTGCTTGTAGCACTAGTCAGATTCATAATGTTCAAACTCAAGGTGAAATTTCTAAAAAATTTTTATATGCTGATGCTAAATGTGGTGACAGCGAAGAAGAGCAATATTTGCAAAAACAAATTGTAAAACAACTCAAGTCAAAAAATATCTATGGTAAAGATATTAATATAAAATGTAAAATTTTAAGTTATGATGAAGGAAATCGTTTTGCAAGATATATGGTAGTATTTGGTGCAGGAGCTGCGACAACTACAATTAAAATAGAACTAGAAAATCAGCAAAATGAAAAAATAGGAAATTTTGAGGTAACTGCTGAAATGTCAGCAGGTGTTTTTGGTGGCTCTGCTCTAAATACTTTAGACGCAGGTGCTACAAAAATAGTAGATTTTATAAATAAAAATTACATAGAACAAGGAAAGAAAAATGAACTTAAGCAAAATTAAAATTGGAGATATACCAAATAAAATTAACGCCATAATAGAAATTCCATATGGTTCAAGCATAAAATACGAATTTGATAAAGAAAGCGAAGCTGTAGTGGTTGATAGGGTTATGGCTAGTGCTATGTTTTACCCAGCAAATTATGGCTTTATAGCTAATACTCTAGCAGATGATGGCGATCCTGTGGATATTTTGGTTTTAAATGAATATGCTATTCAAGCTGGAGCTGTGTTGCCTTGTCGTTTGATAGGGGTTTTGATAATGGAGGATGAAAGCGGGATGGATGAAAAGCTTTTAGCCGTGCCTACAAGCAAGGTTGATCCAAGGTATGATAATATAAAATCCTACACAGATTTACCACAAGCTACTTTGAATAAAATCAAAAATTTCTTTGAAACTTACAAAATTTTAGAGCCAAATAAATGGGTTAAAGTGCAAGATTTCAAAGGCATTAAAGAAGCTGAAGAAATTTTACAAAAAGCGATTAAAAACTACAAAGCTTAAATTTCAAACCTTAAATTTGCAAGGCTTTAAGATAAAAACCTTGCAAAATCTAAATTTAACTTTTCTTAAAAACTCAAAATTTTTCTATATAAAAATTATCCCAAGTTTGACTTACAGGCATAAGCTCAAGCTCATTTATATTAATATGCTCAGGCAATGCCAAAACAGAGCAAATCACTTCTGCGATGTCATCAGCACTTAAAAATTTAGTGTTTTCATATATAGCCTTAGCTTTTTGTTTATCGCCCTTAAAACGCACCTCGCTAAATTCAGTCTTACAAAGCCCAGGAGCTATATTTGTAACCTTGATATTTGAGCCTTTTAAATCATTTCTTAAAGCCAAAGAAAACTGCCTTACAAAAGCTTTTGTTCCACAATACACATTCCCACCAGGATAAGAGTATCGCCCAGCTACTGAGCCGATATTAAAGATATTTGCACTTTTTTGCTCTCTTAAAAGCGGTAAAACAGCTCTTGCGACATATAAAAAACCCTTTATGTTTGTATCTACCATAGTTTCTATATCTTCAAGGGCTAATTCGTCAAATTTTTGTGTGCCAAGGGCAAGTCCTGCGTTATTTATCAAAACGCTTATGTTTTTAAAATCACTAGGCAAACTCTCAACAGCTTCAAAAATTCCATACTTATCTCTCACATCAAGATTTAATGTGTAAATTTTATCTTTAAACAAGGCTTTTAAATTATCAAGCCTTTCTTTTCTTCTTGCAAGTGCTATTATTTTAAAGCCCTTTTTAGCCAAAGCCTTAGCACAAGCAGCACCAAAACCAGAACTTGCTCCCGTGATAAACGCGGTTTTCATCTTTGTCCTTTAAAATTTTAAGAGTGTTTTCTTTGAAATTCTTTCATAAAATCACAAAGAGTTTTAACATTATCTAAACTAACGGCATTATAAATGCTTGCACGAATTCCACCTAAAATTCTATGTCCTTTAAGCCCTAGCATATTCGCCTCTTCAGCTTCTTTTACAAAAACGCTCTCAAGTTCAGCATTCTTAGCCACATTAAAGCTTACATTCATAAGAGAGCGAGAGCCTTTTTGAGCATGAGCTTTATAAAAGTCATTACTTTCATCTATGCACTCATAAAGCATTTTAGCCTTTTGTTCGTTTTTAGCATTAATCACATCAAGCCCACCCTGCTCTAAAAGCCATTTCATTTCAAGTGCAAACATATAAATCGCAAAGGTTGGCGGGGTATTAAAAAGAGAATTATTTTCGCTGTGAATTGAGTATTTTAGCATACTTGGGATGTTTTTATTCTTGCTTCGCTCAAGCATATCCTTGCGTATAAAAACACAAGAAAGCCCTGAAATTCCAGCGTTTTTCTGCACTCCACCATAAAAAAGAGCGATATTGCTAAAATCCACTTTTTTTGAGAAAAAATCACTTGAAGCATCGACTATCAAAGGAGATTTAGTCTTTGGATAGCTAAGATATTGCGTGCCATAAATTGTATTATTCGAGCAAATATAAGCATAATCAGCCCCGTCGCTAAATTTCACCTCAGGTATATAGCTAAAGTGCTTATCTTCGCTACTTGCTACCACTTTTACATTAAGCCCTAAAATTTGAGCTTCTTTTATAGCTTTTTTCGTCCAAACTCCAGTATTTGCATACTCACAAACTCCGCCCAAATTTAAGTTCATAGCCACCATAGCAAACTGCAAACTAGCCCCACCTTGCAACAAAAGCACCTCATAATCATCATTTAAACCATAAAGTTTTTTGGCATTTTGTATGGCTTCATTGTGAAGTTCTTCAAAAACCTTGCTACGATGTGAAATTTCCATTATAGAAAAGCCCTTGCCTTGATAATCGCAAAGCTCATTTTGTGCTTTTTGTAAAAGCTCTAAGGGTAAAGCTGACGGACCTGCGCTGAAATTTATTTTTCTCATTTTCTATCCTTTATATGATTTGTGCTTCTTTGCTTAAATTATGGGAGCTTAAGACGATTTTATCCCCACTTTTAAGCTCTTTAAGGTTTGATATTTTACCATTTTTTTGTATGCAAACAAGATTTTTACTCTTTTTAAAGAAATTTTCGTGCTGAAAAAAAGAATTTTCTAAATTTTCAAGGCTTAATCTAGCCACATTTAAGCGGTTTTGCAAGGCTCTTTTAAGATTTAGTAAAAGCTCTTTATTTTGTTTTAAACTTTGTTCTATTTTAAGGGGTAAAGACTGCATTTTATAGCTTTTTTCCAAGCTTTCAAGCTCTTTTGAAAAATTTTCAAATTTAGCCTTAAAAAGCGTTTTAAGTCTATCCTCTAAAAGATCTAAACCCTGCTCTAGCGAAAGTTTAGAGCTAAAGCATTCAATCGCTGCACTTGGAGTTGACGCTCTAAAATCAGCCACAAAATCACTAATCACATAATCAATCTCGTGCCCAATAGCTGAAATAATAGGCGTTTTTGCTCTAAAAATAGCCCTTGCTAAGCTTTCATCATTAAAGCAAAAAAGATCCTCCCTACTTCCTCCACCTCTTGCGATAATAATAAGCTCAAAGCCCATTTTATCAGCCTTTTCAAGTGCTTTTATCAAAGAAGTAGGAGCCAAATTTCCTTGCGTAAGGGCGTTAAAAATACTAAATTTAGGCAAAAAACATTCTTTTTGCGTAACAAGTTTTAACATATCTTGCAAGGCAGCTGATGTTTTAGAAGTGATTATAGCTACACTTTTTGGAAATTTTGGTAAAGGCTTTTTTAAACTCACATCAAAAAGTCCCTCAGCTTCAAGCCTTGTTTTAAGCTCTAAAAATTTAGCTTCTAAATCCCCAAAACCATCTTTTTGCATAAAATTTGCAATAAATTGATAACGCCCACTTTGCTCATACAAACTTACAAAGCCTCTTAAAATAAGCTTATCTCCAACGCTTGGCTTAAAATTAAGCTTAAAATTTGCACTCTTAAACATCGCACAAGCTATACTTGAGCTTTCATCCTTTAGCTCAAAATACCAATGCCCCGAGCTGTGAAGTGTAATCTTAGAAAGCTCTCCGCTTAATTCGATGTCGCTTAAATGAGCTTCTAAAAGGCTTTTTGCCTTTAAATTTAGCTCACTTACCTTCATCTTTAATGCTTACAAACATAGTGCTAATGCCAAAACTAAAACTTTCGCAAAATTTAAGCACAAAACCAGCCTCGCTAAGCTCTTTTTGAAACTCAGTTTTAGTAATAAAGCCATCAATTGAGCTTGGCAAATACTCATAAGCGGCTTTATTTTTGCTGATAAAGCCTCCAATTTTTGGCAGCAAAACATTTAAGTAAAACTGAGTAATTTTATCAAAAAAATTCTTTTTTTCAGGCTTTGTAAATTCAAGCACGAGCAAAATTCCACCCTTTTTTAAAACCCTTGCAAATTCAGCCCAAGCCTTTTTTCTCTCAAGCACATTACGAATCCCATAACTTATGCTTAAAATATCAATTTCACCATCTTTAAAGGGCAATAAAGTCGCACTTGCTTTGATAAATTTGGCATTTTCTATCTTTTTTTGAGCTAGCTCAAGCATCTTCTCACTAGGATCAACGCCTATCATTTCAGCCTTAATCAAGCCCTGCCAAGTAAGGATTAAATCCCCAGTCCCGCAAGCTATATCAGCGATTTTTAACTTTTCTTTATTTTCAAGGTAAGAAAGAGCTTTTTGACAGCCTTTTTTACGCCATTTTATATCTATACCAAAGCTTAAAATTCTATTTGCCATATCATAAGTAGGAGCGATTTCATCAAACATTTGTATGATTTTTTCTTGTTTTTGCATTTTTAACCCTTGTAAATTTTTAAATTTTTGCTTATTTTTTCGAGTAAATTACAAAATTTATCTTTATTTCTTATAATTTTTATCATTTTATTTTTAGAACAAATATACTTAAAATAAAGTTTTTTTAAGCTTTTTGGCTCAAAAAAATTATGAAAATACTCTAAAAAAATACTCACTTCAAAAAGAATTTTCTCAAAAGCTATAATATCATAATTTATTTTTTTTCTAAGAAAAATTATCTTTTTTCTAAGCTCATATGCAAGTAAAATTTTAAACAAAATGTCTTTTTCTTCGCTTTTATAAAAACAATTTTCTCTTATAAAAAACTCAAAATCACTAAGTAGATTTATCGTTTTTTCGTTATTTAAAAATGCTAATTGTTTGTTTAAATCTTTGTTTAAAATTTCTTTAGAAATAAAAACTAGTTTTTCAAACCTTAAGCGTAAAATTTCGCTTAAATTTTTATCTAAAATTTTATCCGCTATGGACAAAAATATAAGAATTTTCTCAGCATACAAAGAAAAATTATAAAAATTTTTTTGTTTATTTTTTTCTAAAAATTCCTTATGATAAATTTTTAGCTTATTAAAAAGATAAAAAAACAAAACCAAAAATCCATCAAAAGCTTTTATATAATTTGGAAATTCTAAGCTTAAATTTGGACTTTTTTCTATGATTTTAAAGCATTTTTGCGTATTTATTTTTTCATTTTCAAAGCCATATAAAATTAAATTTTTAGAATTTATATTAAAAAGTTCTTTTTTTATGTCAAATTCTTTAAAATAATCAAAACTATCATTAAGTTTAAAACTTGGAAAAATAACTTTTAAAATACAAATTTCAGGCTTTTTATAAATATCTACAAAAGCTTTAAAAGGATGACATTCAAGCTCGTAGCGTGTTTTAACTAAACGTTGTCCTATAAGTTTTTTTTGAGCTTTTTTATATATTTTTTTGGAGATTTTTTCTTTTTTTGATATTTGATTTTTAAAACTTTTTATCCTATAAAACTCACCTGCGAAATTCTCAAATTTTAAGCTTTTTTCAAGGCTTATTTTAGTATAAAAACTTTCTATTTTTAAAGCTTTTGCATTAGATGTTGAAAAATTAGAGAGCAAAAAAAATCTTTGAATTTCACAAGCCACCACTAGCCTTTAAATTGTTTCAAGCACTTTTTGCACCCATCAACATAAGCACAAACCCCTAAATGCGTGATTAAATTTCCTATCTTTTTTTCTAGCGTTTCTTGATACTCATTTAACGCAGCTTCTTTAAAACTCAAATCCTCTATAAATCCGCACTTAGAACATATAAGATGCATATGCTCTTCTTCGTAAATATCATAACAAGCCTTTTGATTTAAAGCATTAATCTCAACCACCAAACCCTCTTCTTTTAAGGTGCTTATATTTTTATAAACTGTTGCCAAAGAAATAGATGGATAATCCTTTTTAATCTCAGCATAAAGCTCGTCTATGTTAGGATGCTCGTGTCTTTTTAGAATTTTTAAAACGCACAATCTTTGAGGCGTAGCTTTTAAATCGTGTTTTTTTAAAATTTGTAATAATTCCATCATTAAACCTTAAATTTATTTTACGACTAAAATAGTATTAAATTTTTTATTAAAAAAAGTTTATATTAAATAATACTTTTTATCATTTAATAATAAGCCAAAATCTCTTCTAGCAAACTTTGAATGTCTTTTTTAAGCTTTATTTCTACTTCATTTGTATTGCCGTGCTCTATAAATTTATCATCGTATTCAAAGCTAACAATTTTTAAATTTAAATCATTTTTTTGTAAAAAATCATTAAGCAAAGAGCCCACACCGCCGATTTTAGCACTATCACTGAAAACAAACCAAATTTTAGTTCTTAAGGCTAATTCTTTTAAAAGCTCTTCATCTAAAGGCTTTGCAAATATTAAGTCGATTAAATTTGCAAAATTTACCAAACCCTTTTTTTCAAGCTCATCTAAAACAAGTTTTGCCTTTGCTACACCTTGTCCGTAGCCTAAAAAAGCGATTTTGCTTTCATTTTTGATTAAAAATTGTGCCTTAGCAAATTCTATTTTACAGGGGCTAAATTCTTTATCTAAGATAAAACTTCCCCTAGGATAGCGAAAAGCAAGGCATCCTTTATGTGTGTAAGCATAGTGCATAACCTCTTTCATCATAAGCTCATCTCTTGGAGCAAGTAAGCTTAAATTTGGAATAGCTGATAAAAAACTAATATCAAAAACACCTTGATGAGTTTCCCCATCCTCGCCCACAATACCCGCTCTATCCATAGCAAAAACAACATCTAAGTTCATAATAGCACAATCGTGGATGATTTGATCATAAGCTCTTTGTAAAAAGGTGCTATAAATTGCAATAAAAGGCTTAAAACCCTCCTTTGCCATAGCCGCCATAGAAGTAACTGCGTGCTGTTCGGCAATTGCCACATCCCAAAAGCGATTAGGATACTTTTCTATAAGCTTATCAAGCCCTGTTCCGTTAGGCATAGCAGCAGTAACGCCTACTATATTTTCGTGTTTTAAAGCTAAATCTAGCAAATTCTCACAAAAAAGTTCAGTAGCTGTTTTTTTACCATTAGTTTTTTTCAAAGCCTCCCCTGTTTGTATATCAAAAGCTCCCACACCGTGCCATTTAGCGGTTTTACCCTCAGCCTTTTTATAGCCCTTGCCTTTTATGGTTTGAGCGTGGATTATACAAGGTTTTTTAAGTGCTTTTGCCCTTTTTAATGCAGTTATTAACTCAGCTAAATCGTGTCCGTTTATGACTCCTATATACTCAAGTCCAAGCTCTTCAAAAAGCATACCAGGCGTTATCATCTTAAAGCTTTCTTCAAAGCGTTTTGCCATATAAGCAGCACTTTGAGGTAAATACTCTAAAAAATGCCCTACTTGCTTTTTAAATTTTTGATAAAAAGGCGTTGCCATAGCACCTGAAAGGTATTTTGAAATAGCACCAATTGGCTTTGAAATACTCATTTCATTGTCATTTAAAATTATCACGCAAGGGTATTTTCTATCCCCTAGCTCATTTAAAGCCTCATAAGCCATTCCAGCACTTAAGGCTCCATCACCTATTAAAACAAGTGGAATTCTACTCTCATTTTTCAAAAATATAGCCTTACAAGCCCCAACAGCTAAGGATATAGAAGTACTTGAATGTCCTGCTATAAAATAATCCCCATCACTAGGCTTAGTATAACCGCTAAGCCCATTTGTTTGCCTTAAAGTGTCAAAAATTTCTTCTTTTCCGCTTAAAAGTTTATGCGTGTAAGATTGATGAGAAACGTCAAAAATAAAAGGATCTTTTTTACTATCAAAAACGCAATGCATAGCGATACTAAGCTCTACAACTCCTAAATTTGAGCTTAAATGTCCGCCATTTTTGCTAACAACTTCTATAATTTTTTCTCTTATATTTTTTGCTAAAAGCTCTAATTCTTCTAAGCTTAACTTGCAAAGTTCATCGTGTGTGTAAGAAAACTTACTCATAATTTGCCATTTTTTTAATTTTCATTAGCCTTGAATTAATGTTTGACTCCATATTTCCAACATCACTTATTACCACAACGCTACCTTTGCTAATCGCATCATCAAGGCTTAGTTTAAGTTTGGTATTTTGTTTAAATTTTTCTTTTAAAAAGTCAAAATCCTGCGGACTAACCTTAAGCTCAATACTTAAAGCCCCTCTTAACTCCTCTAATAACTCATTTGCCAAAGAGTAAGCCACCTCGCCTGAGTTTGTCTCAAGCTCTTTTGAGATAACTTCTTTTGCTATTTCTATGGCTGTTTTAGCTAGTTCTTTTTCATTTTTATCTATGAAAATTTCTAAATTTACACAAGCTTCATCAAGCTTTGCGACACTTTTAAAATACTTTTCTTTAAGCTCTTCAAATTCTTTGGCAAATTCTTCTTTTGCCTTTTCATAACCTTCTTTTGTAAATTTTTCTTTAGCATTTTCAAGCTCTGTGTTTAAGCGGTTGTTAAACTCGCTTTCTTGGCTTTCAACTTGCATTTGAAGTTTTATGATATTACTTGACATTTCATCTGTTTTTTTAAGCAAATCATCCACAAAACTTGGCTGAAATGCTAAATTTTGCGTCTCTTGCAAACTTTCTTGCTCTACTGCTTGTTCTTTTGGCTCTTCTTTTTCTTCTTTTGCGCTTTTAGGACTTGGAATTTCCTTTGTTGGCTCATTAGTATCAAATTCTGAAATAACCTTAAACCTATATCCTTCCACTACGTGCTGGTCTGAACTTCCACCTGAGATAACATTACTACGATTGATCATTTTTACCTACTCTATCATTTCATCAGCATCGCCTGTTTGTATCAGTCCTTGCTCTGCTAGTTTTTGCACCACTTCAACAACTTTTCTTTGAGCTTCTTCCACATCTTTTACACGCACAGCACCCAAAAAGCCCATTTCTTCTAAAAAAGCCTCACTAGCACGACTTGACATATTTGCAAGGAATTTTTGCTTAAGCTCCTCACTTGCACCTTTTAAGCCTATCATCAAGTCTTTTTTATCAGCCACTTTTAAAACTTCACGTATAGCATTTGTGCTAAGTTTAGAGATATCATCAAAGGTAAACATAAGCTCTTTAATAGTCTCAGCCAAACGCTCATCGCTTTGCTCTATGTAAGTAATAGTCGATTTTGATGCCTTTTGTCCTAAGCGGTTAAGCACCTCAGCAACTGCTCTTGGACCACCAACTTCAACCTTGTAAGAAGTAAGGCTTTCAAGTTTGCTCTCAAGCACTGCAGAAACCCTTTTTATAATACTTGGAGAAATATCACCCAAATTTGCCATTCTTATAACAACCTCAGCTCTAAGCTCATCACTAAAATACTCAAGCGTTTCAGCCGCGTGTATGCTATCCATATGAGCTAAAATTAAGGCTATAGTTTGAGGGTGTTCTTTGGTGATAAAGTCTGCTAACTGCTGTGGTTTAATCTGTGCTAAGTATGCGAAATTTTGGTTATTTTCCATACTTTTTGTAAGTTTTTCTAAAATTTTATTTGCTATATCAGGACCAAAGGTTCTAAACAAAATTTCCTTAGCGTATTCTAAGCCACCGCTTTTAATATATTGATTAGACTGAAGTAGAGTATAAAACTCTTCCAAAACAGCAGTAGCAACAGATCTATCAACCTGCTTTGCCATAGCGATATAACGCGAAATTTCAGTAATAACATCAATTTCCATATGAGAAAAAACCGAAGTCGTAGCGTCCTCACCAAGCTGTATGAGAAAAATCGCAACCTTTTCAGGCATTGACAAGTCATCATAAATCATTTTTTGTTCTTCGGTAAGCTTTATCATTATATATCCTTCTCGCCAAATTCGCTATCATTTTCTATTAAATTTTGAAGTAAGGCAGCGATTTCTTCGCCCTTATCACTCACTAAACCTCGCAATTTTTCTAATAACACATCATATTGTATGGAATCTTCATTAAAATTATCCCCAAAACCAAGCTGTTCTTCTACCTTTTTCTTAGCCAAATTAAATTTCTCTAAAGCATCCTCAGCCTCGTCAATAGCAGTAGTTCCACCCTGCAAAGCTTCTTCTTGTGCAGCGACATCCTCAAGCATTTTTTGCGTAAATGGAGCAATGACTTTTTTGTAAAACAAAAAGAGTAAAATCGCAGCAACAAAATACTTAACAGGCGGTATAAAAGGCTCAACAAAGCGGTTATAAAAAGTTTTAACCTGACTTTCAACAAGCACTGATTCTCTGTGAAATTGCAAATTTTGAACCACAACGCTATCGCCCCTTGAGGCATTGAAATTTATAGTGTTTTTAACTATGCCATCAATAGCACTAAGCTCATTTGCACTTAATGGAGTATATTGGCTTTTAACGTTGCCATTTTCATCGACAACATCTTGATACTTGCCATCTATCATAACAGCTGCTGAAGTTCTAAGTATAGTAGCAAACTGCTTTTTAGTGCTAGTTATGGTTTTTGAAAGCTCATTATTTGTGGTAACTTGGTTTTTTCTATAGTTATCAATCTGTCCGCTCCCATCAAGTCCTTCAACAGGACCTACATTTGAAACCGCTCCTGGCACACCTTGCACTTCAGGCTCTTTTCTGCCTGTTCTTTCTTCATTTAGCGTTTGTTCGCTTCTAATTACAGCATTTGGATCATAAATTTCGCTTTTTGATTCTTGATCTGAAAAATCAAAGTCTATATTAACACTAACCTTGACCTTATCAACTCCACCAGCAAAGGGCGCTAAATTCTCTATAATCTTTTCTTCAAGCTCTTTTTCATTTTCTCTTTTATATTGCATTTCAGCTACAAGTCTTTCATCGCTATATGTGCTTTGTGAATCTAGCCTATGTCCGTTTTGATCGACTATAGTAACATTATCTACCACTAAATTTGGTATAGAAAAAGAAACGATTGATTTAATCCCATCAATTTGTTTTCTAGTAAGCTTTAGCCCCTCTCTTACATTAAGCGTTACAGAAGCAGTTGGCGGAATTTGCCTTTCGGTAAAAACGCTATCCTTTGGTAAGGCTATATTAACACTAGCTTTTCTTATAGGCTCTAAAGTCTCTATAGTCCTTGCAAGCTCACCTTCTATAGCTCTTTTCTTTTTTATATCAATTTCTTCTTTCGTAGCCCCAAAAGACTGAGTGTCAAAGGCTTCAAAACCCACCCTACTATCTTTTATCAAGCCCTCACTAGCTATAGCCATTCTTTGTCTATAAACTTGATCTTGAGGGACTAAAATTTTGCTTTCACTTTCTAATCTATATGGAATTTTGTTTTGCTCAAGTCTAGCTACTATAGCAGCTGAAGAACTTGCGTCTATATTATCAACCAAAACCCCATAGCCGTTATTTGCACTACTTCCACTTCCGCGAAACAAAGCCAAAAATACCAAAAATCCGACCACTACAACTATAGAAGCAGCTATTACTATACGCTGTTTTTTAGTCAAATTTTGATAAAGCTGACCCACTTGGTGTAGCATATTTTTAAAATCCATTAATCACAAATCCTTAATTTAAATTTTAAAAGCATTATTTTTCCTAAATTTAGTAAATTATTAGTTTTCTAAAGCCTTTTGAAATTCTGTAAAAAATCTCTCATTTTCATAAGGCGTTCCTATAGTAATACGCATAGCATTTAAGCCATAGCTTTTTAAATCCCTTACTATAATGCCTTTTTTAAGCAGTTTTAAAGACAAATCAGAGCTATCTTTTTCATCAAAAAAATAAGTTATAAAATTTGTAAAACTATCTATGATTTTTATGCCCTGTTTTTTCGCAACTTCCTCATAAATTTTCATTTGCGAGAAATTATTTTCCAAGGTTTTTTGAGTAAATTCTTTATCATCAAGTGCTGCAACTGCTGCTTTTAAGGCTAGATTGCTTACATTAAAAGGAGCTCTAAGTTTATATAAAGCTTTTATTATATCAGCCCCGCCAAGCCCGTAACCTACGCGAAGTCCGCCAAGCCCGTAAAGTTTAGAAAAAGTGCCAAGATAAAGCACATTGCTAAATTTTTCAAGCAAAGCTTTAGGCTCTAAATGCTTTGTCTTATCCTTAAAACTTGCAAATTCATTATAAGCTGCATCCAAAACAACAAGGCAGTTTTTATCAACTTCACTAATAAATTTTTCAAGCTCCAAAGCGTCCAAACACTCGCCCAAAGGATTATTTGGCACACATAAAAAAATAAGTTCGATCTCATCCTTATGACTTTTATAAAGCTCTTTAAACTCAGCTAAATTATGCGTTATACTCTTTGTTTTATAGCATTTTGTCCCACACTGCTTAGCATAAATTTCATACATCGCAAAAGTTACTCCAGCTTGTAAAAAGGCGTTTTTAGAATTTAGCTTTGAATGCACGGCAAACTCAATTACCTGATCGCTTCCTGCTCCTATAATGATATTTTCGTCCTTTAAGCCAAATTTAGCCCCAAGCTTTGCCTTTAGCTCACTCATACTATCATCAGGGTATAAATGAGCCTTGCAAGCATTTTCTTGCAAAACTTTTTGCACACTTAAAGAAGTGCCAAAGGGATTTTCATTACTAGCTAGTTTTATAACCTCTTTTACCCCATATTCTTTAGCGATAAGCTCTATATCCTTGCCCGGCTCATAAGTTGAAAGCTTGTTTAAAATTTCGTTGAAGTTCATATTTTTCTCCTAAATATAAATTTTGGCTGAAAATAAGTTAAATTTTACTGAAATTTTAACAAAAAATCGCAAAAAACTAAAATATTTTTGAAATTTTATATTTTAAAATACAACATAAATAAACACTGGTTCAATACCAAACTTTTGATTAAATTCTTTAAATAACCAATTTTTTATTTTTTCTCATATTATCATTTAAAATAATCTATAAAATTCTCAAAAAAAGATAAATTTAAACAAATTAAACCTTAAACCATAAAAAATTTACCTTAAGTTTTTCATATAAATATGTTTAAATTTATAGTTTTTATTAGGTCTTACTTGAAAACTACTTTTAAATTCTTTTTATGAATTACTTTGTTTTACTCACAATGACAATGCTTTAGCTTTCACAAGAAAGCAAAGTAATCCATAAAGTTTAACAATAAATTAACGCACCAACAAATCAGCTAACAATAAAAATTTTAATGACCTTTTAACTTAAAAACTTATAGATTAAATATATCTTTTAGTCCTATAACCATCATTTTAAAACCCATTGCGACTATGAAGACTTGGGCTATGCGAGAAAAAACATGCAAGATAAGTTTGCCAACTATCCTTTCAATAGTAGCTGCAAAATGAAATAAAACAAACATAAAAGCAAAGGCTAAAGCTACCCCTCCAAGTGCTATCAAAAGTCCGCTATCTTCAGCTATAATAACAACACTAGCCAAAGTTCCAGGACCCACTAACATAGGAAAAGCCATAGGTATCAAACTCTGCCTTAAAATTTCTTTTTCATCCATTTCTTGGTAAGATTTAAAATCCTTAATAGCGATTTTGGTGGAAAAAAGTAAGTTTTTTATAGCCATTATCACAAGTACAAGCCCACCTGAAACCCTTAAATCATCGAGTGAAACTCTAAAAATGTAATTCATCAAAAAAGATCCACTTAGCAAAAAAACCAAAACTATAATAAGAGCCGTATAAAGTATGGTTCTAAAGAGTTTTTTTCTAAAAAGCAAGGGCAAACCATCAGTCATAGCAAGAAACTGAGTCAAATTCCCAAAAGGATTTAAAATAGCGAGTAAAGCTACGCTCGCAAACAAAACAGCATAAAGCTCAGAATTCGTGCCAAACATAAATTTTCCTTAAATTTTATGGTAACAAAAGCTGTATTATATAACTAAAATTTCAAATTTGGGCTATAATTTCACAAAAATCAAAGAGTTTTAAATGCAAAAAGAATTTTTCACCGAACTAGAAAAAATACTATATGAAAACGATCTAAAGAAAAAATTTAGTAAATTTTATGATTTTTATGAGAATTTTAAGGCTAATAAATTTACTTTCAATCACGAAAATTTTAGTATTTTTAAAGGCTTTGAAAGCGAGATAGATACAAAACTAGTGCATCCAACTCGCATAAGAAGACCAAAATTTGCAAACTCAACAAAAGCACTTGCAAAGATCATTCATTCAGTAGCTCACATAGAGTTTAACGCTATAAATTTAGCACTTGATGCGAGTTATCGTTTTAAGAATCTGCCTTTAAAATTTTACGAGGACTGGCTTGAGGTTGCTGATGAAGAAATAAAACATTTCAATCTTTTAAACGAAGCTTTGGTGGAGCTTGGCTATAAATATGGTGATTTCAAAGCTCACTATAATTTAGAAAATGCCCTTTATGCGACAAAAGATAGTCTAAATCTTAGAATGGGCGTGGTGCATAGGGGTTTGGAGGCTAAAGGACTTGATGCAAATCCTTTTGTAGTAGAAAAGCTAAACTCTACAAACCATCCTATAAAAACACTTTTAAAAGAACATTTAAAACTCATTTTAAGTGATGAGATAAAGCATGTAAAAAAGGGCGATACTTGGTGGAAATTCTCAAAACAAAATGATGAAAATTTTATAAAACTTTGTAGTGATTTTAAAAAATTTTGTCTAGCAGGAAAAGTGTTAAACAAAGAAGCGAGATTAAAGGCTGGTTTTAGCGAGCTAGAATGCAAAGAACTTGAAGAATTTTATAATGGAAATTTGACTTGAAATTCTAGGATTTTACTAGTAATTTAATAAAATTTTTAAATGAATTATAAAAACAATTTAAATACTATGAGAATTTTTGTAACAAGAATTTAATTAAATTTTAAGTTTAAAAATATAATTGTGTAAATTCTTATCATATTAAGATACATTTTATCTTTTTTTATTTATACTCATTTTTGATGTTTATATTTTAACTTTTAAAGGAGAGAAAATGAGCGAAAAACTCAGTCGTAGGTCTTTTTTCAAAGCTTCTGCCCTACTTGGTTTAGCAAGTGCAAGTGCTTCAAGTGTTTTTGCGCACGGAACTCACGGTAGCAATCATCCAAGCGTTTCAACCAATGCTTCAAGGGCTAGGATTTTTTTCAATAATTCAGAGCATTTTAACATCATCGCTGAGGCAAGTGAGAGAATCTTCCCAAAGGATGAGCTAGGTGCTGGGGCTAAAGAGCTAGGAGTTGCCTTTTTTATCGATAATGAACTGGCTGGAAATTATGGCAGTGGGGCAAAAGATTACAGAATGGGTCCCTTTATCCCGGGAAAGAAAAATCAAGGCTATCAATACGCCCTAACTAGGGCTGAACTTTTCAAACTTGGAGTAAATGCCTTAAATGAAGAGGCAAAAATCCGCTACAAAAAGGGCTTTTTAGAAACAAATGACAAGCAAAAGGATGAGATTTTAAAAGCCTTTGAAGCGAACAATACGAAATTTAGCTTTGGTGGTGCTGTAAAGGCGAGTGATTTTTTCGCTGAGCTTAGGAGTATGACCTTGGCTGGGGTTTATGCTGATCCTATTTATGGGGGTAATGCTGATATGAAAGCGTGGAAAATGAAAAAATTCCCAGGCGCTCAAATGAGTTATACTGCTCAAATTTTAAACGATGATAAATTTGAAATCATAGAGCCTGTTTCTTTGGCTGATATGTCGCATTAAGGAGTGAAAATGGCAAAGACATTAAAAAAAGCTGATGTGGTTGTGGTGGGGCTTGGCTGGGCTTCTTCGATAGTTGCTAATGAATGTGCTAAGGCTGGGCTAAAAGTAGTCGCCCTTGAAAGAGGGACACATCAAGATACAAGTGATTTTTTAGGCGCTCACGATGAGTATAAATATGTGAATAATTTTGCTTTAAAACAAGATTTAAGTAAAGAAAGTGTTACTTTTAGAAACAATAGCAAAGAAACCGCTCTTCCTATGAGAAAAAATTATTCCTTTGATGTGGGTAATAATGTAGGCGGCGCTGGGGTGCATTGGAATGGTATGAGTTATCGCTTTTTGCCTTATGATTTTAAGATTAAGAGCATGACTGAGGAAAAATATGGCAAAAATAAAATTTCTAAGGACTACACCATACAAGATTGGGGTGTGAGCTATGAAGAAATGGAAAGTTATTACGATAAAGCAGAAAAAATGATGGGCATTTCAGGCGAGGATAAAAGCCCATTTTCTGGCAAAAGAAAAAATCCATTTCCAAATCCTCCCCTTCAAAAAACCACAATGCTGAGTAAATTTGAAAAAGCAACCAAAAAGCTAGGCTATAATCCTTGTATGGTCCCTGCAGCAAACTGCTCTCAGCCTTATGAGAATAACGATAAGCAAAATTTAGGAGCTTGTCAGTATTGTGCTTTCTGTGAGCATTTTGGCTGTGAATACGCTGCCAAGGCTTCTCCTTTGATTACGACTATACCTAGTGCTTTAAAGACAAAAAATTTAAGCATCATCACTCACGCTAATGTTGTTGAGATTATTCATAAAGATGGTCGTGCAAGCGGGGTTAAATTTATCAACACCCTTACTTTAGAGGAGTTTATCCAGCCTGCTGAGGTTGTGATGCTTGGCTCTTATGTGTTTAATAATGTCCGTCTTTTAATGCACTCAAAGATTGGTGAAATTTATGATGAAAAAACCCTTAAAGGCACTTTAGGGAAAAATTACAGCTTTCAAATCACGCCTAGCGTGAATGGCTTTTTTGATGAGCCTTTTAATGTGTATTTAGGAGCTGGGGCTTTGTGTAATTGGATAGATGATTTTAATGGGGATAATTTTGATCACTCTAAGCTTGATTTCATACACGGAGCTAGTTTTAGAATCTCACAAAACGGCGCAAGACCTATAGCTTCAAATCCTATTGAGCCGGGTACTCCTACTTGGGGAGCAGCCTTTAAAAAAGCTTCAGTGCAAAACTACACAAGATTTACCTATATAGGCGCACAAGGAGCTAGCCTACCTCATAATAGTAATTATCTCTCACTTGATCCAACCTACAAAGATGCTTATGGAGTACCTCTCATTCGCATTACTTATAATTACACAAAGCAAGATAGAAAGCTTTATGATTTTATGCTTCCAAAACTTGCTGGGATTATGAAAGAAATGGGTGCTAGGAAATTTTACACCTCTCCAAAGCTTACAGATTATGGAGTGGTCTCTAATGGCTGGTATGGCTCTACGCATATTGCAGGTGGGACGATAATGGGAGCTGTAAAAGAACAAAGCGTGGTTAATACTTATTTGCAGCACTGGGATCTGCCAAATTTATTTGTCGTAGGAGCTAGTAATTTCCCTCACAATCCAGGCTACAACCCAACCCTAAGCATAAACGCCTTAGCTTACAGAGCAAGCGAGGGTATAATCAACTTTTTTAAAGAAAAAAGTTTATTAGCTTAGTAAAAAAGTAGTCCTAAATTTTGGACTACTTTGCTTTATAAAATTAGAATTTAAAAACCTACGATTTTACTCTTATCAAAGCTAGAATTTAGCTCTTTTTCTATGCTTTCAATAAAATCTTTCATCGTAAAAATCCCCTCCTTTGAAATCGCAGCTTTTAAGGCTGTATTTTTTACCACCATAAAAATTTGCGCCCCACTTAATTCATAATTTGCCAAGCTTTCAAGTTTAAAATCCTTATCAAAAGGGGCATTTTTAGGTAGAGCCTTTTGCCAAATTAAAAGTCTTTGTTTAAAATCTGGCTTTTTAAACTCGATTTTATAATCAAAACGCCTAGAAAAAGCACTATCAAGGCTTTCTAAAAAATTTGTCGTAGCTATGATAACTCCGCTAAAACGCTCGATTTGTTCTAGGAAAATATTTTGCATTTGATTGTGCATTTTATCAGCACTTGCTCCATTTTCAACCCTAGTACTTAAAAACTGATCAGCCTCGTTCAAAAGAAGTATAGGGCTTTGCTTGCAATTTTGTGCTAATTCTTTATAAGTGTCAAAAATCTTTCGCACATTTTGCTCACTCTCACCCACCCATTTGCTAAGAATTTTAGAGCAATCAAAGCTTAAAATTTGCTTTTTCATAGATTTTGCTAAAGCTAGGGCTGACATAGTTTTACCTGTGCCAGCAGGTCCATAAAAAATAATCTTTGCTTCTATTTCTTTAGAGTTTTTAATCCCCCAAAGACTAAGCCTTTCAAGCACTTTTTTGTCTTGCTGTTTAAGTATGTTTTCTAAAAGCTCCTTTGTCTTTAAGGGCATAATCACATCGCTAAATTCTACATTTGCCTCGATAAGTTCAAAAATTTCTTGATCCTTTAGGGCGTTTTCAAGGCGAAGCTTTTTGTCCTTGTCAAGCTTTTTAAAGCTTACTATGCGTTGTAAGATATTTTCGCTCAAATAAAAATGATTGGAAAACTCATCATAATCAAGCAGGTTTTTTTCTATAAGCTTTGAGTTTTCATCAAGCAAGGCTCTATTTTTAAGCTTGTCAAGCTCATTTTCACTGATTAGGCTTAAAAGAGAGTTTAAATCCCTAGCCCCACTTTCTTCATTTTTAAGCGAATACTCCTCCTTTAAAAGAGCTATGAATATGATTTGCTCTTTTTTGCAAAGCTTATTTTCTTTGAAAATTTCAGCCAAAACATTGTAGAATTTAGACCTTGCCAAACGCTTTTTCATATAAGCTTCGTAATTTTGAATGTCTTTTTTAAAGTCTAAATTTTGCGGATTAAAAGAAAGCCTTGTGTAAAGCTTTATGCGTTCAAATTCATCTTTTAAATACTCTAAATGATTTTCATAAGCTAAATTTGAGCTTAAATTTAAAGGCTTTTTATGCTCTAAAAACTGCAAAAAATACTCACTCAAACTTAGCTCCATATGCACTAAATTTAGCAAATTTTCTCTATCTTGCACTAAAGAAAAGCTTGTTTTGATAAGCCCTAGTTCCAAAAGATGACGAATATCTTTTAAGTAATTTAAATACTCAAATTCTTTTTTTTCAAAAAGGCTTTGAAGTAAAGATAAGGTATTAATATTGGGCATAGAGCTAAAATAAATTTGACAAAGCTTTTGCAAGATAAGCCCCTCATCATTTGAAATTTTCAAAGCCTTAAAAATTTCATTTTTGCTAAGCTGTTTTGTCTTTAAAAACTCTTGTAATTCTTTCATTCATAAACCCTAATTTTAATTAAAATTTTATTTTGCAAGTCCTTAAATTCAAGCCTTTCACCACAAACTGAGTAAGCTATATTATAAGCTCTATTTCGAAACATTTGAGTAAAACCACACTCATTTTTACTTAAATTTTGCCTCTCATAAAGTGGCTGAAATTGTAAAATATCTTGCATTAAATTTTCATAATGCAAGGCTTTGAAAAATCTTTCATTAAAGGCTTTTTTTTCATAACAAATCTTATCTAAGCAAATTTTATCCCCAATATTTAGAGTAAAAAAAGCCTGTCCTAGCTTGTAAATTTCAAGTCTTAAAGAGTTTTTACCCTCATACAAAAAGCCTTGTTCGCTAAATTTAATTAAGTTTGAGTTTATACTAAGGCTTAAAGCCTTGCTTGTAGAAGCTTTTTGCAAGGAACAAGCACAAATTAACCCGCTCAAAAAAACCACCACAAAGATTTTAATCATACTTTTCAAATTCTACCTTTAAAAAAAGAGTGAATTCTAACTAAATTTAGCTAAAAAATTGTAAAAATTTAGCATTTTAACTAAAAAGTTCGCTTATTTTTATATTTAAACTTTTGCAAATTTTGTAAATATGTTCTAGATTGAAATGTTTGCCATAGCGGTTATTTTCGCAGTTTGAGTAAAAGGCTACACTTTTAATGCCTATATCAAGTGCTAAGTCAAGCTGAGAAATGCCATTTTTCTCACGCAAAAGTCTTATTTTGTTGCTCAGTTTTTTATGAAAATTTAAGATTTCTTCATCACTTGAATTGCTGAAATTCTCTTTCATTTAATTTATCCTATGGGATTAATTATTTTTTAAACTTTACAAGCTTATAATTCTTTTTTATATATCCTATAGGATAAATTTTGAAATTTTTAAGGACAAAATTTGGCGAAACTTTCCATCATCATACCATTTGGGACGAATTTACAAAAAACTTTCATAAAAGAGCGTATAGAAGCTAAGGCAAGAGAATTTATAAGTGATAAAAATATCGAATACATCTTTGTCGAGGGCTACTCATCGCAAGTTCATAACGAGCTTGAAAGTCTCATTAAAAAATGCGGACATTTGTATCTTAAAGATGAAAAGCAAATTAAACAAGGCAGATTCTCACTAGCTCAGTGCCGAAATTTAGGAATTAGCTTTGCAAATTCACCTGTTGTTATGAGTCTTGATGTAGATTGCATTATCACAAATGAAAGCTTGAGAAAAATTTTAAATCTCATAGAAAATAAGGGTATTGATAAAAATCCAAATCAATTTTTAATCTTACCTTGTGTATTTTTAAACGAATGTGGCACTATTTTAGCGCAAAATAAAAATTTTGAAGCTATGCAAGAAATTTTTAAAGATGACTTAATCAGTGGCAAAAGAGAATTTATTAAATTTTTTATGAAAGCTTCAAGTTCTATAGTGATGAATCGCTTTAAATTTCTAGAGCTTGGTGGATATGATGATAGCTTTGTAGGCTGGGGAAGCGAGGACTTTGACTTTTTGACAAGACTTTTAATATCCTGTGCTTATTTTGAAAAAATACCAAACGAGCTTGAATATTTTGCTAAGAACTGGGAATTTAACGAATTTAAAGGTTTTAGAGCGTGGTTTTCTCTAGCTAGTTCTGAAAGTTTATATCATTCGCTTTTTATCTTTCATTTGTGGCACGAAGAGCCTTTTAACCAAAGTAAATACTACGAAAATCGCCACAAAAATGCTATTAAATTTAACAAAACATTAAAAAACTATAAAAATATTTTTGATGGACCTTGCACTCTTAAGGATAAAAGTGCTAAAAATGTGCGTTTTATAAGCTTTTTTACTCAAAATTCAAATCTATATAATAGCTTAAGAGGCATAATGCCCTTTGTAGAGACTTTTGTGGATACAAAGGAGTCTTATTTTTTTGATGAAAATGAAAAATTTGATAAGAAAGCATTTTTGGAATTTTATCATCAAAATAACATCACTCACATTTTCTTTCAAAATTCTCACGCAAGCGAACAAAGACTTGAGATTTTTAAATTTGCCAAAGAACAAGGCTTGAAATTTATTGTTTATGACAGAGGGGCTTTGCCTGATAGCTGGTTTTTTGACGACAAGGGTTTTAATTATGATAGCTCAAGTTATGATGAAAATTTGTGGAATAAGCCCTTAAGTAAAGACCAAATTATAAAAACAAAAGAATATATCCAAGATGTTTTAAATAACGATAATTTCTTAGAATCTCAAGGCATAAGAAATGGAGCAACAGAACTCCGCAGAAAACTTGGAGTAAAAAATAAATTTATTATTTTTGTCCCCTTGCAAGTAGCAGGTGATAGCGTGCTTAAAAACTTTACTTACGAGCCATTTTTGTATGAAAATTTTTTATCTATAATTAATGAATTAGCAATAAATTTAGCAAAGCAAAATATAGTTTTTGTAGCCAAAAAGCACCCTTTAAGCTTGAGTGTTGATAAAAAAGCTTACAAAAATATCAAATTTGCTCCTGATGATACAAATTTAATAGATTTAATCGAGCTTTGCGATATGGTCTTAACGCTAAATTCTGGCGTAGGAGTGTATGCTATACTCGCAAACAAGCCTTGCGTAGTGTGTGCTGGGGCATTTTATCGTTTTGATGGCTTAAATTTACAAGCACATAATATCAGCGATTTAAAAAAGCATATTTTAAGTATTTTTAATAATGAATTTAAATTTGACGCACAAAAGGCTTTGCGTTTTATTTACTATCTAAGATATGAATTTTACAGCTTTGGCAAAAGTTATTACAAAAAAAGTATGGAAAATGGGCGATTTTTTACAAGAGTTTTTAGAATAGAATTTTATCAACTCATACTTTTTGGCAAAAAATTACTTGATTTTAAAAGTGTGCATAAGAAAGAATTTAAGCTAAATTCTTTAATGTATCAACCCTTTGTATATGAGATAAGTCGCGGAAATTTTTTAGAACAAAAAAGTGAAAATACCTTGCAAGTTATAAAAAATAGCTTTTCAAGGCGTTTTTTACTGCGTTTTAAATTCTTTCGCCTTCTAAAAAAGCTTTTTACAAGTCCAAAACTTTTTATAAAAGATAGCAAAAGTCCCTTTATAAAGCCTTTAAAGAAATTATTTCAAAAAGAAAGGTAAAGTATGTTTCACATAGTTTTAAGTGCTGATGAAAATTATATAAAATTTGCAGCTGTTTTAATAAACTCTATAGTTAAAAATACGAATACAAATAAGAAATTCAAAGATTTTTGCGATAAAAAGGGCTTTAAAGCTGAAAGTAATATTTTAAAAGACTATGAAAATATAAATTTTGAAAATTTAAGTCAAGATGAAAAAAGCGAAGGCTATGTTTTTCACATTTTAAGTAATTTTATAAGTGAAAAAAGTCGTGCAAAGCTTTCAAATTTAGCCTTAAAATTAAACCAATTTTATCCGTGTGAGATTGAAATTTGCATTATAGGCGATGAAATTTTTAGAAAACATAGTGTGCCCTTGTGGAGAGGAAATTATCAAGCTTATTATATCTTGCTAATTCAAAGGGCATTAAAACAAAGTGTTAAAACTTGTTTAGTCTTAGATGTTGATATGCTTTGTTTAGGCGATGTTCGTGAATATTTTGCCATTGATTTAAAAGATAAAATCGTAGGTGCAGTTTTAGATAAAACTTGCTTGAATCATATCATTTTTACTCCGCACGACAAAAAACAGGCAAATAAAGAAGTAATTTTACAAAAAGGCTATATTAATACAGGAATGATATATGTTAATCTTGATTTATGGAAAAGTCAAAAGATAGAAGAACAAGCGTTTGAAATTTTAAAAAACTATAGCCCTATGTTAGCTGATCAATGCACTTTAAGTGCTGTGCTTAAGGGTAGAATTTTACCCCTACCTTTAAAATTTAATTATCTTAATTTTATAACGCCAAGGTATCGCAATTATCCTTATAATGAAAACGAAATTTTAAATGCACTTGAAAATATCCTTATAATTCACCTTTTAAGTCCTAAACCTTGGAATATCTTTTTTGCAAATATAAATGAGAATTTTAAAATGTGTTTTAACGATAGGATAAGCCCTTATACACAGCATTATCTTAATCTTTGGTGGGAAATGGCTTTAAATACTCCTTTTTTTGAAAAAGATTTATTGCTTTTAAATTTAGAACTTAAAAATGAAGCTTTGAAAAAATACGCAAATGATTTGGCAAGTAAATTAAATGAAAATCTTAAAACTCTTAAAGAAGAAAAATACACGGGTGCAAAAATTAGAGTGCAAAATTCTTTAAGCTATAAGATAGGACTTGAAATTATCAAAGCTTATAAGGGTGGTACTTTAAGCCTTTTGCTTTTGCCTTTCACCTTAAAAAAACTTCAAAAACAATATTTAGAAAAGAAAAAATTTAAAGAAATTTTAACCCAGCAACTTGAACTTTATTTTAGTTTTAAACCCATAAAGCTTGAAAATATGCTTGATTTTAACCAAGCACAAAAAGCAAAAGAACACCTAGCTTTCAAGCTTGGCACTGCCTTTTTAAAAGCTTATAAAACAAATTTTAAATTGGGACTTTTGAAATTTTATTTTGAAGCTAAAAAACTTAAAAACTTAAAACAAAACCGCCACAATAATTAAAATATCGCTAGACATTTTAAATTTAAAATATCTTAAACCACTTTAAATTATTTTAAATTCTTAAAGCTTAGATTAAGCTCTAAATCAAGTCCCTTAACAAGCTTCATCACAGCTTGTAAATCATCAATTTGCTTAGCCACAACCCTAATTTCCTCGCCTCTTATTTGAAAGCTTACCTTGAGTTTGCTCTCTTTTATAGCCTTATTAATTTTTTTCGCATTTTCACTATCTATGCTATTTGCCACCTGCAAATTTAGCCTAAAATTTGCCCCGCTTTCACGACTAAGCTCTTTTATACCTTTTGAATTTACGCCTCTTTTGATAAGCTTTGAGATTAAAATATCCTTTAAAACCTCAAGCTTAGCCTCACTTGAACTTGTAATTTTAAAAAGTCCCTCTTTTTCGCTAAATTCAAACTCAGCCTTTACGCCCTTTAAATCATACCTGCTATCAAGCTCTTTTTTAGCTTGCTCTAAGGCATTTTTAAGCTCCCCACTATCCACAGCACCGCTGATGTCAAAACTATGCTCACTTGCCATTTTCAAGCCATTCTTGTAAATTTGCAAAGCTCATTGCCACAAGCCTTTCTAAAGCTTGCTTACTCGCAAAGGCTATATGTGGGGTGATGAGTAAATTTTCTTTATTTTTTATCTTAAGCAAGGGATTATCCTTACTCATAGGCTCACTTTCAAGCACATCAAGGGCGACTTTAAAATCCTTTTTATCAAGCATTAAGGCTAAATCCGCTTCATTTATAATGCCCCCTCTTCCTACATTAATCAAAATCGCACCCTCTTTTAAAAGCTCAAGTTCTTTTTGAGTGATTAAATTTTTCGTTTTTTCATTCAAAGGTGCGTGTATGCTTATGATGTCACATTCTTTAAACAAGCTTTCAAGCTCAAGTTTTTCATACTCTTCTTTTCTATCCACACCACTTGTTGAGGTGTAAAAAACCTTTGCTCCAAAAAGTGAAGCGATTTTTGCTACTTCCTTACCAATCGCACCAAGCCCTATAATGCCATATTTCTTACCCTCAAGACTATAAAGAGTTCTTGAAAAATCCGTAAAAATAGCACTTTCACACCAACGCCCCTCTTTGCTAAATTTATCATAATAAGGAATTTGATTTAAAAAAGCAAAAAGCAGGGCAAAGGTATGCTGAGTAACGCTTTTCGTAGAATAACCCACGACATTTTTTACTGCAATGCCCTTTTGTTTTGCGTATTCTAAATCTATATTATTAAGCCCTGTGGCTGTTTCTAAGATAAGTTTTAAATCAGCACAAGCATCCATTACTTCTTTATCGATTACGACCTTATTTACTATGGCTACATCTGCTTTTTGCAAACGCGAAATGACCTCATCTTTTGGCGTTAAATCATAGCTTATAAACTCTCCCACGCTCTCAAAAGCACTAAGGCTAACTCCTCCTAAGGTAGCAGCGTCTAAGCAGACTATTTTTAACTTGCTCATTTTAATCCTTTATAATATGAGCTACAAATTTAGACAAATTATCAAGCACAAGCCCACCTTTTCTAAAGCCCAAGGCGCAGCCCTCATAAGCAAAGAAAACCCCAGCTTGATAAAGCTCATCTTCGTGCGTATTAAACTCGACAAATTCTTGATAGACAAATTTATTATTTTGATAATCTCCACTTGTTTGAAAGCTTGTTTGTCCGTTTGCTTCTATGATTTCTATATTTGCTCCTTCTCTGCCAAACATAGGCTTTTTCACGCATTTAAGCCCCTCTAAAGGCTTATCGCTTGTCTTTAAAAGCAAGGGATGATTTGGATAAAGTTCATTTAGAATTTTCATTATGCCCTTGCTTTGAAAGAGTAAGGTATAAGCTGGATTTAAGATAATTGCCTTTTGATTTTGCATAATTTGACTTATTAGCATAGCAAGTTCGCCCTCTTCTATAGCTATGCTCTCCCAAGGAATGAGCTTAAAAAGATATTCATAATTTACCCCATCTTTAAAAATACCCTCAGGACTAAACTCCACCTCATCAATATAAGCAAAATTTGTCTCAAAGCCAGCCTCACGGGCTATATGCTCTAAAAGTTTTGTCGTAATTTTTTCCTCTTCATTTCCTGCTATGCTTGAAAAAAGAATTTTCCAGCCCTTGTAATATTTCTCAAAGTCCTCAACGCTTTCATTTAAAGTAATCAGTCTTTTAAAATTATCCATTAAACTCTCATAAAGACTATTAAACTGAGAGCTTTCATCCCTGCCATTTTGCTTTAAAATCGCCCATTGTAAAATCGCTGTTTCAAAAAGTGCTGTTGGCGTGTCTGCGTTAAACTCAATAAGCTTTATAGGCTTGTTATCAAGCCCACCAGCCAAGTCAAAACGCCCATACAAATGCCAATGCACCTCATTTTCCCAGCTCATTTTTATGGCTTCTATCAGGTTAAAAGGGATGTCAAGCTCATCAAAGCGGTTATTGTCAATCACATTTTGAGCCGCAGCTACGAACATATCATAAAGCTCATTTACCGCCTCATAATACGCATTTGCTTCTTTTGAGCTAACGCAGACTAAATTTTCGCTTAAATAATCGCTTCCGTCTTTGTCTGTGTGCCAAGAAAAGCCTATGCTTTCAAGATATTCTTTTTTGAGTTTGTCAAGCTTAATCAAATTCATTTTTTTCCTTTAGCGAGTAAATTTATAAATTTTTAAGAGCCAAAGGATGAGCTTTGGGTGGATTTTGAGCCTCCACCAAAAAAGCCTGATTTGCCTGAGTTTGCACTTGTGCTACTTTTTGCTTGATTAAAGCTATTCATACTTCTTTGATAAGAGCTTTGATTAGAAAAGGCTCCTCTTTGCTGATTAGCAAAATTTTGATTGTTAAAAAGCTTTGAGCCTATCCAGCTACCAAGTATCGCTCCAGCTGCACTAGCTAAAATAGTCTCTCCTAAAGAAAGACCCCCACTACTCATTTGAGCGTTTTGATTTGTTAAATTTGAAGTTCCATTGTCAATTTTCGCAGCCTCTTCTTTTATAAGAGCGTCCATTTCTTCTTTGCTTAAAACCCTCTCAGTTCCGTCAAGTTGTTGCAAAACGACCCTTGTTTCAGTACTTGGAAACTGCTCTTTGATTTTGTATTGATTTGGTGCGGTTTCTTCGATGATGACAAAGGCACCTTGAGAATTTGAAGTTTCAGACACTTGGTTGGAATTTTCATTGCTACAAGCTACTAAAGCCCCTGCACTAACTGCCAAAAAGCCACTAGCCATACTAATTTTAATAATTTTTTTGATTTGTTTCATAATTTTTCCTAAAGAATTAATATTAAAAATTCTAACAAAAAAAAATCAACACTGAATAAAAATTTAAAATCAAAGATAAAATAAGAGATTTAAAGCCCTAAAAAAGGGCTTTTGGTTAGAGTCTTGACTCATAGCGTCTAAGCATATAAAGTCTTTTGAGTATTTTTTTACGAGCTGAAATTTTTTGTTTTTTGCGAATTTCAGTCATAGGCTCAAAAAATCTTCTTGCTCTAACTTCAGTTACAACTAGATTTCTATCCACTTGTTTTTTGAATTTGCGATACGCTTCATCAAAAGACTCGTTAGGATGTACCTTAACTCCTGGCACTATCCTCACCACCTTTCTGTGTAAATTTGAAACGCAATTATAGAAACTTTTTTATTAATATAAACTTAGAAAGCGTTTAAAAATTGTTTTAGTTTTTATCTTGTATAATATTAGATTAAACTATAAACTAAAATATCAAAAATTCTAAGGAATTTTCCAATGAAAACTCACATTACAAACTATACTAAAAAAAGATATTTTGTATATTTGCTAGCTAGTGTCATTATATTTTTACTACCCTTCATAAGGATAAATCAAAACCATTTTTTTCTTTTAAGCTTTGAAGATTTTAAGCTAAATTTATTTTTTACTTCCTTTTCTATGCAAGAGTTTTATCTTATGCCTTTTGTGCTTATATTTTTATTTTTATTTATCTTTTTAATGACTACTTTAGGCGGTAGAATTTGGTGTGCTTGGAGCTGTCCGCAGACTATTTTTAGAGTAATTTATAGGGATTTTTTACAAACTAAGCTTTTAAAAATTCGTAAAAATATAAACGACAAACAAAAAGATTTTAAAGGAAATTTATTTAAAAAAATTCTAGCTGTGCTTATTTTTTACTTTATATCCTTGATTGCGGTTAGTAATTTGCTTTGGTATTTTGTCCCGCCTGAACATTTCTTTGTTTATTTGAAAAATCCTGGCGAGCATTTGTTTTTGTTTGGAATTTTATTTTGCGTAAGTCTTTTTTTAACCCTTGATATAACTTACTTGGCTGAGAAATTTTGTATTTATGTTTGCCCTTATGCTAGAGTTCAATCCGTAATGTTTGATGAAGATACCATACAAGTAATTTATGATGAAAAAAGAGGCGGGCTAATTTACAAAGACCACGAAAAGCTTTACAAAAAGCCACCACAAGGTGATTGTATAGGTTGTGAAGCCTGTGTTAGCGTTTGTCCAACACATATAGATATTAGAAAGGGTATGCAACTTGAGTGTATAAACTGCCTTGAGTGTGCTGATGCTTGTTCTAAGGTGCAAAATAAACTAAACCGCCCAAGTTTGATTAACTGGACTAGTATAAAAGCTGTAAATACAAATTCTAAAGTGCATTATTTAAGGTTTAGAACTATAGCTTATTTTATCGTGCTTTTAGTGGTTTTAACCGCCCTAATTATCGCGGCAAATAAAAAAGAAGGTATGCTTTTAAACATAAATCGCAGTAGTGAGCTTTACAGCATTGAAAAGGCTAATAATGAGTTTGAAATTTCAAATTCTTATACCTTTTTGTTTCAAAATACGGACTCAAAACCGCACGAATACTATTTTAAAGCTGAGCTTGAAAATTTACAAGATGCAGTTGAAATTTCACGCCCAAGCAAGGCTTTTACGTTAAAAGCTGGAGAAAAGTCTAAAAAAATAGTCATTATAAAAACTAGCAAAAAACTAGCAAATAGCGATGAAAAAGATGTTATATTTCCACTTCACATAAAAGCTTATGCTTTAGATGATGATAAAATTTCCATAGAAAGAAAAAGTATTTTCGTGTATCCAAAAAATGAAATTTTAAAGGAAAAAAATGACTCAAAATAAACTACCTACCAAAAAAACCTTAGCAAGACAAGAAAAAATCAAAGCAGCTGCTTTGGAGCTTTTCATCATAAAAGGTTACCAAGAAACTGGAATTTGCGATATTATAAAGCTTTCTGGTGGGTCTTATTCTAACATTTACAATCATTTTAAAAATAAAGAGGGCTTGTTTTTTGAAATTTTAGATGATATGTGTAAAAATCATTACAATATGATTACTTCAAAATTTCAAAATTTCAAAAATGAAAATTTAAAAGAAGCTTTGATTTCCTTTGGAAATTTATTTTTAGAAATTTTCAACGACCCAAAAACAATAGCCCTTGGAAAGATTATACACTCTATATCTAATGATAAAAAGAAGCATATTAAGGATTGGATTAAAAATAATCAAGACAATTTCGCCCATAAAATTTTAGAGCAATATTTTCAAAAGCAAAATAATTCTTATTTGGTTAAAAATTCCAGCAAATTAGCAGAACTTTTTTGCACTATGCTTAAAGAGCCAAATTTCACGCTAAGTATAATAGCTGACAATCCGCCTCTTAGCAAAAAAGAGCAAGAAAAACACATTAATTTTATAGTAGAAATGTTTTTAAGAAGTGTAAATTATAAAGTCTAATGTGGGTAAATTTATAATAATTTACCGAGCATTAACTAAATTTTAGATAAAATCACTCTTTATT
>Cebus_capucinus_imitator_PRJNA485217_SSR105__coassemble_201_pt1 | contig 46202 bp, 43 predicted proteins | sample Cebus_capucinus_imitator_PRJNA485217_SSR105__metabat2_low_PE_008 | metagenome-assembled genome bin Cebus_capucinus_imitator_PRJNA485217_SSR105 | reverse complement strand
ATCATTATCTATAATATGAATTTCTATCTCGCAAGGATAAATTTCATTAAGCTCTTTTTGTAAGGCTTGAAGTTTTAGGCGGTTTTGTTCGCTTACAAAATCGCTTAGTATATGAAAGATAAAACCTTCTTTTTGCTCATCTTCGTTAAAATCATCAAATTTTAAGCTTTCTAAGTTTTCAAAATCACTAAACTCTAAATTTTTAGTTTCTAAACTCTTAAATTCACAATCCCCCCCCCCCGCAAACTCTTGTGCTATCAGTCTTACAAAAATCTTTAAAACTTTTATTTTTATCTACACTTTTAATTATACTTGTTATTAAAACAGCATTAAATTTAATATAATTATCATCAGCGTTAAAAACGATATGAAACATTTTTATCCCTTTAGCTTTAAATTTAAAAACGCTTATTGTATCAAAAAAAAAAAAAAAAAAAAGGTAAATTTTTGATTAATAAATTTAGAGAAGAGAATTTTTGAAAATTCTTAAAAAGAATTTCCAGTAAAAAGAAGCCATTATAAAAATACTTCCAAGCAAAGCAGTTATAAGGCTTAGACTAAGTCCTAAGTCAAACAAAAAGCCTATTAACAATGAGACAAAAACGCTAAAACTAAGATAAATCATGTCAGTGTATGCAAGAACTCGCCCGTAAAATTTCTTGTCGCAGTTTTTTTGTATCATAGTAAAGGTAAATGACCAAAGCGTTGAGGTGCAAAAGCCAGCCGCTAAGAGTCCTAAAAAAGAAAGGTAAAAGTTAAATTGCGTTAAAGCCCAAGCTATAATGCCAAATCCTTGCCCTAAATACACATAAAAAAGACTTTTTTCCGTGACAAATTTGCTTAAACTTATAGGTCCTACTATCAAAGAAAGAGCTCTTATAGCGTTTAAAAAGCCTATTACTAAGGCTGTGCTCAGAATTTCTTTGTATTCGTGTTTTGCCAAAAGTGCTACTAAGCTTTCATAAGCAGTAAGTCCTACAAAAGCGTGCAAAAATAGCAGATGCAAGATGATTTTATTTTTGCAAATATAGCTTAAGCCTTCTTTTATCATTTGCCATACTTTTTGTTGTTTTTGAGATGTAAAATGTGGAATTTTAAGGCTTAAAAGCATTATTATGCCGATAGAAATTAAAAAACAATCAAATAAAAAAGCCTGTTTAATCCCAAAGAAATTTATGAAAATTCCAGCACTTGCCATACCTAAGGTGTAAGAAAAAGCCCATATTATGCTATGAATTTCGTTTGCTAGTTTAAGCTCTTTTTCGTTTAAAATTTTTGCTAAAAGGCTCATTTCGGTTTGAAAATAAATACTTGCCACGCAAAGTCTTGTAAAAATTAAGATAAACAAAAGCCATAGCATACTTAGATTTGTTACGAAAATAAGTAAAAATATAGACCCAAATTCCACGATACTCATACTTAGTAAAAGCCTTTTTGGTGAGCTTTTTTCCACTATGACGCCATTTATTGGAGCTAGTAAAATTCCAGGCAAAAAAGCCAAGGTAGCACTTGTGGCTATCGCCCAGGTTGGAGCGTTTAGGTTGATTAAAAGCGTATAAACTCCGGTTTGAGAAAACCAAGCACCAAAATAAACGATAAATTGAACTAAGCTTAAAATTCTGACATTTTTATTATTTTTTAATAATTTTAGATATTCCATAAGCAAAACTATATCATAAAAGCGATATGAATTTAGCAAAGTAAGTAAAAATAAATGCTATAATTCAAATTTTAATCGGAGAAATTCTATGAGTTTTATAAATGAGATTGATTTAAATAAAAGACTTGATAAAAAAGAGGCTTTAAATTTGCTAAAAAATGCAAATTTATACGAGCTTGGCGAGTTAGCTTATAAAAAAAAGCTTTCCTTGCACCCTGAAAAAATAACAACTTTTGTGGTGGATAGAAACATTAATTATACTAATGTTTGTTGTATTGATTGTGATTTTTGTGCTTTTTATCGCCACGCTTCACAAAATGATGCTTATGTTTTAAGCTTTGAAGAAATTGGGCGAAAGATAGATGAGCTTTTGGCTATTGGAGGCACTCAAATTCTTTTTCAAGGTGGGGTTCATCCTAAGCTTAAGATTGAGTGGTATGAAGAGCTTGTGGAGTGGATAGCTAAAAACTACCCAAATATCACGCTACACGGCTTTTCGGCTGTGGAAATTTCTTATATTGCTAGAATTTCTAAAATTTCTATTAAAGAGGTCTTGCAAAGATTGCAAAAAAAAGGACTTTTTTCCATACCAGGAGCAGGAGCTGAAGTGCTTAGCGATAGGGTTAGAGATATAATAGCGCCGAATAAATGCGACACTGCTACTTGGCTTGAGGTGCATAAGGAGGCACATAAAATTGGTATGAAAAGCACGGCTACAATGATGTTTGGCACTATTGAAACAGATGAGGAGTTAATTGATCATTTTGAGCATTTAAGAGCTTTACAAGATGAAACAGGGGGCTTTAGAGCCTTTATTTTATGGAGTTTTCAAAGTGCAAATACTAAGCTTAAGGCAAAGCATCCTGAAATTATGAAGCAAAGTTCTAATAAGTATTTAAGATTACTAGCTTTAGCTAGGCTTTATTTGGATAATTTTAAAAATTTACAAAGCTCTTGGGTAACGCAAGGCTCACACATAGGACAGCTCGCGCTTAAATTTGGCGCTAATGATTTGGGCTCAACTATGATGGAAGAAAATGTCGTATCAGCTGCTGGAGCAAGCTATAAAATGAATCAAGATGAAATGATAAGGCTTATTAAAGCACTTGGAGAAAAGCCGGCTAAGCGTAACACGGCTTATGAAATTTTGGAGAAATTTTAATGCAGTATTTAAAAATTAAAAATACAAAAATTCCTTTTATTTTTGAAGAAAATAATGATTTTCCTATTGTGATTTTAAAGCTTGTTTTTAAAAATTGCGGTAGAAGTTATGATGAAATAGCAGGACTTGCTAGGATGTTTTGTCGTCTTTTAAATGAGGGTGTTGATGATAAATTCTTTAAAGAGCTGGAATTTAAGGCTGTGAGTTTGGAAGCTAGTAGTGGTTTTGAAAATTTGGAGCTTAACTTGCAATGCTTGGTTGAAAATTTTGAATTTGGCTTAAAAAAACTTGAAAATTTGCTTTTAAATCCTAATTTTGATGAAAAAATTTTAAAAAGGATTAAGGCTAGTGCCTTGGGCGAACTTGCTAGTAAAAATAGCGATTTTGATTATTTGGCAAAAAATTTACTTAATGCTGAAATTTTTGAGAGTAAAGAATTTCAAAGTCCAAATGATGGAGATAAAAAAAGCATTGAAAGCATAAGTTTAAAAGACCTTGAAAATTTCTATAAAAGGGCAATAAATTTAAGCAATATAGTTGTTGTTTTGGGAGGAAATTTAGCAGAACAAAGGGCTGTTTTACTTATAGAAAGGCTTTTGTCAAACCTTGAAAAGGGTAGAGAAAATTTGTTAAAAACTTATAAAATCTGTGAAAATTCTAAGGATAAAATTTTAATTCGCAAGGAAAGTATGCAAGCTTATATTTACTTTGCAACACCCTTTTTTGCGGACTTTAAGGATGAAAATTTACATTTAGCAAAATTTGCTTTATTTATACTTGGGCAAGGCGGTTTTGGCTCTAGGATAATGGAAGAAATTCGCGTTAAAAGAGGACTTGCGTATTCTGCTTATGCTATGCTTGATATGAGTGCTTCGTATAGCCGAATTTTTGGATATTTGCAGACTAAAAATGAAAGTGCAAAAGAGGCTAAAAAAATTATAAAAGAGCTTTTTAGCATCTTTGTTAAAACTGCGGTTACAAAGGATGAGTTTGAAAAGGCTAAAAATTTCATCATAGGTTCAGCACCTTTGCGTTATGAAAGCTTAGCTAAGCGTTTGAGTGTCGCTTTTAGCGAGTATTATCAAGGCTTTAAGCTTGGACATTTAAAACAAGAGTTAAAACTCATAGAAAAAATAAGCCTTAACGAGCTTAATTCATATATAAAAACACACAAAGAAATCCTAAATTTAAGCTTTGCAAGTATTCAAAATGAAGATTAAAGAGAGTGATTTTGAGGTTTTTAAAAAGTTAAAAATTAAAAACGCTATTGATTTAGCTTTAATTTTACCTAAAAAAATAGAAAATTTAAGCTCTAGTTTAAGCTTTAAAGAAAATGAAAATTTTACTCAAAAAATTACCATAAAAAGTGTAAGCTTTAGTGTAAATAAACTTTTTGGGCTTGGTTTTTGTAAGGAATTAAGCGAAAATGTTTCTTTTGTCTTTTTTAATCCAAAGCCTTGGCACGCAAGTGTTTGCAAGGTAGGAAAAGAGCTTATTTTAAGTGCTAAATTAAATAAATTTAACAACACTTGGCAACTAGTAAATCCTAAAATTTTAAGCTCTTTTTCAGGTTATACTCCAAAATTTCAAATTCAAGGTTTAAGAGATATTAAGATAGTGGAATTTATGAAAAAATATCTAAATTATGAGAATTTAAAGGAAAGTTTGCTTGATGATAAATACATAAATTTTCTTTTAAATTTACACGCTTATGATGAAAAAAGTTTTTTTATGTTTGAGAATTTGGATGAGTTTAGCAAGGATTTAAAATATATAGAAATTTATAATTTTTTAAAACGACTAAGAGGCAAAAAAACTTCTTTCAAATCCTATAAAATAGAACTTTTTAATATAAATTCTTGGCTTAAAAACCTACCATTTTCGCCCACAAAAGATCAACTAAATGCCTTAAAAGATATAAAAAATGACTTAAGCTCAAAAGAAGCAAAAAGACGCGTTATAATGGGCGATGTGGGCTGCGGTAAGACCTTAGTTTTGCTTGGTGCTGCTTTGATGGTGTATCCAAAACAAGCTATTTTAATGGCTCCAACTAGCATACTAGCTGCCCAGCTTTTTAATGAAGCAAAAAGGCTTTTGCCGGAATTTGTTAATATTTTGTTTATAAAAGGCGGAAAAAAGGATAAAAATTTAAAAGAAGAGATAAAAAAAGCGAATTTAATCATAGGCACTCACGCCTTAATTCACTTGCAAAACCACGAATCAGTGCTTGTTATGATAGACGAACAGCACCGCTTTGGTTCAGCTCAAAGGGAAAAAATTCATAGCTTAAACAAGGGCGAGTTTTCGCCACATTTCATACAATTTTCAGCCACGCCCATTCCACGAACGCTAAGTATGATACAATCAGAGCTTTTAAATTTTACTTTTATAAGACAAATGCCCTTTAAAAAGGACATTACAACGCTTTGCATACAAAATGAAGGCTTTGAAATTTTACGCAAAAAAATCGATGAAGAACTTAGTTTAAAGCACCAAGTTATCATTATTTATCCCTTGGTTAATAAGAGCGATAAAATTCCTTATTTGTCCTTAGAACAAGCTAAGGATTACTGGCAAAAACACTATACAAAGGTTTTTGTAACGCACGGCAAGGATACGCAAAAAGACACTATTTTACAGCGTTTCAAGGATGATGGCAATATCTTGCTTAGCACGACTATGGTTGAGGTTGGAATTTCTTTGCCAAGGCTTAGTATGATTGTTATTGTAGGTGCTGAACGCTTAGGACTTGCGACCTTACATCAATTACGGGGCAGGGTTGGTAGAATAGGGCTTAAAAGCTTTTGTTATCTTTATACTAAGCTTAGAGAAATTCCAAGTCGTTTAATAGAATTTTCTAAAACTTTAGATGGCTTTGAAATAGCCGAGCTTGATCTTAAAAATCGCTTAAGTGGGGATTTACTAGATGGCTTTTTGCAGCACGGAAATGAGTTTAAATTTTTTGATTTTAGCACAGATGAAGCCATTTTGGAAAGGGTTAAAAAGGATTTGGCGGATTAATGTCCGCCATATTTGTAAAGCATATTTTGAAAATTTGCAGCTATCATTTTAGCTCTTTGTAAAATGACATTTTTCATTTCTTCATTGTAAATTGCGTTTAAACTTTCTTCAAAAAGTTTTAACCAAATTTCAAAAAATTCTTGCGGAAATGGTGGCAAATCAAGGTGTTTTTTAAGTGGTTGTCCGTTGTAATCTCCAAGCCCTAAAAGCATACCAGCCCAGAAATTTCCTATCTTTGCTTTATGTTTTTTCCATTCTTCATCGCTTGTTCCTATGGCTTTGTTAAAAATAGGTCCAAGATTTTCATCTTTTCTGATTTTCTCATAGAAAATTTCCATTAGTTTGTCGATATTCTCAAGATTTATAGTGTCAAATTTCATATTAGCCTTTCTGTTAATTTTAGGGCGTTAATATAACAAAACTAAGATAAAGAAAATTTAACATAGGTTAAAAATGAATGATTATTTAAAATTTTTAAGCGAGATTGGAAAACTTAGAAAAAGCCCTAAAAATAGTATTTTGTTTTATGAAGGAGATGAGGCTAAGAAAATTTTTGTGCTTTTGAAAGGAAAGATTAGAATTTATAAAAGCACAGCAGGCGAAAAAGAGATAACCTTGCATTATTTTAAGCCTTTAAATTTCATAGCCGAAATGCCTGTTTTTAAGGGTTTGAAGTATCCAGCAAATGCTATTTTTGAAGAAGATAGTGAAATTTTAGAAATTGAGCTTAAGAAATTTCAAATTTTATGTGCTGAAAATAAAGAATTTAATCTTTTATTGATTAGCTCTTTGTTTGATAAAATCAGAATTTTAGAGAAAAAACTGCTACAAAACTGCCTTGATTTGCGAACAAGACTGCTAAAATACCTTTTAGAAAATGAAAAAAATTTAGATAAGCTTTCTCAAAAACAAATCGCCACAAACCTTGATGTAAGAGCACAATCCTTGTCAAGAATCATAAAAGAGCTTAAAATTTTAAAACTCATAGATACAAAAAAAGGCAGAATAGAAATTTTAGATAAAGAAAAAATCACAAAAGAGCTTTGGTAAATGTTTGTGAAAGCAAATAGTTTTTAAAATTGATTATCTACATATACTATGTGTTTGTTTTATTTTTAAATAGCTTTAATATTAAATTTTTAATTTTTGATAACTAATTTCAAAATTATTTTAGCTTTGTTATAATATAATAATAATTATCAAAAAAGGAGGGATAAATGTCTGTTTTAGTTATAGGAGCTGATGAGATAACGCCTATTAAGGCTGTTTTGTATGATTTAGGAGCTAAAGAAATAGAGCATTGGGATGCTAGAAATGAAAATAGAGTAAATAAAAAGCCTATCCCAGCAAATACTGATTGTATAGTAATGCTAACAAGTTTTTTAAACCATAATACTATGAAAAAAATCAAAACCGAAGCAAAAAAGCGTAAAATTCCATTAGTATGTGCAAAAAGAAGCGTTAGTTGCGTGTATTGTGAGTATTGTAAAATTTTTAATTTAAACAATAAATTTTCTTGTATTAAAGAAAATATTAATTAAATTATTGAAAATAGATATCAAAATAAAAGCCTAAATTTTAAAATTTGTATAAATTTTTCACACATTTTATTTAAATATTGGCTTAATTTGTTTGTTTTAAATAAAACTATGTTAAAATTATGGTTGAAATTTATATTAATTAAGGAGAAAATATGTCAGTAGCGGTAATTTACGGAAGTGCTATGGGAAATACTGAAGGAGCGGCAAATACTATCGCTTCAAAGCTTGGGATTAGCGATGTTTTAAATGTTGCAGATATTGACGCAGCTAAGCTAAATTCTTACGATAAATTAATCTGTGGAACTTCTACTTGGGGAAGTGGTGATTTGCAAGATGATTGGGATTCTTTTGACTTTTCAGCACTTTCACTTGGTGGAAAAGTGGTAGCTGTTTTTGGTATGGGCGATAGCGAAAGCTATTCTGATACTTTTTGTGGCGGTATGGGAAAATTAGCTGAGAATTTGAAAAATGCAGGTGCTAGTTTGGTTGGTGAAGTTTCAACTGATGGTTATAATTTTGAAGCAAGTGATGCTGTGGTAAATGGTAAATTCGTGGGTCTTGCACTAGATAATGACAATCAAGAAGATCAAACCGAAGCTAGAATTGACGCTTGGGTTGAGCAAATAAGACCTAATTTTTCATAAATTAATCAAAATTTAAGCGAAATTCCAAGTAATTTTGGAATTTCAAATTTTATTCTAAGCTTTAAATTTCGTTCTTTCTTAACTTTTTAAAAAGTTTAATTTTAAATATTACAAAATTACAAATACCAAATTTTATAAGAAATCTACTTGCTATGAAATTAAAATTTAAATTCTTGCAAGTAAATTTATATCTAATTTTCCTTAAAAAGCTTGGAAGCTAAGTGAGTTGCCCTACTTTGGTCGGTATCTTTTTTAAGCGTTTTGTAAATTTTACTTACATATTCTTCTAAGGTTTTTTGAGAATCAATAATTTTTTCCTGACTTGGAATTTTCTCGTATTCTCCATTATTTTTAAGCTCATAAGCTAAGAAATTATCATTAAGTTGTAAGTGTAAAAACTGCGATAATTTAGCCTTATTTCTTTCATCAAATATCGGTGTCATAAGCTCTAAACGGCGTTCTAAATTCCTTGGCATAAAATCAGCACTAGAAATAAAATAATTTGGCTCACTATGCTTAAAATAAAACACTCTAGCGTGCTCTAAATACTTGCCTATAAGGCTTCTAACCCTTATGTTTTTGCTATATTCTTCATTTGGTCTTAAACAACAAATTCCTCTTATAATAAGCTCTATTTTAACCCCTTGCATACTAGCTTCATACAAGGCTTTTATGATATCACTATCTACCAAGGAATTCATTTTTGCTATGATAACTCCTTCATTTGCCTTGCTTGTTTCAATGCGTATCATTTCTAAAATTTTTTCTTTGATTTGATTTGGACTCATAGACAAGGTTTTTAAACGCCTATTTTTACTAAAGCCTGATAATATATGAAAAAAACTTGTAGTATCTATAGCAAATTCATTTTTGCTAGTAAAATAACTTACATCAGTGTAGATTTTTGCACTGCTAGCGTTATAATTTCCAGTGCTTAAGTGTATATAGAATTTAAGCTTTTCGCCCTGTTTTCTAATGACTTGAGAAACTTTAGCATGAACTTTAAAGCCTGTGATACCATAAATCACATGAGCACCTGCGTTTTCAAGCTCTTTAGCCCAGTGTAAATTATTTTCTTCATCAAAACGCGCTTTTAACTCAACCATAACAGTTACTTGCTTGCCATCACTTGCTGCGTCAATTAAAGCTTGAACTATGTTTGAGTTTTTCTCAACTCTATAAAGCGTCATTCTTATGGAAATCACTTCAGGATCTTTGCTAGCTTCTTTTATAAACTTATAAACAGGATCAAAACTTTCATAAGGATGAATTATTAAAACATCTTCTTTCTCAACTGCTTCAAATATTGATAAATTCTCATCAAAAGGTGGTAAAGTTTTTGGAGTATAAAGTGGATTTAAAAGATGAGTGAAAGTCTTGTTTGAAGCTATTTGCCAAAGGCTTGGGAGATTTAGCAAAATAGAATACTCATAAACATCTTTATGAAAAATTTTCATATGAGTGTTTAAAAATTCCATAATCTGCTCATCGGCTCCTTTTTGAATTTGAAGGCGGACAAAAGCCCCTTTTCTGCGAAGTTTCAAGCCTTGCTCTAAAATCATCATAAAATCATCAGCTTCTTCTTCTTCTATAACCATATCAGCGTTTCTAGTTACTCTAAAAGCTGCTGAAGCTAGTAGTTTATAGCCTGGAAAAATTTCTTCAGCGTGCTGATGCACTATGCTTTCAATAGGCACATATATGTTTGAACTTACCTCATAAAACCTTGGTAAAACGCGTGGAATTCTAATCATGCCAAATTTTACAAGCTCAGGGTGAGACTTGTCACAAATTTTAACCGCTAAAGAAAAGGAAAGATTGTTTAAATGCGGAAAAGGATGAGTCGTATCAACTGCTATTGGAACGATGACAGGGAATATATGTGAGAAAAAATACTCATCACATTTTTGCTTTAAATTATCATCTAAATTCTCATAATGTCTTATTAGCAAATTTTGCTCTTCAAGCTCTTGTATGACTTTGTTGAAGTGAAATTCTAAAAGATTTTTTTCATTATGCAAATATTTTCTTATAGCTTTAAGCTGCGCTAAAGGCGTCATTCCATCGCTACTACTTGCATTGATACCGGCTGTAAAAAGCTGTTTAAGCCCTGCAACTCTTATCATATAAAACTCATCTAAATTCGTGCAGTATATGGCTATAAATTTTAGCTTTTCAAGTAAGGGCAAATCCTTAGAACACTGATCTAACACACGAGAGTTAAAAGCGAGCCAAGAAAGTTCGCGGTTTAAAAACATATCAGGACTTGTTTGCATTTTTTTCCTTTTTTGATTTGTATTTTAGCATTTATTTGAAAAATAAAAATTAAAAACTTAAAATTATTTATTAATTAAGATTAAATGTATCTTTAATTTTATCTTAAATATTTCTTTGCTAATATTGCAAATTTATTTCCAACAAATTTAGCATTTGTTTAAATTCCAAGTGGAAATGATTATTATAAGGAGGAAAGTTTTGAAGAATTTTTCGAATCTTTTTGGTATTTTCCTTGTTTTACTTTTTGCTTTTTTTGCATTAGGGCTTTATACTTTTTATAATGCAAAAGGAACTTCTTATCTAAGTAGTGCTAGCGAATCCTGTAATAACTGCCACATTATGAACGAAGTTTATAATGACTATTTAGCAGGTCCTCACTCTAAAAAAGTAGCTGGAGAGCCTAGAGCTACTTGTATTGATTGTCATTTGCCACACAGCTTTGTAGATAAATGGATAGCAAAGGCTAGAAGTGGTTTGTCTCATGCTTATGCTTTCACATTTAAGCTTGATGAACTACCTACAAATTTGAGTGCAAATGAAAGAAGTAAGGCAACGGTGCAAGAAAACTGTATAGCCTGTCACGGGGAATTTGCCGCAACAGCGGTCAATGCTACTGCGAACAAACACGCAGGACAAAGCTTAAAATGTGTCACCTGCCACGAAGGCGTTGGACATAAACGCGGATTTTAATTTTAAGGAGATTTGTAATGAATAAAAAAGGTGTTTTATACTTAGGTATAATTATCTTAGTTATTTTAATTGGCTGTGTTTTTTGGTTAAATAACGACATTAACAAAAAACAACAAGAAGGTTTAGGTGGAATTGATAATAAAAATTTTGTCGAAATGACAGATGATAATCCTACCTTTGATGTTTGGGGTAAAAATTTCCCTGATCATTTGGATATGTATTTGACAGTGGAAAAACAAGCACCTATTTCTACAGAATTTGGTGGAAATTTGTCTTATTCTAAACTTATACGCTATCCTCAGCTTACTGTGCTTTGGGCTGGTTATCCTTTCTCAATCGATGCTAACGAAGAAAGAGGGCATTTTTGGATACAAGTTGATCAAATGGATACAGCAAGAAACAATAAAGATTTCTTAAATTCACACGGCTTTGCTGCTTTTGCAGGACAACCAACAGCTTGTATGAACTGCCATAGTGGCTGGACACCTTGGCTTATTAAAAATGTCGCAAAAGGCGACTTTGTAGCGTTTAATTCAGCTAAATACTGGACTATGATTAAAAATATACCAGCAGTAAATGGTGCAAAAGAAGGTTCAGCAGAGCATAGCGGACCACACGGCGGTAAAAGAATGGGTGTAACTTGTGCTGATTGTCACGTGCCAAATACTATGGAACTTAGACTTACTCGTCCAGCTGCTATAAATGCTTTGGTTAATTTTAGAGGTTATGAAGCTGACGCACTCACAGGTGTAAAAGCTAGCAGGGAAGAAATGAGAACTTTAGTTTGCTCACAATGCCACGTAGAATACTACTTTAAACCAACAGGAACAAAGGTTAAAGTTGTAGGTGAAAGCATAGCAAATGATAGCTCTAAAAAATGGTGGAATGGCACTCAAAAAACTTATGATGAATTTGATGGTTGGAGAGATGGTAATAAAGCTACTGAAATCGAAGTTGATGGACTTGAATTAGTTTTCCCTTGGGCTGAATGGAAAAAAGGACAACCATTTAGAATAGAAATGTTTGATGATTATTACGAAAAAGTGCGCGATATTTTTGCACAAGATTGGGCTCATAAAATCACAAACGCTCCTATGCTTAAAATTCAGCACCCAGAAAGCGAACTTTACAGCGGTGGTGTGCATGCAGCAAATGGCGTAAGTTGTGCTGATTGTCATATGCCTTATGTGAGAAAAGGTTCTAAAAAACTTACTCAACATAATGTAACTTCACCTTTACAAAATATAAACGCAGCTTGCAAAACTTGCCACACTCAAAGTGAAGATTACCTAAAAAGTCAAATTAAAGACATTCAAAATTCAGTTGCTTATGATTTAAGAACAGCAGAATACGGAATAGTTAGCCTAATAACTGACATCAAAAATTTAAGAGATGCACTAGGTCAAATGCCAGAGTATCAAACCGATGGAAAAGCTGATGTTAAAAAAGTAAGTGCTGTTTTAAAAGAAGTTTTAGAACTTCACAGAAAATCTCAAATGAGAGCTGATTTTATAGGTGCTGAAAATTCAACAGGTTTCCATAATCCAAGAGAAGCTTCAAGAATGCTTTTACAAGCTATTGATATGGCTAGACAAGGACAGGCTAAACTTGTAGAAATCGCAGCTAGAAATGGTATTAAAGATTTTAAAATTTCAAATTTAGGTTTTGAAGATATTCAAAAACTAAATCCAGGCGAAATTCGCTATAAAACTGATATTAACGGACACAAAGCAGGAGAGCGTTATTACAAACACGAAGAAATAAATGGCAATCCTCCAGCTCAGCTTTTAGAAGATGACAAAAATCTCAAACCTTACAACTATAAAATAGTTGATAAAAAATAAGCCTAAGCCCTTTTTGGGCTTAGCTTTACTCTTTTAAATTTCAAGCTTAAATTTCATAATTTTAAAACAATAAAATTTTTTGTAATATTTTTTAAAATATTTTTGTCACTAAAATAAGACTTTGCTGTATTAAAATTAAAACTTGTATTTAAAATAATTTAAATTTTAATACCCTTGATTTCAAAACCAAAGGCATTAAAACTTTCATCTAAGTTTGCTTTGAAAGTATAGTTTAAAAGCTTATATTCAAAAGCGTGTAGATACATTCTTGCAGCATTAATTTTAGCGTATTTTTCATCGCCAATTATGCCGTGGTTTATAAAAGCACAATGCACTCTTATTTGATGCGTTCTGCCTGTTGGAATTTCGATTTTAGCTAAGGTTTTTTTGCCATTTATTAGCAAAGGAGTTATTTTACTAAGCGCTTCGTTGCCGTTTTTGCTAATTTTTGAAAAGGCTTTACCCTTATTTTTTAAGGTTAAAATTGGTTCATTTATAGTAATTTCTTCAGCTAAAACACCATTTAAAATAGCCAAATAAGTTTTTAAAACCCTTTGTTTTTTAAACTCTTCTATACAGCTTAATCTAAAATTTTCATCCTTGCAAAACAGCAAAATTCCACTAGTTTCTTTGTCTAAGCGGTTTAAAAGCTTAAGTTTTGTTTCCTTTTCTAACTCTTCGCTTACTTGATTAAAGGGCTTGTTTAGAGCTAGAATTTTTTCATCTTCAAAAATAATTTTTGCTTTTTGTGGCTTTGAGATACTAAATTTGCTTTTTTCATTTAGTAAAGCTCTTGCTAAATTTATTTTCTTACCACCCATAAAAACAAGTCCGCTGTCTATTAGTTCCTTAGCTTTTTTGTTTGAAATTCTTTCTTGTAAGGCTAATAATTTATAAGCTTTTTCTTGCATAAATTCCTTCTTCTATAGCATTTTTTATAAGAGTTAAATTGCTATTTTTAAGCACTTTAGCCTTATTTTTTAGGGTATGAATTTTATCATTTAAAGTTTTTATATCATCACAAAAATAAACATTTTCAATCATTTCAAATAAAGCTAATTGATTGTGTATGAACTTACCACTTATTAAAATATTATTAAAACTTGCGACCTCAATTGGATTATGCCCTCCAATGCCTTCAAAAAAAGAGCCACCAAGCACGACAATATCAGAAATAGCGTAAAAATTTACAAGCTCACCTAAGCTATCTAAAAGCAAAATTTCCTTTGTAAAAAGCTCATTTTCGCTTAATTTACTAAATTTGGCAAAACTAAGTTCTTTTTTTAAAAGCAAATTTTCAACCTCTTCAAATCTTTCTGGATGCCTTGGGGCTATGATTAAAAGTTCGTTTTTTTCTAAAGTGAAATTATTAAGCAAAAGCTCTTCTTCGTTTTTGTGAGTACTTGCAAATATTATAATTTTTTGCTTTGGTTTTTTGTAATTTTTATTAGGATTTGGTTTTAAACTAGCCTTGATATTTCCTGTTATTTTGACATTTTTAGCACCTAAAAGCTCAAGTCTTTGTTTATCTTCTAAGCTTTGAGCGAAAATTTCATCTATATAAGAGAAAATTTTTTTATAAAAAAACTTCATTTTTAGGTATTTTGGAAAAGAAAGTTCTGAAATTCTAGCATTAATTAATATAGTTTTAATCTTTTTAAGCTTAGCAGTAAAAAATAGCATAAGCCAAAGCTCTGCTTCAAATACTACAAGACATTTGCAAGGTTTAAGCCAAAATGGTAAGAAAATTTCAAAAGGCAAAAAATTAACCTTTTTAAAATTTCTTTTAGCTTCATCAAAACCTGTTTGTGTTATCGTAGTAATTCTTGAGTTAAAATTTAAAGCAAGCTCTGTTATACTTCTAACTTCCCCATAAGAACAGGCGTGAAAATGAACATCAGCTTTTTCTTGGTTTAAATTTTTATATAAAAAAAAGCGAGATTTAAGGCTAATTTTATATTTATCTTTTATAAAAGATAGCGTAAAAATAGGGATAGCACAAAGTAAGAACGCTATCCACAAAAAAATATAATACAAAAAAATCAAACTAATCTTGCTCTTTGTAAAGAATTCTACCACAATGCGGACAAGTTACGATTTCTTCGCCTTTTATTATAGAAATATATGTTTTATCATAAATTTTCATAAAGCAACCATAACAAGCTTGTTTTCTTACTGGTACAACGGCTGTATTTTTCGCCCATTTACGAATTTTCTCATAAAAGCTTAAAACTTTTTGATTCATTTGCGAAACAAGTTTTGTTTTTTTGTCATAAACACCCATTCTTTCTTTTTCTAAGCTTTCCATTTCAGTTTTAATATTTGCTTTGATTTCATCTAAGCTTTGCTCTTGTTTTGCTTTCTCGCTTTTAAGTTCTTTTTTATGAATTTCTTTATTTTCTAAAATTTTATCAAGCCTTATAATTTCATCATTTGCAGCATCAAGTTGCTCTCTTGCTATGTCCTCTTCTATCTTTAAGGCATTTGCTTCTTTTTCTGTTTTTATAGCTGCACTTTTTTTAGATAATTCTTTGATTTTAGCAGAAAATTCGCTAATATGTGTGTTGTTTTGACTTTTTTGATTTTGTATATCTTTAATCTCTGTGTCGTAGTTTGAAAGCTCGGTATCTATTTTTTTGATTTTTGCTTCAGCATCTTTTAAAGTCTTATTAATGCTTTCGATTTTTGGATCAAAACTATCAACTTCTTGGTCTATTTTTGACAAAAGAACTAATTGTTCGAGATATTTATTCATTGAAATTTCCTTAAAAATATTGAAATGGATTTTTTGAAACTGATATTATAACCTGTAGAGATAATTTTTGCAAGTTTTTTGCCAAAGATTGACAAAAATATTTTTCACTTTCAAAATGTCCTAAGTCTATTAAATTTAAATTGTTATTAAAAGCTTCTAAGGCTTGGTGATATTTAAAATCCCCGCTTAAAAAACAATCGCACTCAAGCTCTGAAATGAATTCTCCACCACTTCCGGTGCATATGGCTATTTTATTAAGCTCTTCTTTTCCGCAGTAACTAACGCGTAAAATTTGTAAATCAAGCTTTGATTTTACTAGCTTACAAAGACTTTTAAAACTTGTTTTTTCATCAACATAAATTAAAAATTTATCCTTAGAATAATTTTTAAAGCCCAAAATTTCACTTACAAAAAACTCATTTAAATGGCTTAAGTCATAATTTGTATGCATACTAATTAAAGAGAGATTTTTTGCAAGTATTTTTTTGAGTAAATTTCTTGGATATTTTTCATTTGCTAAGTCTTTTAAACCCTTGAAAATTAAAGGATGATGAGTTATAAAAAGAGAATTTGGTTCAGCTTTTTCAACTAAGTTTTCATCTATATCAAGGCTAAGATAAATTCTTTCAATCTCATCATCAAAATTCCCAAGCAAAAGTCCGCTATTATCCCAGTTTTCTTGACTTTCAAAGGGACTTAGTTTATCTAAAAATGTATAAATTTCACTCAGTTTCATTTAAATTACTTTTATAAATTTCAGCACATTTTTTAGAAAGTTCGCGAATTTTAAGCATATAATCTTGCCTTTTAGCTACAGAAATAGCACCTCTTGCATCAAGCAAGTTAAAAGTGTGAGCAGCCAATAAACAATAATCATACGCGGGCAAGGCTAAATTTTGCTCTAAGATATTTTGACACTCTTTGTAAGCATTTTCAAATTGTTTATTTAAAATTTCTACATCGCTAACTTCAAAATTATATTTGCTATGTTCAAACTCATCTCTTTTATGCACATCCTTATAAGTAATTTTGTTTTCGCCACATTCACTCCAAACTATGTCATACACGCTATCTACATTTTGTAAATACATAGCAATTCTTTCAAGCCCATAAGTTATTTCAGCACTTACCATATCAACAGCTATGCCACCAACTTGCTGAAAATAAGTAAATTGCGTTACTTCCATACCATCAAGCCAAACTTCCCAACCAAGCCCCCAAGCTCCAAGGCTAGGGCTTTCCCAGTTATCCTCCACAAAGCGAATATCGTGGTTTTTTAAATCAAAACCCAAATTCTCAAGGCTTTTTAAATAAAGCTCTTGTATGTTATCAGGGCTTGGTTTGATTAAAACTTGAAATTGATAATACGCTCCTAAGCGATTTGGATTTTCGCCATATCTGCCATCAGTTGGACGCCTACTAGGTGCTACATAAGCAACCGCCCAAGGCTTTTTACCCAGACTTCTTAAAAAAGTTGCAGGATGAAAGGTTCCAGCTCCTGCTGGCATATCATAAGGTTGCATTAAGGCACAACCTTGTTTTTCCCAATAAGTTTGTAGTTTAAGTATCATTTGTGAAAAGGTCATTTTAACTCTCTTTGCTTTCTAAATTTTCTTTTTTTATTTCTAAATTAGGCTTTGCGTCTTTATCTCCACCAAATAAATCAATGGTTTTGCTCCACATTAGTTTATATTTGCGTTTTAAAAACTCAGCTTCTTCTCTAATGTGCTTTAACTCGCTATTTAAATTTTCTATGGTTTTTCTGTCCTCATCGTAAAGCTCTTGCATAGAATAAAGAGCATCTTTTAAGAATTTATTTTCATTTTTTAAAGCTTCCAAGGTCTCATCTTTGGCATCAAGCACTTTTTCGTGCAAATTTAAAATAGTCCCTATGGTTTTTTCTATGAAACTTTCACCGGCTAAGGTCATAGAATTTACAAGATTATTTTGTGAGCTTGAGGATGGGACAACGCTGAAAGTGCCTTGATTTGCTTCTATGTAAATTTTGTCGTTTTCTTCTTTGAAATTTAAAGCTCCATTTGCCATCATACCCTTGACAACATCTTCATTTAAATGGACTAATTTACAAAATTCAGCAAGTTCTAAGTAAGTTTGCATTTTATTCCTTTTTTAAAAGCTAGATTTTACCTTAACTTTGCAAAATTTGTGTTTAAAATTTCAAAATTTATTTAAATTTTAACGCTAAAATTATGATTTTATTTAATCTTTAGGAGCTTATAATGACACAGCTAGTGGGGGGGGGGTATGATACCTTAGAATTTTTATCTTGCCTTTTTGGTGGGTTAAATGGCTAATATAATTTTACTTGGCGGTAGTAACTCAGCCATTTCAAACGGGCTACAAAAGGGCTTAAAAGATATAAGTGAAAAAAATGGTGGATGCTTTTTAAATTTATCCTTAGGAGCAACAGGCTATATACAAAATTTTTATGAACTTAAAAGAGATAAAAATAAAGAAAAATTTCAAAAAGCTGATTTAATAGTAACTGAGTCAAACATAAATGATATGGGGCATAACTCCTGCGAACACGAAAATTTACCCTTAGAACTTTTTTATAAAAATCTAAATTTATTTTATCAAGAACTTTGTCTTTTAAATAAAAAAGTTGTTGTTTTAATTTTGCCATTTACAAAACAAAAAAATTATAAAATCACAAATAAAATTCATAAATTTTTAGCCTTAAAATTTAATTTTAATATAATAGATATGCAAGAATATTATGAAAAATATGATTTAGAAGAGTTTGGAAGTAGGTTTGAAGGGGGTGGCGTTCATCAACAATATGCTTTTTTAAGAGAGCTTGGTAAAAATATAGCAAAAAATATAAATAATTTTAAAACAAGTAGTATAAATGGAGAGAAAATTCCTTGTAAATTTATGTATCTTAGTCCAAATGATATGATTTTTGAGGGTAAAATAGAAGAAAATAAAATGATAAATTCTTTATATAATGAAAATACTTTTAGACTTAATGAAAACAATAGGCTTAAATTCCCAAAACAAGCCAAAAATTATGAAATTCTAGCTATACACACTTGGAATAATGACTTAAATACAAATGAAAAATTCCCTCCCATTAATGCTCGCACTTGGTATGAAAGCACCATTAATTACTCAAGCTTACTCATAGAAAATAAAAATAACTTCATAGTAAAAGAAAATAATATTTTCAATATGGTTACAGAAGTTCAAAAGGAGCTAAAAATAGATGATGAAAGCTATATTTCATACAATAAAAATAATAAAAAATCAACGGGTCAATTTTTCTCCTGTGCTTCAAGTTGGCTTAAAGGGGCTAGAAAACTTAAGCATTGCGATTTAGTAGGTTTGCTTTTGATAAAATATCCACAAAATTATGAGCTTAAGATTGATTTAAAAAAGCTTGAAAAAGAAGATGTAAAAATTCCACCAAAACAAGATTTTTCAAAGCTTATACCGCCTATTTGCTTGTATAAAGAAATTATAGAAGAATATTGTGAGCGTTTGGATGCTATAAAATTAGCATCTCTTAAAAACGAAATTTTAAGTTTAAAAAATGAGCTTGATTTTTATAAAAATACCCAAAAATTTATATCTCATACTAAAAATTACTTATCTTATCAATTTGGCGAAGCACTTATTTTTTGTTCTAAAAGCTTTTTTACCTTACTTTGCCTACCATTTGTGCTTTATGTTATAAGCTTAAAACACAAAAAAGAAAGTAAAATTCTAGTAGAAAAAAATTCAAAAGAAAATCACAATGAAAAAGAGATTTTAAAGCTTAAAAATTCATTTACTTATAAACTTGGATTTGCCTTTATAAAAGCTTATAAAACTTGGTATAAAGGCGGATTTGTGAAATTTTATTTTGAAATTAGAAAGCTTAAAAAAGAGCTTAAGAAAGTATGATTTCTACGCTTTTACTATCTTCTTCAAGCTTTAAAATTTGAGCCTTTCTATCTTCAAACAAAGCTTTGGTTAGTTTTTCATCGTTTAAGGCTAGAATTTGCACTGCTAAATAAGCTGAATTTACAGCCCCTGCTTTGCCTATGGCTAGTGTTGCAACTGGAATTCCACTTGGCATTTGAACGCTTGAAAAAAGCGAGTCCATACTAGCTAAAGCACTTCCTGGCATAGGCACGGCTAAAACAGGTTTTGTGGTGTAAGCTGCGATAGTTCCTGCTAAGTGAGCTGCCATACCAGCTGCTGCTATGAACACCTTAGCTCCTTTTTCTTCGGCTTGCTTTATGTATTCTTTAGTTCTTTGTGGGCTTCTGTGAGCCGAACTTATGATAAGTTCATACTTTATGCCAAATTTTGACAAGGTTTTAGCACATTCATTCATAAGCTCATAATCGCTTTTACTGCCCATTACAATCGAAACAAAGTCCATTAAATTTCCTTTCTTAAAAAGCTAAATTTCGGTAGGTTAAAAGGGGTTTTAATCTCATTTTCATTGCCACTATGAATTTCTTGGAATTCTTTATTATTTTTTGCTATGAGTTTTTTAAATCTCAAAAAATATTTATCATTTTCTTTATAAATTTCACCAAATTCATTATTACAAGGTTCGATTTTTTCTCCTAAAGGGGCTAGAATTTCATAGTTTTCATTGGCTTTTAAAAGTCCCTTGCATTTTAAAAACTCACCATCCAAGCTAAGGGCTTGAACTTGATGCGTTCCTTCTTCTAAACTTGAGTGATGATTTTGTGTATTATCCTTTTCAAAAGGACGAGATACAAGATAACCATCGGTAAAACCGCGATTTTTTAGCGTTTGAATTTCTTTTTCGTATTTTTCTTTTTGAAAAATTCCGTTTAAAGTATCTTGTATAGCCATTTTATAAGTTCTTGTAGTAAGCGCTACATAATATTCACTTTTTGTGCGACCTTCGATTTTAAAGGCATTTATGCAGTTTTCTTGCATAATTTTTTCTATATAAGAGCAAAGATTTAAGTCCTTAGAATTAAAAATATGTGTTCCATTTTCATCTTCTTCTAAGCGAAAAAGTGTGCCATTTTCAGGGTTTTTAGCGTAAAGTTCATAAGAAAAACGACAATCATTCGCACAGCTTCCCCTATTACTCATCCTGCCACTTTGCACGGAGCTTATCAAACAACGCCCAGAATATGCAAAACACATAGATCCATGCACGAAAGCTTCAAGTTCTAAATTTGTGTTTTCTTTAATGATTTTAGCATCTTTTAAGCCAAGCTCCCTAGCTATAACCACCCTTTTAGCTCCCATTTCTTCATAAACCTTAGCGTCTAAGTAGTTTAAAACATTTGCCTGAGTTGAAATATGAAGTGAAATTTCAGGAGCAAGCTCTTTAACCAAACGCATAGCCCCAACGGAAGCCACTATAAAAGCATCAGGTTTCATAGACTTGAGTTTTAAAATATGTCTTTTTAAATTTTCTAATTGAGTGCTTAAATGAAAGCCGTTTAAGGTCACATAAATTTTTTTGTTTCTTTCGTGCGTATATTCTATGGCTTTTTTAAAGCTTTCATAATCAAATTCTCTTGAAGTGCGAGAACGAAGTGAGAAGTTATTCACACCAGCATAAACAGCATCAGCTCCGTAAGCTAAGGCTATTTTAAGCTTTGTAAAATTCCCAGCTGGTGCGACTATCTCAGGTATTATCATTTTTGACCTAAATTTGCTATCAAAGCCTCTATGTCATCGTTACTTACAACATCAGCTGTTGTATCGCCTTCTATATGGACAGCAGAACTTACGCGTTTTTTATCCTCTATTTTACCTTCAAATAAAGAACTCATATAGCGACTTAAAGCACGCATTACATTAATAACGCGTTCAATTTTTTGGCGATGTATGTCTTGATACTGCATAGTATCCATAGCCATCATAACCTCATCTTCACCACTTTGCAAATTTTCAAGTATTTCTTGTGCCTTAGTTTTTGAAGTTTTATTTGCTTCTAAAGCTTCGCTAAAACTTGCTACATTTGGAAATTTTTCATTTAATTTTGAAAAAATATCTATGTTTTTATCAGCAGCTTTAATAATTTCTTTTACAAAGACCTCAGAATCAGCGAAAAAATTATTTATAGTTTCAAGCTTATCCATTACTTCAGTAGCTTTTGCTTCACTATCTCTTGTAACATCGTCTAATTGATGAACTACTTTGTGTTCTTTGTTTGGCGGAGGTGGTGGCCAAGCTACATTTGGATTAGGTTTGTAATCAGCCACCCTAGCATCACTTAAGATAATATCGCCTTCTTCGGAGTTTTCTTCTTCTTTTTTAGTCTCTTCTTCTTTGCTTACTTCTGGCTCATCATCAATATCGACATCACCATTCATTAAAGCATCAAGCTCTTCTTGAGTCATCATTGCTCCCTTTAAATCTAAAATTTAGTTTTATCGTGGATTATAATAAATTTAATCTAAAATAAAAATATAAATTTGATTTTTTAATATAAATTTATAAATTTTCAAAAATATTAAAAAAAATATATTAATTAAAACTTAATTAAAAAAAATATGCTATAATTTTGAAAATTTAATCAAAAAAGGAGTAAATTATGGGCAAATTTGTTAATAACATTGACGAATTTTTCAAGTTCTGCAAGGAAAATGAGGTTCTTTTTGTGGATTTTCGTTTTACAGATATGATAGGAACTTGGCATCATATAACTTATAATCTTCACGCCATAAGTAGTGAAACTTTTGAGGCTGGAATTCCATTTGATGGTAGTTCTATACATGGATGGCAACCTATAGAAAAATCAGATATGGTTTTAAAACCTGATGTAGAAAGTGCGTTTTTAGATCCATTTACTGCTGATTCTACTATTATAGTTTTTTGTGATGTTTATGATATTTATAAGGGACAAATGTATGAAAAATGCCCTAGAAGTATAGCAAAAAAGGCTATGGAGTATCTTAAAAATAGTGGCGTTGCTGATACTGCGTATTTTGGTCCTGAAAATGAATTTTTCATCTTTGATAGCGTTAAGATAGTTGATAATTCTCATTGTTCTAAATACGAAGTAGATACAGAAGAAGGCGAATGGAATGATAATAAAGACTTTGTAGATAGCTACAATACAGGACATCGCCCAAGAAATAAAGGTGGGTATTTTCCAGTTTCGCCTGTTGATTCTTCGGTTGATATTCGTGCTGAAATGGTTCAAACCCTTGAAAAAGTTGGACTTAAAACCTTTGTTCATCACCACGAAGTAGCCCAAGGACAAGCAGAAATAGGCGTGAATTTTGGCACTCTTGTTGAAGCAGCTGATAATGTTCAAATTTATAAATATGTTGTAAAAATGGTAGCTCATCTTAATGGCAAAACCGCTACTTTTATGCCAAAACCACTTTATGGAGATAATGGAAGCGGAATGCACGTGCATATGAGTTTGTGGAAAAATGGAGTGAATTTATTTTACAATGAAAGCGGATATGGCAAACTTAGTCAAATAGCAATAAATTATATAGGTGGAATTTTAAAAAATGCAAGAAGTGTGGCTGCTTTTACAAATCCAAGCTCAAATTCCTATAAAAGGATAGTTCCAGGTTTTGAAGCTCCTTGCATACTAACTTATTCGTGTCAAAACAGAAGTGCAAGTTGTCGTGTGCCTTATGGCATAGGCAAAAACTCAGCCCGTGTTGAAATTCGCTTCCCTGATAGCACTTCAAATCCTTATTTAGCCTTTGTTAGTTTGCTAATGGCAGGACTTGATGGCATTAAAAACAAAACTATCCCTGTAGGACCTATGGATGAGAATTTATTTGATTTAACCCTAGATGAGGTTAGAGAAAAAGGCATAGAGCAGTTACCACATACTTTAAGGGGAAGTTTGGAAGCTTTGATTCGCTATAATTTATTTTTAAAACCTGTGATGAGTGATACTTTTATAGATGATTATCAGCACTTGAAATTTGAAACTCAAGTTTGGCCTATGGAGGCAAGACCTACGGCTTATGAGTTTAAAACCTGCTATTCTTGCTAGTTTAAATTTACACCTTAGTTTAAGGTGTAAATTTTTTATTATCTTTTTAGTTGATTTACTATACTTAGCATATCATCACTTGTTGTAATCGCCTTTGAACCAGCCTCATAAGCCCTTTGTCCTGTGATTAGATCAGTCATTTCTTCAACAAGTTGAACATTGCTAAGCTCAACAAAGCCGTGTCTTATAGTGCCAAGTCCGTCCTGTCCTGCTATACCAGCTACTGGAGCACCACTAGCACCTGTTTCAAGATAGAGATTATCGCCCATTGAGTGAAGACCTGCTGGATTTATAAACTGAACTAATTCTATTTGACCAATTTGCGTTTCTTGCTGTTCGCCAGGAAGCATAACAGAAACAGTCCCATCAGTTGCGACATTTATGGCAATAGCACCTTCTGGAATAGTCATTTCAGGCAAAAGTCTATATCCGTCTGAATTTACTATATTACCTTCATTATCCTTTGTAAATTGTCCATTTCTAGTATAACCTATAGTTCCATCAGGAAGTTGAATTTGAAAAAAGCCATTTCCTGCTATAGCCATATCAAGCCCATCTGTGCTTGTTGATTTTAAATTTCCTTCGGTAAAAATTTTAGTCACAGCAGTTGGACGCACACCAACGCCTACTTCTATACCAGAAGGCGATAAAGTCGTAGCTGAAGTTGAAGTTCCTGCATATTTCATAACCTGATACATAAGATCAGCAAATTCTGCACGACCCTTTTTAAAGCCTACTGTATTGACATTTGAAATATTATTTGAAGTAACATCAATTTGTGTTTGCTGTGCCACCATACCAGTAGCAGCAGTGTGAAGTGATCTCATCATTTTTTATCCTTTATTATTTAACTGCGGCTAGTTTATTAATAGCCTCTTGGTTTAAATCATCCATATGAGCTGTCATAACTTTTTGATACATTTCAACCATTCTTTGAGCTTCTATAAGCCCCACCATTTCGGTAACTGGATTAACATTAGAACCTTGCGAAAAACCTTGTCTTACAGAATTTGAATTTTCTAAATCTCTAATGCGTGTTAAATCATCTATCCTATAGACATTATCCCCATCTTTTAACAAAGCTCTCATATCATCAACTTGAGCTATAAAAAGTCTAGAATTTGCTACTCCATCAACTTCTATGCCACCATTTTTATCAACACTTATATTAACAGAGCCACTAGGTATTATTATACCAGCATTTTGTGGATTAGTAAAATAATCACTACTTAAAACCTTATAGCCTTGTTTATCCACTAAAAAGCCGTCTCCATCAAGCTGAAAATTTCCATCTTTGCTCAGCCTTACCTCGCCGCTTTTGGTTTGAACTAAATAAAAAGTATCCTCTCTTGTCATCGCTAAATCCAAAGGATTATTGGTAGCTTTTAAAGAACCTAGTGAAAAATCTGTGTATTCTTGTGAAACTTGAGGGATGGTATCTATGGTTGTATTTACGAACCTAGAAGCGTCCCTTGTATGATTTTGTATAGGTAACTCATCTTGAGTTTCTTTAAAAATCCTTTTAAAATCTGCAATCACAACATCATCTCTTTTATAACCGCTAGTATTTATATTAGCTAGGTTATTAGTGATAACATCAAGTTTATTAAACTGAGTTACCATTCCGCCCGTTGCTTGATAATATCCATTTTGCATATTTCCACCTATAAATTTAAGTTTAACACTTCTAAAGCAATTAGTGTTCCAATTTTAAAATTAAGTATTTTATGTTTAAATTTGATTTGAGATTATCTCAAATCAATTAAAATGGCCAAATTGTTTCTATAAACTTGCTACCCCAAGGTTTTCTAGTGCTTTTATCAACCTCGCCTTCTGTTTTGTAAAGAATTTTAGCATCTGCTATGTAGCGGCTGTCTATGGTGTTATCCTGCCCTATGTCATAAGGTCTAATAACCCCGCTTAGCTGTATAATTTGCTTTTCGCCATTTATCAAAAGTTCTCTAGAGCCTTCTATAAAGTAGTTTCCGTTGGATAAAATTTTAATAACTCTAGTGGAAATTGTCGTGCTGAAATTTTCGTTACGACTTTGAGAGCCTGTTCCGGTGAAGTTATTTGTGCTGTTTGTTTGAAAGCCTATATTTGAGTAAGAATTTACCTTATCAATCACGTTTGAGACAACGCCTGTGCTGCCACTTAGTGCTCCACCGCCTAAATTTGCTGTGTTGGTTCTGTTTGTGGCTTTGTTTGCTTGAGTGCTTTGCGTTGTAGTTTCATTTATCACAACGGTTACAAGGTCATTTACATTCATAGCCTTTTTATCAGAAAACAAAGGATTATCGCCCTTGCCAAACAAAGATCCTGGCGAACTTTCGACATTATTGCTTTGTTTAGGAGCAAGTTCTTCAACATAAGCTGGTGGTTTCATAGAAATTTCAGGATCCACAACAGCAGAGCAACCCCAAAAAACGACTGGTAACATATAGAGTAAAACTTTTTTCATTTTAGTCCTTTAAATATGAAATTCGTATTTTTTTTGTTAAAATATCTTTTTTACGAAACTAAAGCAAAGAGTGTTCCACTTTTTAAATTTAAAGGAAAATTATGGCAAATCTTTATTTAATCAAGTCAAGAGATGATGAGTTAAACACGCTTATAAGCACGAATTTACTTAAAGAATATAGCAAAATTTATAAAAATATAGCTATTTATTGTCCTGTGATTTATGTGCATAGGATAAGCATTTTGCAAGAATGGCTTAAGGAGTTTAATATAAATCAAAGCCTTAAAAATGCTTATGGTTTTACTTTTGAAGAAGCTACTTTAGAATTTAGCAAGGATAAGCATAATTTTTTTAATACTATATTAAAAGAGTATGAGGAGTTAAAGTTAAAGCACGATTTTGTCTTAGTTAGTAGCTTTTGTGAGTTTGGAATTTTAGATGGCTTTGATTTAAGTGTTAAACTTGCTAAAAATTTAAACACACCTATAGCTGCTATTGTAAGCGAAGAAAATAGGCTTTTGGCTAAGAGATATTTTGAGGAGAATTTGGGCGGAAAAAATTATGCTTTGATTAATGAAAATTTTGATTTTAATGAGCTTAAAAATCTCAAAGAATACGACTTTTTAACACCATATCGTTTTAAATATGAGCTTATTAAAAAAAGTGTAAAAAACAAAAAAGTAGTAGTTTTACCAGAAAGTGATGATGAGAGAATTTTAAGGGCTAGTGAAATTTTGCTAAAAAGTAATGTGGTTGATTTAATTTTGCTTGGCGATGAAAAAATTATTAAGCAAAATGCTTTAAATTTAGGGCTTGATTTAGGAACTATAAAAATCATAAATCCTTTAAATTCTGAGTATAACGATGAGTTTAGCACCTTGCTTTATGAGGCTAGAAAAGCAAAGGGTATGAGTTTTGAAGAAGCTAAAGAATTGGTTAAGGATAGGACTTATTTTGGAACTTTGCTAGTTTATAGTGCAAAAGCTGATGCTATGGTAAGTGGGGCTTCTACGACGACTGCTGAGACTATACGCCCTGCCTTGCAAATTATTAAAACAAAAGAGGGCATTAGTTCTGTTTCTGGAATTTTCTTTATGGGGCTTGAGGATAAGATTTTAGCCTTTGCTGATTGTGCTGTTAATCCAGCTCCTACAGCTGAACAACTTGCAATGAGTGCTTATGTGAGTGCTCAAACTGCTAAGGCTTTTAATATTGAGCCAAATATTGCTTTGCTTTCTTATTCTAGCGGAGATAGCGGAAAGGGTGAAAGCGTGGAGCTTGTAAAGGAGGCTTTAAAAATTGCTAGAGAAAAATACCCTGATTTAAATATAGACGGACCTATGCAGTTTGATTGTGCTTTTGATGCAAAAACAGCGGCTAAAAAAATGCCAAATTCCAAAATAGCAGGAAATGCAAATGTTTATATTTTCCCTGATTTAAACTCGGCAAATATTTGTTATAAAGCGGTGCAAAGAACAGCTAATGCTTTAGCTATAGGTCCTATTTTGCAAGGGCTTAAAAAGCCTGTTAATGATTTAAGTCGTGGCTGTTTGGTTGCTGATATAGTAGATACTATTATTTTAAGTGCTATTCAAGCTCAATAACTTACAAAAGGAAAATAATGAAAATTTTAGTCTTAAACTCAGGCTCTTCTTCTATAAAATTTAAATTTTTTGATGATAATATAGTAAAAGCTAGTGGTTTGGTTGAAAAAATAGGAGAAAATAACTCAAAAGTTATTTTAAAAGATATCTTAAAAGATAAGAAATTTGAAAGAGATTTAGCCATAAAAGACCACGAAGAAGGGATTAAAATAGTCAATGAGCTTTTTAAACAATCAGGAATTTTAAAGGATTTAAGTGAGCTTGATGGCTGTGGGCATAGGATAGTTCATGGGGGCAGGAATTTAAATAAGCATTGCTTGGTAAATGAGTATGTTTTGAAAGAAATTGACAGGGTTAGCGTTTTTGCTCCACTTCATAATCAAGCACATTTATCGGGCATTAAAACTATGCTAAAATCAGCCCCAAATGTCAAAAATGCGACTATTTTTGATACAGCTTTTCATCAAAGTATGCCTGATTATGCTTATATGTATGCTTTGCCTTATGAGCTTTATGAGAATTTTAACATAAGAAAATATGGCTTTCACGGCACTTCGCATTCTTATGTTAGCTCAAGGGCTTCAATCTTACTTAACAAGGACAAAAGCGAGTTAAACGCTATTTCAGCTCATCTTGGAAATGGCTCTAGCGTGTGTGCTATTGAAAATGGAAAAAGTATAGATACTTCTATGGGATTTACTCCGCTTGAGGGGCTTATTATGGGGACTAGGTGCGGGGATTTGGATCCTGCTATTTTGCCCTTTGTGGCTAAGTTTAAAAATTTAAGCATAGATCAAATTGATACTTTGATGAATAAAAATAGCGGAATGTATGGAATTTGTGGTTTTAATGATTTTAGAGATATAGAAGAAGAGATAAAAAAAGGTAACGATAAAGCTCGTTTAGCCCTTGATATGTTTTGTTATCGTTTAGTAAAATATATAGGTGCTTATTTTGCGATTTTACCACGAACTGATGCGATAATTTTCACAGGTGGCATAGGAGAAAATGATAGTTTGGTCCGCCAAAAAGTGTGCGAAAAACTAGCTCATTTTGGCTTAGACCTTGATTTAAATTTAAATAAAGACAATTCAAAGCCTGAAAGAATCATAAGCAAAGAAGGCTCAAGGGTTAAAATTTTCATTATCCCAACAGATGAAGAGTTGGAAATTGCTAGGATAACAAAGGAGCTTATCAGCCAAAACTAAAACCATTTTATATGGTTTTAAGTAGCGTTATATACTCGCTTTGCTTTTCGTTTAGGATTTTAAAAGTGCTTAGACAAAAGCTAAACTCATCATCGCTTAAGCCGTAAAGTTCTTTGATTAAAAGATCATTTTTAGCCCTTAATGTATCATAGGCTTTTTTGGTTTTTAAAATTTCTTTATCTTGTATGTTAAATTCTTGTTTTAATTCATCAAAATAGTGATTTTTATCATTGTAAAGTTGCAAAAGTAGGGCGTTTCTAGTTAGGGTTTTGTAAATTTCATTGTTTTTTAGCTCTTCATCATTTGGCTGAGGTAGGGGAATTCTTTCTAAGTAGGTTTTGCTTACATTGATTTGCACCATATTTCTAATTATAAAATCAACCACTAAAGAATTAAACAAAGCCAAAACAAATAAAATTCTTTCAAGTGGCACTATATCTATACAAAGTTCATAATCTTTTAAAATGTATTTTTTTGGAATACTACTATAAATACTATTCCCACATCCGCAATTTTTTGGTAATAAAGAAGCTATCAAAGTTCTCTCATCAGTATCTCTTGCAATGCCTCTAAATCCTAGTCTAAAAAATTCCCTATCATATCTTATTAACTCAGGCTCTAGCTCTTTATTAGTAGCTTTTTTGGCTCTAAAAAGCTCTTTACTTTTTAAACGCTCATCAAATTTAGCCTTTTCTAAAAAATAAGTAGGCTCGCTAAAATTTGCATCAAATTGGTGTATTATCTTTCCTTCGTAAAGGGGTAAAAGCTCCCCCCCCCCCCTACTAAATTCTTCTATAAACAAATCTTTATCATTTGTCATATGAAGTTCATTTACAAAATCTATATAATCAAAAGACAAGTTTTGAAAAGCATTGTAGCATTTTTTTAGAATTTCAAAAGATTTTTTATCTTTTAACTCCATTAAGGCTAGGTGGTTTGGGCTTAGTTTTTTGATATCTTTTAAACTTATAGTTAGAATTTCTTTTTTATTTTTTAGTGAGTTAATGTCTGTTTTATAAAACATAGTTTTGATTTTGTGAGTGTGATTTGCTTGTGTGTTTTTTATAAGCATAAGAGCAAATTTATATCTTGAATCAACATCGGCAAATATAGCATCTTTGTTTTCAAAACTATAAAAATACTCCAAAGTTTTATTTTCTAAAATTTCTTTTCTTAAAGTTAAGCTACCATCTTCAAACATCAAAGCACTAGGCAAAACATAGGCTAAATTTCCACCTTGCTTTAAAAGAGTGAGATTTTTTTCTACAAAAAAACGAAACAAATTCCCATCTCCACTGCCCTTATTTAAAGGATAGGTATTTTTATAATACTCGTTTAAATCATTTATATATGCTTTTTGTTTTTCATAGCTTTGCCTTATATAATCTTTAGCTAGTAAATTGATTTGAAATTCTTTTTTCTTACTAGCAATAAGGCTTCTATAATCGCTTTTGTATTGTGGAAAGAAATCACTATCACTAAATTTAGTTTTATCCCAAGGTGGATTTCCTACTATAATGTCAAAGCCTTGAAAATTTTGATTTTCTATAATTTCAGGGAATTCTAACTCATAGTTAAAAAAGTTAAATTCTTTTTTGTAATGATTTATAATAGCTTTGGCTTGTTCGTATTCTTTTTTATCTTCGTTGAAATTTTGTATATCACTTACATTTATGGCTTTTAAAATTTGTAGTTCATATTTGTTTGCAAATTTAAGCGTGTTAAGATAGTTTAGATACAAATTTAACTCATCAAGCTTTGGTATAATTTCGTTTTGATAAATTTCTTTTGATTGTTTAATCTCTGCTTCTGTTGTGTCTTTTAAATTGTCAAGTTTTTTAAATATGTCTTGTAAAATTTCAAATTTATTTGTAAAAGAATTTGTAAAAAGGTTTTCAGCACTTTGTTTTGTTAAGCTTTTAAAATCATCAAGGCTTGAGCTTATCAGGGCGTTGCCGTGTTTTATGTGATGTTCTATAAAAGAAAGCGGAGTGCCAAAGATAAAGCTATCTATCCAAAGGCTAAGCTTAGTAAGCTCTATACTAAAGGGGTTTAAATCCACTCCATAAATAATGCGTTTTAGCAAAAGCCTTTTTAAAATATCGCTCTCATCCACCTCGTAATCTTGCACGAAATTTTTTATATGATTTAAAATATTTTCCTTTTCTTTTTCATAAAGTTCTTTTAAATTTGTAAAACTATCAAAATCAGCCAAAACTATACGAGTGATAGCATTTAAAGCACCCACTAAAAAATGCCCGCTACCACAAGAGTTATCTAAAATTTTAAAATTTAGGATATTTTCATTATTTAATTTATTTTCTAAAGCACTTTGTATCAAAAAATTTACTATCATCTCAGGCGTGTAAAAACTAGCACTCATTTTTCTTGAATTGCTAGTATTTTTAAGATAAATTTGCCCTTTTTGATAAAAGGTATATTTTTCTACTTTTTTTGATTTTTCTAAAATTTTAAAATCATAATTATCAAAATAGCACTCTATCTCTTTTGATTTTTCCTTATAGCTTACATAGTAAATATCCTCACTTGCTAACTCAAAAAAGTAAGAAAGCAAACCCTCATAAATAGTGCCTAAATGCTCTATGCTTAAGGTTTTATAATCCCTTTTAAAAACTAAATTTTTATCTTTAAAATTTAGTAATTGCTCTAAAATGTGCTTTAAATCCTTGTCATTAAAGACTTTTGGCGTATTTAAAAGCGTGGTTTTGCTTTCATCAAACAAACCGCCATTAAAAACAGGCATATCAAAATTCACCTTGCCCTTGTTATAAATGCTAAAAATATACTCAAGCTCCCCAAGCCCACCGCTTGAGCTTTCATCATCTTGTAAATTTTCAAGCAAGGTTTTAAGGCTGATTTTGCTTTTAAAATACTTATGTTTTTCTAATATAAGCTCAAATTTATCCTCAAAATAAGCGATAAATAAAAGCCTAAAGATAAAATATAAAGAATTTTCATAGATTAGTTTTAAATCAGCCTTTGTTTTATCATAAATTTTAGCACCTATAAACTCAAACAAAGATTCATTGCCGTTTGTTCCGTAGATTATGGATTTTAAATCATCTTCTATTTTGATTTTTGAAAGTTTATTATTTTCTAAGGTTATTTCTAAATGATCTTTTTCTTTAAAATTAAAAGCACTAAAAACGCTGTAAAAATAAGCAAAAGCCTTGATATTTTGGTCTTTTATAATCTCTTCTAAATTTATCTCATAAAAAATTTTATTTGAGCTAAGTGTTGAGTTATCATAAAAACGCCAAAATCTCCCATTGCTTAAAAAGCCGTAATTTTTCTTAAGATTGCTTAGATATCTTAGAATTTGAAAGTGAGGATTGTCCTTTACTTTTTTATTGTCTATTTCTACATCGTAGGCTTTTGACTCTAAAATAATAGTAAATTCATTGCTTGATTTTTTGCTTTCTTTGTCTAAATTTTCATATTTTGCTTTTAAATTTTCATTACTAAAGAGTAAAAAATCAGGCTTTTCTAGTTTGCCTTGTATGATTTTTTCATCTTGTCTTACAAAGCTCCAGCCTAAAATTTCAAGCACCTTTGCTATAAAATCATCCTCAAATTGATGCTCATTTTGTTTTTTAAATTTTGCTTCATCATAAATTTTTGTAATCTTGCTTAAAACATCTGCAAAGGCTTTTTCATTTGTGTTAAATTCATAAATGATAGGAAAATCAAGCTCTAAAGAATAGCTTGTAAAAAGATTGTTATTAAGGTATTTTTTAAGTTCTTTGTAGTAATTCATAGCCTGCTTTCTTGGATATTTTAAGGATTTAAAAATTTAAATTATATCTAAAAAACTTTAAAGACTTATGCTTTTTTAAAGAAATAATTTTTAGTCGGTATTAATTTTCTTTAGATAAAATTTAAACTAAAAACAAAGCGTATATTATGACAAATTTTAAAGATTTTAGTATAAATTTTATTTTCAAATTTTCAGACCAGCCCATTTTAGCAAAGGATTTACTAGAAGCAAACGCCCTTTTTAACGAAGGTATGCTAGTTGATCCTGCAAAGCTTAATTTTAACTTTAAAACCTTAAACTCTTATATATATTTTGGCGTGTGTTGTCTTTTTATACTAACGCCCTTGCTTTTGCTTACGCATTATATCTTTACAAAACTTGACTTTCACATAAGCATTATAAGCTCTGTGCTAGTTACAGCTTGTATTTTTATCGCTTATGATATTTTTAAAATTTATGCTAGAAAAATAGTTTCTAAAAGACTTATAAAAAAGGCTTGGGCTCTGCATTTTCCGTATTTTGCCTATGAAAAATACTCAAAAATGGCAGGTGAGTTTTACAAAGAGGCATTAAAACAAGAAAGCTCAAGGCTAAATTTAGAACAATATGTCCTAGATAAAATCATTCAGTCTAAATAATCTAAAATTTGGTTTTGAAAGCGTATATTTTCTAGCTTTCTTTTAAGCTCTTTATTTTCTTCGCTTAAAACGCTTTCTTCTGTTCTTAAAGTAGCAATTTCCCTGCTTAGATAATAAATTTGATTTCTTATATAAATTTGTGGTGCAAATAAAAACAAAGAAAAACTTACAAGTAAAGCCGCAAAAAGTAATTGGTTGAAATTTAAATTTTTATCTTCTTTTGTAGCCTTGCTAAAGCCGTCTAAAAGGCTATCTTTGGCTATTTGGGAATTTTCTTCTTCTTTGTTTTCTGCTTTAAAATTTATATTTTGATTTATTTTTTGTAAATTTTCAAAACTTTGTTTTAAATCAGGCTTTTTAGGAATTTCTAATTCTTCTTTTAAAATAGGCTTTTTTTCTAAATTTGGCGTTTTTAAAACTTGTAAATTTTCTTTTAAATCTAAGTTTTTAATCTCAGGCTTTAAAGGTGGCTTTAAGTTTTCATTTGGCTTTATTTGTTTGGAAATTTCGGCTTTAGAATTTTGTTTTTTCTTGCGTAAAAAAGAAAAAAGCTTTTTTTTATCTTGCTTTTTTTCTTTTTTTCTTTCTTTTAATTTTTTGATTTTAGCAAGGAATTTTCTAGCTAAAGATTGCTTTTCTTCAAGTTTTACATTTATCAAATCCTCTTTTAAATAAATATTTGATTTTTTGCTTTCTTTTGGGCTATATTCTTCTTCAAAATCATCTAAAATGCTCTTTTTTTTCTTAATCCTACGCCTTAAAATGTCATTGCTTGAAATTTCTTTTTGCAAATCCTCATCAAGTTCCTTGCCATAGTTCATAGCACGGGAAAATTTCAGCATTTTTTGTCTGATATTTTGTTTTTCTTTTAAAAAATCATCTTCTATCATTTATCACTCATTTAAAACAAAAAGCACGCATTTTAGCACAACTTGAACGAGAATTTTGCGAAATTTCATTTTCACTAGCAAATATCGCTTTTTTTGTTAGAATTTGTCCTAAATTATTGTTATTTCCACACTCACAGCGAAGTGCTTGATTATCGCAAATACAAGTTTTAGCCCATTTTTTAAAAAAGTTTTTTACCATTCTATCTTCTAAAGAATGAAAGCTAACAATAGCCACAATGCACCCACTTGGCTTTAAGTTCTCAAGTTTAAGCAAAAATTTCTCAAGCATTTTTAACTCATCATTTACTTCTATCCTAAGGGCTTGAAAAACTAGGGTTGCTTTTGAAATTTTTCTATTATTTTGCCTTGCTTTGCCTATGATTTCGCAAAGCTTTTTAGCACTTTTTATAGGCTCTTTAAGCCTATAATCACAAATTTTTTTAGCCAAAAAACTAGCGTCATTTAACTCAGCGTATTCTTTAAAAATAAATTCTAATTTTTCTTTTGGATAAGAATTTACCACATCAAAAGCTGAAATTTTAGAGCTTTGATCCATTCTCATATCCAAAAAATCAGAATGCATACTAAAGCCTCGTTTATTTTCATCAAGCTGATATGAAGAAAGCCCAATATCAGCTAAAATTCCTTTTAAATTTTTAGTATCAATTTTATCTAAAATTTCGCTGAAATTGCAGTGTAAAAGGCTTATTCTATCCTTGAAAGGCAGGAGTAAGTTTTTACTAAAATTTAGGGCAAACTCATCTTGATCACAAGCTATTAAATTTAGCCTTGAATGCTTTTCAAGTAAGGCTTTGCTATGTCCGCCAAAGCCTAAAGTGCAGTCTAAAAAATAGCCCTCATTTAAATTTTTAAAAAGTTCTTTAACTTCTTCAAGTAAAACCGGAATATGTGGAATTTGCAAAGTTTAATCCTAAATTTTTGTAAAAATTATAACCAAAAATAATGTTAAATTAAAAAACAAAATAAAAATTTATAATATTTTAAATAAAAATGCAAAATTAAACTACACTTAAACACTTCTTTGCTAAAATAGCAGGTTTAGTTTTAATCAAGGAAATTTATGCTTACTTGGATGCAACATCATAAAAAATACCTAATTGTTACAATTTGGATTAGCACCATAGCCTTTGTTGGAGCTGGTTTTTTGGGTTGGGGAGCTTATGATTTTAACCTTAATCGCAGTTCTAGCGTAGCAGTTGTAGGAAATGAAAAAATAGGTTTTAATGAATTTGAAAACAGATACGGGCAAATTTTTAGCTATTATAATCAAATCAGTAACGGAGCGTTAAACGCTGAAAGTGCTAAAAATTTGGGCTTAGAAAATATGGCTTTAAGCTCTTTGATTGAGGATAAACTTCTTTTAAATTTCGCTAAGGATTTAGGACTTAATGCTAGTGAAAATGAAATTTTGCAAAAACTTGCAAGCACGAAAGATTTTCAAAACCAAAATGGAGATTTTAACAAAACGCTTTATTATGAGCTTTTAAATTTAAACAAATTAAAGCCAAAGGACTTTGAAGAAAGACTTGCAAATGAGCTTATAGTTGAAAAACTAGATAAAATTTATAATGTCCCAAGCAAAGAAAAAGAGCTTGAAATGATGGCTTCAAGCTATTTTATGCAGGATTTATTGAGTGTGGCTATGGTTGATTATAATAAAAAAGAAGTTGTAGTAAATGAAGATGAGCTTAAAAAACTTTGGAACGAACACAAGGAAAATTATAAAACCAAAAAAATATACGAAATTTCTAGCTATTTTTTAAAGCCTAGTGATGAAAAAATAGATGATGAAGAGCTTAAAAATTTTTATAATAAAGATGATAATAAGTTAAAATATAAAGATTTTGCTGGAAAGATAATGGAATTTGAGCTTGTTAAAAGCGAGATTGCAAAAGACTATGCTTTAGCTAAGCTAAAAAGTCTAGCAAATGCTAAATTTTTAGAGCTTAAAAATGAAAAAGATAGTTTTCAAAAAGATGAAAATATAACAGAAGCTGATGTGTATTATCCTTTGGATTTTTTAAATAAGGCTAAAAATAAGGACATTATAAGACCAGTTGAGTTTCAAAATGGATATTTAATAACAAGACTAAATAAAGTAATTCCCATAAGAGTAAAGACTTTTGAGGAGGCTAAAGATGAGATTTTACCTATTTATATAGAAGAAAAAGCTAAGCAGAATTTAGCTCAAAAAGCTATGAAAGTTTTGGAAAATTTTAATGCAGATGAGATAGGTTTTGTAAGCCGTGATAGCAAACTTGAAAATACAAAAATAAATGATACACTAAATGATGCAGAATTTTCACACTTTTTAATGAGTGTTTTTAACTCAGAGCAAAATGCTTCTTATGTTTTACTAAATGATAGTAAAGCTATAGCTTATAAGATAAACAAGCAAAAGCTAAACGCAAGTGCTGAAAAATTAAAACAATACAAGACTATGTTAGAAGAAAATTTGCAAATTTTAAAAGCAAGTGAGCTTAAACAAGAGCTTGTTGATGAGCTTAAAAAAGTGTATCCAATAAAAATTTATTATAAAGGGAACTAGTTTTGAATATATTAGGAATTGATTTAGGTTCAACTCAAACTTGTGCCATTATCGCACAAAAAGATGAAGATGGGTTAAAAGTTATCGGCTTTTCCAAAGTAAAAACAAACGGAGTTAAAAAAGGTGCTATAACCAATATAGAACTAGCTTCCAAGTCAATTGAAGAAGCCGTTAGAAGTGCTGAAATGATGAGTGGCGTGCATTATGACAGAGTTGTCGTTTCTATTTCTGGGGCTTATACTAAAAGTGTTGATAGTATAGGCGTTGTAAATATACCAAATCACGAAATAGGCATTAAAGAAATTCATCGTGCAGTAAGCACTGCAAAGCATACGGCAAATTTACCTAGTGGATACGAGATAATCCACGTTTTGCCTTATAATTTTAAGGTAAATGACCTTGAACACGTTGATGATCCTTTAGGTATGAGCGGGAATAGACTTGAAGTTTCAACGCATATAGTCATATCGCAAGAATCTCACATTAAAAATTTAAAAAAAGCTGTAGAACTTGCTGATTTGAGGGTAGATAATATAGTCCTTTCAGGTTATGCTTCTGCTATTGCTTGTTTGGATGATAGCGAAAAAGAGCTTGGTGCCGTGCTTATTGATATGGGCGGTGCTATTTGTAATATGGTAGTTCATACAGGAAATTCCATTAGATATAACGATTGCTTGCTAATTGGCTCTATTAACATAACTCAAGATCTTTCTATGGCTTTACACACACCGCTAAAAGAGGCTGAAAAGATAAAGCTTAACTATGCTGCACTTTCAAAACAGCCAAATGCTTTGATACAAATTCCAACTATGGGAGATGAAAAAAAGGTTAATGAAGTATCTTTAGATATAATTTCAAATGTTATTTACGCAAGGGCTGAAGAAACCTTAATGATACTAGCTAAAATTCTAAGCGATAACCGCTATGCAAGTGCGACTGGTGGCGGTGTTATACTAACAGGTGGTATGACTAAATTAGCAGGGATTGATGAGTTAGCACCGGCTACTTTTGATAATCGCTCGGTTAGATTAGCTACTGCTAGAAAAGATTTAATAAGTGGTTTTAGTGAAATTTTTAATGACCCTGAAAATACTTGTGCCATAGGACTTTGCTTGTATGGAGCAGGGCATTTTACTCCTTATGAGCTTGATTCTAATGAAAAATTAAGATACAAAGGAGAGATAGAAACCTTTAATAAACAGATAAAACAAGAGTCTGAAACACAAAAAAATTTAGAAAATGAAATTAAATCTGATTTTTTTGATGAAAATTTAAAAGAAAATGATACAATTTCCATACAAGAACAACTGGAATTTGAAAAGCCAAAAGAGAAAAAAGCTAGTTTGTTTTCTAATGTTTGGCATAAAATTATTAATCAATTTTAACAAGGAGAAAGTTTATGAACGAATTTTTGGTAGAAGAAGTTCAACATAATAAAGGTGCGAAAATCAAAATCATAGGTTGCGGTGGTGGCGGTGGCAATATGATAAATCATATGATAAAAATGGGACTAAATGACCTTGATTTAATTACTGCAAACACAGATGCACAAGCTATTTCAAACTCATTGGCAAAGACAAAAATCCAATTAGGCGAGAAAAAAACTAAAGGCTTAGGGGCTGGTATGCTACCAGAAGTTGGTGCAGAAAGTGCTAGAGAAAGCTTTGAGGAGATAAAAGCAAGTCTTAGTCAAAGTGATATAGTTTTCATAGCCTCTGGTTTTGGTGGTGGCACAGGAACGGGTGCAACCCCTATAATAGCACAGGCTGCCAAAGAAATCGGAGCTTTAACCGTTTCTGTTATAACTATGCCTTTTAGCTTTGAGGGTAAGCAAAGAAAAAAACTTGCTGAAAATGGACTTAACGAGCTTAAAAAAGAAAGCGATTCTATCCTTGTAATTCAAAACGAAAAACTCCTAAGCATTATAGATAAAAAAGCCGGTATAAAAGACGCCTTTAAATTAGTAGATGAAATTTTAACTCGTGCGGTTAAGGGTATGGTTTCTATACTCTTAGATAATGGCGATATAAATGTCGATTTTGCTGATGTTAGAACCATTATGAGTCACAGAGGATTGGCACTTATGGGTGTTGGTAGTGCTAGTGGTGAAAATGCTGTAGAAGAAGCCCTTGCAAATGCTATAGAATCGCCCCTACTTGATGGTATGGATATCAAAGGTGCTAAGGGCGTTATTTTGCATTTTAAAACTAGTTCAAACTGCTCTTTATTTGAAATTTCAGCCGCTGCAAATAGCATACAAGAAATAGTAGATGAAAATGCAAAAATCATTTTTGGCTCTACTATGGATGATAGTATGGAAGATAAGGTTGAAGTTACCATAATCGCAACTGGTTTTGATGATAAGGAAAGCTTAAATAAAAAAAGCGAAGAAAACTCAGCTACTAAGAAAAATCCTTATCTAAGTCTTAAAAAAGTAAGTGGTGGTTATGATGAGGAAATGATGGCTCAAATAGAAACTCCAACTTTTTTACGCCGTCAAATGGACTAAGCCTTAAGCAAATTTTGCTTAAGGATTTTAAAAATTTATTAAAATTTCTGCTATTTAATTAAATTATTTTTTATTTTTATACAAATTTTATTAACAAAAACATTTTATAATCATCTTATAAATGACGGGAGCTTGTGAGACAGGCTGAGAGTAAGCTAAAAGCTTAGACCGAACCGGAACTGGATAATGCCAGCGTCGGGAAGATTTATAACTTACCCCATCATTTATCCAAATTTTCTTAAAGGATAAATTATGAAAACCCAAATGAATTATGCAAAAGAGGGAATTTTCACAAAACAAATGCAAATTGTTGCAAAAAAAGAGCAAGTAAGCGAGAATTTTTTGCTAGAAAATATAGCTTGTGGGAAAATTATCATCCCAGCAAATATAAACCACAAAAGCTTAGATCCAAACGGCATAGGTTATAAACTTCGCACTAAGGTTAATGCAAATTTAGGCGTTTCAAATGACTTGCTTGATTATGATGAAGAGATGAAAAAGGTCAAGCTGTCGCATAAATTTGGCGTTGAGGCTATTATGGATTTGAGCAATTATGGCAAAACTAGCAAATTTAGAAATGAGCTTATAAACACTTCAAAGGCTATGATAGGCACTGTTCCTGTGTATGATGCTGTGGGCTTTTTGGAAAAGGATTTAAAGCAAATTGAGGCTAAGGATTTTTTGGATGTTGTTTATCATCACGCAAAAAGTGGGGTTGATTTTATGACTATACACGCTGGTATAAATTCTCGCGCGGTTAATGTTTTTAAGCAGAGCAAAAGACTTACAAATATAGTTTCAAGGGGTGGTTCTGTGCTTTATGCGTGGATGTTTATGAAAGAAAGAGAAAATCCTTTTTTTGAGTATTTTGATGACTTACTTGAAATTTGCTTAAAATACGATGTAACCTTGTCCTTAGGAGATGCACTAAGAGCTGGTTCAACGCACGATGCAAGTGATGCTTGTTCTTTGGCTGAGCTTGTGGAGCTATCTTTGCTTACTGATAGGGCTTGGAAAGCCGGAGTTAGCGTTATGATAGAAGGACCAGGACATATGGCTATAAATGAGATTGAGGCAAATGTGAGCTTACAAAAGCGTTTGTGCAAAGGAGCACCTTTTTATGTTTTAGGACCCTTGGTTACTGATATAGGAGCTGGGTATGATCATATAAGTGGGGCTATTGGTGGGGCTTTAGCTGCTGCTAGTGGAGCTGATATTTTATGTTATGTAACTCCTGCTGAGCATTTAAGACTGCCAAATTTAGACGATGTTAGAGCTGGTATAGTAGCGACAAAAATCGCAGCACACGCAGGAGATATAGCAAAACTTCCAAAGGAAAGAGCAAGAGATGATGCTATGAGTAGGGCAAGACAGGCTGTGGATTGGGAAAGTATGTTTAAACTAGCAATTGATGGACAAAGAGCCAAACAAATGTTTAATGAGCGTCGCCCAGATGATTTAAATACCTGCTCTATGTGCGGAAAAATGTGTGCTATGAACACTATGAATAAAATAATAAAAGATGGCGAAGTAAGCCTAACTTGAGTAAATTTCTAAAATAAAACTTGTTTTAATGCCCTCTTTGCTAGCTTCTAGTAAAAGAGGGTAGTTAAGTCTCATAAGATTATCATAGCCCTTTAAATCATCTAAAAAATTATACAAATTTTTAGGATTTGGCATACTTACGCTAATTTTTATCTTTTCTTTTAGATATTTTTTGCTTTCTTTTATATCGATTTTTTCAATTTTTACATTTTTAAAGTATTTTTGTAAAAAAGCATTGAAATTTTTTACATTAAAATTTTGTTTGAACTGCTCTAGGCTTTTGTTGTTTTCAGTTTGTAGATTTGTAATTTTATCTTTGCTTAAATTTAGCTTTAAATCTTCATTTTTCAAAAGGGCAATTTGAGCGTTTTCTTTGATATTTTCTTGTTTGTAGCTTTTTAAAACAGGCAAAAGTAAAAATAAAATCAAAGCCACACAAACACTTACAAAGCTTAAAGACCAAATAAGAAGTTTTAAAATATCTATTTCTTCTAGGCTTTTATCTTTCATTTAAAGCTCCTAAATTCTTACTAAGACTAACGAAGCGATACCAACCATTATCTAAGCGATAATAACTAGTAGAACTTTGATCAAATATACTTTTCAAAGGCGTTTCCAAAAGCATAGCAAACATTTCTCTTGTAGGGGTTGTGCCTATAAGCTTTAAGGAATTTTCGTTTTGTTCCACGCTTTGAAGTGTTATGCTATCTGTTTTTATAACCATATCAAAAAGATTTTTTAAACTTTGCTTTATGGCTTCGTTTTGAGTATTAAAAGCTCTTGCTAACTTGTTTTGCTCTATTAAAATTTCATAAAGCTCGTTGTTTTGTTTTATTTGGTTTTGAACCTTTATAAGCTCTTGTTTTAAATCATTTGTAGAAGAGATGCTTAAAGCAGTTTTAACCTTATAAACTACGCATATTAAAAGCACAAAAGCCACTCCAAAACCAAAAAGTCCTATGAAAATTTTATCAAACAAAGTAAAGGTTGGTTTTTTTCTAGGTTTTATAAAGCTATAACTCATTCAAGCTCCTTTCTACTAAGCTCTATCATAAGTTCAAGTATGTTAATTTGCTTGTTTTTTACATCCAAAAAAGTCTCATTTTCTAAAAACTCAACAGCATTAGCATTTAGCTCATCTTGCGTAAATAATGAAATTTCGTTGATAAAAGTGCCAGAATACTTTTCATCATTATAAAATTTTTCAATGCTACTTACTATATAACGACAAGAATCTAAATCATTACTAAATTGATTAAGCTCATCGATATTAAGCTCGTTTTCCAAATTTTCTTTATTATCTTGCAAGTCATTATCTGTAGGAACTTCAACTGCACTTGCTTGGGTATTTTCTAATTCAGGATTATCAAGTTTTGCTTCTAACTCTTCTAAATTTAAATCCAGGTTAAACTCATCATTTTTAGAAAGCTCAATTCCAAGCTCATCTTCAAAAATTTTAAGATCCCCATAAAGAATTTCACTTTTTTTACAAACGATAATAGCTAGAATTTGCTTATATTTTAATGCATAAAGTGAAATTTTATCATCTGTATTTTTTTGCGAGAGATAATAAAGCAAAGCAAAAGGCGAGTATAAAAAATCAAGCCCCTTAAAATTCTCAAAAAGCTCAGTATAATACTCAATGTGTTCTGTAGCACTATAAACTAGAGCATTACTTAGCTTTATGTGTTGCAAGCTCATTTTGCCTACATTGAATTTTTCAAAATCATTTACATTAGCACTTGGGATAAGCCCTTGTTCTTTGGCATTTAAAAGCAAACAAGTATAATAAAATGGAAAATTTTTACTTAAATCCTTGGTATATTTTAGCAAATCATCATCTTTTTGAAAACTTTTTTCATTACTTTTTATAAGCTTATCTCCCCTATAAATACAAGCTCTAAGAACGCTTTTTGTATCATCTAAAATTATACTTATGAAAAGCTGTGGAATAATTTTTTTAAACAAAGCCAACATTACAAATCCTTAAAACCATCTTCTTTTTCTATATTTTCAAATTTTTCAAGCAAAAATTTCTTAGCCTCATTTTTTTCAAAACAAGAGATATCAAATGCCTCACTTAGTCTATAATTTATAGTCGTAAAAGGCTTTGGTAAAATCATTTTATCCCAACTTTTAAATTCCCAAAAACGCTTAGCTTCATAGTTTAAAAGCCTTATTTTAACATTTTGCTTTTGTGCTAACAAAACAGCCCCATCAGAAAGGCTATGAAAAGGACCTCTTGGACCATCAGGTGTGATAATTACATCATCATTTTGCTCTAAAACCTTAATAGCCGCTCTAAGTGCCGTTGTAGAACCTTTTGAGGTGCTTCCCCTGATGGAATTTAAGCCAAAAAATTTTATCAATCTAGCTATGTTTTCTCCATCTTTATGGTGAGAAATCATAACATAAGCTTTTTTATTTTTCGCTCTAAAATACCTAAAAGCAAAAGGCATAAGGGCTAATCTTCCGTGCCAAAATAGCACGATATAAGGCTTGGTATCAATTTTTTCTCCCTTATAATTTTTCTTACAAGTTAAAAAAATCATCCATTGCAAGATAAAAACTATGCGAATGAAAATGGCGTTTTTAAACGACTTCCCCATATAAAACCATACGCTTTGCATTAGTGATTTTTACTTCTTTAAATTCGCCCAAAAGCTCTTCGCTACCATTAACTTGAACTAAAAAATTATTATCCGTCCTACCAGCAACGCAGTTTTGAGCTCTTAACTCTTCAAACAAAACCTTAAAATTCCTGCCTTCTTGTTTTTTTACTATCTCGTCTAAAATTTCAGCGTGGCGATTTTGCAAGGCTGTAAGTCTTTGTGAAGCTATTTTTTCGTCTATTTGATTTGGCATTAAAGCAGCCTTTGTTAATGGGCGTTTGGAGTATTTAAAAGAAAAAATTTGCTCAAAACGAACTTTTTCCAACACATCCATAGTATCCTCAAAATCTTTCTCGCTTTCTCCGGGAAATGCTACTATAATGTCCGTTGAAATGCTTGCACTAGGACAAAGCTCTCTAAGTTTTAAGGCTCTGTTAAGATACCACTCTTTAGTATAGCCTCTTTTCATAGCTTTTAAAATTTCGCTTGAACCGCTTTGTAAAGGCATATGCATAGACTTACAAATTTTATCATTCTTAGCAAAGGTTTGTAAAAATTTATCATCCATATGTAAAGGATGAGGGCTAGTAAAGCGAATTCTTTGCAAATTTGGAATTTGGCTAAGTTCATTTAAAAGGTCTGAAAAGTCTATTTTTTTGTGTTCGTTTCTAAATTTTTTACCATAATTATTAACATTTTGTCCTAGTAAAAAAATTTCTTTCGCACCATTTTCGACGGCTTTTTTTGCTTCTTTAAAAATTATATCAAAAGGTATTGAAATTTCATCCCCTCTAGTGTGCGGAACTATGCAGTAAGTGCAGTGTTTATCGCAACCTATGGAGATGTTAATGTATGATTTGTAAATGCTATTTCTAAATTCAGAAAAGGCAAATTCACTCTCATCATAATTTATATCAACGCTCATAAATTTAGGAGTTTTCACAGCTTTTGTTATCTTTGAGATATTTCTAGCTCCTAAGACAAAATCCACATAAGGAGCGCGTTTGAAAATTTCATCACCCAAATGAGAAGCAGTACAACCACAAACGCCTATTTTTGCGCCTTGTTTTTTGAGCTTTTCAAAGCCTCCAACCTCAGAAAAAAGCTTATGAACGGGCTTTTCACGCACAGAGCAAGTGTTTATAAGTATTAAATCAGCCTCTTTGATATCATCAGTAAGAGCGTAATTTTCTTTTTGCGTAAGCTCTGCAATCATATGCTCTGAATCCCTGACATTCATAGCACAGCCTAAGGTTTGTATGAAAAGTTTTTTATCACTCAAAGAATATGCACCTCATACATAAAATCATTCTCATCAAGCCCGTATTTTACGACTCTGTGATAAATACTAATGCCTTTTTTTTCAAAGTGGCTTACAAGAGCTAACAATTGCTTGTGAGTGTTTTCTTTATCAAAATAAAAAAATTTTTGTCCTTCTTTTTCGACCGCTGCTTCGATTTTTTCAAGGCTTATAACCTTAGGTTTATCGCTTAGTAAGGTTCTTGCCAATTTTAATTCCATAGCTAAATCCTCTTAAAATTTCATTTTAATCTTTAATTTTAGCAAATTTTACTTTTAATTAAACTTATTAATAGTATAATTTTAATCTACTTTTTAAAATTTCTCACAAAAAAAGGTTTTGCAAGTATGGAAAAAATAGCAGATATAATAGAATCAATAGCCAATGAAAAAAATTTAAACATAGAAAATGTCAAAGAAAGAGTTATCACAGCTTTAATCAACACAGCAAAAAGAATTTATGGCGAAAATTATGAATTTTATGTTGATAAAAAAAATCTTGATCTTTACCAAAAAATCACAATTGTAGCCGATGATGATGAAAGATTAAAAGAAAATAGCGAAAATTTTATAGCCTTAAGCACAGCAAAAAATGAAAACAAAGACGCTGAAATAGGTGATGAATTAGGGCTTAAGTGCCCTTTAGAAAATTTGGGCAGAACTGCTGTTAATACCTTACATAAGGAGCTAGAACACCATATACAAAAACTGCTAGAGCAGACTATTTTTGAAAAATACAAAAACAAAGTAGGACAAATGGTTTTTGGAAGTGTCGTTAGGATAGATAGTGAGGAAAACACCTATATAGAAATTGACGAGCTAAGGGCTGTTTTGCCTAGAAAAAACCGCATTAAAGGCGAAAAATTTAAAGTAGGCGATGTCGTAAAATCAGTTATTCGCCGTGTTTATGGGGACAAGGGTATTAAAATAGAGCTTAGCAGAACAAGCCCGAAATTCTTAGAATGCTTGCTAGAAGCTGAGGTACCTGAGATTAAAGACTCTTATGTTAGCATTATAGCAAGTGCTAGAATTCCAGGAGAAAGGGCGAAAATTTTACTTCAAGCAAATACGCCAAATATCGATCCAGTAGGGGCTGCTGTGGGTGTAAAAGGAGTTAGGATAAATGCAGTCGCCAAAGAACTTCACAACGAAAGCATAGACTGCATAGAATTTACAAATGAAAATGAAATTTTAATCTCAAGAGCCTTGGCTCCAGCCATTGTAAATTCTGTGAAAATTGACGGCAAGAAAGCCATAGTTAGCCTAAATAGCGAACAAAAAAGTAAAGCCATAGGAAAAAATGGCATAAATATACGCCTTGCTTCTATGCTAAGTGGTTTTGAGATAGAATTAAACGAAATTCAAAACACAAAAACAAGCAATGAAGACGCTATGAAAAATTTACAAGACTTGTTTAAAATTTAGCTTTTTAAATTAAATTTTTTCTAAATAATTCTTATCAGTCTTAAACTCTCTTTCAAGCCTTTTAGCCTTAAAATAAAAGCTTATAAGCCCACCTT
>Cebus_capucinus_imitator_PRJNA485217_SSR105__coassemble_163_pt1 | contig 114820 bp, 123 predicted proteins | sample Cebus_capucinus_imitator_PRJNA485217_SSR105__metabat2_low_PE_008 | metagenome-assembled genome bin Cebus_capucinus_imitator_PRJNA485217_SSR105 | reverse complement strand
CGCCTCTAGTTTCTACTGTATAAGTAGCACGCACACCTGTTTGATCAGCACTTTTGTTTATCTCTTCAGCCAAGGCTCCAAGTCCTGTTCCAACTGAGGTTGAGATAACTACGCTTTGAAATTTAAAATCATCTATACCGTTGTAGTTTTTAATGGTAAGTTGAACGCTACCAGAGCTTGAAATCCTAGAGCCTGTCTCAAAACGAGTAAGACCTATTTTAGAGCTTTGTGTAGCACCTATAGTAGCTTTTACGCTTTGGTTTGAATTCGCACCGATTTGAAACTCTTGGTTGATGAAATTTCCACTTAGAAGTTGTTTGCCATTAAAAGATGTTGTATTTGCTATGTTATCTAGCTCTTCCATAAGGCGGTTGATGTCTGCTTGAAGCATAGTTCTTGTTTTTGTGGATTGTCCATCTTGAGCTGCTTGAGTGGCTTTTGTTTTAATGGTATCTAAAATTTTAAGTTGTTCATCCATAGCTTTATCAGCTGTTTGAAGGATACCTAAAGCATCGTTACCATTTGAGATAGCTTGTCCTAAAGTAGAAGCTTGAGAGCGTAGGCTGTCAGCTATAGCCATACCTGAAGCATCATCTGCTGCTGAGTTGATCCTAAGACCTGAGCTTAGTCTTGCTAAGGAGTTGTCTAAACTTTTAGCGTTTAAGTCTGAGTTTGCTTTAGCATTTAATGCTGCGACATTTGTGTTGATACGAAATCCCATTGTAAATCCTTTTAAATAAATTCAAACCCATTCCTTGAGTTTGTTAATGGCTATATCGTTTAGTGCAAAAAAAAGTTTATAGTTTTTGTGAAATAAATTTTAAAATTTTTATGCTTTTTGTTTAAAAGCTTGAAAATTTGGGGGTTTGGTTGGGGTTGGATTTAGGTTTGGTTTGGTTTTTTAGTGGTTTTTGGTGATTGGGTCGAAAAATTTATGGATTGCCACGATTTGCTTTCGCAAATCTCGCAATGACGATTTTTTAAGTATGGTAGAATTTGGATTGCTTCACTTTTTACAAAAGTTCGCAATGACTGGGTGGAAAGGCGTCATTAAGGGCTTGGCGAAAGTGGATTAAACCTTGTAGGGTATTTTATCCACGGCTCCTGCGTTTTTAAAGCCTTTTAAGCGAAGCAAGCAACTATCGCACTCCCCACACGCTAAGGTTTCGCTTTCATAGCACGACCAAGTAAGCTCTAAGGGGACATTTTCTTTTAAGGCTAGGGCTACGATTTGCCCTTTGTTTAGGTTTATGAGTGGGGTTTTTATGCTTAGTTTGAAATTCTTACTAGTGCCTTTGTTTATAAATTTTTCAGCTTCGTTTATAAATTCTTTAGTGCAGTCAGGATAACCGCTTCCATCTTCTTCTACAACGCCTATAAAAACGCTATCACAGCCCTCTTTTTCCGCTAAACTTCCTGCTACGCTTAGAAAAATTCCATTCCTAAAAGGCACATAGGTAATGGGTGGGGTTTGCTTTAAATTTAACTCATTTTTAGGCACTGCAAAGGTGGTATCTGTTAGGGCGTTGCCTCCGATATCCTTTATAAAAGAAAGATCTAAAATAAAAGATTTTGATACATTAAGATGAGAACAAATTCTTTCAAAGCATTGTCTTTCCTTGCTTTGCGTGCGTTGAGCGTAGTCAAAATGAAGTGCTATTATCTCATAACCTTGCTTTTTTGCTAGATAAGCACAAAGCGTGCTATCCATACCGCCACTGATGATACAAAGGGCTTTTTTCATAGTTTTCCTTTAAATTTAGCTTGAAATTTGCGTGAAATTCTAGCCAAATTTGTGTTAAAATTACGCTAAAAAAGGACTTAAAATGATAAATGTAAAACTTATAGAGCATATTTTTAAAGCTGCGTCCATAAGTCGTTGGAATGACTATCCTAGAATGGCTAATTTAGTGGAGCTTGACAAACAAGCACATAAATTTATAATAGCATATTTTATCGCCAAAATGGAAAAAGATGTTGATATGAGAATGATTATCGAGGGTGGAATTTTCGAGTTTTTGAGCCGTGTTGTGGTAACTGACATACGCCCTGATGTGTATCACGAGATAGTTCGTTTAAAAAAAGAGGAGGTGAATTCTTGGGTTTTAAGCAAGGTTGAGCCTTTGTGCGATGATATCGAAAATGGGGCGTTTTTTGCTAGATTTAAACACTTTTTAACTTCTAAGGAATTTGCGAAAGAAAGGCTTATTTTAAGAGCGGCTTCTTATTTTGCTACTAGGTGGGAATTTAACATAATATATCAAACTTCAGCGTTTTTAAGCGATATTGATGAGATTAAGGGTAGGGTTGAAGAAGAGCTTGAGGATTATTATGAGTTAATTGGAGCTAGAAAAATCGCCTTAAATCAAAAAATCGCCAAAATCATAGATTTAAGTGGGCGACTTCGCTTTCAAAAGCGTTGGGCACAAACGCCTAGAATCCCGGAAACTGCTGTGCTAGGACATATGCTTGTGGTGGCGATTTTAAGCTATTTTTACTCACTAAAGATTAGAGCTTGTGATAAAAGGCTTGAGAATAATTTTTATTGTGCTTTGTTTCACGATTTGCCTGAGAGTTTAACAAGGGATATTATAAGCCCTGTAAAATACGGCATTGAAGGACTTCACGAGATAATAGGCGAATATGAAATGAAGCTTATAAATGAGAGAATTTTACCCTTTGTGCCGAGTGATTTTAGGGCTGAGTTTTCCTATATCTTAGGCATTAGAGACGAAAGGGTGGAAAATGGCTTTAAAAGTGTTAAAAATGAATTTGAAAACCGTATTTTAAAAGATGGCGTGATAAGTGCTTTTAGTGGGAATTTAAGCTCTTGTAATAAAAATGAGTTTAACGCAATTGATGGTAAAGCCTTAAAATACTGCGACAAAATAGCAGCTTTTATAGAAGCTGGACTTTCCATAAGCTATGGGGTGAAGTCAAAAGAGCTTGAAAGTGGCTTTTTTGGTATGCTAGAGGGCTTTAAAGAACAGCCTAGCATAGACGGGGTAAATTTTTACGAACTTTGCGAGAAAATTAGGGAGTATTTTAGGGTTTAAGCTTTGTGAAGCAATTTAATGTCGCTGTTTAAACTACTTATTTGCTAAAGTTTTTGTGGATTAGCACGAAGTTAAGAGCTTTTTGCGATGATAAAAAATCGCTAAGCAGATATATCAAGAAGTTTGTCGCTTTTTTTATCTATATCTATTTCAACTTTCTTTTTATCATCATTCTCAGCTTTTTTACTTTGCTCAAATCTAGCTTCTTCAAGCTCTAATAATGGTTTAGCTGTGTAACACAAATTCGTATCAATGACTTGATTACAACATTGAGAATATACTAGTCCCATAAATATCTTTCAATAACGATGTATGCAAATACCTAATTTAGAACAAGCTTGATGTTGATAAATAGGTTGATTTGTTGTTTGACAATTATGAAAATTTTCACAAGTTAGAATTTTACTTTCTTTTTCTAAATTGGTATGATTTTTTTTGTTACTATTTGAAGCCAAAGCAACACTAGATAACGAAGCAATGATTGCTAAACTTAAAATGATTTTTTTCATTTTGTCTCCTTTAAATAAATTATGTAAATTATGAATATTATATTAATTTAAATTAATTAATACTTAAAATTTTAAAACTTTCATTTTTAACTCTTATAAGTCTTTAGCCCCTTACCTTTTCAAAAAGCTCTAAAATTTCACTTTGAATTTGTAAGGCTCTTTCTTTACTTTTAGCTTCAAAACGCGTTACAAGATAAGGGCTTGTATTTGACGCACGAAGCAGTGCCCAGCCATCCTCAAAGTCTATCCTAGCCCCATCAATCTCACAAAGGCTTTTTACATCCTTTAAAGCACCTTTTTTTACCTCTTCTTTAAATTTTGTAACAAGTTCAAATTTTTCTTCTTCACTCACAGGAATTTTAAGCTCCTCAGTCGTGTAAAGCTTAGGTAAGGTTTGTAACATATTTTCAAGCTCAAAGCCCTTATAAACAAGCTCTAAGGTTCTTAAAAAAGCATAAATTCCATCATCATAGCCAAAATAACGATGTTTAAAAAAGATATGTCCGCTTACCTCAGCTGCTAGGTCGATGTTTTGCTCTTTCATCATTTTTTTGATGTTTGAATGCCCTGTTTTTCCCATAAAAATTTCACCAAATTTAGCAACCTCATCGAAAAGATTTTTAGAGCATTTAACCTCTCCTAAAACGCGTGGATTTGGGATATTTTTAGCAAATAAATAACAAAGCTCATCGCCAAAAAATACTCTGTTTTGATTAAGCACGACAAGGCGGTCTGCATCGCCATCAAAGGCAAAACCAAGCTTTAAATTTGGATTTTCTTTTAAGCATTTTTGTAAAGCAATTAAATTTTCTTTTTCTGTTGGATCGGGTGCGTGGTTTGGAAACTGCCCATTTGGCTCTTTAAAAAGGATTTTAGCCTTTAAATTTAAGGCTTTTATTAAGGGCTCTATCACAACCCCACTTGCTCCGTTCGCACAATCAATTCCAAATTCAAAATCAAAGTCTTTTAAATGCTTAAACTGCTGAGTCATAAAATGAAGATAATCGCTTAGCACATCGTATTTTTCACAGCTAAAATCATCCTCAATTTGCATATTTAAATTTTCCTCAACCACCTTGCCAAAGGCTTTAAGTTCTTTGCCAAAAAAGCTTTCTTTGTGAATGGTAATTTTAAAGCCGTTATAATCTTTTGGATTGTGAGAGCCTGTAATCATAATATTTGCATCAAATTCCTTGCCTGTGTAGAGGCTAAAATAGCCAAGTGGGGTTGGCACAAGTCCTATAAAAAAAACCTTGATACCAGCTTTATTTAGCCCACTTACAAGATAGTTAAAAAGCTCATTTGCACTATATCTTGCATCAAAGCCCACGCTTACGCTTTTGCAGTTTTCTTTAAGCATTTTTTGCCCTAAAAAATAGCCTATAACTTTTACACTTTTTTCGTTTAACTCCTTGTCATAAAGCCCACGAATGTCGTATTCTCTAAAAATCACATCTAACATTTTTATCCTTTGTTTAAAAAATAATCTTAAAATTTGGATAGAAAACAAATTTCTGCTACAATTTTACATTAAATTTAACAAAAAAAGGAAATTTTATGGATGAAGAATTAGAAAGTCAGGAAAAAAAGAAAAAAGGTGGTTCGCTAGTAATCATCATAGTAATCTTGCTTTTTGTCTTATTAATAAGCATTATGGGGGTTATCGCGTGGCTGATTTCTAGTAGCTCAAGCGATGAAAGCGAGATTAAAGAAGCACCAAAAGAAGAGCTTAGTAAGCAAGAAAAAACTAAAACAAACACTCAAGCTCAAAGGGGAAGTGACTTTGCAAATATAGGACCTATGTATCCTTTAGCGCCATTTACCTTAAATTTGCTTAGCAATAGTGGCTCAAGATATGTAAAATGCACCATAGAAATAGAGCAAAATTCCGAGCTTTTAAAGGCTGAACTTGACAAAAAAGTCGCTATAGTAAGAGACATAATAATCCGCACTTTAACAGCTAAGACATTCGAAGAAGTAAGCACTCAAAAGGGTAAAGAACGCTTAAAAGACGAACTTGTCGGTAAGATAAATGAAATTTTAACCGATGGCTTTATCAAAAATGTGTATTTTACAGACTTTGTAGTGTCTTAATGCGTGTTGGTTGTGATATAGTAGCAATTTCAAGGATAGAAAAGATTTATCAAAGGCATAAAAATGCCTTTTTAGACAAATTCTTAAGCAAAGATGAACAAGCCCTATTCAAAAGCCCTGCTTCATTAGCTGGGCTTTGGGCGGCTAAAGAAGCTACTAGTAAGGCATTAGGCGTTGGAATTTCAAAAGAATGTGGCTTTTTTGATATCAAAATTTACAAAACCGCTAAAAACGCCCCAAAACTTGAGCTAAGCTCTAAAATTTCAAAAAAATTCAAGGTCAAAACAAAGTCTTTAAGCATAGCCCACGATGGCGGTTTTGCTATAGCTGTGGTAGCTTTAGGATAGGTTTAAAAATTATTTACAATAACCGCAATTTATAAACTAATGCCTTGCTTATTACAAATTCTACAAACCATTATAATGCTTAATTAAAAACTACGCCCTTACGAAAATAAACTAGCTTTTCTTTTTAAACTCCCTCTCTAGCCTTTTAGCCTCAAAGTAAAACTTAATATATCCACCCTTATACCAAGTTTTATCTGCTTTCATCATTGCAAGTCCTAGTTTATAAGTAAAACATTCCTTTTCTTTTAAAGCTTTTTCGCAATCAGCATATGTTTCAAGTTTAGGTAGTTTTAAATTTGGCTTTTGTTTTATGAGAACTTCTAAAGCCATTTGTTCTTTTTTATGTTTTGCCTTTATATAACTTAACACAAAAGGCATAGAAAAAAGTCCAAATAAGCTTTTATTGCAAATTATAATTGCTTGACCTAGCTTATAAGCTAAATGGTTTTTAACTCTAGCAAGGGCTGAAGTTTTTAAGCTTTCGTCTAAATTTAAATTTATCCTTGGTTCAAGCTTACTTAGTTTCATCCCTAAGTTTTTTTCTAGTTTTTTAATTTCAAGCTTTTTAATGCTTTTATCAAGGCTTAAATTCTTTAGTTCTTGTTTTTGTTTTAGAGTAGGCAGGGAAGTTAGTTCGTTTTGTAGGGTTGAGATTTGGGTTTTTATTATGCCACTGCTAAGGCAAAATTCTATAATATTTTTAAAATCATTTAAGAAAATTTCTCCTTCAAACAAAAAAGAATTAAGGTATTTAATTGCCGTAAATTCATTTATATTATAAGCTAAATTTTTTAGCAAATCACTAAGTTTTCCAAAGCAAGGTGCTGTTAAATTCTGCTTAAAAGTGCATCTTGCGTGCATTCTAGACCAATGATTTCGTTCATATAAAATGCTAAATTGTATATCAAAAAGCTCTATTGTAAAATCAGGCTCATTCCTTAAGATTTCAAATTTTAAGCCTTTTTCGTTTAAAAATTTATGTATTTGAGTTAGCAAATTTTCATTTAAATTATAAGTTTCGAGAAATATAAAAAATTGCGGCAGGGTTTTTAAATTTTTAATAGGTAAGCTTGGAATTTCAAGTCTATCATCGCCTCCATACTTCGAAATCCAAATTTTATAATTTACAAACCATTCCTGAAAAAGCCAAAAACTAGCTGGATATTTCCAAAATTTCGTTCTTGATGCAGCGTGTATAAGCTTTACTTTGTCTATATCTAAAAACTCATCGCTTCCAAAAATGCAGTTATATCCTAAAGCTCTACAATCCATATAAGAAAAATCATACAAGGCACTGACAAGTGCTATTATTTCTTCATCATAATATGTTGATATTTTATTTTTTGCATAGTATTTAATACAAATTTCAAAGCATTTTTCGGTCAAATTTAGTGGTGCCTTTTCAAATATGCTCTTAGAAAAGCAAAAAAGTCCGCCATTGCTAGCTTTACAAATTTCTTCCAGCTCTATTTTATTTATACTCTCAAAGTATCCTTTTGAGCCAGATCTTTTGGAAGCATAAGAATCTAGCCTATCTACATCTTGACTTATAAGCTCTTTTAAAGAGTCAAGGCAAAGCATATCTATGTCAAGGAAAATAGCAGTTTTTGTTCTTGCGTTTTTTAAGATATCAAAAATATAAAACTTAGCATATGCAAATTTAGAATAATGCTTTGTAAAGCCATCATTTATCATAAATTCATTATTTTTAAAATCTTTTTTAAAGTCATCATCGCTATATTTTCTAAAATTTATCTTATCTTGCCATATATTTGCTATTTTTTCTAATGTTTCTTCTTTAAAATCATCATAAAAAATGTGAATTTTATCAATTAAATTCTCATTATAACGCTTAAGTCCTATGATCATATTTGCTAAAGCAAAATCAAGCTTACCATCACAAGCTAAAAATATAGTAGTTTTATCTTGTAAAATTTCTTGCACTTTTTATCCTTTAAACAAAAAGTACAATGATACCCCCCCCCTTAGAATAAGCTTAAATTAAGTTTAATTTAATTATAGATTTTGAAATTTGTATTTTGGTAAGAGTTTAAATATTTTAAGATAATTGAATTTCAATAAAAAATGAAATTTAGGGCTTAAAAACCCTAAATTGTAGATTATGCAGGATAAACAGAAACTTTTTTTCTGTCTTTGTCTTTTCTTTCGAATTTTACAAAGCCGTCTATTAAAGCAAAGATGGTGTGATCCTTGCCTAAGCCGACATTGTTTCCAGCGTGAGTTGCTGTGCCTCTTTGGCGGATGATGATATTTCCAGCACGGACAAATTCACCACCAAATTTTTTTACACCTAAACGGCGACCTATGGAATCGCGGTTATTTTGAGTCGAGCCTTGACCTTTCTTGTGTGCCATTTCCTACTCCTTAAGCTTTGATATCTTTAACTTTAACGCGAGTAAATTGTCTTCTAAAGCCTCTTTTAAGCTTAGAATCCTTTCTGCGTCTTTTTTTGTAAATCACGACTTTTTTATCTTTGCCGTGATTAATCACTTCTAAAACTACCTTTGCACCTGCTACAAAAGGTGCACCTACCTTTAAATCCTTATCGTTAATCGCAAGCACCTCGCTTACTTCAACGCTACTTTTAGCCTCAGCTTCAAAGTGATCAAGCTTTAGCTCATCGCCAACGCTCACTTTATACTGCTTTCCGCTATGTTTGATGATAGCATACATCGCTTTTTCCTTTAAATTTGGTAAGTCCCACAAAGCACCCAAAAGGGATTTAAAAGCTTTAATGAGTTAAAAAGTTTTGATTTTACAAAATTTTTCTTTAATTTTTTATGAATTTTGCGTATTTTATCATTTTTAAAAAGCTAAAATCCCAAATTCACACCACCATTTTCATCTATCTTATAGTTTGCATCCCTACCCGCGGAAACGCCACTTTCATCACTATTTAAAGGTCTGCAAATATCACCAACTCCGACCTTGCCTTCTAAAATTTTAGCATAGCTTAGTTTTGGCGTAACTCTTGTAACTTGCACTTGTGCGACCTTGCTTTCAACCCTACCAGTATTTTCCTTAGTATAAGCATCTTTTACCACCTTACCAAGCGAAAAGCACTCATAAATATCATTTTGATTTAAAGTCTGAGAAAAAACCACTTCGTCATTTTCCACCACGCTAACCTTTAAAGGATAAATAGCATTTAAAATATCACTTGTTATCCTAGTTGCTATTTGCTCACTAGCTTTTTCGCTAGCTCCTAAAGAGCCATCTTTTAAATTTACTTTCATAGTGAGCGTATTTGAAAATTTTATCTGTCTTGTAGCAAAAAGCAAAACACGGTAATCAACCACGACTTCAGCTTCAGCTCTAGTTTTACCGGTAAGATTGCTTGTTTTACTTTTAGCTTCTACACCACTTACATTAAAAAGCAAGATATAATCAGTCGCTAGAACATTTTTAAGCTTGTAAATTTCATCATTTGCACTATCACCACTTTTTATAAGAGCTTTTTCCATTTCATAATACCCGCTTGAGTCTCTATCTAAGACATTAAATTTACGGCTTTTAAGTAAATTGGCTATAATTTTTTGTTGCAAAACTGCACCTATGTTTGCATACTGAGTAGAGGTGCTAAAAATAGTTATAGAACGCCTACTATCAGCACTAAGACCTGGTGCTTTATAGCTTTTTGTTGTGGAGGTTTTAAAAATAGTTACTTTCGCAAGCCATTTGCCATTTGCATCCTGCTGTGCATAATTTACTTCAAAAGTATCAGCTCTACCCTTTGTAGCTTTTGAAATTTGCTCGCTATAAGTATCTTGAATGTTCGTTCCCTTATCATCGCTTAAAACTTGAGTTTGGGAAGTTTTAAGAGAATTTATACTTACTCCGCTCATTTTCCCTACAGCTTCAACAATAGCGTTGTTAATAGCTTCTTCCCTGCTAAGTCCCGTGCCTTCGCCAATGCTTGACTTTGTAGAAGTTGTGGCTACAATCTTAGCATTAAGATTTAAACTTAAAAATAAACCTAAAATAAGAATTTTTAAAATTTTCATAAAATTCCTTTAAAAATCGTCTAAATCATTAACTACATTTGACTTTCTTTGCGTTTTTGAACTAGAATTTGCATTATTAGTTTTTGTGTCATAAAGCTTAGTAGGTTCTAAAGCCTTACTCGTATTTTCATAATTTTCATAAGAATAAAAACGCACAACGCCGATGTGCTCCACTCCATTGTCACTAGTTACACTCCAATTTTTAAGTGTGCGAATTCCACGAAGCTGACCACTTGAGTTACTTTTTATGGTTTGATTGACCTTATCTATTACATTTGCAATGATTTGCTCTTCCTCTTTTATGGAATTATCATTTAAATTTATACTTTGTTTAAGAATTTGTTGCATATCATCGCCACTTAAACGCTCTTCATTAAGACTAACACTTATATTTATAAATTCTAAAATTGCCGCATCTGCTTTAGCTACTGCTGTTTCTTTGGCTTGTTTTTCAATAGCATTTGTAACTCTACTATTAGAATTTGAAACAAAACCCCAATTTCCATAGCTTAAAATAACAGGAGCTCCGTTTTCATCATATACAAGTCGAATTCCATATTCATTCAAAAACCCTTTTTTATCTTTTGGTAAATAATCAACTAATTTTTTGCCTCCCTTACCCTTAATCAAACTTTGTCTTTTAAGTTGCATATCTCTTGCAATTTGCCTTGTTTTGTCAGATATAACAGCGATTACTCCTATTTGATATTCTCCTCTTTTATGAGTAACAATAGTTTGAACAGGGACAAGTCCTTGCATACTTCCAAAAGCATTTGTCATAGTTTTTTGTATAAAATTATCTTTAAGTAAAGTTTTTTTACGCTCCTGCGTAAGACCTTCTGTATTAATGCCTAAATCTTGCAAAGCCTTATCAAGTTTTGCGCCTGCAAGTTGTGTTATTTTATCCCAAATTTGACTTAATGTTCCACCCTTTGCTAATTCTTCAAATTCTCTTGCATTTGTTGATTGGTCTGATTCATAGCTTAAAATTTTACTTGAAGCTGTGCGTCCAAAAGCATCTTTAATAAATTCTTTTTGTAAATCAAGCATAGCCCTTTGATAAGCAATTTCTAAAGCTTGTGCGAACTGAGGGTCATTTTCTTTAACTATAGCATTACCAATTCCTGTATAAAATGTCTTGCCATTTTTTGTTTCACCATAGTTTATATCAAAGTCGTTTGCAAATTCATCAAAAAAATCATCTAAAGATTTTGGAGTGATATCCTTAGTGTTTGCATCTGAAATTTCATTCTGAGTTTTTATATCCTCGCTTGTAATCTCAACTTGCGGTGCTGCTTGAGCATACAAAAAACTTGCCAAAACCAAAGAACTTAATAAAATCTTTCTCATCACTTTTTCCTTTGTTTATTTTAATTGTGGCTTAAAATTTAAAAGCCTAAATCCACTAAGAATTTAGGCTTTGTTTTAAGGTAGTTTTACCAAGTTACAGATTTACTTGAACCTGTTTTGTCGATAGTTTTTTCATCTTCCCAATATACAAGCCCGGAATTTAAATCAGTCATCCTAAGTAAGAAAAAATACTCCACTTGAGTTTTGCCATTGCTAAGTTTTGCAGTATCTTGGCGAATTTTACCCGCTAAAGAAAAATCAGGCGAAACTAGAGTGCCTTTTTTGGCTATGGTTTTTTGATTAAACTCATCATTATCCCTAAGTTCTCTTACATCCTCACTCATAGTGTCTAATGCTCCACCTGCTGCAACGGCTGAAGTAAGTATAAATTTACCCGATTTTCTCATAGCTTGAGTAATTTTTGCAGTTAATTTTTCAGTGTCAATTCTTTGTGCTGTGTCATTTACCACGCGACCTATAGCTACAACTTTTCTTTGTCCTGCCTTAATATTTACAAAAGCTGGATCACTAAGCATAGAATTTATCATATCTTCAGCAGCATTTTCAAAATCTTGTCTGTCAAGTCCCATAGTCAAAGATTTGCCTTGATTAGTTTGTTCAGCAGTTCCACTAGTGTAAGTTGGCTTAGTAGAACAAGCACTAAGGGTTAAAATCGTAGCTAAAGCTAAAGCAAAATGTGTTTTTTTCATAGTTTTCCTTTTAAAATTTTAAAATTTACTTACCTTGCAAAAAGATTTTAAAATCTTTTGCGTTCTGGCTGTGAGCTAGTTTTTTAATGACTAATTCTCTACCAGCGTTTAATCTTACAAGTTCATAGTTTTCATCAAGCGGACTTTTTATATAAAATCCACTCTCATCTTCCCACTGCACCTTGTAAGCTATATTTTTATCGCTAGAGCTTTGAAGTATAAGCTCAAATTCTAGCAAACCATTTAAATTTGTCCTAGTTTTAAGATCCTTAACTATACTTTTGCTAAGATCTTTAAATTCCACATATTTGGCGATATTATTTTCTAATTGCGAATTTATCTTACTTTGCACGCAAGAGATGAAAAACAAAGCCAAAAATATAGCAAAAATTTTATTTTTCAATTAATTTTCCTTTATAATATTTATCTTAGGTGGCACTGCTAAAGAGTAAGAGCGAAGTATTACAAGCATATTTTTATCCTTTGGAATTTCACTATTTAGTAAAATAATACCATCTTTACTCTTAATCTCTAAATGACCTGTATTTTTACTCATACTAACAGAAGCACTCTTTGGCAAGGACTGCCAAGATCTTACATCAGCTTTTGTAAGTGCTGAAGTAGCTACAGAAGTTCCAAGTGAAAGCAATTTACCAGCCAAACTATCATCCGCTTTTTTTGCTACAGCTGTGTTAAGCGTGGTTTTAATGATAGTAGAAGCTAAGGCAGAAGCTATCATTGATGGCATATTTATCTTAAATTCCGTTGCAACTATATCATCAAAATTTACAAGTTCGCTAGTTTTACTATTATTTACAAGCACGCTACCAAAGGAAGCTTCCCTTTTTTTCAAGGTTTGCAAAGCAATTGGCACGCTTGAGATATTGTTATTTATAATAAAAGGCAAGGTTAGAGAAAACTCATCCTTTATCACGCCTAAACCATCCTCATAAACCACAAAAACATATTTTTCAAGCTTTGCAGGATTTACACTACTTGCATATTTTTCAAAAAGCTTTCTTTGTGTGGCAAATTCTTCATTTGTATGCGTTGCAGCCACTTCTTTAAACAAATCAGCTGCTTTTTTATAATCCTTATCTAAAAGAAAAAACACAGAAGCTAAATAAGTCGCATACGGATTTGTGAAATTTTTTTGTGCTTTAAAATTATCCGCAAACATTTTATCATACTCGCTCATAATAGACTGCGTGTTATCATTCAAATTTTTTTTGAAATTTGGATCTTCCTTAGCTTTGGCTAAATTTTCTTCATTTTTTTGAATTTGCTTTGCAAAATACTCTTTTGCCTTATTTTGACGCTCTAAAGCACGATTAAATTCCACTCTTGCATTTTCATTGTCCTTAAGCTCAAGGAAATTTAAACCCTTATAAACATTTACCATTATCCTTTCATACAAACTTCCATCATAGTCCATTAAAGTTTCATTTAAAATAGCCCCAGCTACTACTTTTGCACCCTTTGAGATAGGATTTTTTAAATCAACATCGACCTTATAAGCTTCTTCAGCCTTGTCAAAAAAATAATTGCTTTTTTCAAATTTATTGCAAGATCTAGCAATAGCTCCTGTGTTAATGCCTGTATAAATCACATCATCGTTTTTTTGAATTTTTTCTTCGTTTTTAGCAAAAAATCCATCATCGCAAAATGCTTGTTTTAAGGCATTTTCATAACTTTGATTAGTAGCTGAGTAATTAGCACAAGCACTAAATATAAAACAACTAACACTAAGCAAAGCAACGCTTAACTTAAATTTCATACTTCCTCCTTAAATGAAAAAAGCCAATTATACAAAAAAAATAAAGCAAGGCTTAAGCCCAAAAATTTGGGCTTAAATTTTAAACAAGAGGTGCGACTAAAAAGCCTAAAGCAACGGCAATTGCTATTGCTAAAACACCTGGGATAAAGAAAGAATGATTAAAAATATATTTACCAATTCTTGTTGTTCCTGTATCATCCATTTGAACCGCACCAAGCAAGGTTGGATAAGTTGGAAGCACAAAAAGTGCAGAAACAGCAGCAAAGCAAGCAACTAGCATATAAGAATCGCCTGGATTTGTAGCTGAAATTCCAAGCGCAGCTATGATAACAGGCACTATAGCTTTTGCAGTAGCAGCTTGAGAATATAAAAGCATACTAGCAAAGAAAAATGCCACAGCAAGCATAGCAGGGACTTGTTTTACCCACTCACCTGCGACTTCTTTAATAGCGTTTTCGTGTCCTGCAACAAAGGTATTTCCAAGCCAAGCCACACCAAAAACGCAAACGCAAGCTGTCATACCGCTTTTAAATACGCTTGTTTCTATTATCTTGCTTGGTTCAACCTTACAAAGCCAAGTTATCAAAGTAGCAGCAGTAAGCAAAAAGCTCATAATAGCCGCATCTCTAGGCACTACAACAGGATCGATTAGTTTTACATTACTCGAAATAGCTGTAGCATAAAGCACAACGCAAAGCACGGTTAAAAGAAAAATTCCCACAGAAAGTTTAGCGCCTGGTTTATCTTGTGCGTGTAAAACCTCAGCAGCATCCTTAACAAGACCAGCTTTTAACCTTTCTTGATACACAGCATCTTTACTAAGATCAGTTGGAGTAATAAGACTTACTATGAAAGCTGTAAGCATACAAGCTACAAAAGTTGTTACTATCCAAATTCCTATCAAAGTAGGATAATTCCAGCCAAGTGGCTCTAAAACCCCGCTCATATAAACAACTGCTGCTGAAACAGGACTTGCAGTAATTCCTATCTGGCTTGAAACGACCATTAAAGAAAGCGGAACTGAAGGCTTGATATTTTGAGATTTTGCTACATCAACTACAACAGGCATTAGTGAAAATACCGCATTTCCTGTTCCTGCAAGTATGGTAAGAAGCCAACCGCAAGCAGGAGCTAAGTAGTTTATAAATTTAGGATTTGATCTTAAGAATTTTTCCACAACCCTAACCATATAATCAAGCCCACCAGCTTGTTGCATAGCTGAAATTGCAGCAATTGCTGCAGCGATAATTAAGATAACATCCCAAGGAATAGCACCTGGTTTCATACCCAAAACAAGCCCTAAAACAACAACGCCAAGCCCACCAGCATAGCCAATGGCTATGCCACCAAGCCTAATACCGATAAAAATCGCACCTAAAAGAACGACAACTTGTAAAATAATCAAAATAGTTTCCATTTAAAACCCTTACTCTTTTCTTTTTGTTTTCATTTGAGGATTTAACATATTTTCAGGAGCTAGTATTTTATCAATCTCATCTTTTGGCAAATAACCTCTTTCAAGGCAGATATCACCAACTGCTTTACCGGTTTGAAGTGCTTCTTTAGCTATACTTGCTGATTTTTCATAGCCGATAACTGGATTGAAAGCCGTAACGATACCAATTGAGTTAAGCACAGCTTGTTTACAAATTTCAGGATTTGCAGTAAGGTGTTTAACTGCTTTTTGTGCTAGGGTTAAAAATGCATTTTCAAGTATGCAAATAGAATTAAATAATCCATAAGCAATGCCTGGTTCAAAAGCGTTTAGTTCAAATTCGCCTCTTTCAGAGCAAAGCATAATAGTTACATCATTTCCTATAACCTCATAGCAAGCCTCGCCTACAACTTCGCAGATTACTGGATTTACTTTACCCGGCATTATAGAGCTTCCTGGTTGCATTTTTGGTAGGTTAATTTCACTTAAGCCACATCTTGGACCTGAGTTCATAAGCCTTAAGTCATTTGCAATTTTGCTAAGTCTTACAGCAGCTGTTTTTAAAGCACCGCTTACATGAACAAAATCAGCCGTATCTTGAGTAGCAGCGATAAAATCTTCAGCAGGTTTGAAATTTACACCTGTGATTTCGCTTAGTTTTTTCTCTACTAAAACCTTATAATCAGGATGGCAGTTAATGCCTGTTCCAATAGCTGTAGCACCTAAATTTAAATAGCTCATCGCCTCTCTTGCCGCTGTGATTTTTTCTATATCGCTTTTTACATAACTTGCAAAAGCGTTGAAGGTGTTACCAAGTGTGGTAGGCACAGCATCTTCAAGCTCTGTTCTACCCATTTTAATCATATCTTTATACTCTTTTGCCTTGATTAAAAGCTCATCTTTAAGCTCATTCATAGCTTTTAATAAATCAGTAAGCTTTGCATAGCTTGCTACTTTTATCGAGCTTGGATAAGTATCGTTTGTGGATTGTCCTAAATTTGCGTGATCGTTTGGATGAAGGTATTGATATTCACCTTTTTTATGCCCCATACTTTCTAAGCCAAGATTTGTAATGACCTCATTTACATTCATATTTGTGCTTGTTCCTGCACCACCTTGTATCATATCAACGACGAATTGTTCAAGATACTCTCCAGCTATTAATTTATCGCAAGCTTTTACCAAAGCATCGGCTTTATCAGCGTCTAAAACGCCTAATTCTTTATTTGAAAGAGCTGCTGCTTTTTTAACTTGAGCAAAAGCTTTTACAAAATAAGGATAGTCCTTAAATCTCCTACCTGTCATTTTGAAATTTTCAAGTGCCCTAAAGGTTTGAACCCCATAATAAACACTATCATCAATCTCTAACTCGCCGATAAAATCGTGTTCTTTTCTAGTTGCCATTTTAGACTCCTTTATTTAAAGTTTTACATTAAATTTAAGGCTTTTAATGTAAGTTGATATAAGAATACTACAATTTTGGTTAATATTTAGTTAATAAAAATTAATAGCCAAAGATACAATAATTAAGCGTTTTAATGGAGTTTCTATGTCTTATTTTTTATTTATTTTTGAAAAAAGATAAATAATTATTTAATGACTTTTGTAAAATTAAACGATAGTAGATAAATACGGCGTTGATAACTTAGAAATTTCAATAGGTGTTGATAAACAACTTGACAAACCCTTTAACACGCCAACTAGTTTTAACTCTGTTTTTAACTTCGTGCAGTTTTACAACGGCAGAGCAAAGGATCTTAAAGAACAAGCCATAGGTCCATTTTTCAATCCTTTGGAAATGGGCTTAACAGAGCAAAGTTTGCTAGAAAAAGTAGAACAAAATAAAAATATGAAAAGATTTTAATGAAATTTATGGAAAATTAAGCATTGAAAATATAGCAGATGCCATAGCTGAATTTTAAAAAACCTTGATAACCCCAAATTCTGCTTTTGATCGCTATATAAAAGGAGATGAAAACGCTATATCTGCAAGGGCAAAAAAAGGCTTTGAAGCCTTTAAATCAAATGGCTGTATCTCTTGTCATCAAGGACAAAACATAGGTGGAAATATGTATCAAAAAATAGGAATTTTCGAAGAGTATCTAAACCAAGAAAATTTAGAACTTTATGAACTTACAAAAAAAGAAGAGGACAAACTAGTTTTTAAAGTACCAAGCCTTAGAAATATAGCAAAAACCGCACCTTACTACCACGATGGCTCTATACCAACGCTTGATGCTTGTGTGCAGTTTATCAGCTTGGTCGCTTTTTAGAACAAGAAGCAGTAGATAATATAGTGGCATTTTTAGAAAGCTTAACAGGAGAATACAATGCAAAATAAAAGATTTTCTTTTTTAAAGCAATTTATACTCCTTGCTTGTATTGTTTTGGGCTTTATTTTTATCTTGCTTTATATGATTTTTGATAATTACAATATGAGCAAAAGTAACCAAAAAACCATTCTTTCCTTGCAAAAACTTGAGCCGTAAATTCCAAATCTTATTTGTTTAAACTACACCAAGAAGCCACTAAAAAAGTAGGTAACACAAGCAATAAAGATATTGATAATATAGTCTTAGTTATGAACTCCATACTTGCCATTTTATCAACTCAAGATGTTTTAATCCAAAACACACTTTCAAAATTTAAATTCCCTTGTGCTTAGCCTTGAAAAACTTAGTGCAAATTTAGCCGGAAACGAAGCAAATTTAAATGCTAGATTAAACATAGATAAAAAAGTGAGCTAGCAAAAAGTGCTGATAATATCATAGAAATAACAAATTCCATTCAAAGATATAGCAGATCAAACAAATTTACTAGCCTTAAATGCTGTTATAGAAGCAGCAAGAGCTGGAGAGCACGGGTGTGGTTTTGCTGTGGTAGCTGATGAGGTTAGAAATTTGGCTGAAAAAACAAGTAAATCCTTACTAAATATCAATACAACTGTTAATACTATAGCCCAGCAAATAGGAGATAACAAAGCCTTAATGGACTTGATACATAATTCTATGAAAGAAACCTCAAATAAAACAAATGATTTACAAATAGAGCTTGTAAATTCTATGCATAAACTTGAAAGCTCCATAAAATCAACCCAAACCTTAAAAGAAAAAAGTGAAGAAACTAAGGATAAAATGCTTATTTTAGGACAAAATATAAACAGAGTAAATGAACTTGCAAATTCTGTTAAAAACTTATCTTATGAAATTAACAACATTTCTCAAAGCATCTTAAATGGGGCATCTAAGCTATCTTGCAAACTTACAAGTTTTCAATGAATCAAACCTTTAACAAATTTCGTATTTAGATTAAATAATGTGAAATTTGTTTATAATTTATTTTTCTTTTATTTTTTTTAAATTATAATTACCAACTTTTTTTGACAAGGAGAAACAATGGAGTTTTTAGAACTTTTACTTGTGTTGATTGCCTTGATACTCATCATTAAAAAACCAGAAAAAGAAAATTTAGCTTTTTCTTTAGTGATGATTTCTTGGGTAATGATGATTGTTTGGTATTTGGGGGTTAAATCCTCAGCATTCTTAACAATTATGAATCTTTAGGAAAGGATAGAAAATGAACGAAATTCAAAAAGCAAAAAATTTCTATACCTTAATGGGTCTAGCAGGCTTTTTAGTCATACTTTTGCCTGTTGGTATCGCTAATTTTGTCTTTGGTTATATGTTGGGCGATAGCCCTTGCACACTTTGTTGGGGACAAAGAGAGGCTATGATTTTTATAGGCGTTATCGCACTTTTCATAGTAAGATATGGCATAAAAGCTAAATATGTAGCAGCTCTTCTTATAATGACAGCTTTTGGACTTTATCAGTCTTTTTCTCACTTTGGAAATCACGCCTTAAGAGACTTGGATCAAGGCTTTGGTTTGGCTGTGTTTGGAATTCACACCTATTTTTGGGCTGAAGTTGTATTTTGGGCTGTAGTGCTAATTTTAGGCATTATCTTTGCTTTTGCTCCTAAATTTGAGGCTTTTGGCACTGAATTAAATGGTAAAAGCTTTAGAGAATACACAAAATTTAGTCTAGCAGCTGTAGTAATAAGTGCCATAATAGTAGCCTCAAATGTTTTCCAAGCCTTTGTAAGCACAGGAATTCCACCATTTGTAGGACAAGGCGATCCTGTCAGATTTACACTAAATCCAAAATATATAATTTGGAGCACAGAACACTGGGATGGCTGGTGGGGCAATATATCTTTCTTAGGTAAAAGAGATGTTAAAGCACCTGATTATGCCTTTGCACCAGCTAGTGAAAAACTAGGCGTTAAATTTGACAATGACTCAAATAACTCACCTTTTGAGAAAATTGACAAAGAGCTTAAAGTAGTAGGCGAAAGTGTTATAGCATTTGATAAACCAATCAATAGCTTATCTTACATAAATAACGAATTTATAGTAAGCTCAAAATGGGATGTAGCATTTTTAGATGACAAATTTAACACGAAAGAAGGCTTTGAGCTTGATCCTTATTTTTCAGCAAGCATAGATCCTATCATAGGAATCATCCCTTATAAAAACGATAAATTTATGCTTATGGGCTCAAATAAATCTTATTTAAGATTTGCTAAAAATCCTAACGCAGATGAAGCCTTACAATATGCTGATTTTGTTAAAGGAAATGATAAATTTGAAGGTCAAGGAAAAGATCTTGGAAGAGGCAGACTTGATACAGTTAGAGCAAGATTTCATCACACAGCAAGCATTACAGCTGATGATAGATATTTTTACCTTGCAAGTGTTCCAAATAATAAAGACTCCAAAAGCTTTGTTATTTCTAAATTCTCTTTAGCAGATAGAGTTTTATCAGGCGAATTTACTCCAAAAGCTAAACTTAAAGAGGGTAAAACTTTAGGAGATTTATATATAACTTCTATGGCTTATAATGATGGAAAGATTTTTGCGTTAAGTAAAAATCATAATGTCATAGCCGTGATTGATCCTATAAAAGAAGAAGTAGTAAGTGCGGTAACTTTCCCAAGCTCTATAACAAATGCTAGAAGCTTGATTTTTAAAGATAACAAATCTTATATCCTTTCTTATCAAGACGGACAAAATAAACTCTTCGAAGTAGAATAACAAATCCCCCAAACTCGGGGGATATCTATAAATTTCACTTAAATTCTTAAACTAAATTCTACTAGCTTTTCACAAAAACTAATAATTTAATAAATTTCAAATTTCGTTTTTTTTTTTTTTGATATACTACGCTTTTAAAATTTTAAAAGGAGAAATTATGAAATGTCCTTTGTGCTTAAATTTAAACGCAAATTCCAAGCTTTTTAGCACTAATTATGCTTTCACAAGCTCTGGCAAACTAGACGCAAACGGGGGGGGGGGATTTCCTGCAAGGGCGATAATTTAATCGTTTTAACACAATGTCAAAATTGTGGTTATGTTTTCAATTCTGCATTTGATTTAGAAAAAATTTCAAAGGCTTATCAAAATGAGGGTTATTTTTCAAGAAAAATAGTCTCAAAAGCTATGAGTAAAGTTATAAAAGAAATCAAAGAAAAATTCCTAAACTACATAGATAAAAACAGCGTTTGCTTAGAGATTGCTCCAGGAAGTGGAGATATGGTAAATGCTTTGATTGATGAGATTTCTTTTATCTATACTATAGATCCTTCCTTAGTATCTTTAGAACTTGAAAATTCCACCAAATTACAGCATATTCAAGGCTTTTTTGACTATGAATTCTTAAAATATAAGATAGATAAAAAAATAAATTTTATCATTTTTAGACATTTACTAGAGCATATTAACACGCCTTTAAATTTCTTGCAAAGCGTGGTTAAACTGCTTGAAAATGATGGAATTATCTATGTTGAAGTGCCAAATTTTAACGAAGTTGTAGAAAGTGAGAGGTTTTATGAAATTTTTAATGATCATTGTGGATATTATCAAAGAAATATTTTAGTAAATACCTTAAATGCCATAAACTGCGAACTAATAGATGAAATTTATCTTTTTAAAGAGCAACATATGGGATTATTTTTTAGAAAAAAGAGCGAAAGAATAGAATACAAAAAACTAAATTTCAAGCTTTTTGATGAAAATCTTGGCAAAAATTTTGAAAAAAACATCAAAGCCTTAAATTCTATGCTAAAAGACTTTGAAAATATCGCAATTTATGGCTCAGGAGCACACGGCAACACTATGCTAAGTTTTTTAGATGAGCCATTTAGGATTAAAAAATGCTTTGATTTAGACAAAAGAAAACAAGGTTTAAATTTGCAAAATTCTAAGATTAACATAGTAGAGCCTAGTTTAGAAAATTTTAAAGATTTAGATTGTATAGTAATAGCCGCACCACTTTATGAGGAAGAAATTTTAAATTCTCTAAGAGAAAAAGGCTTTAAACAAAGTATAATTTTAACGGAGAAAAAAATACTTAAGGTCTAAACTTGGAACACTTTTTGCTTTCTTGCTTATAAAATCATAGATTAAAGGAAGAATCAATGAGAATTTTCTTAGCATTTTTGCTTTTTATAACTAGCATTTTTGCAGTGCAGATTAAAGAAGTAGCAAACACAGTAGGCGTAAGAGAAAACCAACTTATAGGTTATGGACTTGTCGTTGGATTAAATGGTAGTGGCGATGGCACTAGCTCGAAATTTACACTACAATCAGTTTCTAATCTCTTGCAGGGTATGAATATAAAAGTAGATCCAAACGACATCAAATCCAAAAACACAGCAGCAGTTATGGTAACAGCCAAGCTACCAGCCTTTGCAAAAAGTGGAGATAAGCTTGATATAATAGTTTCTTCAATGGGCGATGCAAAGTCTTTGCAAGGTGGCACACTTTTGCTTACTGCTTTAAGGGGGATTGATGGAGAAATTTATGCCATAGCACAAGGCTCTCTCTCAACAGGTGGTTTAAGTGCTAGACCAGGAGGTGCAGGAACTCACTCAACATCAGCTACTGTTATGGGTGGAGCAAATGTAGAAAGAGAAATTCCACAAAACTTTAGTCAAAGCAGTGATTTAACACTTAGTTTAAAGGTGGCTGATTTTAAAACTGCAAGCGATATAGAAAGAGTTTTAAATGCTGTTTTTGACGAAGAAATCGCAAGGGCTATTGACTCACGCACTATAAAACTTAGAAAACCTGAAGATTTATCAAATGTAGAATTTATGGCTAGAGTTTTAGAACAAGATATAAGCTACAAACCACAAAGCAAGGTTATAATAGATGAAAGAACAGGCACTGTTATAGCAGGAGTTGATGTAGAAGTTGAGCCTGTTTTGATAACTCACAAGGATATAACCATAAAAATAGACCCAAACAACCAAACCGCAAATCAAAATGAGATTGATATGAGAGATGGTGGTTTTATAGATCCAAATTCTAACACCCTAAGGATAAATAACCAAAAAAGCACAGTTGCAAACATAGCAAGAATGCTTAATAAACTTGGAGCAAGTCCTAATGACATAATTTCCATTATGGAGAATTTAAAAAGAGCTGGGGCTATAAATGCTGATTTGGAGGTCATATAATGAAAATTGATAATTTTTTAAGCACTTATAATGCTAATAATGAGCTTTTAAATAAAGCTAAAAATGAAAATTTCAATACAAAAGAAGATGAGGCTTTAAAAGAGCAAACAGACGCTTTTGAAGCCTTTTTTTTAAAACAAGTTTTGGATGTATCTTTGAAAAAAACTAATTCACTTTTTGGAAAAGATGCAAGTGATGAAATTTACTCATCAATGTATAATGACACTATGAGTAAAGCTTTAAGCGGTGGAATGGGCTTTTCAAAATTATTATATGATTTTTTGAAAGAAAGGGGTTAAGTTTTTTAAATTTAAGTCGATATGGCTTGTAGAGGATTATAAAGTCAAGGAGGCAGAAATGATAAATCCTATACAGCAAAGTTATGTAGCTAACACTACATTAAACGCAAATAAAACAGATAAAGAAACAAAAACAAACAATACTCAAAAAACAGAGAATGACAAAGTAAGCAAAATAGCCGAACAAATTAAAAATGGCACTTACAAGATAGACACAAAAGCTACTGCAAATGCGATGGCTGAAGCTTTAGTCTAATTTTATTCTCCTTTTTTGAGTTACAAAAAGGAGAATAAATGCTTAAAAAAAGACTAGATGAAGTTAATGAAATTCTATCAAAATTAATCTCATTAACTTTAGAAGATATAGAAAATATAAAAGTCGCAAAACACGAAAGTGTCGCACCTAGCGTAGATGAAAAAAATAAACTCATAGCCCAGTTTATAAATTCTAAAAAACAACTAGACGCAGCCTTAGTAGAGCTTAACAATAGCTCCACAAAAGGACTTAGTGAGCTTTTAGATGATGAAGACAAAGAAAAGCTTGACCTGCTTAAAAAAAATCTTCAAACCCTACACAGCAAAAACAAAGAATACGCAAAACTCGTTTTGATAGTTAAGGATTTTCTTGACGGCTTAGTCAATAAAATGTTTAATGTAAATGATGGAACGAATAATGCTTATGGTGATAAAAAGACTAATCCTGAGTCTATTTTCAAAATAAATGTGTAAGGATTTAAAATGGGAATTTTTGGCACTTTATACACCGGAGTTTCAGGCTTAAAGGCAAATGAGATTCAAATAGCCACAGCAGGAAACAATATATCAAACGCAAATTCTACCTTTTATACTCGCCAAAGAGTAGTGCAAACCACAAATGGCTATGTCAATACAAACGGAGTTCAAGTAGGCACAGGAACAATGGTAGAAAGCATAGTGCGTTTGCACGATGAGCATTCTTACTATAAGCTTAAAAATGCCTCAACACAGCTAGAATACACAAAATATATGGCTACTACCTTAGAAGAGATAGCCCAACGCTTTCCTGACTTGCAAGATACTGGAATTTTACAAGATTTAGAAAATTATAACAAAGCGTGGAATGACTTTGCTTCAAACCCAAACGAAAATGCCACAAAAATCGCTTTAATAAAATCATCTCAAACCTTAACAGAAAGCATTAATAACACCTTTTCAACCTTAGATAAAATTCAAAAAAAAGTAAATGATGATATTAAATCAACCGTTGATGAGATTAATAGAATAGGCGAAGAAATAGCCACTATAAATAAACAAATTTACGGACAAGAAGCCCTAAAAACAGACCACGCAAATGAGTTAAGAGATAAAAGAGATGAACTTGAGCTAACCCTTTCAAAACTAGTTAGTGCAGTAGCTAGCAAAAATGAGATTAACCAAGATAATCGCTTAGATACCAAAATAACAGATCCAAGTCATCAATACAACCTAAGCATAGAAGGCTTTACCATAGTAGATGGGATAAATTTTCATCCTTTAAAGCTTGATTATGATGATAAAAATAAGGCTTATAGTATATATTATGAAACATCTGATGAAAAAGTGCGTGATTTAACAGAACGCATTAATGGCGGACAACTTGGTGCTCAACTTGATCTAAGAGGTAGAAATTATAGTAAAACTGAAGGAAAATACAAAGATGGTATTATACAAGGCTATATGGACTCTTTGGACACCTTCTCAAAAACACTAATCAACGAGACAAACAACCTTTATGCAAGTTCAGCAAAAAATTCCATAAGCTCTGATTATCAAAAGGGCTTAACGCAGGACATACCGCTAGTAAATTACGACAGGACCATACAGCCTGGAAATTTTGATATAGTAATTTATGATGAAAAGGGCGATAAAAAGCTCACAAAAACCATAAATATAAGCGTTAATACGACTATGGAAGATTTGATACGTCAAATCACAGCTAACACAGATGATAACGCTGATAATAACGCTACAAACGATGTGGATGATCATATAAATGCTAGTTTTAATTACGACGCAAGAACTGGAGATGGAATTTTTCAAATAAGTGCTAAAACAGGCTTTAAGGTAGCCATTGAAGATCACGGCACAAATTTCGCTGGAGCCTTTAGTATAGGGGGCTTTTTTAGCGGAACAAATGCTAGTGATATAAAAGTAAAGGATAGTTTATTAAACGATCCAAGCACACTAAGAGCTAGTTTAAACGGCGTAGATAGTGGCAATGATATGGCAAATAAAATCATCCAACTTCAATACGAAAAGAAAAATTTCTACAATGAAGATGGCACTATTGATAATCTTACCTTAGAAGAGTATTATCGCAAATTTACAGGCACTATAGCCTCAGATGGCGAAAATAACAATATAATAAACTCAAGCAATGAAACACTTTACAATTCAGTTTATACAGAATTTCAATCAATTAGCGGGGTTAATACAAATGAAGAATTAGCCGCATTGATTCAATATCAATCAAGCTACGGAGCTGCTGCTAAAATAGTCACAACGGTTGATCAAATGCTTGATACCTTGCTAGGACTTAAATCCTAATGACACTTAAAGAAAGGCTTGACATCCTAGCAAGCGAAAAAAATACAGACAAAGCCCTTTTTGACGCACCCGATCCCTTGCAAATAGCTAAAAAGCACAATGATGAGTTTATAGCCTTACTTTGTGCTTTGTTTGCTTATGGCAATGCTAAAAATATACTAAAATTCCTACAAAAGCTTGATTTTTCCTTGCTAGACTCAAACCAAAATCTTATGAAAAAAGAGTTTAAGAGCTTAAAGTATAGATTTCAAAATGAAGAAGATATTTTGCAAATTTTCATAACTCTTGCAAGGCTTAAAAACGAAATTTCGCTTAATGAGCTTTTCACAAAAGCTTATGAAAAAAGGCAAAGCATCGTGGATGGGATATTAGCTTTTTTACAAAAAATTAAAAAGTTGAATGATTATTCTAGTATGGGCTATGATTTTTTCTTTGGTAAAATTTGGCAAAATACGCCAACCTCGCCACTTAAAAGATATAATATGTATCTTAGATGGATGGTTAGAAAAGATGAACTTGATCTTGGAATTTTTACCAAAATTCACACCAAAGATCTTTTGATACCACTTGACACGCACACACATAAAATTTCACTAAGACTTGGACTTTTAAAAAGGAATTCGTATGATTTTAAAAGTGTGCTTGAGTTAAGCGATAAATTAAGAGAATTTGACCCGCAAGATCCGGTAAAATATGACTTTGCCCTTTATAGACTAGGACAAAGTAAAGAGATAGAAAAATGGGCTAAATTTTAAATTTTAGCTAAATTTTATATTAATACTAATAAAATAAATTTTCAAAATTTTACAAAAAAAGGCGTAAAATGGGCTTTGAACTGGATTTATTTTATTATTTTGTTTTATTTTTTATAGCAGTTTTTGCAGGCTTCATAGACTCCATAGTCGGAGGCGGTGGGCTTATAACCTTACCTGCTTTAATGGCTTGTGGAATTCCAACCCATCTTTGTATAGCCACAAATAAGCTTCAAAGCACCTTTGGATCCTTTACTGCAGCTTTAACTTATTTTAAATCCACAAATTTACCCAACCTTGCTTGGGGCGTGTTTTTCACAGCACTTGGTGCAGGACTTGGAAGTTATAGCGTGCTTTTTGTGAAAGATGAGCATTTAAAACTTATCATTTTAATCTGCCTTACCCTAACCTTTTTATACACTATTTTTAAGCCAAATTTAGGCAAACAAGAAACTGAGGGTAAAATGAAAAATATCAAGCTTTTTCATTTAATCTGTGGCTTAACCTTAGGCTTTTATGATGGTTTTTTAGGACCTGGAACGGGCTCATTTTGGATCTTTGCTTGTGTTTTTTTACTAGGTTTTAGTATGAAAAGAGCTAGTATAAATACAAAAATTTTAAATTTCACTAGCAACATAGTAGCCTTAGCAATTTTTTTATGGCGTTATGAGCTTTTATGGGCGGTTGGTTTGCTTATGGGCGTAGGACAAATTTTAGGTGCATTTTTAGGCTCAAAACTTGTCTTAAAAACCAATGGAAATTTCATAAAAGCCCTATTTTTAATAGTCGTTAGCCTAACTATAATCAAGGTCGCTTGGGATTATTTTAAAAGTTTTTAAATTTCAAGCCTACTTTGAATACTCTTTTTTAAGCTTTTTAACTTCAAAATAAAATTTCACAAAACCGCCCTTATACCAAGTTTTATAAGCTTTTAAAAAAGTAACCCCAAGCTTATAGGAAAAGAAATTTTGCACCCTTAAAGCTTCGCTGTAATCACCATACTCGCTAAGTTTTATAAAATTTGGCTTTAAATTTTTATGCTCTTTTGAAATTTTATGCAAGATAAAAGGTAGTTTTAAAAAGTCTCTTAAACTTTTAGAATTTTCTATCAAAGCCCTGCCAAATTTATATGCTAAGTGATTTTGCACCCTTTGCACCGCTCCTTTTGATCTTTTAATCAAAAATGAGTCTTGCATTTTACTTCTTTCAATAAGCTCTTTAAAATATGCCTTTTTTGGATTAAAAGGCGAAATTTCCTTTCTTTCAATCAAATTCTCAAGTTTATCTAAAAAATAATTTATATCCTGCCTAAAATCAATATCCTTAAAACTGCTAAAATGATACTCCCACCATTTAAGCCTTAAAAGCCTTTTTATAGTGTTTTCATCAAAGCGATATCTTAAAATACGAGCTGGAGCACCGCCAACTATAGCATATGGTGGCACATCCTTTGTTACAATAGCCCTTTGAGCTACAACACAACCCGTGCTAAGCGTGATACCGGGCTTTAGCAAAGCATCAGTGCAAATATAAACATCATTTTCTATAATAGTAGGCTTTAAAGCTTGTTCAAATTCCCAATATCCGTAGGTTTTAAAGGCTGAATTTGAGTATTTTTTGTTAGAATTTACAAAAATATCCGCACAATTATCATAAAAGCAAGATGAGGTTGTAATCTGCTTTAAAGGATGTTTTCCCGCTATAAAACGCCAACCAGCCGCGAAACTACAATACCTACCAACCTTAATATCCACCCTTGATATAGAAGCATTTGAATAAGAAATCGAGCCCATTTGACAAAGCACATTTGAATTAAGCGAGGCAAATTCTTCTATGAAGCCCTCAAAATCAGGCAAATAAAGCTCATTATAGTTTTCAAAGCCATTTATGTTAAACCAGTTTGAGATATTGTTTTCTTTTAGATATTCAAGCACGAAAGCGTTGTTTTTAATCGTCATTTTTAACCTTAAACGCAAAATCTAAAACGCACTTTACAAAAAAAAAAAAAAAAACGATTTGTAAATAAAAATTGTTATTAAAAATTACTTAAAGCTTGATACAGAGCTAAGCTCCCACATCGGTAAAAACAGCCCCAAAGCCAAAAATAACACAAGCAAAGCCACAAACAAAGTAAGCAAGGGCTCTACAAGGCTTAAGAATTTCTCTAAAAGCTCCTCATTTTTTTGCTTATAATACCTAGCTATTTCCTCGCTTAAAATGTCAAGTTTTCCACTTTTCATAGCTACATTTAGCATTGAAAAGACAAGAGGGCTGAAAATTCCTATCTTTTTAAAGGCTGTGCTAAGCTCTAAAGACGCATTTATAAGACTTTCAAGCTTTTCATATTTTAGGATTAAAAATTTATTTTTAAGGCTTTGTTTTGCTAAGTCAAAAGCCTTAAGAGTTGGAATTCCACTTTTTAAAAGTAAAGAAAAAATGATAAAAAAATAATAATTTTGATTATAAAGTATAAGCCCTGAAAAAGGTGGAATTTTTAAAGATAAAAAGTCAAAGAAAAGGGCAAAATTCTTGCTTTTTTTGTATAAAAAAATAAGCATTAAAAATAAAAATGCAAAAATCAAAGCAAAAAAACTTCCAAAATCAATCAAAAAATCATAAATTTTAAGCATTAAAATAGTCAAAAAAGGTAAATTTGAACCCAAACTTTCAAAAAGATTTTTAAAATTTGGCACGACAAAAAGCATTAAAAACAAAAAAGCACCAATCACACTTAAAACCACAAAACAAGGATATCTTAAAGATTTTTTAAGATTTTTTTGTGCTTCTTGGCTTTTTTGTCTTATGCTTACGATTTGCCTAAAAACCTCGCTCATATTGCCCGTATTTTCAGCCATTCTAACAAGGGCTAACTCAGCATAACTTAGCCCAAAATTCGAACTTTCAAAAGCCTTACTTAGACTTTGTGCTAGGACTAAATTCTCGTATAATTTTGAAAGAATTTTGTATTTATAAACATTTCTAAGCTCATTTATTGCATTTGCAACGCTAAAACCAACCTCAATAAGTAAAGCTAAATCCTTAAAGAAAAGCACAAAATTCTCATCGCTTAAAGCCTTATAGTTTTTATTTTTTTCCTTTATACTTACAAGCTCAAAGCCCAACTCATAAGCTTTTTGCTGGGCTTGACTTAAATTTTTTGCATTAATGGTTTTTTTATGCTTTTTGCCATTTTTTAAAAACTCAAACTCGTAAGTTTTCACCTTAAAACCCTTAAAATTTCATCTATGCTAGTAATTCCCTGCCTTGCCTTATAAAGCCCTAATTCAAACATACTCTCAAAGCCGTTTTGTCTAGCTAAATTTTCAAGTTCGTTTTTGCCCCTATTTTCTCTTATGCTTTGGGCTATTTTTTCATCTATTTTAAGGCATTCAGCTACTAATTCTCTACCTAAATATCCGCTGTGATTACACGCTTTACAGCCCACAGCCTTAAAAAACTCGCCCTTAAATTCGCCCTGATTTAACAAAGTTTTTTGCTTGCAATAAGGACAAAGCTTTCTAACTAAGCGTTGAGCGATAACAAGGCTTAAAGAAGATGCTATCAAATAAGGCTTTGCTTTCATATCCAAAAGTCTATCTATGGTAGAAAAGGCATCATTTGTATGCAAGGTGCTTAAAAGCAAATGCCCTGTTAGTGAAGCTTTCAAGGCTATGTCAAGGCTTTCTTCATCGCGAATTTCACCTATCATTATAATGTCAGGATCTTGCCTTAAAATCGCTCTTAAAACATTGTTAAACTCAACTCCTGCTTTGGAATTTAGCGAAATTTGCTGAATTAAAGGCATTTTATATTCTACTGGATCCTCTGCTGAAATTATCTTTTTTTCTATGCTTTTAAGTTCGTTTAAACAAGCATATAAAGTAGTGCTTTTACCACTGCCCGTTGGACCTGTTAGAAGTATCATTCCATAAGGATTTTTTAGGGTTTTTTTAAGTGTATGTAAATTTTTTTCTCCAAAATTTAGCTTTTCAAGCTCTAAAATTTCTTTATCGTGTTTTAAGATTCTCACAACAACACTTTCACCTTTAATCAAAGGCAAACACGATATCCTAAAATCATATCTTTGTCCCTCAAACTCAAGCTCAAAACTTCCATCTTGAGCCTTTCTTGTTTGTGCTAAATTTAAATGTGCCATTAATTTAACATAAAGCACTAAAGCCTCATAAATATCCATTTCAAGCCTTGCAAACTCACGCAAAATTCCATCCGCTCTATATCTTATCAAGGCGTCTAAATTCCTAGCTTCTATGTGTATATCGCTAGTGTTAAATTTCAAAACCTCACGCAGCATAAAAAGAAAAATTTGGCTTATAAAGCTTTGCTCTTCATTTTTTTCATTTTGTTTCCACTCAAGCCTTAGCTTTTGACTTAAAGTATTAAGCTCTTCTTGTATGCTAAGTTTGCTTAAAGCTCTTGAAATTTCAAGCTCTAGCGTGATAACTTGCTCTACTTTTAAATTTGTAAAATTTTTAAGTTGCTCTAAAAGCTCAAAAGAACAAGGTTTGCTCCTTGCTATTAAAAGCTTATCCTGCTTTTTTATGGGTAAAAAGTGGAATTTAAAAAGCAAGGATGGCGGGATATTTGCTAGAAAAATTTCTTCATCACCGCTTAAACTTAAACATTCTAAAGAGCAAAATTTCGCAAATTCTTGTAAGGTTTTATCCTTGCTAAGCCCTATTTTAAGGCAAAGTTCATCAAAACTAAGCTCATCGTTTAAATACGCTTTAAAATTTTCATTCATCTTTAACTTCTAAATCATAAAAACTCTCATAAGAGCTAAGTGCCAAACTAGCTTCTTTCTCATCACCTAAAGCCCTTTTTGCTCTTGCAAATAAAAGCCAAGCTTCTTTATTGCTTTTGTCAAGCTCGTTTGCCTTTAATGACCAAAAAATAGACTTTTTATATGCCTTATTTTCAAGATACATTTTTGCTAAATTTATAGCCTTTTCATAACTTGGACTTTTGTAAAATGACTTTTTTAAACTATCAATACTTAAAATCTGCGTTGAAATTTCAAATTTTGGCTTAGTTTCTAAAAACGGCTCTTGCTCTATTTTGCTTAGCTTTTCTTGAGAAATTTTGTATTTTTCGTTTTGAATTTGTGCCTTTGTGATTTTTTCTTCTAAGTCTTTTTTATCCTGCAAAGCCTTATTTAAAACTAGCCTTTGCTTTTCATAAGTTTCAAAACCAAATTTAAAAGCCAAAACAAAAACACTCGTTAAAACCACCAAAAATGCATACTTTAAAGCCTTTTTTAAAAGATATTTTTTATACCTAAGCTCAAGCTCTTTAATCCTTTGCATAAGCTACCTTAAAAGTTCATTTTCCAAAGCACTAAGCCTTAGAATGTAATCGGTTTTATTCACGCTAAAATACGGCTTTAACTCACAAAAGCTTTTAAGAATTTTATCTATATATCTTAAATTTCCCTTACAAATTTTTTCTAAAAATTTGATATTTTTCAAGGCAAACTCAAGCCCAAATTTAGCCCTTATATATTCATCAAGTTCCCTTAAACTAGGCTTTTTAAGCTCAAAACAAGCACTTAGCCTACTTTTAAAATAATCTTTCTTAAAAAGTTTTATTTTTTTATGAGAGCTTAAAACAAAACTAAGCTCATCACTATAAATTCTAAGATTTTCTAATAAATTTTTACTATAAGTTCCAAGCTCATCAATTATAATCACTCTAACGCCTTGAGATTTTAGCTTTAAAATGCTTTCTTTTAAGGCATCCTCGTTTTCAAAAATTTCACTTATAAATCCCGCATTTTGTACCTTTGCAAGCCTTTTTAAAAGCACACTTTTACCGCTACCTGTCTTACCCCACAAAAAAATAAAACTTCTTTGTTTTAAAAGCTCATTAATAGCACTAAAAATTTCTTCTCTAAATGCGACAATCTTACTCATAGTGCGTAAATCCTAAGTCTTTAAGGCTTGGCGGGTTTTCATTATCAACTATGCTTGGCGTTATGATAAAAACTATTTCTGTGGTTTTAGAATTTGTCTTCTCGCCCTTAAACAAGCCACCAAAAAGTGGAATTTTAGATAAAAAATTAACTGAGTTTTTATTATTCACCTCATCGTGAGAGATTAAACCACCTAAAATAAGGGTTTGGTTGTTTTCCATTTGCACGACACTTGAAAGTTTTTTTTGTATGGTATCAGGGGCTATACTTCTTGGCTCTTGCTGTCTTTTATTATCTTCTGGGTATTTAAAATCACTAAGACTTGGGTTAATCCTTAGCATAATTTTACCATTATCTGAAATTTCAGGCAAAATATTAAGCAAAATTCCAACAAAAATAGAATAATTCTCATAACTTTCACTAACCGTGGTGCCATTTTCAGTACCTTTTGAGCTTTCTTTTACTTGATAATTTATAGTATCGCCCACTGAAATAATGGCTTGCTGGTTGTTAAGTGCCATAAGTTTAGGGCTTGAAAGCACCTTTGTAGTACCATTTTGCGAAAGAAAATTCATAACAGAATTAAAATTTAAATTCGCTCTTAAGCCTAAGTTTTTAACAAAGCTTTTTCCACTTTGAAGCTGCACGAAAGATCCTTGATTGTCGCTTGTTTGAGAGCTAGTGACAAGGCTTAAATTTTGCCAGTTAATCCCGCTTGAATGGTTTTCGTTAAGATTTACAGCTATTATGCTAACATCTATAATAACTTGTTTTTTAAGGCGATTTTCAAGCTTTTGCAAATAAGTTTTTATCAAATTTAGCTGAGATGGCGTGCCTGTTATGGTTATAAGTCCTGCGTTTTGATTTATAATAGGCACAAAGGCTTTATCGCTAGAACTATTTAGCAAGTCGCTAAGCTCTTTTTCTATATTTTGCCAAAAGTCAAATTTCTCCATACTTTTAATCATATTATCCTCAGTATCATCAAAGCTACCGCTATACTCGCTTTGTCTTGGCTTTGCATCAACTGAAGCCTTTGTTATGCTTTGCCCTTCTCTTACTGAACTTATGTAATTTATCTTAAAAATTTTTGTCTCAAGGGCGTAGATTTTTAAAATTTTGCCATCAAATTCATAGCCTAAATCCTGCTCTTTAATGAAAAATGAAAAAATTTCATCAAGGCTCATTTGGTTTATATTTATTGAAGTTTGTGGGGTTTGAAGTTTTTTAGTAGCAAGTTCATCTTTTATAATAACACTAAATTTACAATACCTAGCAAGCTCATCAAGGCTTTCTTTAAGGCTTACTTCTTCGTTTATACTTATGTCAAAAAGGCGTTTTTTACAATCAACAGCGAAAAGAAAATTTAAACAAAGTAAGCTAATTAATATTAATCTTATCATTTTTTGCAAAACCAACAACAATTTCTACATTTTCGTATTTAAATGTAATCTCTTTAGTATTGATTTTTGCAATAACAGCTCTATCAATTCTATCACCAAGCTCATACCATTTATCTTCTATTTTTACTTTATCAAGCATTACAGATACTATTTTCATTTGTCTTAATTTTTCGAAGGTAGGATTGGTGAAAGGATTTTTAGTAGTGCTAAAATCTATATCATTTTTCCTATTTAAATTTTCAAAATACTTCTCATAATCTTGTGCGAATAAGGCACAAAAGCACAAATTCACACAAAAGATAAACTTAAATTTCATTGCTATAATCAGCCACTGCTATACGCTTAAGCTGTCTATAACGACGCTTAGCCTCATTTTTGTTTCTCTCAAAAAGTTCAGCAGCGTGGGCTGGATTAGCCTTTTTTAAAGAATTATAACGAACTTCATTCATTAAAAATTGCTCGTATAAATCCCAATCAGGCTCTTTTCCAACTAAATTTAAAGGATTTTTTCCTTCTTCTTCAAGGCGTGGATCAAAAGTATATAAAGGCCAATAACCGCATTTTGTAGCAAGCTCACCTTGATCACCTGAATAGCCAAGCCCACCTTTAATGCCGTGAGCTATACAAGGAGAATAGCAAATCACTAAAGAAGGACCCTCATAAGCCTCAGCCGCCATAATAGCTTTGATAAGATGAGAATAATTTGCGTTAGAATTTACCTGAGCTACAAAAATATAGCCATAAGTCATAGCAATTTGCCCTAAATCTTTTTTTTGTATAGGCTTACCAGCTGCGGCAAATTGTGCTACTGCACCTGTTCTTGATGATTTTGAACTTTGTCCACCGGTGTTTGAATAAACCTCAGTATCAAGCACTAAAACATTTACATTTTCACCACTTGCTAAAACATGATCAAGCCCGCCATAACCTATATCATAAGCCCAGCCATCTCCACCAAAAATCCAATGTGATTTTTTAGTCAAATACTGCTTAAGCTCTAAAATTTCCTGCACTGCCTTGATATTTTTGTTTTGTTCTAAAATAGGTAAAATTTTATCCTTAATCTCTACTGAAGCCTTGCCATCGTTTTTATTTGCTATCCATTCTTTAAAAAGTGCTGATAAAGAATTTGGGACAAGCTCCATATTTTCATTCATAATATTTTCTATGCGATGCCTTGTATTTTCAGTGGCTATTTTCATACCTAACCCAAATTCTGCATTATCTTCAAACAAAGAATTTCCCCAAGCTGGTCCGTGTCCGTTTTTAATACTTTTTCTATAAGGAGTTGAAGGTGCTGAACCACCATAAATAGAACTACAACCAGTAGCATTTGCAATGATCATTCTTTCACCAAAAAGCCTTGTAATCAAAGTAATATAAGGCGTTTCCCCACAGCCTGGACAAGCTCCGTGGAATTCAAAAAGTGGTTGAGAAAATTGTGCACCCTTAGTTGTCTCTTTGCTTAAAATAAAATCTTTATAAACGACTTTTTTAAACAAATAATCAGCATTTTCTTGCTCATTAAAATCTATTTCTTCTTGCAAAGGAACCATAACTAGCGATTTTTCTTTAGTAGGACACTCACGCACACAAAGCTCACAACCAGTGCAATCAAGCGGAGAAACTTGAATTTTAAAGCTTAGTTTTTCGCCCTTAGTCCCCTTAGCCTCCAAAGCGTGTTCTTTAACGCCTCTTGGTGCATTTTGCATCTCTTCTTCGTTAATCAAAAATGGACGAATAACAGCGTGAGGGCAAACTGAAGCACATTGGTTACACTGAATACAATTAGTCTCTATCCAGCGTGGCACCATAACCCCAACGCCTCTTTTCTCATACTCTGTTGTTCCGTGCTCAAAACTACCATCTTCATAGCCTAAAAACGATGAAACAGGCAAATCATCGCCCTTAGCAGCATTCATAGGCTTAACGATTTTTTCTACAAATTCTGTGCCTTTATAGGCTAGAATTTGCTCTTTTTCCTTAGGTTCTAAATTTTTCCAGCTAGGATCAACCTCTATTTTTATAAGCCCATCAGCACCTACATCTATAGCCTTATAATTCATCTCAACTATAGCATCGCCTTTTTTGCTATAAGATTTATAAGCTAACTCTTTCATATATTTTTGTGCTTCTTCATAGGGTATGATATTTGCTAGTTTGAAAAAAGCTGATTGCATAATGGTATTTGTGCGGTTGCCAAGCCCTATGTCACGGGCTAATTTAGTAGCATTGATGATATAAAAATTAATTTCTTTTTCAGCTAAAGTTTTTTTCACCTTATCAGGAAGCTGACGAATAGTCTCTTCAGCATTCCAAATGCTATTTAGTAGAAAAGTTCCGCCTTTTCGAATTCCAGCTAAAACATCATAAATTTCTAAATACGCAGCCACAGAACAGGCTATAAAATGAGGGGTTGAAACAAGATAAGTTGAACGAATAGGCTTTTTAGAAAATCTCAAATGACTTCTTGTGTAACCGCCAGATTTTTTAGAATCATAAGCAAAATAAGCTTGTGCGTAGTAATCAGTGTTATCTCCGATAATTTTAATAGAATTTTTATTTGCCCCAACAGTTCCATCAGCTCCAAGCCCATAAAATAGACATTCTATAGCACTTTCATCACCAAGTGAAATTTTCTCACCGGTTTTTAAAGAAGTATGCGTAACATCATCATTTATACCAACAGTAAAGCCATCTTTTGGAATTTCATTTTGCAAATTTGCAAAAACTGCTATCATTTGAGCAGGATCAACATCCTTTGAAGAAAGTCCGTATCTTCCACCTACTATAATAGGGGCATTTTCCCTACCATAAAAGGCTGATTTTACATCAAGATAAAGTGGTTCGCCAAGTGAGCCTGGTTCTTTAGTGCGGTCTAAAACTGCTATTTTTTTAACAGATTTTGGTATGACATCAAAAAAGTATTTTAGGCTAAATGGTCTATAAAGATAAACCTTTAAAATTCCTACTTTTTCACCTTTTGAGTTAAGATAATCCACAACTTCTTCAAGTGTTTGTGTCACAGAACCCATAGCAATAACTATCCTATCAGGCTCTTTGTGACCATAATAAACAAAAGGCTTATATTCTCTGCCCGTAATCTTTGAAATTTCTTGCATATAATCATTCACAACATCAGGCAAAGCATCATAAAAGCGGTTACTAAGCTCTCTTGTTTGAAAATAAATATCATCATTTTGTGCTGTTCCGCGTGTTTTTGGGCTTTCTGGATTTAAGGCATTATTTCTAAATTCTAACAAGGCTTTTTTATCTAAAAGTCTTTCATAATGAGCATAATCCATAACCTCTATTTTTTGAATTTCATGGCTTGTCCTAAAGCCATCAAAAAAATGCAAAAATGGCACTCGTCCTTTGATAGCTGCTAAGTGTGCCACACCCGCTAAATCCATACTTTCTTGCACTGAATGAGAGCAAAGCATAGCAAAGCCTATTTGTCTTGCAGCGTAAATATCTTGATGATCTCCAAATATAGAAAGCGCTTGAGAGGCTAAAGATCTAGCCGCAACGTGAATCACACAAGGCAAAAGCTGTCCTGCGATTTTATACATATTTGGAATTTTAAGCAAAAGCCCTTGTGATGCTGTGTAAGTTGTGGTTAAAGCACCTACTTGAAGTGAGCCGTGAACGCTACCAGCAGCTCCTGCTTCGCTTTGCATTTCTACTATTTTTACAGGAACGCCAAAGAGATTTTTTTTACCAGCTGCCGCCCACATATCTGTATAATCAGCCATAGGAGAACTAGGTGTTATAGGATAAATTCCAGCTACTTCGGTAAATGCGTAAGCTGCATATGCAGTAGCTTCATTCCCGTCCATTGTTTTCATAATTTTCATTGAAATTTTTCCTTAAATTAATATTTTTTAGCCACTAATTTACTATAAATTCTCTTAAATGGTGTTTAATATCGTATAAATTCCACTGCTTCAAGGACATTACGAAACATTTTGCAATGTTTTTTAAGTTCATTTACATCACCATAACCGCAACTTAGTGCAAGAGGCGTTATACCTGCGTTTTTAGCAGCCCTTACATCAAGCATAGTATCACCTATCATATAAGCTTCATTTTTACTCTTACTTAATCTTTGCAAAGCTACAAGTATAGGCTCTGCGTCGGGCTTTGGTTTACTTACATCATCAAGTGTTACCACTGCTTTAAAAAACTTGTCTATACCCAAATGTTCTATCAAATTCCTAGTTAAAGCCCCCTTAGTAGTAACAATACCCAAATCAGCAAAGCTACTACCAAGCTTCAAAGCTTCCTTAACACCAGACAAAAGCGTAGTTTGTTCTAAATAAATTTTCACATAAAAACTACGATAAATTCCTATAAATTCTTTAGCCAAACCTGCTTTATCCACAAAAAGAGTAGCAAACATTTTATCCAAAGGATAGCCTATGAGTTTTGTGATATCTTTGCTACTTTTAACACTTAAATTTAAGACCTTTAGGGCTTCTTTGAAAGAATTTACTATAGCAGAAGTTGAGTCTATCAAGGTCCCGTCAAGGTCAAATAAAATAGTTTTCATTTTAGTATAAATTTAGCTTCAACCCTTCTATTATCTGCTCTGCCATCTTTTGTGCTATTACTTGAGCGAGGTTTGCTATCTCCATAACCTATAGTTTTAATACGCTCTTTTTGAATGCCATTTTTCTCAAGTTCTAAAGCTACGCTTTTAGCTCTTCTTTCTGATAATTTTTGATTATAAGCCTTAGAGCCTATGTTATCAGTATGTCCTTCAAGTATGGTATCATATCTTTGATTTTCATCTAAAATTTTAGCAATTTCTTCTATTTTTTCTTGAAAAGTTGGATTTATAGTAGCCTTATCAAAACCAAAATGTCCTTCCAAACTTATAGTTTTTTCACAGCCATTTTCATCAAGCAATGCACCCTCTCTTGGCTCTGTAGGGCAGTTATTAACGCTTGTGGTATGATTATGCTCGTGTGAAATTTCAGGGGTTTTTTCTTTTTTCGCACCAAAACCAAAGCTTATACCAAGGCTTGTTATAAGGCTATGATGGGCTTTGTGAAAACTTATCTCATCTCTTGTTTCAAGTCTTAAAGCTAAAGAGTCGCTAAGACGGAATTTAACTCCAGCACCATAGTGTCCAAAACCACCGCTTTTGTTATCAAAATCCCCATCAGAAAAATTCTCATAGCCACCACCAGCTAAGCCATAAAAATAAAATTTCTCACTCAAATCAATACCCTTAATAGCATTCAAATAAGTCTTAGTAAGGTCTGTTTCTTTGTTTGAGTTTTTGTATTTTATACCTGAATAGTATTCTAAGCCAAATTCTAATTGATCAAGCCAAAAATCATCAAAATGATACCCTAACCTAAAACCAGGAGAATATCTATTTATCATATCTAAATTTCCCTCAAAATAACTATGATTCACCATAGGAGTAAATTCAAATTTAACGCTATCATCAGCAGCAAACAAAGCACTTGCCAAACCTAAACTTAATAATAATTTTTTCATTAAAAACCTTTCATTATAAAATTTAAAAACTAGGATGAAAACCTCGAAATTTTATCTAAAAAAAATAAAATATAAACTTAATTTTACAGTAAATTCTGAAGTAGAAGCGGGAAAATTCCCGCCAAAAATTAACGTTTAGAAAATTGTGGGCTTCTTCTTGCTTTACGGCGTCCGTATTTTTTACGCTCAACACTTCTGCTATCCCTTGTTAAAAGTCCGTGCGGTTTTAACAAAGCTCTAAAATCAGCATCCATAGCAGCTAATGCTCTTGAAATTCCGTGTCTTAAAGCCTCAGCTTGTGCACTATAGCCACCGCCTAAAGTCGTAGCTTTTATATCCATAGAAGTTTCTTGTTTTGTGACAAGTAAGGGTTGAACAACCTTGAGTTTTATAGCCTCGTGACCACCAAGCCAAGTGTTTAAATCAACACCATTTACACTAATCTTACCGCTTCCTGTTTTTACCCATACCTTTGCTACTGCGGTTTTTCTTTTACCTGTTGCGTAAGTCGTTGCCATATTTATTTTCCTTCTTTAGCGATTTGTGCAGTGTGTGGGTGCTCACTACCTGCGTAAATTTTTAATTTTTTAAGCATTGCTCTGCCCAAATTTGTTTTAGGAAGCATTCCTCTAACGGCTAATTTGTATAGTTTTGCAGGATTTTTAGTAAGCAAATCTCCAAATTTTTCACTTTTTACACTTCCAAAATATCCAGAATGTCTGTGATAAAGTTTATCTTCGGCTTTGTTAGCACCTGTAAATACAGCTTTTGAAGCATTAATTATAATCACATAGTCGCCACAATCAACATTTGGAGTAAAACAAGGCTTATTTTTGCCCCTTAAAATAGTCGCTACTTCAGTTAAAAGGCGACCAAAGCGTTTGCCTTCCGCGTCTAAAACGATCCACTCGCGTTTTACTTCGTTTGGCTTTGTTATCTTTGTCATAATTCTACCTTTGCCAAAAATTTTAAAATGTGATTGTATAAAAATAAAACTTATATATAACTTAATTTAAGTATATTTTAAACTAAAGCCTAAAAAATCTTAAAAATTTAAAACAAAGCTTGTATTTTAAGGATTTGCCCTTGAAATGCAAGGGCGGGTATTTAAGAATTTAAATTTACATTAATTTTATATCCAAGTCCTGAAACATTTTTTACAAAATCATTGCCAAGCTTACTTCTAAGCCTTTTTATAAAGGTTCTAACAGCCATATCGCTTACATTTTCATCAGTCCAAACATTTTTCTTAATATCTTCGTGCAACACCAAAACCCCGGGCTGTTTTAAAAGCAAAGAAACAAAGGCAAGTTCTTTTTTGGTAAGCGAAATTTCCTTGCCATCATAAATTATCGTTCTTTTTAATTTATCAAATTTATAAAACTCTGAAATATTTATAAGCTTGCTTTTTCCTATCTTTTCTTCGATAAAAATATCCAAAATTCTAAGCATTTCATCAATATCAATAGGCTTAATCAAATACTTATCTATGCCAATATCAATAGATCTTATTAATCTTTCTCTTTCAAAATGGCTACTAAGCACGATAATTAAAGCATCGTTTGCGATTTTTTTAATCTCTTTTGCCATATCAAGTCCGTCCATAACAGGCATTGAAATATCAGTAATTATCAAATCGGGCTTAAATTTTTTAAATTTTTTAAGCCCCTCATCTCCATTTTGTGCTGATATTACCGTGTTAAAACGGCTTTGTAAGCCTTCTATTAAAGACTTTCTTATCTCAACTTCATCCTCTACTACCAATACAACCAATTCCTTTTGTTCTTGCATTTTACACCTTTAAAAATTTATGTTGATTTTGATTAATTGTAAAGATACTCTAAATTTAGAGCATTTATGAATGATAAAATTTTGTTAAATTCTAAGTAGCATAGCCTTCATTATCCCTCCATTTAATTTTATTTTAAACTTTAGTGTTAATAATATATTTAATTTAAATTAACTATTGATAAATTTATAAATTATTTTAAATTCATTTAAAAGCCTTAAAACCAAAATATGCCAAATTTAAACCATAAAAAATGATAAGCATATAACTTACATAAGCAAATGCTTTTTTAAAAGAATCTTTAATAAATTTAGAAAGTTTTGAAAAAAAAAGCATAGCAGGAAGAGTTGAAATTCCAAAAACAAGCATTACAAAAATACTCTCAAAAATGCTCTGCTTAGAAACAGCACTTGCAAGGAAAAAATACACAAGCCCACAAGGCACAAAGCCATTTAAAAAACCTAACAAAACAGCTGATTTAAAGCCCTTTAAGCCCTTAGTTTTTTTAAGGATATTTTGCAAAATAAAGGAAAAAATGCTTTTATTTTCGATAAATGCTAAAAATTTTCCCCTAAAAATCAAAGCAAAACCTAAGATAATCATAAAAATTCCAAGCACAAAAAAAACCAAACTTTGAATTTTAAAATTAAGCTTTAAAAACTCAGTAAAAATTCCAAAAAAAACCCCTAAAAATGCATAAGCTAAAATTCTAAAAAGATGATAAACTAATATTAAAATTTCAAGGTTTTTACACCTTGAGTTTAAACTCAAAAAAGCCAAAGAAAAGCCTCCACACATAGCATAGCAGTGAGAAAAGCTGTTTAAAAAAGCCACACTAATAAGGGCTAGGATATCAAGCTTACTCACACTAGTTTCATAAATTCTTTAAAAATATATTTACTCTCGTGCGGTCCGCTTGAGCTTTCTGGGTGGTGTTGAACAGAAATTATAGGATAGTCTTTATAGCGAACGCCCTCGACATTATCACCAAAAAGATTGCGGTGAGTAATGAAAGCTACTTCGCAAAGGCTTTCAGGAACATTGTAATTATGATTTTGTGCGGTGATTTCAACGATTTTATTTTCCAAATTTATCACAGGATGGTTTGCTCCGTGTTGGCCAAATTTCATTTTATAGGTTTCATAGCCAAAGGCATTACTTAAAAGCTGATGTCCTAAACAAATTCCAAGCATAGGAATTTTAGCCTTAGCAAGTTTTTGAATTTGAACGATTTCTTCTTTTAAAATTTTTGGCTCACCTGGTCCGTTTGAAAGAAAAACGCCTTGAATTTCTCCTTTTTCAAAAGCAGATATGAGATTATCAGCTTTTACATTATAAGGAAAAACCTCCACCTCAAAGCCCACTTCCACAAGCTCGTTTAAGATATTTTTTTTCACCCCGTAATCAATCACAGCGATTTTTTTTCCGCCTTTTTTAGACTCTTTAAAGCCTTGTTTTTTGCTATCCCAAACGCCTTGCTTATGCGTGTAAGAGCTTTTTGTAGAAACATCAGCTACAAAGTTGTGATTATGCATTTTAGGAGCCTTGTCTAAAATTTCTTTTAACTCATCTTTGTTTGAAATTTCAGTTGAAACTATGGCTCTTAAATTTCCCTCATCTCGAATAAGCTTTACTAAAAAACGCGTATTAACATCGCTTAGCCCTATTTTTCCTTGCTTTTTAAGATACTCATCTAAAGAATTTTCAGCTCTAAAATTTGAAAAGCTTTTACTTAAATTTCGCACAAAAATTCCGCTCGCAAAAACCTTACTACTTTCATCATCATCATCATTTGTCCCCACTATACCAATTTCAGGCATAGAAAAAATGATAAATTGCCCTGCATAGCTAGGATCTGAAATGATTTCTTGATAGCCCGTTAAAGAGGTGTTAAAAACAAGCTCGCCGGTGAAAGTTCCACCTTGCCCAAAGGCTGTAGCCGTGAAAAAAAGATCATTTTCTAAATACACAAAAGCTTTCATTAAAACATACCTTTTTTACGAAGCTCTTCTTGATAAAGCTTTTCAAATATAAGCTCGTATTCTTCACTTCCTGGAACAGGCTTGGTTTTATAATTACTAATTTTTTCATAAACCTCATCTTCAAGCTTTTCATAAATTCTAAGATACTCCTCTATGCTCGAAAAAATCAAATTCTTAACCCTATTTTCACTAACCAAAAAATTTATATAATCATTTTCTACAAGTTCATTTAAAATCTCGTGTGCTAAGCGGTTATGACGATCCTCACTATCTAATATAACGCTAAATTGTGATGCAAGCTTTTTTTTCACAAGCCAAAACATATTTTTTCTATCAACTTGCATAAGATCCATCTCATCCTCTTGCTCTTGCAAAAGCTCTCTAGCCTTTTCATCAAGCTTTTTTTCGTTTAATAAATCATTTTCCAAAACCTTTTCTATGCAAGGCTTTAGCTTTTCTAACTGATCTTTAATCTCCACAAAACTTGAATTTGCAATGTCTAGCATAATTTTGCTTGTGATATAAGGGATATGTGGCATCTTAATACGCATAATAAAACCTTTATTTATATAGTATTTAAAATAATAACTAATTTTTGGTAAAAAAATATTAAATAAAAAAAATTAATACCTAATTAGTGCTATTATTATCCAAATTTTTCAAAAGCAAGGTAAGCTCACTAGCCTTTTGCGGGGTCATCTTAGACAAAACCCCAGAAATTTTACGCGCTTCTAGTGAAAGCATTATTTTACTAGCTTCTTCTGCGTCCATTTGGCTTAAAACATCAGCTATAGCACTTTCTTTCATTTGAGAATAAATTTCTTTTATCCTGCCCTCTGTTTTGTCATTAATGGAGCTTAGAATTTTTTGCTGACTTTCTAGTAATTTTGCATTTTCGTCCCTTAGGCTTTGAATTTGTGCTAAAGATGCATTTACTTCAGCTTCCCTTTTTTCTAGCGTTTCAAGCCTTTCTTTTTGCAAAGCCTCAAAAGAAGCCTTGAAAGCTTCTAATGCTTGTCTAGCTTCGTCAAATTCCTTAGTTTGTAACTCAAGTTCGGCTTTTTTAGCCTCAAAATACTTCGCACAATCTTGCTCTGCAAAAAGCACACTAAAAAAAAGACTTGAAAATAAAATTTTTTTAAACATTTTTTTCTCCCTTAAAAAAACGACTAATAGCGATTTCATCTAAGAATTTCTCCTCAGCCTTAGCTATTTCCTTTTGCTTTTGTTTTAGCTCTTCGCTTTGTAAAACCTTGATTTTTTCATAGTCTAAATGTGCTTTTTGATACAAAAATTGAAAATGATTCATCTCTTTTTTTGAAAGCTCAACCCTTTCTTTAGCCCTTGCTAAAGCGTTTCTACCAACTTCAGCCATACTTAAACTAGCCCTAAGCTCAGCCACAGAGCCATTTTGTGCTATATAGCCTAAATTCTCACACTCCTTGCGTGAAAGCTCAAAAATTCTTTCATTTTCAAGCTGTCTTTGTTTGGCTTTGTTTAGGTTATTTTCTGCGTTATCAAGGCTTTGTTTTTTAACCTTTAAAACGCTGTCAAATTTACTTTTCATAAAATGATAGTATCTTCTCTTTCAGGGCTTGTTGAAATGTATTTAATCTTAACCCCCACAAGCTCTTCAAGTCTAGCTAAGTATTTTTTTGCATTTTCAGGTAATAAATCAAAATCTCTTATCCCAAAAACCTTATCCCAACCAGGCATAGTTTCATAAATAGGCTTAGCGTTTTCCAAATCACTTGGCATATATGAAATTTTCTCACCCTTATACTCATAAGCGGTGCAAATTTTAACTTCTTTAAAACCATCCAAAACATCAAGTTTCATTAAAGAAAGATAATCAAGCCCATTCAATCTAGCAGTGTATCTAACCGCTACAGCATCAAACCAACCACAACGCCTTTTTCGTCCAGTACTTACGCCAATTTCCTTGCCTATAAGTGCTATTTTTTCGCCATCCTCGCCCACATCTTCAGTAGGAAAAGCCCCATTTCCAACCCTTGTAGCATAAGCTTTTAGTATGCCTATTACTTTCCCTGCTTCTTTTGGGCTAAGTCCAAGCCCTGTTAAGGCTCCAGCTGAAATGGTATTTGAACTAGTTACGAAAGGATAAGTTCCATGATCTATATCAAGCATAGATCCTTGCGCGCCTTCTAAAAGCACCTTTTTATCATCATCCAAAGCTTTCCAAAGTATCCTTGTGGTATCGCTTATATAAGGAGCTAGAATTTGGTTAAATCTTTGCAAATCACTAAGTAAATCTTCAGCCTTTGGAATTTCAACTTCTAAGGTATCAAAATAAATTTTATTATCTTCAAAATCTTTCATCAAAGCCTCGCAAAGCTTTATAGGATTTAAAAGCTCACCAACTCTGTGTCCGCTACGATTTATTTTATCAGCATAGCTAGGTCCTATGCCCTTGCCTGTCGTGCCTATAGCATTTTTGCCCTTTAGCTTTTCTTTTGCTATGTCAATTAAAGAATGGTGTTTTAAATTCAAATGAGCCCTATCACTTATGAAAAGTCTATTTTCTAAATTTTCAAATTGTGCCATTTCTGTGATTAAAACTTCAGGAGAAACAACAACGCCATTTCCTATGATGTTAATGCAATTTTTATGCAAAACCCCACTTGGCATAAGATGAAGTGCATAGCGAACGCCATTTACCCATATAGTATGTCCTGCATTGTGTCCGCCTGCACTTCTACATACAAAGTCATAATTTTCGCATAATTTATCTACTATCTTGCCTTTGCCCTCATCGCCCCATTGAATTCCAACGACAATATCAGCCTTGCTCATTGTTTTTCCTTAAATTTTAAAATTTGGCGAGAAGATGAGAGAATCGAACTCCCCAAAAAGTAGCCAGCTACCCTTTCATCTGATTTGAAGTCAGTGGCGATCACCAGATACGCTAATCTTCCAAAAAGGGCTTTATTATACACATTTTTAGTAAAAATTTTGATTAATTTTAAATTTTTTATCAGCCCTTAAAAAAGATAACAAATTCTCACAAGCCTTTGAAACAATCTTATAAGTTTCATCAAAATCCCCACTATACCAAGGATCAGGCACTTCTTTATAACCTAAATCCTTAGCAAAATCACAAAGCCTTAAAATTTTTTCTTTATCTTTGCAAATTTATAATCCAACTTTTCAAATCAAAGTGAAGTATTTTTCACTTTGATTTCTAACGCAAATTTTAAATTATTTTCTACTTTCAAAGGCTTTGATAATATCTTGTTTGTATTGGTAAATATCTTCTAATTTTTCTATATTCACATTTGTTCCGTCTGGGAAGCTAATAGATTTTTTGGCTGTATTAAAATATAATCTGCATATCCACTTAGTAACTTTGCCTTGATATAAAATACCAAAATAACTCAAGGTATCTTTATAGCTTATATCCTCAAGATCAATATTAGTACTCGCAAGTATTGATTTTACTATATAAAAACCCTGCAATTCCTCTTCTGTAGTAATTATATCTTTACTTTCACTTTGCTCATTTTCTTCTTCGTCATCATTTATGCTTTGAAGGTTGTTTTTTATGCTTGTAATTTTTTCATAAGCCAAATCATTAATAATTTCTTTAAAAGATTTTTTAATATAATTTTTAAATTCTTCTAAAACAGCATTAGTCATTCTCTTCGATGTCATTTGCTTTGCGAAAAAAGTTGTAAATTCATCGCTTGGATTTTCTATTTCACTTTTAAAAATATCTTGTATGCTTCGGTAATATTTTTTCTCCATAGCAATACTTAAAATTTCCTCTAAATTCAAGTCAGTGGAAATAAAACGCTTTAAATCTTTAATATCTCTAGGTTTGAGTTTTTCAAGATTCACAACCAAAAATGGTATTTTATCCATAAGATTTTGTTGTTCAATATCTGTAAAAAACCTATATTCAATGCCGTTTGTTAGAATAGCAAATTTAATACTGGGATTGGTATTAAAATACCTTACAAGTTGATTGTTATGGTTATCTAAATTTTCAGTATGATTTTTAGCTTCAATTAAAATAAATGGTTTTGCATCCTTAAAAATAGCATAATCAACTTTCTCACCTTTTTTAGTTCCTATATCCGCAGTATATTCCGGTACTACAACACTTGGATTAAAAACATCATATCCCAATGCTTTCAAAAAAGGTATTATGAAAGTCATTTTAGTGGCTTCTTCGGTACTAACAAGCGCTTTGCGTTCGGCTATTGTTTCAACAATAGCGTTTAGTTGGTTTTCAAAATCCATTTTTTTCCTTTTGCATAAAAATTTGTGTATTATAATGATTTGTTATTTAATTTATGGTTAAACAAAATCTTTCAAAATAAAATAAAAAGCTACAACTTTCTAAAGATGAGCTTTTAAAAATCTTAAAAAATACAAAAATTTCTATTCTTTAAAGCCTTTTCAAACTCCTTAAAAAAGCTTTTAAAAGCAATTAAAAAAATATTAACCATCAAAATTAATACTTATTGTATAACCACTCAAAGAAAAATCATACCTTATATCTTTAATGCTAAAAATAGCCTTTTCATCTATACTATTTATTTGCAGTGCTTTAATGTTTTTTACTCTTAGGCATTTTAAGAGAATTTAAACAAATTCTACCCAAAAAGCTTTTAAAAGTTCAAAAGCGTGATTTTGCAAAGTCTCATCAAAACTAGCACTAGCCTTAGTGTGCAAAATAAGCCTTGCATTAGGCAGGGCATTAAAAGCTAAAATAATATTGTGAAAGACACAAATATGAGAGATAAGCCCTGCAAAATGAAGCTCATCAAAGTTTTCGTTTTTTAAAAAATTTGCAAGTTCAAGGCTACCAAAACTACCCTTTTCAAAGCAAAGCCCGTTTTTTAAAAAGCTTTCAAACTCGCTTGGCATTTTATGCCCTAAAGTGCCTTTTTGGCAATGCAAAATAGGTAAATTAAGCCCCTCTTTGCTTTGCAAATAATCCTTGCCGTGAGTGTCAAAGGTGAAAATTAGCCTTGCATTTTGGCTTTGAAATTCCTTGCAAAGCCTTAAAATTTCAGCCTTTAAGTCTAAGGCTTTTTTAAAACCTAAGCAACCATCTATAAAGTCATTTTGATAATCCACAATAATAAGAGCTTTTTTCAAAACTATCCTTTAAATTTAAAGCTTAAATTTAAGCTCCCTTGCTAAAAAAGCTTTCTTTGTGAATGTTGCTAAAGGCTGTTTTTAGGCTTGTAAAAAGCTTAGGATTTTCTTTTTCTAAATTTGCTAAAAGTGCTTTGGCTTCTTCTCTGGCGTGTGGGAATTTGATATTTCTCTCACTTAGCTTAAGTCCTGGGCAAAACTCATTTCCTATCACTTCAAGCTCATTTTGTATGGCATTTTCTTTAAGCTGTCTTTCACGCACAAAAATTAAAGGGCGAATGACGGTTACCCCTCTTTTGCTTTTATAAATGGGTGCTAGGCTTCTTAAAGCACCGTTGTGAATGAAGTTCATAAAAAAGCTCTCAGCTGCATCATCTAAATGATGAGCGATGGCTAGTTTGTTAAAGCCTTTTTCAAGGGCGTAAGTGTATAAAGCGCCTCTTCTCATCCTTGAAAAATAGCTACAAAAGCTTGAGTTTTTGCGTATGGTGTCTTCTGAAATTTCATAAATATTTGAGTTTAAAATGCTGTGTTTTATGCCGTGTTCTTCGCAGTGTTTGTGAAGTTTAGAGTAATCTTCACCCATTCCGTAGCTCAAAGTTACTGCTTCAAGTTCAAATTTAAAAGGGGCGTGAGCTTGCATTCTTTTTAAAAGATGAGCTAAAGCTAGTGAATCCTTACCCCCACTAAGCCCTAAAAGCACCCTATCGCCTTCTTCGATGAGCTTAAATTCAGCATTTGCCTTAGCTACCTGGCGTATGAGTTTTTTGCTTAAATTTATCATAATTTCTCACACATTTTAAGCACGAAATTTGCAGAAATTTTAGCTGAATTTATCACAAATTCATCAAAGTCAAACTCAGCCTTTTCGCCAGCCTTATCACTCATAGCACGCAAGATAAAGCAAGGCACTTTCAAGGCTTCACAAACCAAAGCTACACTAGCTCCTTCCATTTCACAAGCATCGGCTTTAAAAATGCTTCTAATTTTTTCTTTTTTTGCTTCATCGCAGATAAACTCATCCCCAGTTGCTATGATACCTGCTTGAAGCTTGATATTTAGCTCTTTGGCTACTTCTAAGGCTAGGGAATTTAGCTTTTCATCGGTTTTAATGAAAATTTCATTTCCTGGCACAAAGCCCAAAGGATGTCCAAAGGCTGTGATGTCTAAATCATACTGACAAAGGCTGGTCGCGTAAAGTAAATCGCCTATTTCAAGGCTAGGATTAAAAGCACCTGCAACACCTGTAAAAAGCAAGGCTTCAGCCTTAAATTTTTCTATCATCACGCAAGCACTAAGTGTAGAATTTACCTTACCGATTTTAGAATAGGCTAAAACTAGCTCGTGTCCTTTGTAAGTAGCGGTGTAGTAGGTGTTGTTTGCGTAATTTTGCTCTTTGTAATCTTTTAAAATTTCAAGTAAGGGGGTGATTTCTTCACTCATTGCCCCAAGTATTGCTATTTTCATTATAAAACCTTTAAAAACTCGTCAAGTTCGTTTAAATTTGTAATAGAAAAAGTAGGCTTTTGTGTGATTTTAGCATTAAGCCCTTTAAGCGTCTTACTTCCACATTCTAAAAAAATATCAACCTCATTTTCTATATTTTTAATACTTTGTTTGTAAAGCACAGGACTTGTAAGCTGAAGTTTGAGTAGATTTAAAGCCTCTTCCTTGCTTGAATAAGCCCTTGCATTTACATTTGAAATCACAGGGCTAAAATTCTCTTTCAAGGCTTTTTGAAGCTCCAAATAAAGCTTATTTGAGGCATTTTCTAAAAGCGGACAATGACTTGCCACGCTCATATTTAAAAGCATAGCCCTTTTTGCTCCAGCTTCTTTAAAAAGGCTTTCAAATTCCATTAAATCTTTTTTAAGTCCAGCGACTACAATTTGCCCCTCGCAGTTGTAATTTGCCGCAAAAAGCTTTTTGCCATCATTTTGTGCGTTTTGACAAAGTTGCTCTACTTTTTCATCGCTTAAACCTAAAATAACCATCATAGAAGCTTCTATTTTAGAGCAATCATCTTGCATAAAAGCTCCCCTTTTTCGCACAAGCTTAAGAGTATCTACAAAGTCAAATGCCCCATTTATCCCAAGTGCTGAAAACTCACCCAAAGAATGCCCTAAGGCAAAACTAGCCTTGAAATTTGGCATCTTACTAAGCAGGGCAAAATAGCTCATAAAAGCGTTTAAAACAAGGGCTGGTTGGGTAAATTCGCTTTTGTTTAAATTCTCATTTTCTTCAAAAAGTAAGTGCTTAAAATCAAGGCTTAAACTTTCACTAGCTTGTTCTAAAAGCTCTTTTGCTTTAGGAAAATTCTCATAAAATTCTTTACCCATACCAAGAGCTTGCGAGCCTTGACCGGCAAAGATTAAAGCTATTTTTTTCATTTTAGTGGCAGCCACATCCACCGCCACCGCCACAACAACCGCCACCGCCGTGTCCGTGATGATGATGTCCATCGTGTCCGTGTCCTCCACAACCACAACTATGGCTTCCTGCAATCACTCCTGTTAGAATTTCATCCTCTGTTGCAGCTCTGCTATCTACTATATTTAAAGAAAACATCAAATCACGCCCAGCATAAGGATGATTATAATCAATCGTTACATCCTCTTCGCTGATTTCTTTCACGCTCACTCTAACGCTTTCTCCGTTTTCGCCTTCGCCAAAAAGCTCCATACCTACCTTAAGTTCAATCCCTGCAAACTGCTCTTTTGGCAGTGTTTGAATAGCTTTTTCATCATACTCGCCTAAGCCTTGTTCTTTTTTTATTAAAACATCAGCATTACTTGGACTTTCAAGCTTTGAAATTTCTTCTTCTAAGCTTTCTAAAATTTGACCCTTACCTAAGATAAAAGATATGGGCTGAGCGTATAAATTTGACTCTAAAACTTCTCCTGTGTTTGCATCTTTTAGTTCGTAAAACATAGAAACTACACTGTTTTTTTCTATTGACATTTTTTCTCCTTATTTTCTATTTGGCGAAGCTTTAGCTTCTGGTGAATTTGGATAATTTGTTTTCAAAGCCTTGTAAAAACCATTTGCACTTTTAGTATCTCCTACCTTATCCAAAGATATTGCTGTATGATATAAAAGCTTTGGAAAATAGTCCCCTTTAGTGCTTATGGAAGAGCTTTTTTTGTAATAAACTATGGCGTTATTGTAGTTTTGCTGTTTGTATTCTACCTCGCCAAGATAGAAATTTGCCCTTGCTGGTTTGTATTGCTTTGAAATTATATAATTTAACTTAACCTTAGTTTCTTCAAAGGCATTATTATTTAAATCCTTAATCGCTAATTCTAAAATTTCATTACTTTTTTTACTTTTCCAAGACTCATCAAGTATTTTTTCTTCTTTTGTAATGTTATTTTCGCTTGTAGTATTTAAGTCCTTAGTTACTACAGGGACTATTTTATTTGAGTTTTCCTGTAACTCGTCTTTAGAGACATAGTTTGCATTTATAGAATCCACCAAAGAACTAAGCTCTGCTAGAATTTTTTTTACTTGTTTGTTATTTGTTTCTTGAATTTTTCTACTTTCTTCTACATAAGCTTTTAGTTTTGCAAGCTCACTGCTTAGGTTATTTTCTAAAATTTGAACACTATCGTCAATCTTAGTTAGCCTAGAATTTGACTTGGCATATTGCGAATTTATACCCTCAAGTGTGCTTTGTAAGCCCTCAATTCTTTCATTTGTTTCGTTAATCCTAGCGTTTATGGTAGCATTTTCATTGCTTAAGCTGTCTATTTTATCTTTGAAAAATTTTTCATTTGAAGTTAAGCCGTAGCTTGAATTACTCGCTAAATCTCCCGCACTAAAAGCTGAATCTTCTGCATAAAGAAAGATAGCCCAGCTAAGGGCTATGATTATGATTTTTTTCATTAATTATCTTGCTAGTTTAAATTCTGCACGACGATTTTGAGCATCGCAAGCTTTATTTTTTTCTGTGCAAACAGGATTTGTCTCACCATAGCTTTTAACAGCTATTCTATCAGAATTTACACCTTTTGCTACTAAGGCTTCTTTTACGGCTTTAGCTCTTTTCAAGCCAAGAGCTTGATTATACTCATCAGTTCCCCACTCATCGCAGTTTCCTTCAACTGTTATACTCACTCCACTTACTTCTGTGTTAAAAATATTAGCGTTTGTGTTGATAACATTTTGCATATCAGAACGGATATTGAATTTATCAAAGTCAAAATACACTTTATTTAGACTATCGTTTAGCTGAGAAATTTTTGAGTCAATATCCCAACCATCGCTACCACCAGAGCCACGATTTGAATCCACACTGCTATCACTGCTTACGCTAGTGCTTTTTGTGCTACAACCACTTATAACAACTGCAAGTGCTGCAATCGAAGTAAAGAGAATTTTTTTCATTTAAGACCTTTCTAAGTTAATAAATTGTTATTATTATATCTAATTTTTGGTTAAAATTCCTACTATTTTTAAAATAAAATTAAAATTTCACCAATCAATCGACTGAATTTTCCCAACCTTCAAAGGAAAATAAAAGGTTTTATTAGCATTTACGCGAATCACACCCAAAGCACTTTGTGCGCCAAGATATTTTATAAATACTATGCTACCGCCATCACTTGAAAATCTTGGAAACAAATTCTTGCCATTTGCGGTTAATTGCCTAATATAATAATTATTAATAGACATTAAATAAATATTAAAAACTCCGGCTTGATTTTGCTCCCTGCTTGAATACACCAAAAAGTCCTTATAAGTGGAAACCGCTGAATTATTTTTTCCGTGGAAAACTACTTGCTCTGTTTTATTGTCGTTTAAATTTATCATAAAAATATTTGGATAACCAAGTCGGTCGCTTACAAAAACCACTTTTTCATCATTATCACCTATGAAATTCCCATTTACATCAATGCCCGAATAATTCGTAAGTTGAGATAAATTTTTAGAATTTAAATCATATAAATAAACATCAGGCTGATCCTTTGGAGCCATAGTTACAAGTAATTTTGTTCCATCAAAGCTCACATCACTTGCTACTACCATACCACCACTTGAAAGAATTTTACTTGCTTTGTTGGAATTTAAATCATAGCGGTAAAGTGTGGGTTTATCGTGATCATATGCTGTGTAGTAAAACACGCTTTGTTCTTTATTTGCCCATTTTGGAAAGAGATTAAGTCCGCCATCTACTATGATTTTTTGATATGTCAAGGTATAATCAGCCATTATAATCTGGCTTTTCTTAGAGCTTGAATTTCTAGCTATTAAAATTTTATGATCCATCCATTCAACAGGAGCAAGTCCTAAGAAATTCACAGATTCTTTCACGCTTTTATGGGCTAAAAATGGGTATTGCTCAAGGCTACTTATAGTATAACTTTGGCTTGATTTTTCGCTACTACCAGCTTTTATCTTAACATTAAGGCTTAAGCCTTTTTCTTCCTTGCTTAAGGCGTATTCAAAGGTATAATTACTACTCTCACTAGCCTCTGGCACGACTTCGAAATTTGAGCTAACCTTTAAGTCATTTACTATAATATTATAAAAGCTTTGTTTTAGGCTTAAATCACTTAAATTTGAGTTGTCCTTTACTATGATTTTAGGTAAAATCACTCCCGAATTTACAACCTCTATCACAGGATCTTCTGCTAAAAGTATTGTAAAAAATACCGAAAATAATGCTAGAATTTTTTTCATTTTTTCTCCTAATTATTAATTTGTGCGTCATCTTTAAGCACCATAATGACATTTATACTTTTATCTTGTGGGGGATAAGTTATAAATTTGCCCTTTTGATTTTCTAAAAATTCATTAACCTTAGAATCATACAAGGCATTACCACTTTTTTGAACCGAAGTATAACCAAAATTCCCATTCTCATCAATGAAAATTTTAACGATAACTTCTATTTTCTCACTATTTGGATAATACTGAGACCATCTTTGATTTATAATCCTACTAATTTTTCCCAAAAACTCATCATAAATTCCAACCCTTTGAGCTTGCACACTTTGCGTATCTGCAAGGCTTTCATTTTGGATTAAATTCTCATTTAGCTTTTTTATAAGTTCGCTCGCTTGAGGTTTTAAAGCACTTGCTTGGGCTGATTTTGCACTAGATTGTATTTTAGTGGTTTTTTCTTCTTGTATATCTTTTAAATTCCCAAAAAGCTCATCAAAATTACTAGCCTTTTGATCTATATCTTCGGTTTTTATCTCTTTGTTTGTAGTTTGAGAAAAAAGCTCTTCTATATTTAACTCTTGTGGTGTATTTAAATTTTCTTGTTTAAAATTTGACTGCGGTAAGGAAGCAGCAAATTCTATATCTATGAAGCTATCTTTTATATCTGTATATTGCACTGCTGGTGTGCTCTCATACACAAGTTTAAAAAATACAAAAAAAACTACACAAAAATAAATTAAAAGTGCTAAAAGTGTGGAATTTAAGTTACTTAAGCCATAATTTTTCATTCTGTTTGTAAAGCTACCTTGCTAAAGCCCAAATTCTTAACACTTCTTAAAACAAAAATCACATCATCGTATTTTAAACTTTTATCAGCCCTTATAAAAACGGCTTCGTCTGTGTTAAATTGGGATTTTTTCTGTGCTAGATTATCAGCAAAACTTAAAAAATCATACTTTTGGCTATTTAAAAAAATTTCTTTTTTTGCATTAATGCTTATTATAAGGCTTTTCATGCTTGGAGTGGATGTATTTTTCTGACTTCCTTGCGGCAAATTTATCTTTTCATCATAGCTTATACTAGGAGCTGTCACCATCAAAATAGCAAGCAAAACAAGCATAATATCCACAAGCGGAGTGATATTAAGCTCTGGTTTTTCATCCAACATACTAAGCCTTAGAGCTTAAAACTTTTATCTCGCTATCTATAATACTCAAAAGCTCAAAAGCCTTTCTTTTGATAACAAGATGAAAACTATAAGCAGGGATTGCGACTAAAATTCCACAACCAGTAGCTACTAAAGCTTCGCTAATTTTAGGAGCTATCACGCTTAAAGAATTCTGACTTCCAAGTCCGCCAAAGGTCTCAAGTATAGAAATCACCGTTCCAAAAAGTCCTATAAAAGGTGAGGTAGAGGCTATAATACTAAGCCAAGTAAGACCCACACTAGCACGGCGACTTGCTAAGTTTTTATAAATTTCTAAGTGATTAAGGCTAGTATCTACACACTTTCTTAGTATGGAATTTGTTTTACTTATATCATTTTCGCCCAAAAGTAAAGTTTCTAAACTTTGCTTTTCTTTACTTTTCCAAACGGCTAGATAACTCAATCTTGCAAACAAAACACTAAAGGAAAGCACAAAATACACAGAAAGCCAAGCTAAAACCACATAAGTGATAATGCTTGAATTTCCAAAAAAGTTAAAAATAGCTTCAAAACTCATTTAAACCCTTGCATTATCTAGTTTTGAAAAAGTTGCCGCTAGAGCTGCACTATCTGAACTCATAGATTTTATTAAATTTTTTGCTTGAGTAAGATTTTTTTCTATCTCGCTCTCACTATCTCCACTAATTAAAACAGCTCCCTTAGCTAAAACACAAATTTTGTTTTCATTTACCTTAGCGTGACCTGCGTCAATGGCTATTAATTCGTGATTTAAATCAGCCTTTTCAATATCTATCACGCCAGATTTTAAAGAAGAAACTAAAGCAGCGTGTCCCTTTAAAACACCAAACTCTCCTTCACTTCCCGGCAGAGTAACCGACCTTACTTCTCCTTCGTAAATCACACCCATAGGTGTAATGAGTTCAAAACCGATCAAATCATTCATTGTCAGCCTTTAATTTTCTCAGCCTTTGCTATGGCTTCGTCTATATTTCCTACCATATAAAAGGCATTTTCCGGCAAATGATCGTATTTACCCTCTAAAATTCCTTTAAATCCTGCTATGGTATCCTCAAGGCTTATGTATTTTCCAGGGCTTCCTGTGAAAACTTCAGCAACGAAAAATGGTTGAGATAGGAATTTTTCTATTTTTCTAGCTCTTTCAACTACAAGCTTATCCTCTTCACTAAGCTCATCCATACCCAAAATAGCGATAATATCTTGCAAGTCTTTATACTTTTGAAGCACAGATTGCACTCCACGCGCTACCTTATAATGCTCCTCGCCTATGATTTGGGGATCAAGCATTCTTGAAGTACTATCAAGCGGATCAACAGCTGGATAAATTCCTTTTTCAGCTATGGCTCTATTTAAAACCGTAGTAGCATCAAGGTGAGCAAAAACAGTCGCTGGAGCAGGGTCAGTTAAGTCATCTGCTGGAACATAAACAGCTTGAACCGAGGTGATAGAGCCTTTTTTAGTCGAGGTAATTCTTTCTTGAAAACGTCCCATTTCACTAGCTAGAGTTGGTTGATAGCCAACAGCTGATGGAATTCTTCCTAAAAGTGCTGACATTTCAGAGCCTGATTGAGAAAATCTAAAGATATTGTCGATAAACATAAGCACATCAAGTCCCATTTCATCTCTAAAATACTCAGCCATAGTAAGCCCTGTTAAAGCAATGCGGTTTCTAGCTCCTGGTGGTTCATTCATTTGTCCGTAGCACAAGGCAACCTTGTCTAAAACATTACTTTCTTTCATTTCGTTATAAAGGTCGTTTCCTTCGCGTGTTCTTTCGCCAACCCCTGCAAATACAGAGTAACCGCTATGTTTAAAAGCAACATTGTGGATAAGCTCCATAATAATAACCGTTTTACCAACACCAGCACCGCCAAAAAGTCCTACTTTTCCGCCCTTTGCATAAGGAGCAAGCAAATCAACTACCTTTATACCAGTTTCAAAAATTTCACTTTTTGTGCTTTGCTCCTCAAAGCTTGGTGGATCTCTATGAATAGACCATTTTTTATCAAAACTTAGTTCCTCGCCCTCATCGATCAAATCACCAGTTACATTAAAAATTCTACCTAAAACTTTCTCTCCAACAGGCACACAAATAGGACTTCCCAAAGCCTGAACTTCAAGTCCTCTAACCAAACCATCTGTCATATCCATAGCAATAGTTCTAACCCTGTTATCACCTAAATGTGCAGCCACTTCTAAAACAAGTTTATGTTTTTTACCCTCTACTTCAAAATTTACAACCAAAGCTTCGTTTATTTGAGGTAAATAATCATTAAAATCCACATCAACGACAGGACCTAATACTTGTGAAATAAACCCTTGCATTATTACTTCTCTCCTTTTGAATTTCTTTTATTTCATAGTCTCAACGCCACTGATAATCTCTATAAGTTCAGTGGTTATTGACTCTTGTCTTGCTTTGTTATATGCTAAATTTAACTGCTTTACTCTAGCCTTTGCGTTATTTGTAGCATTATCCATTGCTTGCATTCTCGCACTATGCTCAGCAGCCAAAGAATCAATCAAAGCATAATACATATTATACTCAAGATAAGTTTTCATCAAATCCTCTAAAAGCTCATTTCCCTCGGGCTCAAGCTCTAAGCTAGAATTACAATTTTCACTTTCAAGCTCTATAGGCTCTACTGGGATTAAATGGCTTATTTTAAGCTCTTGAGTAATCATATTTTTATACCCATTATGAACTAGAATAAGCTCATCAGTATTAGAATTTAAAAAGTCATCCACCGCAGCGTGTATAACTTCACAAGCCTTTTCATAATCAGGGCTAGAGCTAAGATGAAAATACTTTTCAAGCACTTGTTTTTTTTGAAAATTAAAAAATTCTATACCTGTCTTTCCAATGGCTCTAAGACGAACATTAATTCCTTTTTCTTCATAGCTTTTTATCAATTCGCTAACAGCCTTTAAGGTTTTGATATTAAAACCACCACAAAGCCCTTTATCTGCTGTTATAAAAATAATATCTATGGTTTTAACCTGCTTTCTTTTGTGAAACAAGCTAAATCTAACATCATTTTCATCGTAGTCAATTTTGCTTAAATGAAATGAAATTTCGTTTAAAATTTCATCTATTTTTTGTGCGTAAATTCTCGATCTTTTAGCTGCTTCTTCTGCTTTTTTAAGTTTAGCAGTAGAAACGAGCTTCATAGCATTCGTTGTTTTTTGCGTGTTATGAACGCTTTTAATTTTTCTTTTAATTTCTTTTAAATTAGACATAAAAGACCTTATAAATGATTTGCTTTAAACTCATTAATAGCTTTAGTTAATTTTTCTTCTAGCTCAGAGTCCAAAGCCTTTTTAGAACGAATTTGCTCAAAAATATCAGGATACTTAGCTTCCATAAAAGGATAAATTCCACTTTCAAATTCCTTAATTTTAGAAAGCTCTACATTATCCAAAAAGCCCCTAGTTCCAGCAAAAATTAAAACAACTTGTTTTTCCACACTCAAAGGGGAATAAGGAGGCTGTTTTAAAAGCTCTACCATCCTTTGACCTCTTTCAAGCTGTTTCCTACTAGCATCATCTAAATCGCTTGCAAATTGAGCGAAAGCTTGAAGTTCTCTATATTGAGCTAAATCAAGCCTTAAAGTTCCAGAAACTTGTTTTGTCGCTTTAATTTGAGCTGCACCACCAACACGAGAAACGGACAAGCCTACATTAATAGCAGGGCGTATACCTGAGTTGAAAAGATCTGTTTCAAGGAAAATTTGCCCATCCGTAATCGAAATAACATTAGTAGGAATATAAGCTGAAACATCTCCCGCTTGAGTTTCGATAATCGGTAAAGCCGTTAATGAACCAGCTCCTAAATCATCATTTAACTTACTAGCCCTTTCTAAAAGCCTTGAATGCAAGTAAAAAACATCGCCAGGATAAGCCTCGCGACCCGGTGGGCGACGCAAAATCAAGGACATTTCGCGATAAGCTACAGCGTGTTTACTCAAATCATCATAAATTATCAAAGCGTGTTTTGCGTTGTCCCTAAAATACTCTCCCATAGTAACGCCTGTGTAAGGGGCTAAGTATTGCAAGGCAGCAGGTTCAGAAGCACCAGCACTAACAACTATAGTATAATCCATAGCTCCGTGCTCTTCTAATCTTTTAACAACCTGTGCTACTGAACTTTGTTTTTGACCTATAGCTACATAGATACAAATGACATTTTGTCCCCTTTGAGAGATTATGGTGTCGATTGCAACTGTGGTTTTTCCAGTTTGTCTATCGCCTATAATTAACTCTCTTTGACCACGACCGATTGGAACAAGAGCATCAATTGCCTTAATACCTGTATGCAAAGGCTCGTGAACGCTTTTTCTAGCCATAATACCCTTAGCTTTTTCTTCTACAAAACGAAATTCACTAGAATTTATAACACCTTTGCCATCAATTGGCTCGCCAAGAGCATTTACAACCCTACCAACTATGGCTTCGCCAACAGGAACTTTTAACAAATGTTTAAGTCTTTTAACAGAACTTCCTTCTTTTAAGCCCTCGCCTTTTCCAAGTATAACTATACCAACACTACTTTCTTCAAGGTTTAAAGTCATACCCTTTTCGCCGTTTTCAAACTCGACCATTTCTCCAGCCATAATATTTTTAAGCCCATAAACCTTAGCGACACCATCGGCTACAGAGATGATTTTTCCAGTTTCTTCTATCTCTAAATTTAAATCAAAATTTTCAATTCTTTCTTTGATTATCGAACTGATTTCATCAGCTTTAAATTTCATTCATATTCTCCTTAAATAATTTTGAGTATGTATTCGTTTAACTTATTTTGAAGAGCCTTCATTGAAAAAGAAAGCTCGTAACCTAATTCTTCTAGTTCTATTTTAACACTATCATCCTCGCTTTTAACGGCTTTTAATTTAACATTTACACCAAATTTTTTACTAAGTTTTTTCTCAAATTCGCTAAGTTCATTTTGAGCCAAAATTTCTTTAGAATGCACCACGCCTAAAAAGGTATTTTCCTTAAAAGATCTTTCTTTTTCTAGCTCTTTTGTTATGTATGGTATGCACTCTAGCCTGGAATTTTTTATTAAAATTTTTATCAAATTTTGAAAACTTACGCTAGTTTTTTCAAAAAAAGAATTTATAAGCTCAATTTTTTTCTCTTTATCAACCTGGCTTGATTTTACTATACTTTCAAATTTTGGTATAGTAAAAGCCGAACTTAACAAATGCAAATTCTCATAAATTTCGCCCACATCGCTTCTTAGCGATAAAGCCCTTGCGTATCTTTTAGCTATTAAATTTTTCATAATTTTAAGAAACCTTTTTCATCATAATTTCGACTATCTCGCTTTGTTTTAAATTTGTATTTTCATCGCTAAAAATATTTTTTAAAGTCTGAGCAATAACTTCTTTTCTCATTTTTCTTAACTCATAATCTTTTTGTTCTTCAAAGCGTTTTTGCAACAAATCAATCTCTTCTTGGGTCTCTTCTTTTATTTTTTGGACTAAAATTTCAGCTTCTTTTTTTGCAGTAACCAAAGCAGAAACCGAATTTGCCTTAGCTTCTTCTAGCTTTTTCATCATTTCTAACTTTTTATTTTTGCTTTCTATCAGTTTTTTTTGAATTTCATCAAGCCTAGAAGAAATTTTTAAGATACGATTTTTGTAAAAATTTTTTAAAGGAGTGGCTATAAAATAATACAAAATCGCAACGAAAATTAAAAAATTTATAGTCCTTGGAACTATGTCATACTCAGCCCCAAAAGCACTTAAGGGAAGTAAAAATACTATATAAATTAGACTTTTCATTTTTATCCTTAAATTTGTTTAAGTTTGTTTTGCAAAACCTGCCTTATATCAGGCAAATGTGAATTTAAATTCTCTTGCAATTCCTTTTTTTGTAACGATAACTCATCAAAAAAAGCATTCATTTTTCTTTCAAGTTCTTCTTGTTTGCTTTTTATGATTTGTCCTGCTTCTTCTTTGGCTAAGGCTATAGCACTTTGTTTCACCTTGTAAATTTCATCTCTAGTGCTTTGATGAATTGCTTCAACTTCTTCATTTACGCCTAGAATTTCTTGAGAATTTTCCTTTGCTTTGTTTTCATCATTTTTTATAGAATTATTTCTTTCGTCCATAAATTTTAAAAGAGGTTTGTATAACATACTATTTAATATAACTATCATAGCCAAAAAAATCGCCATAGTGGCAAGCATTATCGAAAGATGTAAATCTTCAAACATAATCATCCTTTAAAATTTTGAAACGAACATTATACATTATTAAAATTAATACCCAATTAAGAGCCAAGAATTCTAATCAATTTATTAATTTTATCAACATTTTCTAAGCGAATAACAAGCTCGGTATCTTTGTTTTTGCAATTAAAACTATGCTTACTTAGAATTTGTTTTAGTTTTTCCATAGAATTTTCAAATTCCTTATCAAACTCTTTATTTTTAAGCTTTTGGACTATTTTTTCCGTATCTCTTACATTGAGCTTTTGACCTATAATACTATCAACTAGCATTTTCTCATCTTTTTTATCAAGCCCCACCAAAACCTTTGCGTGACTTTGCGAAATTTTACCACTTGCTATAAGCTCTTGCGTTGGCTTGTCTAAATTTAAAAGCCTTAAAGTATTTGTAATTTGCGTTCTTGATTTATGTATAAGCTCTGCTAAATTTTCTTGCGTGATTTTATGCTCTTGCATTAAGTCCTTATAGGAATTTGCAAGCTCTATCGGGTTTAAATTCTCTCTTTGTATGTTTTCAATAAGTGCTAGTTCTCTAAGTTTTTTCTCATCTACATCAGCTATAAAAGCTAGAATTTCACTCTCTCCTAAGGATTTCACAGCCCTTAGCCTACGCTCACCAGCCACAAGCATAAAGCCATCATTTTTTCTAAGGACTATGATGGGCTGTATAAGTCCAAATTCCTTAATGGAATTTGCAAGTTCTTTTAGGGCAGTTTTGTCAAAATTCTTGCGTGGCTGAAAAGGATTTGGCTGAATTTTTTCTATTTTTATCATAGTACTTTGATTTTTATCAAAACCAAGTTCTTTGTTATAAACTGAGTCCATATCGCCTATTAATTTGCTTAAGCCTCTGTTTTTGTTTAGTCCCATTTTTTATCCTAGTATAGAATATGCCAAATTTCGATACGCCACTGAGCCTGGAGATTTTATATCATAAAGTATTATTGGCTTACCAAAACTAGGGCTTTCGGCTAATTTTACATTACGCGGTATTATTACAAAATCCTCATCATTTCCATTTATGGTAAAAAGTTGCTTTTTGAAATTTTGTTTCAAATCATCAACCACATCCTTAGACAAGTTATTTTGCGAACTATACATAGTAGGTAAAAAGCCACGAACACGAAGTTTTGGATTTATAGTTTTTTTAATAATCTTAATCGTATTTAAAACCATAGCCACGCCCTCAAGTGCGTAAAATTCACATTGTATAGGGATTATCACACTATCACTTGCTGCAAAAGCATTTATTGTGATACTTCCAAGTGCAGGAGGTGAGTCTATAATGATAAAATCATACTCATCAAGCACTTCTTGAATTTGGTTTTTAAGTAGCATTTTTTTCTCATTATTTTCACCCTTAGCAAGTTCTTGCTCTATGCCAACTAGACCTATATTTGATGGGGCTAAATGAAGTTGTGGTAACTCAGTTTTTAAAATAATATCCTTGATTTTTTTCTTACCTATAAAAACATGATAGATATTATACTCGTAATTATTTCTGTTAAAACCAAGACCAGTTGTAGCGTTTGCTTGTGGATCAACATCGATTAAAAGCACCTTTTTTTCAGCCACAGCCAAAGAAGCAGCCAAATTTACAGCCGTAGTTGTTTTGCCTACTCCACCTTTTTGATTTGCAATCGTAATAATCTCACTCATCTTAAACTATATACCCTTTTATTTTCTACTAATACAGAGCCATCTTCGCACAAAATAGCGTCTTTAAGCGACAAAAGCTCATTTTCGTAATGGATCTTAAATTCTCTTGATTTTTCAAATTCTAACATATACTTGCTAAAAATCTGCTTCCATAGAATTTTTTTCTCAAGCTTTTGTAAAAATTCTTTTATCAAATTCTCTAAACTTATGTCTATATCGCACAAAATAGCATTTGTAGGTGCAAATTTTAAGTTAAGCCCTACGCTTACTACTACAAATTCTGAAATTTTCGCACTCATAAGTCCGCCTGCTTTTTTATCTTGTAAATACAAGTCATTAGGCCACTTAAGCCAAATTTTAGAGCCATTTTCCATTAAAACTTCTTTTAACAAATAAGCAAAATAAATACTCACAGAAGCTAGAGGTAAATCATTTGGCAAGTCCTTTTCTTTCACACAAAAAGAAAGGTGTAAATTCCCTCTTAAACTCTGCCAAGAATTTGCCCTACTTCCTATGCCGCTGCTTTGCTCTAAGGCATAAATAGCAAAATTTTTCCTTATTTTTTTATTTCTTATTTGATCGCATAAAAAAATATGAGTAGAATTTATTTTTTCAACACAAACTATCTGCAAGTTTTAGCCTTTTTCCATTTAGAAAAGTCCTAGCGTCTAAGACTTTTTTTCCGCTTTCTTGTAGTTTTTTTACCTTTAAAATTCCAAATTTACAAGCAAGTAAAAAGCCATCTTGTTCGATTTTTAGAATTTGTGCTATTTTTTCATTTTCTTTAAACTCATCAACCAGCTCAAGCTCTAAAAATTTCAAGCCATTTTCTAAAAAAATTCCAGGCCAAGGACTAAAGGCTAAAAATTTTTGATAAATTTCTTTAGCATTTTGTAAATTTACTAAGCCATCTTCTTTTTTTATCTTTTTACAATGAGTAGCCATTTTTTCATCTTGCTTTTTAGGCGTTATTTTTTCATAGTTTGAAAGGGTTGTTATGATTAATTTTGAAGCCAAATTTGCCAAAATTTCAAAAACCTCACCCGCATTTTTGCCCCTTATATCGCACTCAAGGCTTTGTAAAATGCTCCCCGTATCAAGCCCTGCGTCCATTAACATCGTGCAAACTCCGCTTTTTTCATCGCCGTTTAAAATCGCACTTTGTATAGGACTTGCTCCTCTGTATTTTGGAAGCAAAGAAGCGTGTAAATTTATGCAAGGTGCAAGATCTAAAATGCCTTGAGGTAAAATTTTCCCATAAGCTGCAACTACGATAAAATCAGGCTTTAAGCTAGAAATTTCACAAATCACGCTTTCATCTTTTAAGCTTTTTGGTTGAAAAATAGGCGTTTTTGCTAACTTTTGCAAGGCAAGGCTTTTTACTTCACTCATACTTATAATTTGCTTTCTACCAACAGGCTTATCAGCTTGAGTAAAAACGGCTAGAATTTCAAATTCATTTAAAATCAGCTCATCTAAAATTCTCGCCGCATAAGCAGGAGTTCCCATAAAAATGATTTTTTTACGCACTTTAAAACTCAAGTTAAAAGCCCTTGCTTAAAAGCTCGTTAAATTCTTTAATTTCTTGTTCTTGGGCTTTGATGATATTTTGAGCGATGTTTTGAATTTTTGTATCATTTGAATATTTTAAAATTTGCTTTGAAACCTCTATAGCACCTGCGTGATGATGAATCATCGCCCTTAAAAAGTCCTTATCAAACTCTTCGCTTGGCTTTACTTTTTGCATATTTTTCATCATATCTTGCATAATTTTTGCTTCACCTGCTTTAAATTCCTTGTATTTTTTCCTATCCATTGGCTTAGAATACGCATTTTTTAAGGATAAAAGTGCTTGAAATTCTTTAATTTCTTGCTCTTGTGCTTTGATGATATTTTGAGCTATTTGACGAATTTTTGTATTTTTACTTAGCTCAAGCATAATTTTTGAAGAATCAATTGCTCCTTGATGATGTGGTATCATATTAGACAAAAAGTCTCTTTCTGCGTTTTTGCTAGCCAAAGGCTTAGTTTTCATCATAACCTCGTGCATAGAAAAAAGGACCTTAGCTGAGTTTTGACAAGCCTTATCTTGACAAATATTTATATGCAAATGATGAGAATTTGCTTGTAAATTTAAAGAAATTAAAGCACAAAATATAAGGACTAAAATAGGTTTTTTCATATCATTTCCTTTGTTAAAATATTTTCAAAATTAAAACAAAATTTTATAAATACAATGCAAAAATCAAATTTATAATTTATAAATTCTAAACTTTAAGCTAAATTTTCAAACAAGGTTCCGCCAATTTGTTTATTTTCCAGTAAAAAAGCCCTTGCAACGCTTAAGTCAAACCCACTTGCTAAAAACATTTTTTTAGAATTTTCTAGTAAAAACTCAGCCGCTCTAAGCTTTGTTATAATGCCCCCTGTGCCGTGTGTGCTACCTGTTTTAATCTCACTTTGAAGCCAATTTTTATCAATTTTATTTATTTTTGACAAAATTTTAGCATCCTTAAATTCGCTAGGATTTTTATCATAAAAACCATCAATATCGCTTAAAATCACAAGCAAATCAGCCTCAAAAAATAGCGTTGCATAAGCACTTAGGCTATCATTGTCACCAAAAATAATCTCCTCAACCCCAGTCGCATCATTTTCATTTATAATAGGCAAAACTCCAAGCTTTATCATAGCATCAATCACATTTTTAGCGTGTTTTGTAGCCTTTCTTGAATCAAAATCTTGTTTTGTAAGTAAAATTTGTCCGCCAAGTTTGTTAAATTTAGCTAAAAATTCATTATAAACACTTATCAAAAAAGGCTGTCCAATAGCAGCTAAAACCTGCTTGTTTATAAGATTTTTCCTATCTATGTCAAGCTTTGTGTGACCTGCTGAAATGGCTGCTGAACTTACTAAAATCACCTCGTATTTTTCCATTAGACAAGCTAGAAATTTTACAAGCTTTTCTAAGCGATTAAGATTTAAGGATTTTTCATCGCTTAACACGTGAGAGCCTACTTTTATGACTATTCTTTTCAATTTTTATCCTTTAAAATTTCAAAAAGCTTAAATTTAAGCTCATCAAGCCCTGTTTTTTCTAAGCTTGAACCTTGCAAAATAAAGCTTTGTATGTTTTGCTCTTTTAAAAAAGTGTTTAATTCTTCGCATTCTGTGTGAAATTTCAAGGCAAATTCCTCTCCAAAATTTACAATATCGCTTTTTGAAATTAAAATTCCAAATTCCCTTTTATAAAGCTTTTGAGAGAAATTTTCAAGCTCTTTTCTTAGAATTTCAAACTGATTTTTAAGGCTTTGCTCTCTTAAAGGATCAAGCACAAAAAGCAAAAAGCCCGTGCGTTCTATGTGCCTTAAAAACTCAAGCCCCAAGCCCTTACCCTTACTAGCTCCTTCGATAATGCCTGGTATATCAGCCATTACAAAAGAATGCTCCTCATCAACCTCTACTACACCAAGCTTTGGCGTAAGCGTAGTAAATTCATAATTTGCTATCTCAGGCTTTGCATTTGAAAGCACGCTTATGAGTGTTGATTTGCCGACATTTGGAAAGCCTACAAGTCCTACATCAGCGATGAGTTTTAACTCCAAACGCACTATTTTGGTTTCACCTTTTAAACCACTTTGAGCGTAGTCAGGGCGTTGGTTTATAGCATTTTTAAAATGTATATTGCCAAGTCCTCCTTTTCCGCCTTTTAAGAAAAGTTCTCTTTGCCCTTCTTTTAGCATATCAAGCAAAAGTTCCCCACTCTCATCATCTATAATTTGAGTGCCTTGAGGGACTATTATTTCAAGGTTTGCTCCACTTTTACCTGTGCGATTTCTTATACTGCCATCCTCGCCATTTTGTGCTTTTAGCTCTTTTTTGCCCTTAAAATTTGCTAAGGTATGAGAGTTGTTATCGCAAATTATAACCACATCGCCACCCTTGCCTCCATCTCCTCCATCAGGACCGCCCAAAGGCACGTGTTTTTCACGGCGAAAGCTTACAGCTCCCTTACCTCCATTTCCTGAGCTTAATGTGAGTTTTACTTTGTCGATAAACATATTTTGCCTTGAATTAAAATAAAGCAAAATTATAACAAAAAAGCCAAAAACTTGGTTTAAATCCAATCTAAATAAATATTTGTAATATTTTTTGAAGCTATTAAATTTTTAAGTTTTGAAATTTTTTCTTCAGGGTTTTCAAAGAAGCGTTCGTGCGTTTCTACCATTATATACTCGACTTTTTCATATAAATTTAAATTTATTAGTTTTTCTAAAATTTCAAACTCAGCTCCTTCTATGTCCATTTTAATAAGTGTGATTTTGTCGTGCTTGGCAAGAATTTTTGTTAAAAACTCACAAAAATCAATCATCTCAACATCATAACTATCACTTTCTTTATAAGGGCAATCCTTTATTTTAACTATACCTCCACCTTGTGATGTCATATCACCTCCGGGATTGTAAAATTTAGTCTTTTTGTTCTCAATACTTAAGGCATTTTGATAAAAAATCAAATTTTCATTATCCTTGTAAAGTTCTTTTAAAAAGGAAGCTAGATAAATATTTGGTTCAAAAGCGTAACAAATTCCACCACTTGCCAAAGCTACATCAGAAAAAACTCCAGCGTGAGCTCCAGCGTCTATAAAAATAAGCCTTTCACCCTGAGAACTTCGCAAATGAAAATCATAAAAAAGTGAATAATACTTGCCGTGGATATGTGCTCTACGCAAAAGACTTTGGAAATGATAAATGCCTTTTTCACGCCTAAGATGTTCTATGGTGTCAAATTTCAGCCAATTAGTGTGATTTTTGATTTCATTTTTTGCATTTTGTAAATTTTGATTTACCTGCTTTAAATTCTCAAGCTCCCTTCTTACACTGCGAAAGTTAAAAATAACACCTTGAACCAAATTTCTATACCTAAAAAGTTGTTTTTTACCAAAATATACTTCTCTTAAACCGCTTTCATAAAGCTTTATTTTAAACATTTTATTCCTTTAATCTATGATGATAGAGTGAAATAAAATTATAAAATAAATATACTCTTAATCTCAATCTATCATTGTAGAGTAGGTGTGTATTGAGCGAGTTAAGCCAAGAAAAAATCCAAAATTTTCACAAACAAATAGCTTTAAATGTAGCTAAAATTCGTAAAGAAAAAGGCTTATCTCAACTTGAGCTTAGCCTTGAAATTGGGCTTAAGTCCTGCTCTTTGGTTGCAGGAGCTGAAGCAAATTACAAAAACATACATTTTAATTTAGAACATCTTTATAAAATTTCAAAAGTCTTAAATGTTAAGATGAGTGAATTTTTTGAGAATTTAGAGTAGGTTTTAATTTAAAAGTTAAATTCTCAAACTTAGTTTATAAACCCACTAGCAAGAACCTTATCATCATCGTAAAAAACAGCCATTTGTCCACTGGCAAGCCCATAAACAGGCTCTTTTAGGCAAATTTTAGCCCCATTATTTGCTAGAATTTGCACCTTGCAAGGCGTTGCCTTACTTCGATAGCGAATTTTAACCTTACAATCAAGCTCCTTAGCGTTTTCCACAAAAAGATTCAATTTATCAAGGCTAAATTCTCTCACTTCAAGCTCGTTTTTTTTGCCAACTATAAGCTCGTTTTTTTCGGGATTTATTTTCAGCACAAAATGTGGCTCGTGTGCGCCACGCACCTCAAAACCACGCCTTTTTCCTATGGTATAGTGCATATAGCCATCGTGTTTTCCTACTACTTTACCGGAGCTATCAAGCACAAAACCTGGAATTTTAGTGTCCATAAATTTATTTAAAACCTCTATATAAGTGTTTTCTACAAAGCAAATTTCAGCACTTTCTTTTTGGGTTGCAAAACTCTTAAGCTCGTCTATGCTTGAAGCTAGGGCTTTAATGTCTTCTTTTTTCTTTTCTCCTAAGGGAAAAATGAGATATTCTAAGGCATTTTTATCAACATTTGCCAAAAAATAACTCTGATCCTTACTCTCATCAAAAGCCGTTTTTAAAAAACCTGCTTCATTTCGAACATAATGCCCGGTAGCAAGCTTTTCAAAGCCCAAATTCTTAGCAAATTCTAAAAGCTTTCCAAATTTTATAAAGCGATTGCACCACGCACAAGGATTAGGGGTTTTGCCGATTTTATAAGTATCTACAAAAGGCATATAAACGCTTCTTTCAAAATCATCTTGCAAGTCTAAAATGTGATATTTTATGCCTAAGAATTTAGCCGCTTTTTCTACTTTTTTGATGTTTTCTTCGTGATATCCGGGCTTTTTGTGAAGTTTCATATAACATCCTTCAACCTCGTGCCCTTGTTTTAGCAAAGTGTATGCAGTTATGGTGCTATCAACACCTCCACTCATAGCGACTAGAATTTTCATCAAAGTTCCTTTAAAGTATTAATTATCAAATCCAAATCATCAGTAATTTCATACTTTAACTCATCTCCTTTTGAAATAACCTCAAGTCCAAGCAAAGAAATTCTGACAAACTCATCAAAAGCCCGCCAAAATTTACTCCCAAACAAGAAAATAGGAACATTTTTCTTAAACTCAAGTTGCTTAAGAGTTAGAATTTCGCATAATTCATCTAGTGTTCCAAAGCCGCCTGGGAAAACCACAAAAGCTAGACTCTTTTCAATAAGAGCCATTTTGCGTATGGCTAAGCTCTTAAAAGTAATGTTAAAATCCACAAATTCATTAAGCCTTTGTTCTCGTGGTAAGAGTATATTAAAGCCCACTGAAACTATGGAATTTCCACTTTTTTGCGAAAAAGCACCCTCGTTAGCAGCACGCATAATGCCACCTCCTCCTCCGCTTATAACACAAAGATTATTCTTAACACATTTTTGTGCTAAAATTTTGGCTTGTTTGCAGTAAAAGCTATCTTCTCCAAGCCTTGCCGAACCAAAAAAAGTAACGGCTTTAAGATTCGGTATCTTAGCAAATTTTTCTAAATCTTTACTTATTTTCTCACTCATTTATAACCTTTAAATAAAATAAAATTCATTCTAGCCAAAAATTTATAATAAGTTCTTTATAAGCTTTTAAAGCCTTATTCAAATTGCAATATTGACATTATTTTTACTATTTAAAGCTTGAGTAGAATTAAATTTGCATTTTAAAATATTTGCGAAAATAAAACTATATTTAATTATCATTGATGCTTATATTTCTTTATAACTATCCTAAAAAGCATTTATTATCTTAACTGCTCTAATCTTTCTTTTTTTGTGCCAATTTCAGTGATTTGAACGCCAAAATTTCCATCCACAATAACAACTTCCCCATAAGCTATTCTTTTATCGCCTATTAGAATTTCAAGAGGATCATTTGCAAGCTGATTAAGCTCTACAACAGAACCTATATCCATAGTCAAAACATCTTTTAAAAGCATTTTTTTATTGCCAATTCGAACACGCACAGGCAAACGCACATCCATAATCAAGCCTATATTTCTAAGCTCCTCGCTAAGCGTTATAGCCTTTTCTTCACTAAGTGTGGTATCGCCACTTTCTTCAGTTTTGCCAAGTATGGTATTATAAAGGCTTTGATCTAAGCTAAGCGAAACCTGCTCGTTTAAATCCCCTATCTTAACATCATATAAAAAAAGCTTTTTAAAGTCCTTAAAATCCACACTTTCAGGCACAAATTCGCAAGATTGTATGCTAAATTCCATCTTAGGCAGATCTTTTTGTGCTCCAAGCGTGGTAGAAAAGGCTGAAACTATGTTTTGTATGGCTTCTTTGGCAGCATCCATTTCATCAGGTCCTAGCTTATCTTTTTTACTGATTTCTTCTTCGCCCATCATCCATTCACCAATGGCACTCATCAAAACAGCTCCAGCTAAAATTCCCATTTTGCCACCACTTGAGACATTAAAGATAGCATAAACTAAAGGAGCTTTCAAGGTATCACTAGCACTTACATCAAATTCTTTAAATTCTGAAAATTCAGCACTTTTTCCTGTCAAACCCTCTATAGTGCTTACACATTCATTAACAAACATTTTTAAAAAATCATTAATCATATCTCTTCTTCCTCCTCTTCGTGCTCTTCGTTATAAACACTAGCTTTTGCTCTTCTTTCTTCTTCGTATTTTTCCAAAATTTCTTTAATTTCGTCTTTATCTGTTCTTATAAGCTCTATGATTTTTATCGATTTTCTAAAGCGGTGCAGTCCTATTTGAGCTAAGAAAACTTCTTTTTTATCTATACTTACAACGGCTTTATCATCGGCTTCTCTGTCAAGGCGTAAAATGTCCCCTTGCTTAAGCTCTAAAAACTCACTAACGCTAATCAAAGTCTTGCCCAAAATCGCCTCATAAACAACCTCAGCACGACCGATTAAGGTTTTAAGCTCTTTATTTCTTGACTTTTTAGCTGAAGTTTCACCCATCATAATGTCTCTATTTGCCAAACGACTTAAGATACTTTCTAAATGCACCACAGGATAGCAAATATTTACCATACCGCTTGAATTTCCTATGATAATTTCCATAACAACCATAATGACAATTTCGTTTTGTGCGACGATTTGCACGACATTAGGACTTGACTCTTTTGCTTCTACGCTTGGATAAATTTCAGTCACACTAGCCCAACTTTCCTTAAGCCTTTGCATAATAATACGCAAAATGCTATCTAGCAAATTTAGCTCTATATCGGTAAGCTCCCTACTTGCCTCATAACTATCGCCTTGTCCGCCCAAAAGCCTATCTATCATAGGAAAGGCTATACTTGGATTTATCTCTAAAACACAGTTTCCATCAAGTGGTTTTATGGAAAAGACATTGAAACTTGTAGGGCTTGGTAAGCTCATTAAAAATTCTCCATAAGTCATTTGATCCACTGAATGAAGTTTAGTTTCAACTATACTTCTCATCATAGATGAAATTTGAGAGGCTAAATTTCTAGCTAGTTTATCGTGTATGCCCTTTATGGTTCTTAGCTGCTCTTTTGAAACCCTATTTGGACGCTTGAAATCATATACTACTATATTTCTTTCGTCTTTTTCTTCTTTAGAACTTGAAGCAGGTGTGTCCGTGTTGTCATCAACAACTTCAAGCAGAGCGTCTATTTCTTCTTGAGAGAGTATTTCAGCCATTATGCCAACCTTTCTCTAAGTTTTTTCAAAAGTTTTTTATGAATTTGAGAAATTCTACTTTCACTAATATTTAAAATTTCGCTAATTTCCTTAAGGCTAAGCTCTTCATAATAATAAAGCTGTATAACAAGCTGGTCTCTTTCCTTAAGAGTATCTAAAATTTCTTGTATCTTTTCTAAAAGCTCTTCTTTTTCTATCTTTTCTAGGGTGTTATCATCGTTGTAAAGCTCTATTTGCTCATCTATTGGCAAGGTGTAAGAAATGGAGTGTGCTAATCTTGCTTCTTTGATTTTTTCTAAGTCTAAATTTAACTTCTCAGCCAAATATTCATCATCAGGCTCGCACTCATTTTCTAAAAAATACTCATCAATCAACGCGTCTATATCTTTGATAATCTTGCGGTTATTTCTACTTACCACATCAAGACTTCTTAGATAATCAAGCATAGCACCATTGACCCTTTTTCTAGCAAAGCCCCAAAAGCTATCGTTTTGCTCCTTATCATAACGGCGTGAAAGTTTTATCATCTCTTCAACACCAATGCTAATAAGATCATTCACATCAATGCTAGTTGGCAAACGCTCCTTAAGCTTAAACGCCATAGCACGAAGAGCTGGCATATAAGATAGCACTAGCTCATCTTGCTCCTTTTTAATCATTTGCGCATAAGCTTTAGGCGGCTCTTTTAGCATTTCTTCGTCTTTCTTTTGATTCATTTTTCTTAAGCTCTTCTCTTTCTTCGTTAAGCTTTTCTAAAATCACTTCCATTTTTCTTTCTCTAATAGCCAAATCATTTATGATAGCATCGCTTGTTTTTTCATACTCGTGCTTGTCAAAAATTCTTCCACCAATCTTTTTAATATCTATAAAATTCATTATAGCAATATGAACGAAAATGTAAAACATAAGCGTTATAAAGCAAGTAAAAATCAAAATATCAAAAGCCTCATCTATACTAATAATGCTAAAAGAAAGCCCTATAAAAAAGCCACAAACTGTGAAAAAAGCTACATAATTTTCTGGTCTCATAATTAACTCTTAAAATCTTTCTATAATTTTCCTAAAAAAGCTCGAAAAATTACGACTTGAAACATTATCAAGCACTTTCCGTTCCAACCTATACAAAAGCTTAGAAGCTACGGCTTTTAACTCATCTTTTGAGGCTGAGTTTTCATCTGTAAAAAGCGTTCTTTTTTTAATGCTAGAACTTACATCTTTTGAAGCACTTAAAAAACCTAAAAATTCCAAATTTAAAGGATTTTTGATATTCACATCCGCTACTTTTTTAATGTTTTCAAAAACCTTTAAAGCCTCATTTTCGTTTTTCACTACATTAAAAAGCATTAATAAATTTTCCTTTGTCTTTGATGTGGTTTTTATAGTCGCATAAGCATCAGTTATAGCAGCAGGATCAGGCACGGTAACTACTACAACCTCATCAGCCATTTCTAAGAAATTTAAAATATTACCACCTATACCAGCACCTGTATCTATAATCAAAAAGTCAAGCTCATCTAAAATACTAGCCTGATTTAAAAATCTCTCATAAATATTTTTATCATTATACTTTAAAATTTCATCACCACTTTCTCCTGGTATAAGCCATAAATTTGGCTTTACTTGTATCAAAATGTCCTCCAAAGAACACTCGCCTTTTAAAACGTGCAAGAGATTTTTTTGTATGCGGACATTTAAAATCACATCCAAATTTGCCAAACCAATATCAGCATCAAAAAGCCCAACTTTATAATTATTACTAGCTAAGATATTAGCCAAATTCGCACTAATGGTGCTTTTGCCAACCCCACCTTTGCCACTTGTTATCGCTATAAAATGCGTGTTTTTAGCTTTTTTGTTATTTGTATCCATAAGATTTTTAAGTTTATTTGCTTGATTAGTCATTATTTTTTCCTTTAAAACCCTCTAAAACACAAGTTACTAAAAACTCACTATTTGCAAGCTCTAAATCATCAGGCACTTCCTGACCCACAGAAAAAAAGCTTATAGGTATATTTGTCTCATAAATTAATGAAAAAATATTACCAAAAACCTTTGTTTCATCAAATTTAGTGATGATTAAAGTATCGATATTTAAAAAAGAAAAATTCTTATAAATTTCCATCAAATCCTCAAATTTCGTATTAGCTGAAATCACCAAATTCACATCAATTTGAGCGTTTGAATTCATCAAAAATTCCTTAGTTTTTGCAAGTTTGTTTTGATCATACTGGGAATTCCCAATAGTATCTACTAAAATCACCTCACAATTATTAAGGCTTCTAATGGCTTCATCTAAATCGCTTGGCTCAATGCTGTCTATTATAGGAAGTTTCATCATTTTAGCATACTGAAAAAGCTGTTCTACAGCACCAATTCTATATGTGTCAAGGGTTATAATGCCTGTTTTATAGCGTTTATCCCCGTAAGCATAGCGAAATGCAAGTTTTGCCAAAGTAGTAGTCTTACCAACTCCTGTTGGACCAACTAACATCATAATCTTTTGCTTTTTTATGTCAGTTTCAGCCCTGCAAGGCAAGATATTTCTTAAAAGAGAATAAAAATATCTTTGCACCGCATCTTTGTTGGCTTTCATAGAGCTTGGCATATTTTCAATAGTCGCTTTCATAATGGCTTCAAGGTGCTTTGGTAGCATACCGCTTTCTTTGGCTTGTTTATAAATGCTAGCAAATTCAGGCGGAATCATAAGATTTTGTCTAGTTTCTGCCTTATCATCCCACATTATATCAGCTAAAAGGTCTATTTTATCGTTTAATTTATTAATTTGCTTTTCGAAATGCTTTTCGAAATTTTCTATTTTTTTATCATAATTTGGAGTTAAATTTTCTAAATTTGTATTTGTAACCTTTGAAATTTCACTACTTGCCTCGTTTATTTTTTCTTTCAACTCATCAAAACTTGAGCTTATATTTTGACTAGGATTTATCTTATTTTGCGGAAAGGCTTGGTATTTTTTAGCCACATTTGAAGCACCCAAATTTAGACTTTTTTTAGCATTTGAAAAGTCTAAAACTACATCCTCATCCTCCTCGATTGGCTTAGGCGTAGGTTTTGTAGCTGGTTTTTTAGGCGGCAAGGACTTTCCTTGAGACTTTAAATGCTCCTCATAATCGCTTTCTTCTATGGCTACCATAACCTCATATAAAGCTCCGCGATTCAGCGTTTTAGGTCTAATTTGTTTATTTGTAATAATCAAAGCTTTATCGCCATAATCTTCCTTAACCTTAGGTATGATTTGTTCTGTGTTTTCAACCGTGAAGGTATGGATAAGCTGTCCCATTTAAATTCCTTGCATTAAACCTAAAGGCAAAATCACACTTAGCCTTTCTTTAGCCCCACTATGAGGCACCGCACACCACGCATCTTGCTTAGTTTTCCTAGAAAAATATAAAAGATCCAAATCAAGCGTTCTAGGAGCATTTTTAAAAGTCCTTTTTCTTTTAAATTTCAGCTCATAATAAAGCAAAATTTTCAAAAAAGCCCTAGCGTGCAAATTCGTTTGCACTAGCATAACAGCGTTCGTAAAGTCCTTTTGCTCCTTAAAACCAAATGCTTCATTTACAAGCAAAACAGAGCTTGATAAAATCTTAAGCCTTTTATCATCCATCATTACGCGAAAAAGCTTGTCAAATCTTTGTTTTTCCGAAGCTATATTACTTCCTAATCCCACAAGAGCTAGATACTTAAAATCTCTTTTAAACCTTGTAAAATATGGGAAAAAACGACTCTTTTCTAAGCGTCTTAACCCACTAAATTTAAGCATTTATTCTTGAACTTCTTTAAGCTTATTTTCTTGCATTTGGCGTAAATTTTTAACCTGATCGCAAATTTGAATCACACCCATAAGTGCTAAATGATACCCAAAAGGACCAAAACCCACTATGCTACCAGCACAAACCGGGGCTATAAGGCTTTTTTGACGAAATTCTTCTCTTCTGTAAATATTTGAAATATGCACTTCTATAGTAGGCAAAGCAACAGCAGCTATTGCATCGCGGATGGCAACTGAGGTGTGAGTGTATCCGCCTGCATTTATAATAATGCCGTCCATTGTGCCAAGGCATTCTTGAATTTTATCTACTATTTCGCCCTCAAAATTGCTTTGAAAAAAGTCAAGTTCTACTTGATTTTGTGAAGCAGCAAGTTTCATTTGCTCGTGGATTTGCTCCATTTTCATAGCACCATAAATTCCAACCTCTCTAATGCCTAGCATATTAATGTTTGGACCTTGAATGACCATTATTTTCATAAATTCTACCTTAAAAATTAATTTTAACCTTTTATTATAACATTTTAAAATAAATTTTTGCTACAATTATGATTTTTGAAAGGAAAATAGTGTTTATAATATCCGCAAAATACCTTTTTTTATGCGACGAAAGCTTTGAAATTTTAGAAAATAAAGCCTTTATTTTTGATGATAAAATTTTAGAATTTAATAAACTTGAAATTTTACTTAAAAAATATCCAAATGCAAAACTCATCAAAACACCCGAAAATTCCATAATCCTACCTGCTTTTATAAACCCACACACGCACTTAGAATTTAGTGCTAATACCACAAGCTTGAGCTTTGGCGAGTTTTTAACCTGGCTTAAAAGCGTGATTTCTTGCAGGTTTAGCCTAAACGAACAGGCAAAAGAAGAGCTAATCCTTGATAAAATCAAAAAAATACTAAAAACAGGAACAGGAACAATAGGCGAAATTTCAAGCTTTGCAAGTGATTTAAAACCTTGTTTAAAGGCTAGTGAAAATGGAATGCGTGTGATATTTTTTAATGAAATTTTAGGAACAAATGAAGAGCTTTTAGAGCAAAAAAAGGCTGAATTTTTGGCTAAATTTCAAAACTCATTAAAACACAAAAATGAGCTTTTTATCCCGGCTGTTTCCATTCATTCTGCTTATTCTACACATCCTGAGCTTGCTAAATTTGCTTTAAATTTGGCTAAAAAAAACAAAAGCTTAGTAAGCACACATCTTTTAGAAAGTAAGGCTGAGAATTTGTGGCTTAGAAAAAAAACGGGAGGTTTTAAAAAATGGCTTTTAAATTTTACAAAAAATCCTAAACCATTTTATAGCATAGAAGAATTTATAAGCTTATTTAAGGGCTTTAGAACACTTTTTACGCATTGTGTTTATTTGAAAGAATTTGAACTTTTAGATAAAAATTTACACTCCATTACTCATTGTGCTTTTTCAAATGTGCTTTTAAGTCAAAAAAGTCTAAATTTAAAAAAGGCATTTCAAAGTGGCTTAAACACACACTTAGGAACTGATGGGCTTAGCTCAAATATCTCTTTGTCAATGCTTGATGAAATGAGGGCAAATTTACTAGTGCATAAGGAATTTGAGCTTTTAAATTTAGCCAAAAAGCTTTTAAAAATGGCTACTTTGTATCCAGCTAGGGCTTTAGGTTTAAACTTAGGCGAGCTAAAGGTTGGTAAAATAGCTGATTTTAGCGTGTTTGAGCTTGAAATTTCAAGTAAGGAACAAGCTGCCTTGCATTTTATCTTAAATGCAAAAGAAGTTAATAAAATTTTTATAAAAGGAAAAGAATGCAAATTTTAAAATCATTTTTCAAGTCATTAGGCTGTGTTGTAAAATACATTAATACCTATTTTAAAACCTTTGTTTTGCTATTAATCATAGCTTTAATTTTTATGCCAAATTCCACCTCAAATACAAATTTTGCGAATTTACAAAGCATTAGTTTAAAGGGCGAAATTTTAGAAGTTAGCGAAATTTTAGAAAAAATCATCAAGGTAAAAAATGATGAAAACATAAAGGGCGTTTTGCTTGTCATTGACTCGCCTGGTGGGGCTTTTGCGCCTAGTATGGAACTTGCTTTGGCTGTTAAAAACTTAAGAGCTAAAAAGCCTGTAGTGGTTTATGCTAGTGGAACTATGGCTAGTGGAAGCTATTTAGCTGGTGCTACAGCTAATAAAATTCTAGCAAATCCTGCAAGTTTCATAGGCTCAATAGGCGTTATCGTGCAAGGGCTTGACATAAGCGATTTAGCTAAAAAACTTGGTATAAAAGAGCAAAGTTTGCAGGCTGGAGAATTTAAAAGTGCTGGGACTTTTACTAGGGCTTGGAGCGAGAAAGAAAGGGAATTTTTGCAAAATTTAATCAACCAAAGCTACGAACTTTTTACTAGTTTTGTAGCAAAGGAGCGTTCTTTAGAGCTTAAGCAAAAAAACAGCTGGGCTAATGCTAGAGTATTTTTAGCCGATGAGGCTAAAAATTTGGGGCTAATTGATGGGGTGAGTGATTATGAAAACGCTAAAAAAGAGCTTGAAAGTTTAGCAGGAGTGCAAATTCCAAGCTGGAAAGAAGAAGATAGGCTTGATAGAATTTTAAATCGCCTTGAAAAACAGGTTTCAAGTGCGTTAAATAGGGCTTTTAAAGAATTTGCGTTAAATAATTTTTTAGAAGCAAAATAAGTCCAGTTTGCTCCTTTTCATTTAATTTTTGTAATTTTTTTATGTAATAATTATTTACATTTTAAAAAGGAGAACAAATGAAAAAAAATATCGTTTTTTTTGAAGTAAGAGGCGGAAGCGACAAGGGAGAAGATGGCTATCGTAAGGACACTATGCCTATGGTTAATGCATTGAAAGCTAAAGGCTTTAATGCTGATGTTATCTTTTTTGAAGTAGGAAAAAAAGAAGAAATTTATAAATATGTAAAAGAAAATTTTGATGGCTATGTTTCTCGTATAAATCCTGGAAATTTAAAAGAAGAAAATGAGTATTTTGATATGCTAAGAAAGCTTTGCAAGGACGGGCTTATCGGTATGCCACACCCTGATGCGATGATAGGATATGGTGCAAAAGATGCATTAACTAAACTTGCTGACACAAAGCTAGTTCCAAGCGATACTTACGCTTATTATGACATTAAAACTTTTAAAGAAAATTTTCCAAAAAGTCTAGCAAAAGGCGAAAGAGTGCTAAAACAAAACCGCGGTTCTACAGGAGAGGGAATTTGGCGTGTTAGCGTTGAGGAAAGCGTAAATTCTAACGTTTTACCGCTTGATACTAAGATTAAATGCACAGAAGCAAAAGATAACCACGTAGAGCATAGAAAACTTGGCGAATTTATGGACTTTTGCGAGCAATATATAGTTGGCGATAATGGCATGCTTGTAGATATGACCTTTTTACCGCGCATTAAAGAAGGAGAAATCAGACTTTTAATGCTTTACAACAAGCCTGTAAATGTGGTGCATAAAAAACCAGCAGAGGATGCAGATGCTTTTTCGGCTACTCTTTTTAGTGGGGCAAAATACCGCTACGACAAGCCTGAACAATGGAAAAATCTTGTAGATATGTTCTTAGCAGAATTACCTGAAGTAAGGGCTAAGCTTGGAAATTATGATTTGCCTTTGATTTGGACGGCTGATTTTATACTTGATACTGATGAAAACGGCAAAGATAAATATGTTTTAGGCGAAATAAACTGCTCGTGCGTTGGCTTTACTTCACACCTTGAATTAGCTGATGAAGTGGCTGATAACATCATAAATATAGTAAGCAAAGCTAAGGCTTAAAAGCACTAAATTTAGTGCTTTCGCCTTTTAAGAGTTAATTTAAATAATTTAAGATTAAAACTACGCATTAGCAAAATTAAGCTATAATCCAAAAATTTCACAAAGGATTAGTTTGAAAAAGATATTTTTGCTAAGCGTGATTTTACTTTGCTTAAAGGCTGAAATTCCAAAGCATTCAAATGAACTTATAAGCGTAAGCATAGCTCCACAGGCATTTTTAGTCCAAGAAATCACAAAAAACGATAGCGTAAATGTAATTTTACCAGCGAATTTAAACGAGCATAATTTTGAGCTTAAACCAAATTCTATGCAAAAGCTTGAAAAAAGCGATATTTACTTTACTATAGGTTTGGAATTTGAAAAAATTTTTGTGGATAAATTTAGTCAAAATTTCAAAAAACTTACGATAATAAATTCTCAAGAAAACATAGCCTTACTAGAAGACAAAGAACACGGACACACACATTTTGACCCTCACACTTGGCTTGATCCTGTTTTGTTAAAAACTATGAGTTTAAATATTTTCAAAGCCTTAAGCGTAAAATACCCACTAAACAAAGCCTTTTACGAGCAGAATTTAAACAAACTTTTAACTAAACTTGATGAGTTAAATTCAAAGCTTTCAAGCCTTTCAAAGCTTAAAAATAAAAATTTCTTAGTCTATCATCCATCGTGGAGCTATTTTGCTAAGCGTTATAAACTAGTTCAAATTCCTGTAGAAATAGAAGGCAAAGAGCCTAAAGCTAAGGATTTGCAAAGACTAATCAAACTGATAAAAGAAGAAAACATAAAAACGATCTTCGTTCAAAAAAATTTCCCAGAAAATGCCGTTCAAACCCTAGCAAAAGAGTGTAATTTAGAAATTCAAACAATAAATCATTTAGCATATGATTTTGAAAACGAACTATTAAAAATAGCCTTTACGCTTGAAAAAGATAACGAATAAATGCTTTTTTTTGAAATTTCAAAGCTTAATTACACTTATGATAAGGAAGTAGTATTAAAAAACATAAATTTAAGTTATGATAGTAAAGATTTTTTATCTATAATAGGACCAAATGGAGCCGGTAAATCCACGCTTGTAAAGCTTATTTTAGGGCTTTTAAAAAGCAAAAATATAAATTTTAAAAATCTTAACAAAAAAGATATAGGCTATGTGCCCCAACACATAAATCAAAATCCAAATTTTTCCCCAAGAGTGCTAGAAATAGTCCTTATGGGGCTTGTGAGTGAAAAAATTTTTGGCTTTTATACTAAAAATGACAAGCAAAGAGCGTTAGAAGCTTTAAAAAGCGTTGGTATGCAAGAATTTTGGGATAAAAGCATAAATTCTTTAAGCGGTGGGCAAAGACAAAGAGTTTTCATAGCAAGAGCCCTTGTTGCAAGGTGTAAAATGCTTATTTTAGATGAGCCAACAGCTAGCGTTGATAGCAAATCAGCAGTTCAAATTTTTGAGCTTTTAAGCTCTTTACATAAAAGCGGTATAGGAATTTTACTGGTGTGCCACGATATAAATTTAGTCCTTGCATATAGCGATAAAATCGCACATTTAAATAAAGAACTTTTCTTACACAACAACACAAAAGAAAAAGGCAAAAGCAGTTTTTTAAGGCACTTATACTCTCAAAATTCACATTTTTGCGATGTAGAAATAAGCTTAAATTCCTGTCTTTGCAAGGACTGCAAGAGCTTTTCAAACTGCGAAAGCAAGGTATTTTGCGATACAAAATTTGAAAAAGAGCTTTCAAAAAATAGTATGAAATTTAAAATTCCAAAGGAAAACAATGCTTGAAGCCCTTGAATTTAGCTTTTTTCAAAATGCCTTACTAGCTTCTTTTTTAGTTAGCCTTGCTTGTGGGATAATAGGAACTTTGATTATGATAAACCGCCTATTTTCAATGGCTGGAGGTATAACGCACGGAGCTTTTGGGGGTATAGGCTTAGCATTTTATTTTTCCTTACCGATTTTGCTTTGCACGGGAATTTTTACACTTTTTTTAGCCTTTTTAGTCGCCTTTTTAGCACAAAAATACGAACACAGAAGTGACAGCATAATTGCCGTAATTTGGGCTTTTGGAATGGCTTTTGGAATCATTTTAATAGACTTAAGCCCTGGTTATAACACTGATTTAATGGCTTATTTGTTTGGTAGTATTTTAGCTGTTTCAAACGATGATTTAATGCTTATAAGCTTGGTTGATTTTGTAACCATTGCTTTTGTGGTGCTTTTTTATAGGCAGTTTGAAGCCTTAAGTTTTGATATGGAATTTAGCAAAGTTCGGGGTATAAATACGGGCTTTTTTTACTATCTTTTAATAGCCTTAATGGCGTTTTGCATAGTGATTTCAATCCGTCTTGTAGGGCTTATCCTAGTCATAGCCTTGCTTAGCATACCAAGTTTTATAGCAGAAAATTTTAGCAAAAAGCTAGGCGTGGTTATGCTTTTGGCTAGTTTTTTAAGTATAGTTTTTTGTATTTTAGGGCTTTTTTTAAGTTATTTTTTAAACCTAACAAGTGGTGCTTGTATAATAATTATTGCGTGTTTTGGATTTTTTGCATACTTGCTTTTTAAATTTTTCAAAAAAACTTAAATTTAAACACAAAAAGAGCAATTTTTTCAAAGATTACTCTTAAAAATGGCTTGTAAATCACAAAACCGCCACAAAGCCCTAAAATACTTCCTAAAACTACATCTTCAAGTCTAGCCTTTATAAGCAAATTCGTATTATAATTCATAAAATTTGTAGCCTCAGCCAAATAAGTCACATAAGGGGTTATAAAAACCATAGCCAAAGCGTAATTACGAAAAACCACATACTCAGTCATAAAAACTAAAAAAGCCATTAAAAGCACAAATTGCCAAGCTTCAAATTTAATCCCAAGCAAAAACCAAGCTAGTAAACAGCCAACTAATGTTCCTAAAATGCGTTGAATTTGCTTAATCCAGACGGAATTTAAAGTAATGCCTTGCATAATCACCGTGCAACTTACAGCAACCCAGTAACTTCTTTCAAGTGCTAAAAACTGCCCCAAAAATAAAGCAAAGCCCACAAAAAAGCCCATTATAAACGAATCCACAACGACAATTTCAAAGCCCAAATGCCCCCTTTGTGGCACAGCCTGTGGGAGGGCATTTTTAAAGATATAAACCACACTTATAGAATATAAAAAAGCCATTAAATTTGCTATCATTCCGCCTATACAAACAAGCCCAACTAAAAAGATAAAATCCTTAAGTTCAAAAGGAAAAAAAGAGCCAAGCAAGGCTGCGAAAACAAAGAAAAAATATCCAGGAGCTCCTAAGTCATAATATCTAACCAAAATGCCACTACTCATAGCGACAAAGCCTACGATAAAGGGAGTGCTTGGTGGAAAAATATGCGTTAAAAGTCCTAATAAAAAAGACAAAGAAATTCCGAAAGAACAGCACATCACAACAGCCATTTTATGATAAATAGGCGTGTTTGGCGTGTATAAAAAAGCCATTACGCCAATCATAGCGATAAGCCCTAAATCAAGCCTTTGATAATAAGCCCCAATACCTAAAACCAAAGCCACACCCAAAGCTGCAAAAAATGGAAGTTGCCACACTCTAGTGCTTGAATTTAAAATAAAAATTTGTTTAATACTCATTTAAAACCTTTAAAAAAAGGTATTTTAACTCAAATTTTCTAAGGCTTTTATGAAATTTTTATAAGAATTTTCTTCAAAGTTAAAATAAAGGCTAGGTTCGATAAATTCGATTTCATTAATGACAAACTTATTTTCATTTTTTAAAAAATCAACCCTAGCATAAAGGCTTTTAAAATCAAAAACTTGCAAGGCTTTTAAGCCCTTTTTTATAAGCTCTTTGCTTGGCAAAAAAGGCAGAATTTCAACCCCATAAGCTGAGTTTGCTCTGTATTCATTTTTAGGTGGCTTTCTACAAATAGCGTGGCTAAATTTATTGTCAAAAAAAATCAAACAAAACTCACCATCAAAAGCTTGTGTAATAAACTCTTGCACTAAGGCTTCTTTAAATTCTTTTAAATTTAACTCCTCTAAATTTTCAAATTTCAAAACCCCACGCCCACTTTGCCCTACCAAAGGCTTAATGATAAGCTCTTTAAGTTTAAAATCTTTTTTAAATTTAAGAATTTGCTCTTGCCAAAGCTCTTTTTGATTTTCTTTTAAAAAAAGACTTTTTGGCACTTTAAAGCCCTTATTTTCTAAAATTTTTAAATAAGTTTTTTTGGAATTTATTCTTAAAAGTTCATAAGGATTAAAGCTTTTTGCCCCACTTTTTTCACACTCTTTTAAAAATGCTAAAAACTCTTCATAAAAAAGAGTATAATCCCACACCGCTAGGGGTAAAATAATGTAGTTTTCATTTAATTTTAAGCTTTGCACCTCTTGCCAAACGCAAAATTTGGCTTCACAAAAAGTATTTAGCCTTTCAAGCAAGCCTTGCAAGGCAATATTTCCCAAAGGATAGTCCTTGCAAGTAAGCAAAAAAAGCTTTTTATTTGACAATTTGCTTTGCATAGTTTTGCAAACGCCCCTTATTTTCGGACGCTCTTTTTTCAAGTTTTGGAACAGCAGCTTCGATTTTTTCTAAATTTACAGCCTTACCCACTTGAATAATGCCCATCATATTCATCATTTTATGAGGGGGACACTCATAGATATAAACGCCTTCTTTATCAAATTTAAAAGTAGCCTTTTCATCAAGTTTGCTTTCAAATTTTGACGCTCCTTCTGGCACTACAACGCTTTTTGCCCAATGAGTTTTATGAGTTGGGGTAAAAGTTACACTATCGCCTGGCTCTATTTTTAAAAAGCCCGGTTCAAAAACCATAGTCCCTTCAGCATTTACATCAAGCATTTTAACCTCATAATCTTTAGCAAAAAGATTAGCACTCAAAACAGCACTCAAGGCTGCAACACATAAAAATTTTTTCATTTGTTCTCCTTTAAATTAGTTTTTTAAAGCCTCTTTTGCGACTATCACAGGCTTATCCTCATCGTAAAAAATGAGACTTTTTATCCTGTAAAGCCTTTCTACTAGCTCTTTATCTAAGGCTTCCTTTGCCTTGCCAAAGGCTTGAATTTTTGCTTCATTTAAGATTAAAAGCTCATCAGCAAATTGTGCGGCTAAGCTTAAATCATGCAAGATGACTATACTTATAAGCCTTTTTTGCTGGGTGTATTTTCGCACACATTCAAGTAAAACACATTGATGATGTAAATCTAAAGCACTTACAGGCTCATCTAAGAGTAAAATTTTAGGCTCTTTTATCAAAACACTAGCAAACATTACCATTTGCCTTTGCCCTCCGCTTAAACTCATCACATCTAAACTTGCAAGGTGCAAAATGCCCAAATCACGCATTAAATTCAAAGCTTTTTCAATTTGCTCATCGCTTACATACATACCCAAAGAGTCCATAAGCCCAAGCAAAACGACCTCTAAGGCACTTAAACTTGCATCCACGCTACTATCTTGTGGCATAAAGCCAAGCTCTTTTTTCCAAGCGTAGTGGTTTTTAAGACTAAGCTCTTTATCATTAAAGCTAATTTTGCCCTTAAAATGCAAATCCCCAAACAAAGTAGAAAGCAAGGAACTTTTCCCAGCTCCATTTGGACCAAGCACGGCATAAATTTTGCCCTCGCTAAATTTAGCATTTATTTTATCAGCTACGCATAAATTTCCCCTATGAATGCTTAAATTTTCAAGCCTTAGCATAGCTTTTTCCTTGAAAGGATTATCCAAAAGAAAAAAGGTACACCCACAAAGGATGTTACTATGCCTACAGGAAATAAGGCTCCTGGGATTATCACCTTAGAAAGCACGGAAGCTATAGATAAAAATGCTGCTCCACAAAACATAGCAGAAGGTAGGAAAAAGCGTTGATCCTCTCCAACAAGCATTCTAGCAATATGAGGAGCGACAAGCCCTATAAAGCCGATAACGCCCACAAAAGAAATAGCCGTAGCTGTCATAATGGAGACGATTAAAAGAGTTTTAAAACGGAGAAAATTTAAATTCACTCCCATACTCCTAGCCCTTGCCTCACCAAGCCTTAAGGCTGTAAGCTTCCAAGAATCCTTAAGCAAAAGCAAAATACAAAGCAAAGAAACGATAAAAATAAAAAGTAAATTCGTCCAATTTGCCTTTTGTAAAGAACCAAAAAGCCAAAACAAAATAAGCTGAGAAATTTCAGGACTTGAAAGAAACTGAACTAAACTTAAAAGACTTTGAAATAAAAATAAAAGTGCAATGCCTACCAAAACAAGAGTAGCTGAACTAAAACGCCTTAAAGCTGCAAAGCCAAAAAGCACAGAAGCACTAAGCATAGTCATCAAAAACGCTCCCACAGGCACAGCATAAAGTAATGGAATTCCAGCACTTCCAAAGGCTATGACCAAAGACGCTCCAAAACCAGCTGCTGCTGCAAGTCCTAAAGTATAAGGACTTGCCATAGGGTTATTAAGCAAGGTTTGAATTTCAGCCCCACCAACGCCAAGCGTAGCACCCACAACTAAAGCCATCAAAGCTATAGGCAAACGCAAATCCCAAACGATAACCTCGGTTGTAGTTTCAACGCCTAATTTGCCAAAGGGAATTAAAAGTGCGTCTAAAACTTCTTTTGGGGTTAACATTGATGGACCTGTAGCTATGTCAAAAATTAAAGAGATAAAAGCTACCACTAAAAAAGCCATAATAATGACAAAACGCCTAAATTCACGCTTTCTGTGTGCTTTTAAGGCTTCGCTAATTTTATCAGTTTTTAAAGCTTTATTTGTCATTTTTAGCCTTGAGTTAAAATCTTCACTAAATTTACACCATAAATTTAAGGAAAATTTCAAAAAGCATTATCAAATGATAATGCTTTTAAGCTTATTTGTCAGCTTGTATAATAAAAGTTCCTTGAGGAATTATAGGCAAATATTTTTTATGAAAATCTATATAAGTTTTCAAAGGATCAACATCTTCAAAAAGCGTAGGATACATAGCCTTAGCTAAAAATTGCACCATAGCCGCATCCGCTAAGGTCCTTGAAGCTCCCATATAAATTCCATAAAGTCTATTATCTTTTATCGCAGGTAAAGCGTTCCAAGCTGGACGATTTTTGTAAGCATTAAGACGCTTTTTGGCTTCTTTTTCTTCTATATTTATACCCATAACCATAGCTTCAGAATTTTTCTTAAGCTCAGTTTCACGCCCTGCTATCATTATAACTTCAGGTTTTGAAACGATGATTTGCTCAGGATTAATCGGTGCCCACTGAGCCACAAAAGGTGCTGCTATATTTTCTCCACCTGCAAGGTCTATTAAACTACCCCACATATCCTTACCATAAGTAATTCCAGCTTCCTTAGGTCCTTTGTTTCCAAATTCTATATAAATTTTAGGCTTTGGTAAATTTGCTTTTGAAATTCTTTTATTAATATCATCTGCTATGCCTTTATACCAATTCGCAAGTTCAGCTGCTTTTTTAGTTTCACCAGTGATTTCGCCTAAAAGTTCAGTTGATTTAATATGTAAATCCACCTTTTCGCGGTTATAATCAAGCACGATAATAGGGATATTCGCCTCAATCACAGGCTCAAGATCAAATTCTAAAATTTGCCATTGCCACGCTGCTAAAATAAGCAAGTCAGGTTTTAAAGAAAGCACTTTTTCAACAGAAAAAGTCCCAACTTCGGCTTCGCCAAAATCTTCAAGCTTAGTAAGCTTTGGTAAAGCCTTAGAATAAACTTCCCAGCTACTAGGAGTCCAATCAGTCCAAACAGCCTTTGAAAAACCTACTACATTATCCAAAGCCTTTACCCCACCAACAGCTAAAAAGTCTGTATAGTAAAAGCCTAAGGCTATGCGTTTTGCGGGTAAATTTACTTTAACTTCGCGACCTAAAACATCAGTTAAAACTGCTTCCTTAGCCAAAGCTAAATTCGCAGTTAAAAGCACGCTGATAACAAAAATAAATTTTGAAATTTTGCTAAACATTTTTTTCCTTTATTAAGAATTTTAAAATACTAAATTTAATACTTTTTAAATAAAAATATTAATATCAATTTTCATAAAAATTTGAAATAAAAATTTAATATTTTATCAATATATAGGTATTTTGATAGAAATTTAAACTATAAAAATTTTAACCTATAATTTTGATAATTGATATTAAATATTAACAAAAATAAACTTATAATTAAATAAATTCTAACAAAATATAAACATTATGATATAAGTTCGCAAAATTAAATTTTTATGAGTAAAAATTAGAAATTAAATTTTATAAGTTATTTTAAAATTTTGTTATAAATTTGCTCTAATTTAGAGCAAATTTACACATCCAAGTGCTTAACATCCTTAGCGTGAGCTTGTATATAATCCCTTCTTGGCTCCACATCATCACCCATAAAGAGATTGAAAATATCATTAGCACTTTGAGCATCTTCTATAGTGATTTTTAAAAGTCTTCTCACGCTTGGATCCATAGTGGTTTCCCAAAGCTGCTCAGGGTTCATTTCTCCAAGACCTTTATAGCGTTGTATAGTAGCACCTTTTTTAGCATTCATTTCAACTTCTTCAAGCACTTTTAAAATGTCCTTGCCAAATTCCAAGCCTCTTTCTTTAATCTTAGCAAATATATATAAAGCTTCTTCATATAAAGGATGAGTGAAAAGTTCTTCATTTATCAAAAGCTCTTCTAAGCCATTTTGAGTTTGTATGAAAGCTCTTATTTCATTTTCATTTATGCTGGAATTTAAGATATTATTTCCATTTTTTTCTAAAAATTCTTTGATAATTTTAAACAATTCTTCGTTATTTTCTCTGTTAAAATTTAAATTTTCTATCATATATCTTATAACTGAAATTACATTGAAGCGTTTTTCAAGCTCGTTTAAAACATTTCTATAAGCTGCTACTATCTTTAGAAAATCTTTAAAGTCATTAATCCCTATGCCTTCATAGTTTAAGCCCTCTATACCTGTTTCTATTAAGTATTCGCTTAGAGCTTTTTCATCTTTTAAGTAAATTTGTTTTTTAGCTTTTTTATAAAGATAAAGTGGAGGTTGAGCTAGATACACATATCCACCTGATATAAGTTCATTCATAAAGCGAAAAAAGAAGGTTAAAAGTAAGGTTTGTATATGAGAGCCATCAACATCCGCATCAGTCATTATAATGATTTTATGATAGCGAAGTTTATTTATATCAAACTCATCTCCTATACCACAACCAAAAGCTGTTATCATATTTTGAATTTGTTCGCTTTTTAAAATTTTATCAAGCCTTGCTTTTTCGACATTTAGAATTTTTCCCCTTAAAGGCAAAATAGCTTGAAAACTTCTTTCACGCCCTTGTTTTGCAGAACCACCAGCACTATCACCTTCTACTAAATAAATTTCACTTTCACTTGGATCTTTGCTTTGACAATCAGCAAGTTTTCCAGGTAGCGTTCCCACACTTAAGCTTTCTTTTTTGCGTGTAAGTTCTCTTGCTTTTTTCGCTGCTTCTCTACCACGAGCTGCCATTAAAGCTTTATTCATAATAGCTTTTGCTTCTATAGGATTTTCTTCAAAATACTTTGAAAGATACTCAAAACTAGCTTTTGAAACTATAGGACGCACATAGCTTGAGCCGAGTTTTCCTTTTGTTTGTCCTTCAAATTGAGGTTCAGGAACTTTTACACTAACTACTGCTATAAGTCCTTCTCTAACATCATCGCCTGTGATTTTATTATCTTTTTCTCTTGCATTTGCATTAGCTTCTATGTAATTGCTAATAACTCTAGTAAGGGCTATTCTAAAACCAGCTTCGTGAGTTCCACCATCAGGGGTTTTAATGTTATTTACGAAAGAAAGCAAATTTTCTGTGTAACTATCATTATAAAGTAAGGCTACTTCGACATTTACATCCTCTTCATCTGTGCTAAAAAAAATAGGCTTTGTCAAGGCTTCTTTTTTGTTTAAATCGCTTACAAATTGTGAAATTCCACCATCAAAATGAAAACTTTCTTGTTTTCCTACTCGGTTATCTTTGAAATTTATAGTAATTTTAGGATTTAAATACGCAAGTTCTCTAAAGCGTTTAGCTAGAATTTCATACTCAAAATTTGTTACTTCAAAAATGCTATCATCTGGGAAAAATTCAATTGTAGTTCCTGTTTTTTTACTTTTGCCAATTACTCCAAATTCGCTTATTACTTTGCCCTCTGAGAATTCTTGACGATAAATTTCACCATTTCTTTCAACTGTGGCTATAAGTTTTTTAGAAAGTGCATTTACTACAGAAACTCCAACGCCGTGAAGTCCGCCTGAAACCTTATAAGTATCTTTGTCAAATTTTCCACCAGCGTGAAGAACGGTTAAAACAACGGTTAGAGTTGGGATATTTTCACTTGGATGTATATCAACAGGAATTCCACGACCATTATCGCTTACTATACAACTTCCCTCAGTGGTAAGTTCTACATTTATAGTATCACAATATCCAGCCATAGCTTCATCTATAGAGTTATCAACTACTTCATAAATCATATGATGAAGTCCGTTTATGTTTGTATCTCCTATATACATACCTGGGCGTTTTCTAACTGCTTCAAGTCCTTTTAAGACTTTAATATTACTTCCGCCATAATTTTCTTGCATATTTTTCCTTTTAAAATTTACATATTAATTACATAATCATAGGCATAATAATCACAGATAAGCCACCAGAATTTACTCTAAAGGCTAAATTTGGTTCATTTATGCTAATTTGAAATTTTTCTTCTTCTATAGAATTTAAAAAATCAATCAAATGTTTAATTTTTATATTTATGCTAATTTCTTCGTTTATATCATTTTGAATTTCAAGTTCAGTTTTTGCTTCCATATTATCTAAACTTATGCCTTCAAATATGATTTTATCTTTGTTTATACTTAGTTTCATTTTTTCACTAACTACTGAAATTTTCTTTAATGAATCCATAAATTCTTCTGTATTAAATTCAAAATTTGTTTTAAATTCTTTAGGGATAACTTTTTCATAGTCAGGAAATTTATCATTTATGAGTTTGGTAAAAAATTCAAAATTATCATTTTTTGCAATTAACATATTTTCGTCATAAAAAATTTCTATTTTTTCATAGAATATTTTTTGCATTTCTAAAATGGCTTTTTTAGGTATGCTAAAACTAAATTCTTCTTTGTTTTCTTTTTCAAGTGTATAAACTGCAAGTCTTTTAGAATCAGTTCCTACGAAATTTATTTTATCTTTTTTTATATCTAAAAATGCACCATTTAGCGAATATTTTGGGTTGTTTGTGTCTATTGCTGGGATAATTTTTTTCAAGGATCTACTTAAGTCATTTGAGTCAATGTTAAATTGTTTTTTATTTTCTATACTTGGAAAACTTGGAAAATCCTCATAATTAAACATAGGAAGTTTGTATTTTGTGCTTTTTTGACGGATAAATAAAAAATTATCAATTGTTTCCAAAACAATTTCTTCATTATTTAAATTTTTAATCACATCAGTAATGCTTTTGGCATTTGTTGTTGCAAAACCGCTTGATTCTACTCTGATTTTTTTGATTTTATAGTTAATGCCTATTTCAAAATCAGTTGCTCTAATAGTTAATTTATCATCTTCAGCGTGAAAAAAAAGATGTGAAGTGATAGTGCTAAAGTCTTTTTTTTCTACATAAGCATTGCACAAAATGATTGCTGATTCTAAAGTATTTTTGTTTATACTTAGTTTCATTTTTTCTCCTTGAATTTTAAATTTTTAAATTATCATAATAATAAGCTTGTTGAAATTGTGAAATTCTCAAACTAAAATTAATAAAATTTGTATTTTATCATAGTTTGATTAATTTTATTTTTTCACATTATAATTTTATTTTTTCACATCCTTTCACTTAATTTTGTTTTTTGCCAGAATTTTGTTTTTTAATTCTTCTATTTTTGCTTTTAAATTTTCGTTTTCATCTAAATTTTTTGTGATTTTTTTTATGTTATGTGAAATTGCTGTGTGATCTTTCATTTCAAAATAATTTGCAAGTTGTGGCATACTAAGCGTTGTAAGAGTTCGTGCTAGATAAATTACTATGCGTCTTGCTGTGACTATGTTTTGTGTTTTTTTATTAGATTTTACATCGCTTGCTTTTATGTTAAATTCTTTGCAAACAAAACTTAAAATGTCATCTATTGTGATATTTTCTTTTTTTTCTTTTATATGATCTTTCATAACGCTTTTTGCAAGCTCTAGTGTAATTTCTTGTCCTAGTATGTTAGCATAAGCGTTCAAGCTTATTATAATGCCTTCAATTTCTCTTATATTATCACCTAAGGAAGTTGCTATGTAATTTATAATTTCGCTTGAAAGATTTATTTCATTAAAATCACATTTTTTACGTATAATGGCTATTTTTGTGTCAAGTCCAGGAGGCGTTATATCAGCTATTATGCCGTGAGCAAAGCGAGATTTTAAACGCTCTGTTATGCCTTTTAACATATTTGGTGGATTATCACTTGTCATTATGATTTGTCCGTTATTATTTTTAATTTCATTGAAGATAAAAAAAAACTCTTCTTGAATTTTTTCAGTTTTACCTAAAAATTGCACATCATCTATTAATAAAACATCGCAATTTCTATATTTTTCTTGAAATTTATCTAAAGAGCCATTTTTTAAATTTGAAGTAAATTCATTTACAAAATTCTCACTAGTAGCGTAAATTACTTTTTTGCCAAGCTCTAAGCATTCATTTCCTACAGCTTGAAGCAAGTGAGTTTTACCAAGTCCTGTTGGTCCGTAAATGAAGATTGGATTGTAAAGTTTTCCTAATTTTTCTTTATTTGTTATAGCCTTGCAAGTTCCATAAGCATACTCGTTAGAATCTCCAACAACAAAGCTTTTGAAAGTAAAAGATGGATTTAAAATGGTGCTTTGAGCCTTTATGTGAGCTATGTCTATTTTTGCACTTTTTATGTTTTTTGCGTTTTGAGCTTGGATTGTGCAAATTGCTTTATTTCCACTTTGAACCTCGTAAAAATATGAAATTTTTTTACCATATTTTGTTTGTATAAATTTAGCTAAAAGTTCGTTTGGAGCGTTGAAAACTAAGTTATCAGCCTTGCTTTGTTTTTCGTTAAATTTTAGTATTGATATATAATTTTCATATTCGCTTTGGCTAAGCTCTTTTTTGAAATTTTCAAGTATTTGGCTTGGATTCATTCTCACTCTTTTTTAATTTGTTAAAAATTTGTAATTTTATCTTAAAATTTATAAAAAATCGTTAAAATTTAAGTTTTTAAAATTCAAAATAAGGTAAAAATTTGAAAATTCTAGGCATAGATCCAGGTTCTAGGAATTGTGGTTACGCTATTTTAGAAACAAAAAATGGTAAAAATTTTCTCATAGAAGCAGGGCTTATAAAAATAAAACCATCTACTTTGCAATACCAAATAACAGAGCTTTGTGAGGGGCTTGATTTGATTTTTAAGGCTCATAAGTTTGATGAGGTTGCAATTGAGGACATTTTTTTTGCTTATAACCCAAAAAGTGTTTTAAAACTTGCTCAATTTCGCGGGGCTTTAAGTCTTAAAATTCTACAAATTCACGGAGCTTTTAACGAATACACTCCCTTGCAAGTTAAAAAAGCAGTCACTGGCAAGGCAAAAGCCACTAAAGAGCAGGTTGCTTTTATGGTAAAAAGGCTTTTAGGACTTAGTAAGGACATAAAGCCCTTAGATATAACAGATGCCATAGCTGTAGCCCTAACTCATAGTGCAAATTTAAGAACTAGAATTACTAAGGCTTAATTAAGCAAAATTTAAAAATTTAAAATAAATTTTGTAGATTAAATTAAAATTAAATCTTGCATTAAGTGAAATTTTTATATAATCAAGCCTTTTAAATTTAAGGAGAAATCTTGCAAAATATCAGAAATATAGCAGTTATAGCCCACGTTGATCACGGCAAAACCACTATGGTTGATGAGCTTTTAAAGCAATCAGGCACTTTTAATGAGAGAGAGCAAATCAGTGAAAGGGTTATGGATAGCAATGACATAGAAAAAGAAAGAGGCATTACCATACTTTCTAAAAACACAGCTATTAATTACAAAGGCACGAAAATAAATATTATCGACACTCCCGGACACGCTGATTTTGGAGGCGAGGTTGAACGGGTTTTAAAGATGATTGATGGGGTCTTACTCTTAGTTGATGCTCAAGAAGGCGTAATGCCTCAAACTAAATTTGTAGTGAAAAAAGCCCTAGCCTTAGGACTTAAGCCCATAGTTGTGATTAACAAAATAGATAAACCAGCAGCCGATCCTGAAAGAGTGATTAATGAAATTTTTGATCTTTTCGTGGCTTTAGAAGCAAATGATGAACAGCTTGACTTTGCTATCGTTTATGCAGCAGCTAAAAACGGCTATGCAAAGCTTGATTTAAACGATGAAAGCAAGGATATGAAACCTTTGTTTGAAACCATAATTAGCCGCGTTCCAGCACCAAGTGGAAACGATGAAAATCCTTTGCAACTGCAAGTTTTCACGCTTGGATATGATAATTTTGTGGGCAAAATAGGCATAGCAAGAATTTTTAATGGCATTGTGAAAAAAAATCAAAGCATAATGCTAGCTAAGGCTGATGGAAGCAAGGTAAATGGGCGTGTTTCAAAGCTTATTGGCTTTATGGGCTTGGAAAAAATGGATATAGAAGAAGGTCACAGTGGGGATATTGTGGCTATTGCAGGTTTTGAAGCCTTGGATGTGGGCGATAGCTTAGTTGATCCTAATAATCCTCAGCCCCTTGATCCTTTGCATATAGAAGAGCCTACCTTAAGTATAGTTTTTAGCGTAAATGATAGTCCTTTAGCAGGAACTGAGGGTAAGCATGTAACCTCAAATAAAATCGCTGAACGCTTGGAAGCTGAAATGAAAACAAATATTGCTATGAAATATGAAAATATAGGTGAGGGTAAATTTAAGGTAAGCGGTAGGGGCGAACTTCAAATCACAATTTTAGCGGAAAATATGCGTAGAGAGGGCTTTGAGTTTTGTATGGGAAGACCTGAAGTTATAGTTAAAAACGAAAATGGCGTTAAAACTGAGCCTTTTGAACACTTAGTTATCGATGTGCCTGATGAGTTTAGCGGGGCTGTCATAGAAAAGCTTGGCAAAAGAAAGGCTGAGATGAAAACGATGGCTCCCACAGGGGATGGGCAAACTAGGCTTGAGTTTGAAATTCCAGCTCGTGGGCTTATAGGCTTTCGTTCGCAGTTTTTAACTGATACTAAGGGCGAGGGCGTGATGAATCATAGCTTTTTGGAATTTCGCCCCTTTAGTGGTGCGGTTGAAAAGCGTGGAAACGGGGCTTTAATCTCTATGGAAAATGGCGTTGCTTTGGGGTATTCGCTTTTTAATCTCCAAGATAGAGGCGTGCTTTTCATAGAGCCTCAAACTAAGGTTTATATAGGTATGATTATAGGAGAGCATAGCAGAAGTAATGATTTAGATGTAAATCCTATCAAGGGTAAAAATCTTACCAATGTCCGTGCAAGTGGAAGTGATGACGCGATTAAGCTTGTGCCACCTAGAAAGCTTAGCCTTGAAAGAGCATTAGAATGGATAGAAGAGGATGAGCTTGTGGAGGTTACCCCAATAAATGTGCGAGTTCGCAAAAGATATCTTGATCCAAATCAAAGAAAAAGAATGGAAAAATCAAAATCCTAATGGATATAAAAAGCTTAGAAGAAAAAAGAATTTTTATACTAAAACGCTTGAGAATTTTAAAAATTTTAAGCGTTTTAGAAGCTTTTATAGTTTGTTTTTTAGCCTTTGTTTTTATAAAAGATGCATTAATAGCTGTTATTTTGGCTATTTTTGTTGGAATTTTTTTCTTTCGTTTTGTTTCAAAAAAACTTATTTTATCAAAAAAAGAATTAGAATTTAACGCCTTAAGCCTTTTTTTACGCCGTTTTAATGGTAATTTTAAAAAATCAATTTTAAATGAGAAAAATTTTGTAAAATTAAAATTAAGCCAGAATCTAAAAGAATTTAAAAGCCAAAATTGTTTTTGTTTTAAGGACTTTGTGATTTATGATCTTAGTTTTATAGATGAAAAGGGACGCTTTTTTTGTGGAATTTTACTAGATTTAAAAGAAAATAGTGAGCTTGAATTTAAGGATGAATGGCTAATTTATGCCAAACTTAAGGATAAAAATTTTGGATTAAATCATATATATTCTGTTAAAAACTACTATTTAATCGCTACTTTAAGTAGTCCTTTTTTTATAGATTTAAACAAGGATTTGATTAGCAATTTTAAAATTTTAGAAGAAAATTTAAACTTAATAAAAAATAAATTCTCATTAAAAGCTTAAATTTAGTAAATTAAATAAGCTTTAAAGCCTTGTTTTAATTTCATTGTAAATTTTATTACTTTTAAGAAAAAAATAATTTAAAATAAATATAATTCAACCTTTATTTGTCTTTTTTAAAGGCTTATTGTGAATTTTAAGAGTTTTAATTTATTTTTACAGATATTTAATTTTTATAAAAGTGGTTTTAAGAGCTTAACACTTGGCAAAACGCTATGGAAAGTCATTTTTATAAAACTTTTTATTATGCTTGTGATTTTAAAACTCTTTTTGTTTGATGTAAATTTTAATTCTACCTTTAAAAACGATGAAGAAAAAAGCGATTTTGTCATCAAAAATCTTACTTTTCAAGGAAAATAAATGAGTGAATTAAGTAGCGTTGATTGGTCTAGGGCTCAGTTTGCATTGACAGCACTTTATCATTTTTTGTTTGTTCCATTAACCTTGGGACTTTCTTTTATAGTAGCCATTATGGAAAGCATTTATGTAAAAACGCAGGATGAAAAATGGAAAAAGATAACAAAATTTTGGCTTTCTTTGTTTGCTATAAATTTTGCTATAGGCGTTGCAACTGGCATTATAATGGAATTTGAGTTTGGCACGAACTGGGCAAATTATAGCTGGTTTGTGGGCGATATTTTCGGTGCACCTTTGGCTCTTGAGGGTATAATGGCGTTTTTTTTGGAAGCTACATTTTTCGCTGTTATGTTTTTTGGTTGGGATAAAGTAAGCAAGGGCTTTCATCTGCTTTCAACTTGGCTTGTAGCTATAGGCTCAAATCTTTCAGCCTTTTGGATCTTAGTAGCAAATGGTTGGATGCAAAACCCTGTTGGTATGAGTTTTAATCCAGATACCGCAAGAAGTGAAATGCAAAATTTTTTCGAACTAGCCTTTTCTCACGTAGCAGTTTCGAAATTTTTACACACCATAGGTAGTGGCTATGTCATAGCAGCTCTTTTTGTTATTGGAATTTCAGCCTTTTTTATACTCAAAAAAAGACACATCATAGAAGCTAAAAAAAGCCTTGTGGTTGGAGCATCCTTTGGGCTTGTTTGCTCTGTATTTTTATTTATAAGTGGCGATGAGAGTGCTTATAGGGTTACTCAAACTCAACCTATGAAACTTGCGGCTATGGAAGGACTTTACAAAGGAGAAAATAGAGCAGGGCTTGTGCCTTTTGGAATTTTAAATTCCAAAAAAAGCATAGATAATAACGAAAGTGTATTTTTGTTTGATATTAGCATACCTTACGCACTTTCTATACTTGGAAATCGTGACCCAAATTCCTTTGTGCCTGGTATTGAGGATTTGATTTATGGCAATGAAAACAAAAATATAGAAGCTATGCAAAATAGGATAAATAGAGGCAAAATAGCCGTTCAAGCCTTAAAGGACTATAAAATCGCAAAAGAAGCAAATGATACAGCACAAATGAATTTGCAAAAAAACCTTTTAGAAGCGAATTTTAAAGACTTTGGCTATGGTTATTTAAAAAGTCCAAACGAAGCGGTGCCACCAATTGCTCTTACTTTTTATACCTTTCATATTATGGTGGCTTTAGGAAGCTTGTTTTTTGTGCTTTTTGTGGTTGTGCTTTATCTTACTATGGCAAATGACATTGAGAAATTTAGAAAAATACTTTTTATTTGCATTTTAAGTATACCTTTTGGCTACATAGCAGCTGAATGTGGCTGGATAGTAGCTGAGGTTGGAAGACAGCCTTGGGCTATACAGGATTTACTGCCTGTAAATGTCGCTGCAACGCAACTTGGAAAGCTTAATGTTGAAATTTCATTTTGGATTTTTGCTTTTCTTTTTACAGCACTTTTGATAGCTGAGATAAAAATTATGCTTACTCAAATCAAAAAAGGCTTTGAGCTTAGTGGCAAAGGAGAAAGATAATGTTTTTTGGTTTAGGCTTAGAGACTTTGCAAATTTATTGGTGGTTTATAGCAAGTTTGTTAATGGGGCTTTTGGTGTTTATGTTTTTCGTTCAAGGCGGACAAACCTTGCTTGATGAGCTTAGCAAAAATGAGCTTGAAAAAACAATGCTTGTAAATTCCTTAGGGCGTAAATGGGAGCTTGGTTTTACTACTCTTGTGCTTTTTGGTGGGGCTATGTTTGCTGCTTTTCCGCTTTTTTATTCTACGAGCTTTGGCGGTGCTTATTGGGCTTGGCTTGCTATACTTTTTTGTTTTATTTTACAAGCTATTTCTTATGAGTATAGAAAAAAAGAAAATAACCTTTATGGTTCAAAAACTTATGAAATTTTCCTTAAAATTAACGGCTTTTTGGGCGTTTTTTTAATAGGTATTGCCGTAAGTAGTTTTTTTAGTGGGTCACATTTTAGGCTTGATGAGCAAAATTTTGTGCTTTGGGATAGCCCTTTTCGTGGGCTTGAACTTTTGTTAAATCCTTACAATTACCTTTTAGGCTTTGCTCTTGTATTTTTAAGTAGGCTTTTAGCAGCAGCTTATTTTATGAATAATATAAACGATGAAAGCATAAAGCTAAGGGCTATGCAAAAACTTAAGATAAATAGCATTTTGTTTTTGCCTTTTTTCTTGGCTTTTTTAGCGTGGATTTTTTTAAAAGATGGCTTTGGGCTTGATTTAAACGGCGTTGTTGTAGTAAAAGCAAATTTGTATTTTTATAATTTTTTAGAAAATTTAAACCTTTTTGTAATGCTTATAATAGGCGTTATTTTGGTGCTTTTAGGTATGCTTCAGGGCATAAAAGGATGCACTAAAAGCATTTTTACCTTAGGACTTGGGGTTGTTTTGGTTGTTTTTGCTTTATTTTCAAGCCTTTATGGAAGTGCTTTTTATCCATCGCTTAGTCATTTGCAAAGCTCACTTAGTGTAAAAAATGCAAGTTCAAGTTATTATACTTTAAGCGTTATGGCTTATGTGTCTTTATTTGTGCCTTTTGTTTTAGCTTATATAATTTATGTTTGGAGGCTTATGGATAAGGTTAAAATAACCAAAGAAGAAATTTCAAACGATGAACATGCTTATTAAGGAGAATTTATGAGTGCTATTTTGTTTTTACTAACTTGGCCTTTGGCTATTTACTTAAGCTATAAATTTATAATGCTAAATATCAAACAACTAGAAAAAGATAATAAACTATAAAGTTTTTAAAAGCTAAACCGATATAGAGTTAAATCTTTTCAAAATATTGCTTATAAACTCGCCTTTGGCGGGTTTATTTTCTACTTTAAATTTTATGTTTTGTTTTTATTTATAATTTATTTTAAATTTTTCATTTTAACTGCTATAATTTCTAAAATTTTAAAGGAGAGATTATGGATATAGTTCAAAGATTTTTAAACTACACCAAAATAAACACCACAACAAGCCGTGAAAATGGTGCTTTAGGCATAATGCCATCAAATCCTAGCGAAATGGACCTAGCTATTTTGCTTGAAAAAGAGTTAAATGAGCTTGGACTAAAAGATATCAAAAGAAGGTCAAATTCCATCACTACAGCATTGCTTCCTGCAAACACTTCAAATGCTCCAAAAATAGCCTTTTTTGCACATCTTGATACGAGTATGGAACAGACAAATGACACAAAAGCACAGATTACTAGCTATAAGGGTGGTGATATCTGTCTTAATGAAAATTTGCAAATTTATCTTAAAAAAAGCGAATTTAAAGAGCTTGAAAACTATGTAGGAGACGAGATTATCCATACTGATGGCACTAGTTTATTGGGTGCTGATGATAAGGCTGCTATAGCTGCTATTATGAATATGCTTGAGTTTTTTGTAAAAAATTCAAACGAAAAACACGGCGATATAATAGTAGGCTTTTTGCCTGATGAGGAGCAGGGCTTAAGAGGGGCTAAGGCTTTTGATATTAAGGAGATAAAGGCTGATTTTGGGTATTGTCTTGATTGTTGTGAAATAGGTGAGTTAATCTATGAAAACTGGAATGCTGGAGATTGTGAAGTAGAATTTATAGGTAAATCAGCTCATCCTATGAGTGCTAAAGGAAAGCTTGTAAATTCCTTGCTTTTGGCACATAAGTTTATTTCTATGTTACCTAATGGCGAAGCACCTGAATACACAGAGCAAAAAGAGGGGTATTTTTGGGTAAAAGAGCTAAAGGGAAATAGTGCAAAAACCATACTTAAAATAGATGTTAGAGAATTTGATGATAAAAAATATGAACAAAGAATGCAGTTTTTGCAGGACTTAAGCGATTCTTGTAAAAGGCTTTGGGGCGATGAAAGGATAAATATAAGGCTAAATGATAGATATAAAAATGTCTTTAACTCCTTAAAAACGACTGAAAGTTTGCCTATACAATTAGCCCTTAAGGCTTATGAGAATTTAAACATAAAGCCTAAAATCATCCCTATGAGAGGTGGATACGATGGGGCTGTGCTTTCACAAAAAGGACTTGCTTGTCCAAATCTTTTTACCGGAGCACATAATTTTCACTCAATTTATGAGTATTTACCCATAAAGTCCTTAAAGGCTGCAAGTGATGTTTTAAAGCAGATTGTAAGCTTAGGGGCTAAGGCTTAGTTAGATTTAACAGAATTTAAATTCTGTTAAATTTCAAAGTAAAATAAAGGCTATTATTATAACGCCTATAATAGCTCCTAGTGCGGAGCGTTTTACTATCTCTAGTGGGCTTACTCCGGCTAAGGCAGAAACTATAATACAAGCTCCTAAAATAGGCGATAAATACCGACCAAGCACAGCAGACATAGCAACGGCATTGCCAAGTCTTATTTGCTCAAAGCCAAGCTCGTTTGCGTGTATGGTAACGGCTTTATTAAACGCCATAGCAGCAGCATCCCCGCTTCCCGTGATACTAGCCATCAAAAATGGTATAAATGTCCCACCAAAACGCACATAATCTTGCTCATTTTTAAGCCATTCTATAATCAAATCAATCACGCCACAAGCCTTAAGCCCCGCTACAAAGACACTTGCGGCTATTATTATGCCGATTATATTAGCATAAGAGCTTCCCATACCGCTAAAAAATTCTTTAAAAATTTTATCAGGCTTTGTCATAGTCGCTACTAAGCTTATAATAGCTCCTAAAAGCATAGCTTCAGCTACGCCAATTTTTGCACTCCAAGCTAGAATTTCATAATTTTTTAAAGGACTTGCACCTATGATAAGCACGATTAAAGGCATTAGTGGCATTAGAGCATAAAGGATATTTGCTTTTTGAATGCTTTTTTCATCTGAATGATTAGAATTTGGCATTTCAAAAACCTTGCCTTTTTGATAATCTTTGAAAACAAAAGCCATAATTATAAGGCTAAATAGCATTACAACACCTGCTGTTAGGGCATTTGGAATTTGAGCTAAAACTATGCTTTGTATATCTTTGCTTGAAATTTCAGAGATTAAAGCAGTGTGTGAAACTCCAGGGCTTAAAATTCCACCCATAGTTCCTGTAAGCACCGCAGTAGCTGCCATAGCAGGACGAATTCCTGAAGCCATTAAAAGTGGTATCAAAGTAGTCCCAACAGCTGCTGAGCAACCTGCAGCTGAAGGTATGGCTATAGAGATAAAAAAGGTTAAAACAAAGGCTAGGGGGATTAAGAAAAAACCTATATTTTTAAGAGGAGCGGTTAAAAGCTTTACTAAATGCTGGTCACACTTAGTAAGTTTCATAACAAAGGCAAAACCCATACTAGCACAAATTGCCTTTATTAAAGTTGGCTGAACCATAGCATTTGTAAAAGATGTTAGGGCATCAAGTGGCTTTAAAGATAAAACACAAAGCACGAAGCCAACGCTGATTAAAGCAGTTTTTGTCTCTACTTTTTTAATGAGTAAGTAAATAACTGCTACTATGCCTAAAATAGCCACCAAAATATAAAAAGTTTGCATTTTAGACCTTAAATTTCGTATTTTTGATTAGGTTTTAAAGTTTGAATTTCAAAAGGATAAGTAAGCCTTAAAACTTCGCTATATCCTATAATCTCAAGGCTTTTATCGCTCACTTTCAAAGCAGCACCTTCAGGCACGGCATAAACTGTATCTTTTTGATTGGCTATTAAAAACTCTTCTAAACGCTCTTCTCTGCTTTCGCCGTTGTGATTTGCTATTTTGCCACTTATGAAATGCGGATTGATTTGATAAGGAAAAACGCCCAAACTTTCAAAGCTTTTTGGCATAATTATAGGCATATCATTAGTCGTTTTAATGCTTAGCCCTGCGATATTTGCTCCAGCACTCCAGCCTATATAACAAATGCCTTTTTTAATGCGTTCTTTTAAAATTTCAAGCAAACCTTGCTCATAAAGTTTATGTAAAAGCATAAAGCTATTGCCACCACCAACTAAAAAAACCTTAGCTTTTAAGATGGCTTCTTTTAAATTTGAAAAGTGATGTAAAGAGCGGATATTTTCATTTTGTAAGCCTTGTTTTACCTTGCTCTCATACTCAACATAACTCATTCTAACCCCAGCATAAGGGATAAATAAAATTTCTTCATTTTTTAAGGAATTTTCTTCTAAAAAATTTTCTATCCACTCCTTGCAATGCTCCAAATAAGGCGTATTTTTGTAGCCTGAACTACTTAACAATAAAAGTTTCATTGTTATCCTTTAAATTTTAGTCGTTTTTTCTTCTGTATTATTAAAGACAAGCTCTTTAGAGCATTTCGTGCATTTGTAGCTTATGTTTAGGTATTTTATCTTTATATGAACGCTGTAATCAAGCCTGTGTATAAAGCCATTACAAGCACAAGTGTATTCGAATTTATCATCTTCTTTTTCAAGTTTTTTATCTAGGCTTTGTTTGAATTTTTTAATTCTCATATCGTGCTCTACAATATGTTCTAAAAGCCACACGGAAACTACTTCGTAAAGCTTTTCTTTTAAGTCGTTTGTAGTGGAGCAGTGATTTAGTAAAAAGCTCATATCGTTTATAATTTTTTTATGCATAGCTCTATGCTCTGTTAGATAAGGATAATTAATAGAGCTCATATACTCCTCTTCATCCTTAAAATGAGTTTTCATATAGTCAAAAAATTCCGCCAAAAGCTCTTTTACTTCATCTTTGTAAATGTGCCTGTTTAAAAGCTTGGCAGTTTTGTCAGCAAGTTCAAAAAGAGTCTTATGCTGTAAATCTATGCTGGAATTTTCTACGCTGTATTTTTCGCTCCAAACCGGAAAAGCTTCCATAATTTACTCTTAATTTGCTATTTTAAGCATTTTCTTGCAAACTTTGCAATTATATTTAGCACCGTTTAAAATTTTTAAATGCACCTCTTTTGGAATTTTATGTTTTTCACTCAAACAATCGCAAGTATAAATAAAAATTTCAGGCTCATCATCTACAAGTTCTTCTTCAAAAGTGAAATTTTGGTTATTAAAATTCTTTTGTCTTTCGTATAAATAATACTTCATATCCTCTTTTAAAATATGCTCTAAAAGCCATTTTTCTGTGATGATGTTTAATTTTTCTTTAAAGTCATTCACGCTTTTTATATTTTTTACAAGCGATATCAAAGAAGAAGTGATTTCTCGGTGGATTTTTCTGTGTCTTTCTAGCTCTGGGTAGTCTATTTTTGCCATATATTCTTCCTCATCTTTAAAATGAGTTTTTACATACTCAAAAAGTTCTATGACTACTTCTTTGATTTGCTGGACATTTGCGTGGTTTTCTGCTATTAAATACGCTTTTTGGGCTATATCAAACAAGGCTTTGTGCTGTTTGTCTATAGTTTCGTTATGAACGCTGTATTCAACTAGCCATTTTATCATAAATTTTCCTTGCTAAGTTTTAGGAGTAAAATTATCATAAAAAAGGTTTTTAAGAATGAAATTTGCTTTGAAAGGAAAGATAAATTTAAAATGAGAGGGATAATATTTTTGGAGTTTGAAAAATTCACTCCCTCTCCCTCGTATAAATACGAAATTCAAGGTCATAATAATCCTTATCAAAAAGTAAAAATTTCAAAGACAAAATTATAGCAAAAAAATTATGATTTGTAAATAATTTTAAAATAATTTTAAATAAGAGTTTAACACTCTTAATTGACACAGATTATCAAATTTCAAGCATTTAAATTGCTAATTTCATTCATCTTTGGCTAAATTTTCAAGCTCTTTTAAGCCATCATCGCCTATTAAATTCCCACCCTTTAAGTCGCTAAATATAGCATTTAACGAACTTACTATAGAAGTTGAATTAAAGCTTAAATTCTCAATAGCTCTTTGCCTTTTTTTCCATATATTTTGCATAGCCTTTTTTTCAGCTTCAAGCTCTTCTTTCATATTTTGATAGGTTTTTAGTATGAAAGTGATTTGCGTGTTAAATTCCTTAGAATTTAAATACTCATACAAGATATGATTTTTCTCATCTTTGTTTTGCAGGGCATTTTTTAGCTTAAAAGCATTGATTATGCTTTGTCTAAGCACAGCTAAAACGCCTTTAAAATCGCTAAAAGTACAAACTAAAATTCCTTCTTTAAAATGCGTTTTTTCTCTGTCTTTTGGCATAGTTTTGGTTATTAAAACACTAAGTTCGCTTTTTGCATTTATGCTATCAAGCTTTAATTTATCAAGCCATTCTTTGTTAAATTCCTTAGTCCTTTTGCTCTCATACAAAATGCTTCCACAAACATTGCCAAAATCATCCTTTATAATATGCAAGCAATCAGCTCCATTTACGCCCTTTGGCACTTCTTTAACCTCATCGTTTGGATATTCATTTTGTATATATTCTTCTAGCAAAAGTTCAGCCACCTCTCCTTGAAGTTGCTGTGAGCCTTGTTCTACCTTGCGTTTGGCAGTATCAAGCTCTTGACTTATACTTTTAAGTTTAAGCTCAAGCTCTTTTGTTTTAAGTTCCCAAGCTTCTTCTTTTCTTAGGTTTTCAAGGCGAAGTTTTTCTTTCTCAAATTCTAAATTTTTACTTTCTTGTGCTTTAAATTCAATATAAGCTTCTTCTTTAATTTTAATTTTAAGCCTTTCTTCGTTTTCTTTTTGTTCTCTTTTAAGCCTTTCATTTTCAGCCTTTATGCTTAAAAATTCGCTTAATTCTTTACTCTTTTTTGTAAGCTCTTCTTGCATAATTTTCATTTCATTTTCGTGCTCTTTTGCGAAATTTTGCATAAATTCTTTTTGTTCGCTTTGCCTTTTTTCTAAGAAAAATTGTTCTATTTTTGCCTTTTCTTCTTTTAATCTTTCATTTATTTTGCTCTCCACTAGATTTTCAAATTCTAGTTTTTTGGAATCTAAGTCCTTAAAAGCCTTTTGATACTCAAGCCTTTTATTTTCAACTTCTTTACTAAATTCTTGCTTTTCTTTTTGAAATTCTTTGTTTGCTTCGTTTTTAATCTTAGAGTAAAGTGCTGCACTTATGTCTATATTTGCTTTGCATTCAGGGCAGGTTATTGTTTCGTTTTTATGTGAGTGTTGCATTTTCATCCTTTATTTGCGTAACTTTAACATATAAAAACAAAGATTATTATAAGATTTACTTGATAAAATCACTTTTTTAAAAAAATAATGAGGATTACAATGCAAAATCAAACCAAAATTCAAGGCTTTTCTAAATTTAAACTTATAATCATACTAGCTTTGATGTCAAGCCTAGCCCCGCTTTCTACGGATATGTATTTACCAGCACTAAGCCACGTTGAAAAAAGTTTTAACGCAAATTCTTTTCTAACTCAGTTAAGCCTTGCTAGTTTTTTTATAGCCTTTGCCTTAGGACAGCTTATTTATGGTCCATTAAGCGATATTTTTGGAAGAAAAATTCCAGCCTTAATTGGAATTTTGTTTTTTATAATTTCTAGCTTTTTTTGCATTATAATAGACGATATTTATGCTTTTATAGCCTTAAGATTTTTTGAAGCACTTGGCGGATGTGCCGGCGTTGTCATAGCTAGAGCCATTGTAAATGATTTATTTGAGATTAAAGAAGCGGCTGGAATTTTTGCTTTGATGATGATTTTTAGTTCGCTTGCACCTATGCTTTCTCCTACTTTTGGTGGCTTTTTACTTGAGTATTTTTCTTGGCAGAGTATTTTTGCTACTCTTTTTATGCTTGGAATTTTGCTTTTTTTGATGATATTTTTTGGGCTTAAAGAATCAGCCCCTCATTTAAAGGAGAAAAAATTCTCTCACAAAGAGGCTATGAAAAGCTATAAAGCGGTTTTAAGCGATAAAAGATTTTTAGTTTATATACTTTGTGCTTCCTTTGCCTTGGCTGCTATGTTTGCTTATATCACGGGTTCAAGCTTTGTTTTTACGCAGTTTTTTGGCTTGAGTGAGCAAAAATTTGCCCTGCTTTTTGGCTTTAATGCCTTAGGTTTTGTAGTGTGTGCTAATGCTAATGCAAAATTAGTGCTTAAATTTGATAGCGAAAAAATTCTTGCAAAAGCTTTGATTATAATGTTTATCTCAACTTTAATTCTGCTTTTGAATTCATTTTTTTATCCATCTTTTTGGCTTTTTGAGTTAAGCATTTTTACTAGTATTGCTATGCTTGGTTTTATCGCACCAAACACTACAACTTTGGCGATGGCTAGGTTTAAAGAGCACAGCGGAACAGCTTCTGCTTTGCTTGGTAGTGTGCAGTTTGCTTTGGCTGGATTTATTTCTTTTGTGGTTGGAGCGATAGAAGCTAATACGCCTATAATACTAGCTTCTGTGATGTGTTTTTGTGTTTTGATAGCAAATTTTGTATATTTTGCGAAATTTAAGGCATAAAAACTACATCAACCAAGCTTTCGTTTTCCAAAATTTCACATTCTTTAGGGGCTATCATTAGAGCGGCTTTGTTATTGAGATTGTTTAAAATGGCACTTGAGCCATCTTTTTTGCCCCTTAAATTTACTAAAACTCGCCCATTTTTAAACTCTACATTACAAGCTACAAATTCTAAATGGCTTGATTTTTTCTTATAAGTTCCTTGTAAAAAAGCCTTGATGAAATAATTTTTTTCTTGCAAAAGCCAAGAATTTAAAATTTCTCTTACATAAAGATTAAACATAACCATAGCAGAGTATGGAAAACCAGGCAGTGCAATTATAAATTTTTCATCTATTTTTGCTATTTTTATGTGTCTTCCAGGTTTTACATCTACTTTGTCAATGATTATTTCATACTCTTTTATAGCCTTTTTCAAAAAGTCAAAATCCCCCATAGAAACACCACCCGTAGTAACTAGTATATCGACTGATTTTAGGGCATTTGCTATGCTTTGAGAGACTTTTTCTTCTTCATCTTTTAAAAGCGGAAAAACCCTAGCTTCACAGCCTAAATTTTTAGCCAAATTTGCTAAGGCTATGTGGTTTGATGAGTGAATTTGAGCCTCATTTTCCAAGCTTTCTCCAAGATCTTTAATCTCACTTCCGCTACTTAAAATTCCAATCACAGGTTTTACAAAAACGCTAATGTGAAAAAAGCCAAGTTCGGCTAAAAGCCCTATTTCGCTGTAGTTTAGCTTAGTTCCTTTTTTGAGTAAAATTTCACCTTTTTTATAATTTTCCCCAACTTTTCTTACCGCAAAGCCCTTTGACACGCTTTTTTCTATGATTATTTTCTCATTTTCTAAGCGGACATTTTCAACGGGCACTAAGGTATCGCTACCTTCGCTCATCAAGGCTCCAGTAAAGGTTTTAACACAAGTTTTAACGCCTAGTTTAAATTTTGGCATAAAACCAGTTTGAGTAAGCCCTAAAAGCTTTAAAGCATCGTTTTGCTCTTCAAATTTCACAGCAAACCCATCCATAGAAGCTGTAGGAAAAGAGGGCATATCCTTACTAGCGTTTATATCATAGGCTAAAACTCTTCCCAAGCACTCTGTAAGTGCGATTTTTTCGACTTTTTCGTATTTTTTTATATTAGAGTGCAAAAGCTCTAAACTTTTTTCATAAGACATTAGCATTTTAATCCTTTAAAAGCCCAGCACCAGCTAGTTTGCTTGATCTTTGTTTGGCATAAATTTTAACCCCATTTATAACATCATATTTCCAAATGGGTGCACTAAGTTTAAAATCCTCCACAAAGTCATTTAAAATTTTAAGTCCAAGTTTTCTTTGTTTGCTTAAAATTCCAGCAAAATAAGAACTTTCATAAATTTTAACATCCCCAACAGAATGTGCAAAAAACAAATGCACCCCATCTTTTAAAACCCTTTCTTGCCATTTGTCAAACCATTTTTTTAAAAGTGGCTCATAAATGTCAAAACTTAAAGCCTCAATTCCATCCTCAGCCCTTACTATACCGCAAAAGCTAAGCAAGGCGCCGCAGTTTTTGTCCTTAGCAAATTCATACCATTTAGCGTAAATTTTAGGAATTTCCAAGGCATTGTTAAAAAGCATAAAATTTGACATCTCATCCTCCGCAAACTGGCGGTAAAAGTGCTATTTTATCGCCATCTTTAAGGTTAGTGTTTTCATCAAAAATAATCTCATCATTTAAAGATACAGCACAAAGTTCAAGCCATTCTTTCAAGCTTTCATCTTTTTGTAAAAGTGCTTTCAACTCCTTTAAATTCGTTATTTCAAGGCTTAAAGTGGCTTTATTTATAGGTCCTAAGAATTCAACTTTTACCATAAAATCTCCTAATTTTATTTATTCTAGTATAGCCAAATACTTTAAATTTTAAAAAATTTCAAAACTAAAGGCTTTTTAAGGCTAGTTTGATATAATTTCACCGCCTTTTTTCAGACCTGTGCAATGGTATTTTTAAACATCGCTTCAGGGTGGGAACACAGCAGAGCATTTGGATTTACTATGTGCCGCAGTCATCTGGGAAAAGGTTTCTTCCTAACTTTCAAAAAAAGAAAAGCAATGTTTAAAATGAATAATGATTGGAAAGAGTTTTTAAAAGAAGAATTTCAAAAAGAATATTTTAAAAAAATAGAACTAAATTACGAAAATGAAATAAAAAATAGGATAATTTATCCGCCAAAAGAGCTAATTTTCAATGCTTTTAACCTTTGTGCTTTAGAAAAAATTAAAATCATTTTACTAGGTCAAGATCCTTATCATAATGAAAATCAAGCTATGGGACTTAGCTTTTCAGTGCCTTTGGGCGTTAAAATTCCACCAAGCCTTTTAAATATTTATAAAGAATTACAATTTGATTTGGGGATTAAACCTTGCAAAAATGGGGATTTAAGCAAGTGGGCTAGACAGGGAGTTTTGCTTTTAAATTCAGTTTTAAGTGTAGAAAAAAATAAACCTGCAAGTCATAAAAATTTAGGTTGGCAAGAATTTAGTGATAGCGTGATTTTAAGGCTTAGTAGCGAAAAAACAGGGCTTATTTTTATGCTTTGGGGAAATTATGCTAAGGAAAAAGAAAATTTAATAGACAAAACCAAGCATTTTATCTTAAAATCAGCTCATCCAAGTCCCTTAGCAAGAAAGGGTTTTTTGGGTTGTAAACATTTTTCAAAGGCAAATGAAATTCTAAGAAATTTAGGAAAAGAAGAAATAAATTGGGATTTAAATTAGAGTTTAAATTTTATGAAATTTAAGCAAAATTAGCCCAAAAATGAAAGAAAATTTTCACCTTTAAATTTTGAAACAAAGTCAAATTCTTTTCCTAAAAGGCTAAATTTCAAACGCCTTGAATGCAGACAAAGCCTGCTTGCCCCAGTAAGCTCAATAAGCTCTTTTTGACTTAATTTTTCATCTAAAATGCTTTCAATTTGTGCTTTTTTTAGCCCATACAAGCTTTCACCTAAAATTTTATGCCCCAAATCAAACAAATGCACTCTAAGCTGATGTTGCCTACCAGTTAGTGGTTTGCAAAGTAAAAGCGTAGCATTAAGCTTTTCAAAATGCCTTAAAGCCTTAAATTTGCTTAAGGCTTCCTTGCCCTTTTCATTAACTTCCATTCTAGTTTTTATCTCATCAAATTTAGCCAAAGCTAAGGGTTTATTTGAGTTAAATTCCAAAGCAGTTTTACCACTTACTAAGGCTAAATATTCTTTTTGAATTTGCTTTTTTTCAAAGGCTTGTTTGAGTAAAATTTGTGATGGTTTATTTTTAGCTACTAGTATAAGTCCGCTTGTTTGTTTATCAAGGCGGTGAGCCACGCAAGCATTTTTTCCCCATAAGCTCCAAATTTCATCGCTTAGGCTGTATTTGCAGTTTCTGCCATTTGGATGGCTTAAAACCCCACTTGGCTTTTCAAGCACGGCAAATTCATCATTTTCAAAAACCACCTCAACGCCCCTTGCTTCGTTTTCATAAACCACAAGTTCAATAAGCCCATTTAAAATTTCATTTTTTTTGCTGACTACTTTTCCGTTGCAAAAAAGTCTTTTTTTATCAATGAGTTTTTGAGCTTCATTTATAGAGACTTTAAGGCTTTGCATAAGCACGCAAAACGCCTTTTTTCCATTGTTTTCATTTAATTCTAATTTAATTTTTTTGTAAGGCAAATATAAACTCTTTCTTAGAATTTTTAGGTAAAATTACTTCCTTTTTTAAAAAAAATTATAGCAAAAGGTTTTAAATTTATGGTTGAAAGATATAGCAGAGAACAAATGGCTAGTAAATGGGACTTAAAAGCAAAATATAATGCTTGGCTTAGGGTCGAACTAGCTGCTGTTAAGGCTTGGAACAAGCTTGGTTTGATAGATAATGAAAGTTGTGAGAAAATTCTAAAAAACGCTAAATTTGACATAGCAAGGATAGATGAGATAGAAAAAACCACAAAGCACGATGTTATCGCCTTTTTAACAAGTGTGAGTGAGAATTTAGGCGAAGAAAGTAGATTTTTGCATTATGGTATGACAAGCTCTGATTGCATTGATACGGCTGTTGCTTTGCAGATTAAAGAAAGCTTGGAGCTTATTTTACAAGATTTAGAGAATTTACTTCTTGCTATTAAAAAAAGAGCTTTGGAACATAAATTTACCCTTATGGTAGGCAGAAGTCACGGAATCCACGGCGAACCTATAACCTTTGGGCTTGTTTTGGCTGTGTGGTATGATGAGCTTTGCCACGCAAAAGAGCTTTTAACTCACGCAAAAGAAAGCATAAGTTATGGCAAAATAAGCGGTGCTATGGGGAATTTCGCTCATTCTCCGCTTGAGCTTGAAGAAGAAATTTGTAAGGATTTAGACTTAAAAGCTGCTCCTATTTCAAATCAAATCATACAAAGAGACCGCTATGCTCAGGTTTTTTCAGCACTTGGGATTTTAGCTGCAAGCTGTGAAAAAATAGCCATTTTTATAAGACATTTTCAACGCACAGAAGTTTATGAAGCTGAGGAGTTTTTTTCTCAAGGACAAAAAGGAAGCTCGGCTATGCCACACAAAAGAAATCCCGTGCTAAGTGAGAATATCACAGGGCTTTGTAGGGTTATTCGCTCCTTTGTAACCCCGGCTTTAGAAAATGTAGCCCTTTGGCACGAAAGAGATATTAGCCATTCAAGCGTGGAAAGATTTATTTTGCCTGATGGCTTTATCACGGCTGATTTTATGCTTACTCGCCTTACAGGACTAATTGAGAATTTGCTTGTTTATCCTGAAAATATGCTTAAAAATCTAAATTTAACAGGTGGGCTTGTTTTTTCGCAAAGGGTGCTTTTAGAACTTCCTTTAAAGGGGCTTAGTCGCGAGGATGCTTATAAGATAGTGCAAAGAAATGCTATGAAAGTTTGGGCTGATTTAAAAGAGGGCAAAAAGGCTGTGAATGAAAAAGGAGAAAGTCTTTTTTTACTCGCTCTTTTAAATGATGATGATTTAAAAGCAAATTTAAGCGAGGCAGACATTAGGGCGTGTTTTGAGTATGAGTATTATACAAAAAATGTAGATAGAATTTTTGCAAGAGTATTTAAATAAAGGAAATCAATGAAAGTTATTAAAAGAAACGGAAGAACAGAAGAACTTGACATCTCTAAAATCAAAAAATGCACCAAAGATGCCGTAAAAGGTCTTGAAGGTGTGAATTTAAGCGAACTTGAGCTTGACGCAAAAATTCAGTTTCGCGACGGAATTTCCACAAGCGAAATTCAAAAAACGCTGATAAAAACCGCTGTTGAAAAAATAGATGTTGATTGTCCTAATTGGAGCTTTGTAGCGGCTAGACTTTTTTTGTTTGACCTTTATAAAAAGGTTAATGGAATGAACCGCTACAATCATTTGCGTGATTATTTTGAAAGGGGCGAAAAAGAGGGCAGACTTTTGCTAGGACTTAAAGAAAAATACGACCTTGATGAGTTAAATGATTATATAAAGCCTGAAAGAGACTTGCAATTTACTTACCTTGGTATTAAAACCCTTTATGATAGATATCTTATAAAAGATAGCAAGGGCGAACCTATAGAACTTCCTCAGCAAATGTTTATGGCTATAGCTATGTTTTTAGCGCAAAATGAGTTTAATCCTACTGAATGGGCTAAAAAATTTTATGATTTGATTTCAAAATTTGAAGTTATGTTAGCAACCCCAACGCTATCAAACGCAAGGACAACGCGTCATCAACTTAGCTCTTGTTACATAGGAAGCACAAGTGATAATATAGAGGGCATTTTTGACAGCTACAAAGAAATGGCTTTACTTTCTAAATTTGGCGGTGGCATAGGCTGGGATTGGTCTAAGGTCAGAGCAATGGGCGGTAGTATTGACGGACATAAAAACGCAGCCGGTGGGATAATCCCATTTTTAAAAATCACAAACGATATCGCAGTAGCTGTAGATCAGCTTGGCACAAGAAAGGGTGCAATCGCCGTTTATATCGAAACTTGGCATATGGATATAAGTGATTTTATAGATTTGCGTAAAAACTCAGGCGAAGAAAGGCGTAGAGCACACGAGCTTTTTCCGGCTTTGTGGATAAATGATTTATTTATGAAAAGGGTTAAAAATAACGACCGCTGGACTCTTTTTGATCCTGCTGATACGCCTGAGCTTTGCGAACTTTACGGCGTGGAATTTGAAAAAAAATATGAAGAGTATGAAAAAGATGAAAGCATTACTAAAGAAATAGTCGAAGCAAAAGAGCTTTGGAAGAAAATTTTGCTTAATTATTTTGAAACTGGAATGCCGTTTTTATGCTTTAAAGATAACGCAAACCGCACAAATCCAAACGCACATAAGGGCATTATAAGAAGTTCAAATTTATGCACCGAAATTTTTCAAAACACAGAGTCAAATTACTATCAAATCAAAGTTATTTTTGACGATGGCACTGAGCTTCACTTTGATGAAAATGAAGAAATTACTATAGATGGTGGCTATAAAAAACCTGCTAGAAAAATTTCCACACTTGATAGCATAAAGGGTAAAAAAGTTTATATAGTAGAAAAACACAAAAACGACGGCAAAACCGCAGTTTGTAACCTTGCAAGTGTGAATTTAAGCAAGATTAACACTAAAGAAGACATTAAAAGGGTAGTGCCAACTGCTGTAAGAATGCTTGATAATGTGATTGATTTAAATTTTTACCCACACAGAAAGGTTAAGGATACGAATTTAAAATCCCGCTCCATAGGGCTTGGCGTTATGGGAGAAGCCCAAATGCTTGCTGAAGCTCATATACATTGGGGAAGCGAGGAGCATTTTGAAAAGATAGATAAGATTATGGAGCATATAAGCTATGAGGTTATCCACGCTAGTTCAAATTTAGCCATAGAAAAGGGAGCTTACCCTGATTTTAAAGGTTCAAGCTGGAGTAAGGGAATTTTCCCTATAGATATGGCAAATGAAAAGGCTAAGGCTCTTACTTTAAATGACGGGCTTTTTAACCAAAGCGAGTGTGATTGGGATAAACTTCGCGAAAAGGTCAAAAAAGATGGTATGCGAAATGGCTATTTAATGGCTATAGCTCCAACTTCTTCTATATCTATACTAGTAGGCACAACCCAAACCATAGAGCCTATTTATAAACGCAAATGGTTTGAGCAAAATTTAAGCGGGATGATACCTGTTGTCGTGCCAAATTTAAACCTTGAAAATTGGAATTTTTATACCTCAGCTTATGAGATAGACCAAAGAGTGCTTATAAAAGCTGCTGCTGTGCGTGGTAAGTGGATAGATCAAGGGCAAAGCCTTAATATCTTTTTATCGCTTGACAAGGCAAGTGGTGGGTATTTAAACGAAATTTATACTTTAGCTCACGAACTAGGGCTTAAATCAACTTATTATCTAAGAAGCGAAAGCCCTGATAGCGAAAAAGTAAGCGTTGCTGATAGAAGCATAGAATGCGAGGGCTGCCAATAAACCCCTTGCTATTTTTGTCATTAAGGGGGCTAAAAGCCAAAACTATCGTCATTGCGAACTTTTGCAAAAAGTGAAGCAATCTAGTATTAAACTTATAGATTACCACGCCAAATTCTGCGAATTTGTCTCGTAATGACGCTTTTTAAGGTCGCTTACGCCGTCATTGCGAGGAGCGTAGCAAAAGCAATCCATAAAAAACAAAATTAAAACAAATTTGGCTATAATTACAAACAAAGGAGTTAATATGCTATATGATTATTCTAAATACGAAAATGCTACGCCAAAGCAATTAATACACGCTCTTTCTTTAAAAGAAAAAAAAGCAGAAAAACTTGCTTTAGAAATAATGAATAATGAAAAAGAAATAAAGTTTTTAAAAAAACAATTAAAAGACTATTCTAATAATAAAAGAAGACCTGAGTTAGATGAAGCCATAAGAGATTATGAAAATGGTAATGTAGTAACTTGTCGCAGCATGGAAGAATTTAAAGCAAAAATGGCGGAAGATTAATGAAATACGATATTACATATTCGCCAAAATTTAAAAAAGCTTATAAAAAATTAAATGCAAAAGAAGAAAAAGAAACCGATATGATTATCGAGCGTTTAGCTAATGATGAGCCTTTAGAACCAAAATACAAAGACCACGCATTGAAAGGAAATTATATAGGATTTAGA
>Cebus_capucinus_imitator_PRJNA485217_SSR105__coassemble_161_pt1 | contig 126578 bp, 137 predicted proteins | sample Cebus_capucinus_imitator_PRJNA485217_SSR105__metabat2_low_PE_008 | metagenome-assembled genome bin Cebus_capucinus_imitator_PRJNA485217_SSR105 | reverse complement strand
GTGGTATAGTAAGTGGGGATATCATCATAAAAGAGCTTTCCATAGAAAATGGCGGTAAGTTTAACGGCACAAGTAAGATTAAAGAAGATGATGTAAAACTTATAGAAAATTTAGACTAATGCAAGCTTCATTTTATGAATATTTGCAAGGTGAAAAGCTTTGTGAGCTAATTATTTGTAGGGATGACAAAGAAGCTGATTTACTAGCTCAAGTTGCTCTTTATAAGGGTTTGAAAACCTTTGTTTTACCTGATTTTAGGGCTGAATTTGGGGATGATTTAAGGTCATTTTCTAAAGAACTTTTTGAACTTTGCAAGGTTTTAAACGCTTATCATAAGGAAAATTCTAAAAAAATTTTAATCTCTCCTTTGCATACTATTTTGAAAAAACTACCCGCAAAAAAACATTTGCAGAGCCTTTTTATAGACAAAAAAAAGCCCTTTGAAATAAATGCTTTTAAAGATGAAATTTCAAGGCTTGGCTATGAGTTTGTGGATATAGTGCAAGATAAGGGCGAGATTTCTATAAGGGCTGATATTATAGATATTTTTTGTATAAATGAAGAAAAGCCCATTAGAATTTTACTTTTTGGCGATGAGCTTGAGAGTATAAGGTATTTTGATTTACAAACCCAAAAGTCTATCCCAAATGAGCTTGAAAATTTTGAAATTTGTCCTTTTTTGGCACATTTTAGCAAGGATTCTTACGAGCTTTTCAAAGAAAAAATAGAAAATTATCAAAGCGATAGTTTAATAAAGGATATAAATTCTTTGGGTTTTTGGTGCGTGGATGATTTTTTTGATTATTTAGAGCTTAATTTTTTAGCCTTTGAAAGATTTAATCAAAGCGATTATGAGTTTGATATAGGTTTTATAAATGAAAAAATTTTGCCTGAAGCTAAGATTTTTAAGGACTTAGATAGCATTTATAATAAGAGTTTTTTTGAATTTCATAAAGATAAAAGTATTATAGTTTTATCGCAAAATGAAGCACTTTTTAAAGCTTTAGAACTTGAAAATACCGAAAATATTAGCCTTGTTAAAAGCGAACTTAGGCTTAATTTAATCTCAGCTAAAGAATTGATAATTTCTTTAAACAAAAAAGAAAAGCAAAAATTTAGAAAAAAAGCAAATTTAGTCATAGATGAGCTTAAAAATGGGGATTTTGTGGTGCACGAAGATTATGGGGTCGGTAAGTTTTTAGGGCTTGAAAAGATAGCTATAAGTGGGGCTTTGAAAGAATTTGTAGCAATTGAGTATCAAAATGCCGATAAGCTTTTGCTGCCTGTTGAGAATTTGTATTTAATAGACAAATACCTTGCAAGCTCGAATATCCCGCTACTTGACAAGCTTGGTAAGGGAACTTTTGTAAAACTAAAAGAAAAATTAAAAGCTAAGCTTTTTGCAATAGCTTCAAAAATAGTCGAAATGGCTGCAAAAAGGGCTTTGATAAAGGCAAAAGATATTAGGGTTGATTTAGTAAAACAGGCTGATTTTGTCGCAAAGTCAGGTTTTTTATACACAAAGGATCAGGAAAAATCCTGCGATGAAATTTTAAAGGACTTGCAAAGCGGCAGAGTTATGGATAGGCTTTTAAGTGGGGATGTTGGCTTTGGTAAAACAGAAGTTGCTATGAATGCTATTTATCCAGTGATAAATAGTGGTTTTAGTGCTTTTTTGTTTGTGCCAACTACGCTTTTGTCTCATCAGCATTACAAAAGTCTCAAAAAGCGTTTTGAAGCCTTTGAAGTGCAGGTTTTTAGGCTTGATCGCTTTGCTAGTGCTAAAGAAAAAAAGACTATGCTAGAGTTTTTAAAAGCTAAAAAACCTTGTGTTGTTGTAGGAACTCACGCTCTTTTAAGTGTGGAGTGTGAGAATTTGGGTTTGGTTGTGATTGATGAGGAGCATAAATTTGGAGTAAAACAAAAGGAAAAACTAAAAGAGCTTACTCAAAATTCTCACTTACTTTCAATGTCAGCAACGCCTATTCCAAGGAGTTTAAATCAAGCCTTAAGTTCTATAAAATCTTATAGCATTTTACAAACCCCACCTGAAAATAGGCTAGATGTTAGAACCTTTGTTAAGGAAAGTAGCGAAGCCATCATAAAAGAAGCTATCGCAAGAGAATTAAGGCGTGGCGGACAAATTTTTTATATACACAATCACATAGCAAGTATAAATCAGTGTAAAAAATATCTGCTTGAGCTTTTTAAGGATTTGAGAATTTTAATATTGCATTCTAAAATAGAAGCAAAAATTCAAGAAGAAGAAATGTTAAAATTTGAAAACAAAGAATACGATTTGCTTTTAAGCACTAGCATTGTTGAAAGTGGGATTGATCTAGCTAATGCTAATACTATGATAGTAGAAAGAAGCGATCGTTTCGGAATGGCTGATTTGCATCAGTTAAGAGGTAGGGTTGGCAGGAGCGATAAACAGGGATATTGTTATTTTTTAATAGAAGATAAAAATGAAATCACAAAGGACGCACTAAAGCGTTTGGTATCTTTGGAGAGTAATTCTTTTTTAGGAGCTGGTTCGATTTTAGCTTATCACGACTTAGAAATTAGAGGAGGTGGGAATTTGCTAGGCGTTGATCAAAGCGGACATATAGAGCAAATCGGATTAAGTCTTTATCTTAAAATGCTTGAAAATGAAATAAATGCTCTTAGTAAAAACGAGATAAAAGAGCAAAAAATCGATCTAAAGCTTAATGTAAATGCTTTTTTAAATAGCGAATTAATACCACAAGATAGACTCCGCTTAGAACTTTACAGACGCCTTAGCAAGTGCGAAGAAGTAAGTGAAGTTTATGAGATAGAAGCTGAGATTGAGGATCGTTTTGGAAAGCTTGATACTTATACTAAGCAATTTTTGGCTTTGATTATCGTTAAAATTCTAGCCTTAAATAAATTTAAAAGTATAAGTAATTTTGAGCAAAATATACAATTTACACACCTTGATGGCACAAAAGAGCTTATAAAGGCAAAAAGCAAGGATGATGATGATATTTTAGAAGCTATCTTAGTTTTTCTTAGGAAAAAACAATGAACTGGAGTGAGCATTACGCAGCGATTTATAGGGCTAGAAAGGATTATTTAAAGCCTATTTTAGAATTTGATGAGATAATGTTAGGCGATTTATTGGGGCTTGAAAGTCAAAAAAAAGCTCTTTTTGAAAATACCTTAAATTTCTTGCAAAACAAGGGTGCAAACCACGCTCTTTTGTGGGGTGCAAGAGGTAGCGGAAAGTCAAGTCTTATAAAGGCTATTTTTAATGAGTTTAAATTTCAAGGTTTAAGGCTTGTGCAAATTTATAAGGATGATTTGTTTGCTTTGCCTGATATTATCGATGAGCTTAGAATTTGTGAGTTTAAGTTTATAATTTTTTGCGATGATTTTTCTTTTGAAAAAAATGATGACACTTATAAATTTTTAAAGCCCTTGCTTGATGGGGGCATAGAAAAAAGCCCTGAAAATATCTTAATTTACGCTAGTTCAAATCGCCGTCATTTGCTAAGTGAGAGCATTAAGGATAATGAAGAGTTAAAAGAACTTCACTCAAATGATAGTATAGAAGAAAGGCTAAGTCTTAGCGATAGATTCGGACTTTGGCTTAGTTTTTATGAGGGCGATTTTAAAGAATATTTAAAAATAGTTGATTTTTATTTTAAAGATATGGTTTGTGATAGAGAAATTTTACATCAAAAGGCTAAGGAATTTTCATATCTTAGAGCTAGTAAAAGTGGCAGAACGGCTAAGCAATTTTACTTAGCTTATAAGGAGGGTTTTAAATGAACGGAGCTGAAATTTTTAAGTTTTTATGCACTTTAAATTTAGATTTTTTAGAATTTGATTGGCTTGAAAATAAGGGTTTGAGTGAGTTTGAACTTTTAATTTCTGTTATTTTAACGCAAAATACAAACTGGAAAAATGTCTTAAAAGCCTTAGAAAATTTAAGAAAAGCTAAAATTTCAAATTTAGAAAAATTAAACAAGCTTTCAAGCTTAGAATTAGCAAGTCTTATAAAGCCAAGTGGCTTTTACAATACCAAAGCAAAACGCCTTAAAAACTTGTGTGAGAGTATTTTAAAAGAATTTTATGATTTAGAAAATTTTAAGGAAAATGTAAGCAGAACTTGGCTTTTAAACATCAAAGGACTTGGCTTTGAAAGCGTTGATAGCATTTTAAATTATTTATGCAAAAAAGAAATTTTAGTAGTTGATAGTTACAGCTTAAGATTAGCTTTTTATCTTGGTTATGAGTTTGAAACCTATGAAGAACTTAGAGAATTTTTTGAAAGCGGGGTTGAAAGCGAACAAGAGAATTTATGCAAACTTTTAGGCAAAAAATGCGAACTTTACGAGCTTTATCAAATTTTTCACGCCCTTGTTATAAGTTTTGCAAAACTTAGTTTTAAGGGCAAGGAGCTAAATGAAAAAGGCAAAGAGTATTTAGAAAAATTAAAGGAGAATTTTTGAAAGCAAAGGGAAGTTATTTAACGCCTATTTTAAGCATAGCAGGAAGTGATTGTAGTGGTGGGGCTGGAATTCAAGCTGATTTAAAAACCTTTAGCGCGCATAATCTTTTTGGCATGAGCGTAGTTTTAAGCGTCGTGGCTGAAAATACAAAAAGAGTAATTAGCGTTCATAATGTCCCAGTTCAAAGTGTTGAGGAGCAAATTCTAGCAGTTTTTGAAGATATAGAGCCAAAAGCTGTTAAAATAGGTATGATAAATACTTGTGAGCTTATGGAGTGCGTGGCTTTAAATTTAGAGCGTTTTAAGCCTAAAAATGTGGTGATTGATCCTGTTATGTTTGCAAAAAACGGCTTTGCTTTAATGCCACAGCAAAATTGTGAATTTTTTAAAAAAACTATGCTGAAATTTGCTGATATTTTAACGCCAAATATACCCGAGGCTGAATTTTTGTGCGGTTTTAAAATTTCAAATTTAGAAGATATGAAAAAGGCTTGTAAAATGCTTTGTGAGCTTAAGGCTAAAGCTGTTTTGCTAAAAGGTGGACATAGTCTTTTAAATGCTGATGATGTGCTTTTTGATGGAAATGAATTTTTTGTTTTAAAAGCTGAAAGGATAGAGACTAAAAACACTCACGGCACGGGTTGTACTTTAAGCTCTGCTATAGCTAGTAACTTAGCCTTAGAACAAAGTCTTTTTGAAGCGGTTAAGAATGCGAAAGAATATGTAAGAAATGCTATTTTTTACTCTTTAAATTTGGGTCAAGGCTTTGGTCCTACGAATCATTTTTACAAATTTATAGATGAAAAATAAGCTAGATTTAAGCCTTTATCTTGTGGCAAGTAGGGAAAAAAGAAGCGATGAATGCTTTTTAAACACGCTTGAAAGTGCTATAAAGGGCGGAGTAAGCGTTATACAACTTAGAGAAAAAACTCTTTGCGTGCGTGAAATTTACGAGCTTGGTTTAAAACTTAAAAAACTTTGCAAGGCTTATGAAATTCCTTTTTTGATAAATGATAGACTTGACATAGCCTTGGCTTTGGATGCTGATGGGGTGCATTTAGGACAAGAGGATTTACCTGTTTTTGCGGCTAGAAAATTGCTTGGTGAGAAAAAAATCATAGGCTTAAGCCTTAAAAAAGTGGAGCAACTTGAGTTTATAAAGGGGGCTGATTATTTGGGCTGTGGAGCTATAAGACAGAGCAAAAGTAAGCAAAGTTCTATTTTGAGCCTTGAAACCTTAAAAGAGCTTTGTTTAAAAAGCAAAATTCCAGTAGTGGCAATTGGCGGTATAGAAAAGGGCGTGATAGCTTCTTTAAAGGGTGCTAGAATTTCAGGTGTAGCAGTGATTAGTGCTATTATGAATGCTGATGATGCTTATCTTGCGGCTAAAGAGCTAAGGAGTGAGTTTGAAAATTTATCTTTTGGCTAAGGAGCGTTTTGAAGGCGTTGAGAATTTGATTTTAAGTAGGATTAAATTTCATAATTTTTTTGTTGATTTAAAGGAATTTGATGCCTTGCTTTGCACTTCTAAAAACGCCTTAAAAGCTTTAGAAAGGCTAAATTTACTTTCAAATGATGAAATTTTAGTTTATGCTGTGGGAGAAAAAACTGCAAATTATGCCTTAAATTTGGGTTTTAAAAATGTTAAAAATGCTAAAAAAACTTATGGTTTGGCTTTTTTTGATGAGTTTAAAAAAGAGCTTAAAGATAAAAAATGCCTTTATCTTAGAGGCTTAAATACGGCTTTTGATTTAAGTAAAAGTTTAAAAAAAGAAGGTGTGAGTTTAAAAGAGCTTGTAGTTTATGAAAATGTTTTTTACAAAAGGCTAAAAAGCCTTGCTAGACCTGCTATTTTTGTATTTACTTCGCCTTTGAGTGTGGAGAATTTTTTGCAAATTTATAGTCTAAATGAAAATGATAAAGCAGTCGTCATAGGACAAAGCACGGCAAAAAGGCTTTCAAATTTTAAAAATCTTTTTATAAGCGAAAAACAAAGCATAAAAGAGTGTGTAAATTTGGCTAAAAGTTTGCTTTAGTAAAAATTATCCTTAGGCTTTAAAATTAGACTTTTTGTGAGTAAAATTTCATCATTTACATTTTCATTTTTGTTTAAAATAGCACTGATGTGAGCTATCACAACCAAGCTTAAACTCTCATCATTTTTATACTTAAATTTGAAATTTTCGCACTCCATAAGAGGATAAAAATAATTTATTTTTACAAAAATTTTCTCATAAGTAAAGCTTATATCGCTTAAGCATTCCTTGCCATCATCCTTAGCCTTTTGTAAAAAATACTTGCAAAATTCATTGGCATTGCTTAAAAAGTTATTAATTTTTAGATAAAAATAAGTGTTTTTTATAAAATTTTGTGTGTAGCTTGTTGAGTTTAAACTAAGGCTAATCCACGCAAAAAGCAAGATTATCATTAAAATTACAGATATTAAAGCATAAGCTTTTTTCATAATATTAGCCTTTTTTCTAAGCAGTTTGTTTTTATGCATATTTTTAGAGTTTCATTTTTTATGTTAAAAAGGCTTATGTTTTGGGCTAAAATTCCAACTTGGCTTGTTTTATCTTCAAATTTTGGCTTTAAAATAAGGCTTAGTTTGTCATTTTCAAGTCCTATTTTAACTTCTGCTAACAAGGGCGTAAAAGTGCCGTTAAAATCAACATTTATCTTATCATTACTTACAAAAATTTTCTCAAGTTTAGAATCTTTTAGGGCATAAAGTATGCCATCATTATCATCAAAAAGGAATTTTCTGTTTTCAAGCTGAGCTTTTAAATCGCTATTTGGAGAGTAAGAATCGCCATTTTTACTTAAAATTAAGCCAGAATTTAAGATAAATGGCTCATCTTCAAGCCCTATAAATTCATCTTTTAAAAAGCAAGTTATATTATTATTTGAAAATTTTATATCAACGCAATTTTGCAGTATGCTTTGAACTTTGAGTATAAGAAAATTTAACTCAATTATTTCTTCATAATTATCCAAAGCCTTAAAATTTACGCGGTAAAACTCACTTAAAGGCTTTGAAAATAAGCCTAGTATCAAGCCAAATAAAACTATGCTAAGAACTAATTCAAAAAGGGTAAATGCTTTTTTCATTCTTTAAAATAAAGGCTTAAATTCTCATCTTCAAAGCTTAGTTTATGAAAGCTAAATAAACCATCATTTACAAATTTTTCTTTTAAATTTAAGGGATTTAAGCTTGAGCTTTGCAAGTTTATATTTTTATAATTTGGGCTTTGATAAAGTTTTGTTTCTAGTGTGTAAAGTCTTTCAAAAAGCTTTAACTCATCATAATTTTTATAAATGTGATTGTAGTAATTAAAAAGTCCCGTAAAAACCACGCTTAAAATCACTATGCATAAGACAAGTTCTATCATAGTAAAGGCTTTTTTCATTTAGAGCTACTAGCACTCATAGCTTCAAAAAAACTGCCCCTAATCCCCTTTTCTTCAAGCACTTTAATACCTTTTATGGTTACACCAGCTGGAGAGCAGATATTTTCTTTTATTATCGCTGGATGTTCGTGTTCTAGTAGGGCTGCTGTGCTTTTAAAAAGTGAGCTTGTAAGCTCAAGACTTAATTTATTATTTAAACCCTCATAAACGCCATAATTTGCCAAACTTTCAGCCACAAGAGCTAGAAAAGCCGGAGCACAAGCACTTATAAGCATAGCCTTGTTTAATAAATTTTCATTTTCAAGCTCAAAACTTTTGCCAAAGCTATTTAAAATTTTTAAAATTTCATCCTTATGATTTTGATTTTTTAAGACAAAAGGAGTTGTGGAGGCTTTATATCTAGCAGCCGTGTTTGGCATAGCTTGAACATAGTTTTGTGCCTTTATGATTTGTAATTTTTCAAAATTTGTATTAGCTAAAACCGAGATTAAAATTCTAGCCTCTCCTTTTAAACTAGCCCCCACACTTTGTAAAGCGTATGGTTTAAAGGCTATTATGACATTTTTGTTAGTAAGGTCAAATTCTTCATAAAGCAAGGTTTTAAAGCCATTTTTAGCTAAATTTTCAAGCTTTTCCTTGCTTCTTCCTACTATGCAAATTTCATATTCATCCCTAAGTCCATAAGCTAAGGCACTTGCTAGGGCACCATTTGCTAGTATGTAAATTTTCATTTTTTAATATAATTAGCTATTTGATCAGCCTGTGAAAAGTTAGGATAACTCGCTGTGTCTAGGATAACTTGCACCATAGAATTATTATCAAGGTTTATAACAACAGGAGCTAGAAAATTCACAGTTGATTCTTCTATGGTTTTTGCTATGGCTACTATGTTGAAAATTTTCATATTTGATTCAGGAGTTAGTGCAAGTAGTTCTTGATAGTAAGTTGGTATGTCAAATTCATAATCAGGTCTTATCAAATAAGGATTTATCAAAACGAAAGAAAAGTCCTTTCCGTCAAGACTTTTAAGTCTTACAAAGACCTCATCTATGGTTGAAAATTCCATATTTTTAGTTTCTTCAAAGCCTAAAATAGGACACTTAACAGCTAGAGTCATTTTTTCTCCTCAATTTATAATCGGTTATTTTATCATAAAATAAGCAATAATCATTCCAAAATTTGAAATTTATTTATTTAAATTTATTATAATCTCATATTTTTAAAATCATATATTAAATTTTAAAGGTAAAACTTATGAAAAAAAGCATTTTTTTGCTAATTATTGGAATTTTATTTTGTGCTTGTAGTGTAAAAGATGAGGATGGGCTTTATAATCTAAGTGCTGCTCAGTGGTATGAGCAAATTATCAAGGATTTGCAAGGTAAAGACTTAGAAAAGGCTGATGAGCATTACAATGGTATGGCAAGTGAGCATATTAATGATACTTTATTGGAATCTACCTTAATCATACTAGCTCAAGCTCACATAGATGAAGAGGAGTATAAATTAGCTGAATTTTACTTAGATGAATATAATAAAAAATTTGGAAATTCCAAAAATGGCGATTATATCCGTTATCTTAAGATTAAAGCGAAATTTAACGCCTTTGCTGTGCCAAATAGAAATCAAGCTTTAATGCTTGAAAGTAGGGAAGAAATTGATAAATTTTTAAAAGATTATCCAAGCACTGAGTATGAACCTTTGGTTCAAACTATGCTAACTAAATTTAACCTAGCTGTTTTTTATCTTGATGATACTATAAAAGATTTATATAAACGCATAGGAAAGGAAGAAAGCTTTAAAATTTATCAAAAAAGAGTAGAACAAAATGAGTTTTATCAGCAAAGCATTATAAAACCTGAACTTCCTTGGTTTAGAAGTATTTTTGAGAAATTTTAGAATTTAAGGAAAATTATGCAGATTGAAGAGATACAAAACTACCCAGCTGACTTACCTGTCTTAGTTGAGGATGAGTTATTTTTATATCCTTTTATGATAACTCCCATTTTTATAAACGATAGTGCGAATTTAAACGCCTTAGAGCTAGCCATTAAAAACGATAGTATGATTTTTGTCGCACCTTCTAAGATAGAAAATGGTAGAAATTTTGATGAAATTTATGATTGTGGCGTGGTTGGAACGATTATGAGAAAGGTGCCATTACCGGATGGCAGGGTTAAAATTTTGTTTCAAGGTTATGCTAAGGCAAAGATTATTAAACAGCTTGGCAAAAAGCCATTAAGTGCTAGGGTTGAGCTTATAAAAGAAGATTTTTTAAAAGGAGCTAAAAAAGAGGCTTTGCTAGATGTTTTAAAAGAAAAGGTAAGAACCTTAGCAAATATAAGTCCTTATTTTTCGCCTGATCTTTTAAGAACTATAGATGAGGGGCTTGATGCTTCTAGAATTTGTGATTTGATACTAAATACCATAAGGATTAAAAAATCCCTTGCTTATGAGTTTTTTATGATAACAAATTTAGAGCAAAAGCTTTTAAAACTGATAGATTTAATAGCTGAAGAAATCGAAGCAAACAAAATTCAAAAAGAGATTAAAAACAAAGTTCATTCTAAGATAGACAAGGTTAATAAAGAGTATTTTTTAAAAGAGCAGTTAAGGCAAATTCAAAAAGAGCTTGGAACAGAAGGACAAAAAGAAGATGAGATTTTAGAATATCAAAAGCGTTTAGAAAGCAAGAAAAAATTTATGCACGAGGATGCTTATAAGGAAATTAAAAAACAAATTGAAAAATTTGAAAGAATTCATCAAGATAATTCAGAAGCTTCTATGATACAAACCTATATAGAAACAGCTTTGGATGTGCCTTTTGAGAAAATTTCAAAGAAAAAGCTTGACATAAAAGAAGTAGCTAAGCAGTTAAATAATGATCATTATGCGTTAAACAAGCCAAAAGAACGCATAGAAGAGTATTTTGCGGTGCGTGAGCTTTTAGAAAAAAGAAAAATCGCCGATAAAGACGGAGCTAAGGTGATACTTTGTCTTTATGGACCTCCAGGTGTTGGTAAAACTTCTTTAGCAAATTCAGTTGCAAAGGCTTTAAAAAGGGAGCTTATACGCATAGCTTTGGGCGGACTTGAAGATGTTAATGAGCTAAGAGGACACAGACGCACTTACATAGGTGCTATGCCAGGACGCATAACTCAAGGACTTATAGAAGCAGGGCAGATAAATCCTGTGATAGTTTTGGACGAGATAGACAAGATAAATCGTAGCTTTAGGGGCGATCCAAGTGCTGTTCTTTTGGAAATTTTAGATCCTGAGCAAAACTCTAAATTTAGGGATTATTACTTAAATTTTAATATAGATTTAAGTAAGGTAATTTTTATAGCAACTGCTAATGACATTAGCAATATCCCAGGACCTCTTAGAGATAGGATGGAATTTATAGAGTTAAGCTCTTATACTCCGGGCGAGAAATTTCATATTATGAAAAAATATTTAATCCCTGATGAGCTTAAAAAACACGGCTTAAAGCACGGAGAAATGAGTATTAGCGATGAGGCTTTAGAGCTTATTATAAGTGATTATACTAGAGAATCAGGTGTTAGAAATTTACGCAGGAAAGTGGCTGAACTTTGTAGAAAAAGTGTAAAAAAACTACTCTTAGAAAATATTAAAAAAGTTAGTATAAATACAAAAAATTTGGATGAGTTTTTAGACAAGAAAGTTTTTGAGATAGAAAAAAGCGATGGAAATGACCAAGTAGGGCAGGTTAATGGACTAGCTTGGACTAGCGTTGGTGGTGATGTTTTAAAAGTAGAAGTTGTAAAAATCAAGGGCAAGGGTGAGTTGATTTTAACGGGAAGTTTAGGCGATGTTATGAAAGAATCAGCTAAGATAGCCTTTAGTATGATTAAGGTTTTAATAGATGATGGTAAGATTAAAATTCCTAAAAAAATGATACTTGATGCAAAAAGCAATATTTATGATAGTTATAACTTGCATATCCACGTTCCTGATGGTGCTACGCCAAAGGATGGACCAAGTGCTGGTATAACAATAAGCACAGCCATAGCTTCTGTTTTTAGCGACAGAAAGGTTAAATCAAGCGTTGCTATGACTGGTGAAATTGATCTAAAAGGCAAGGTTTTACCAATAGGTGGCTTAAAAGAAAAGCTAATAGCGGCTTATAAAGCAGACATTAAAACGGCTTTGATACCGGTAAAAAATTATGAAAGAGATTTAAAAGACATACCTAGCGAAGTTAAGGATAATATGCAAATAATAGCCGTTGAAAGCTTTGATGAGGTTTTAAAATACGCTTTAGTTTAAAGTGGAATTTGTTTTAAAATTTAAGTAAATTCCGCTTTTGGCGGAATTTAAAAGTAAATTATAGTCCCTCAAAAGGGTTGCTAACTACATTTTTTCTATCTACTATGTAAGGTATTAAGGCTACATGCCTAGCTCTTTTAATGGCTACTTCGACCATTTCTTGGTATTTTTTGCTAGTGCCTGTTAAACGGCGAGGCATTATTTTAAACCTTTCTGATAAAGCGTGTTTAAGCATTGCTGTATCTTTATAGTCTATAAATTCGACCTTAGCTTCTGTGTATTTGCAATATTTGCGTGAGTATTTTCTTTTTTCTGCCATAGTTTATCCTTTAAAATGGTAAATTTGTGTCATCGCTGTCGTATGCATCAACATCGATTTCTCTTATTTTTTCTTCTTGGTTTTGGTTTTTTTGAGAAGGCATTTTGCCTTTGTTTGTTTGGTTTTCGTTGGTGTATGGATCATAACTTTGGTTTTCATAGTTTTGATTGTAGGAATTTTCGCTTGAGTAGTTTGTGCCACCTTGAGCTGTGTTTCCTAGCATCTCCATACTTTCAACTTGAACGCTGTGTTTTGAGCGACTTTGTCCGTTTTGATCATTCCATTGTTCTAGTCTTAAACGACCTTCTACTAGAATTTTAGAGCCCTTTGATAGATATTGATTTGCTATCTCAGCAGTTCTTCCATAAAAACTAATGTCTATAAAGCAAGTTTCTTCTCTTTTTTCTCCGTTTGTTACAAATCTCCTAGTTACAGCGATAGCAGAAGAGCCTATAGCACTGCCACTTTGTGCGTAACGCATTGTAATGTCTCTTGTGAGATTTCCAACCAAAACAACTTTGTTAAACATTTTATTCCTTATTGAATTTCAGGTGCGTCTAGCGGTTTAATTTCTTTTTTTGATTGTTTTATGCCGTGGCTTAGCTTTTCCCAAGCTGCGATTTCTTTTTTGTTTTCATACTTAACAATTAAAAATCTTATAACTTCCTCAGTTATTCTAAGCACCCTTTCAAGTTCTACGATTAAAGTAGTAGGAGCTTTAAAATAAATCACAAAATAAGTCCCTCTTTCGTATTTTTTAATCTTATACGCAAGCTTTCTAGTCCCCATAGGAACAATGGTTTCAATTTGTGCTCCATTTTTGTTTAGAACTTCTTTAAGAAATTCCAACTTCGAATTTACCTCTTCTTCTGTAAGAGTCGGTTTTAATATAAATAAAACCTCATAATGTTTCATAGTGTCTCCTTGTGGATATTAAGCCCATAAAATGAGCAAGGATTTTGCATAATGCAAGGTGTTATTTTATCTAAAAATGCTTAATTTTACTTTTAAGAAGCTAATCTTTCAAAACGCCTAAGTTTCAATCCCCCCCCCCAGAAAGCTTATCATTTAGGCAAATTTCACCCTTAAATTTAGTCACTTTTAAAGCTCCGTCCTTTGTTTTAAATACAAAGCTTTTTTCATCTTTTTGCACGATTTGTCCTATTTTTGCTTTTTTAAATTCGTCTTTAATTATCTTACTTTTAAAAAGCTTGATTTCTTTTGAGTTTATAAAGGCACTTGCACCTAAATTTGGGGCATTTAATGCACGGATGAAGTTAAAAAGCTCTCTTGTATTTTGATTTAAATCTATAAACTCATCGCCTTTTTTACGCTTTTTGCAGTAAAAACCATCTTGTTTGTATGAGCGAACTACGCCTTTTAAAAACATAAGTAAAACCTCATAAAGCAAATTCGCACACTCTTTATAACTAAGCTTTAAAAGCGTGGTATAATCGTCCTTATCGCTTATAGCGTAGCTTTTTTGCAAAATAAGATCTCCTGTATCAATGCCACTATCTACAAAATGAACGCTAATGCCAAATTCTTTCTCATCATTTATCAAAGCCCAGTTTAAGATATTTCTACCACGATAAAATGGCAGTTTTCCAGCGTGACAATTAATGATTTTTCTATGGTAAAGCCTTAGAATTTCGCTTTTAAAAATTTGATCAAAACTCATAGAAACAAGCAAATCAGGCTTATATTTTTCAAGCTCTTTTATAAAAGAAAAAGAATTTATATCCACTCCATAAATGCAGGGAATACAAGCTTTTAAAGCCATTTTTTCAAGCTTTTTGTCTTTATTATTTCTTAAAACAACTAACACAATTTTTAAATTGGGATTTAAAAGAACTTTTTTAAAAAGATTTTGTGCCCAAACTCCATCAGCAAAATAAGCTATTTTCATAATCTTCCTTTAAATTTTAAAAATTTAATCCAAAAAACTAAAGTATTTTAAAAAACAAACGATATAGGATTAAATCTTTTCAAAATATTGCAATTAAAGCTTACTTTTTCAAAGTAGGCTTTACTATTTTTAAGCCTTAAACAACTCAAAATCAAAGAAATTTTACAAAATTATTTAAGATTTTTATAAATTTTTTGTAAATTTTCAAGCTTAGAGCTTGCATTTAAAAGCAAACAATCAGCCAAAACCATACGCACCATAGCACTTACCACAACGCTACCTCTAATCCCAACGCAATGATCGTGTCTGCCTTTTAACTCAAATTCCACATTTTTACCAAATTTATCCATACTAATTTGTTTTTTAAAAATAGACGGAGTAGGCTTAAAATAGGTTTTTAGCAAGATATCATCCCCATTTGAAATTCCACCTAAAATTCCACCACTATGATTGCTTAGAAAAACGCCATTTTTTAAACTATCGTTGTTTTGGCTTCCTTTCATTTTACTAGCATTTATGCCATCTCCTATTTCCACGGCTTTTACGGCATTTATCCCCATTAAAGCGTGAGCTAGTTTAGAATCAAGTTTATCGTATAAAACCTCGCCAAGCCCAACAGGAACATTAAAAGCCCTTGTAAAAACAGCCGCTCCTATGCTGTCTTTGTCATTTCTAGCATTTAAAATTTCGTTTTTAAACTCATTTTCTAAATTTTTATCAAGACAAAAAATTTCACTTTTGTTGGCAAAATCAAAGTCAAAGTCCTTATAATCAAGCTTTGAGCTAAGTTTTCCCACGCTAAAAACTCCACTTTCAACATAAATTTCAAACTCTTTCAAAAGCATAGCACAAATCGCACCAGCTGCTACTCTGGCAGCACTTTCTCTAGCACTTGCACGCCCACCGCCTTTGTAATCTCTTATGCCAAATTTGTGAAAATAAGTAAAATCAGCGTGAGCAGGGCGAAACAAATCCTTTAAATTCTCATAGTCCTTAGAGTGAGCATTTTCGTTAAAAATCACCATAGCTATGGGATGACCTGTAGTGTAGCCCTCAAAAATTCCACTCATAATCAAAGCCTTATCGCTTTCCTTTCTAGCAGTAGCAAACCTACTTCCGCCCTTTCTTTTTTCAAGCTCATTTTGTAAAAATTCTTCGTCAAATTTAAGCCCAGCAGGAATTCCATCAACTACGCAACCTACGCTTTTTCCGTGCGATTCTCCAAAGCTTGTAAATTTTAATCTGGTTCCAAAGGTATTCAAAGTATTTCTCCTAGCTTTTCAAGTGCTATTTTAGCAGCCATTTGCTGAGCTTCTTTTTTGCTTCCTGCTATGCTTCTTGCGTATTCTTTTCCATCTATTAAAAGTGAAATTTCAAATTGCTTTAAATGATCAGGTCCAAAGGCTCTTAAAGTCTCGTATTGTGGGGTTTGACCTATTTTGCTTTGAGTTATTTCTTGTAATTTTGTTTTGTAATCTTTTATGAGATTTTTAGCATCAATTTTTGGAAAATTTTTTTCTATGAGTTTTAGTGCTGTGTTTTTAGCTATTTCAAAGCCTGATTCTAGGTGTATAGCTCCTATTATAGCCTCTAATGCATCAGAAAGTATGGAGGGCTTTTTATCGCCTTGATTGTTTTTTTCAGCCAAACTCATAAAGATAAAATCGCCCAAATTTAAGCTATTTGCTATCTTAGCAAAGGATTTTTCATTAACTAAAGCAGCTCTAAGTTTTGACAAATCCCCCTCATCATCGTTTGAAAATTTAAAAAAAAGATATTCCCCAACGACTAAGTCAAGTACAGCATCGCCTAAAAACTCAAGCCTTTCGTTATTGTAAGGTTTTTTCAAGCTTTTATGCGTTAAAGCCTTTATTAAAAGCTCTTTGTCTTTAAATTTATAAGCTAAGTTTTGTTCTAATTCTTCAATTTTTTTCATTATTTTCCTTTGCTAAAGCAGCCTCTCTTGCTAGTTTATCACATTTTTCATTTTCTAAGTGTCCATTGTGAGCTTTTATCCAAAAGGCTTTTACTTTGTGAATTTTAGCCACTTTTATATACTCTTTCCATAAATCTACATTTTTTTTATCCTTAAAATTCTTTTTTATCCAGCCATCAAGCCATTCGTTTATGCTTTGCACCATTAAATTTGAATCTGTGAAAAGCGAAACTTCACAAGGCTCTTTAAGGGCTTTTAAAGCCATTATTATGGCTTTTAGCTCCATTCTGTTATTTGTAGTGTTAAACTCAGCTCCAAAGCCTTCTTTTACATAGTCCTTATAACGCAAAATATAAGCCCAGCCACCAGTTCCAGGGTTTTTAAGACAAGAACCATCTGTGTAAATTTCAATACTTTTCATCGTTCTTAACCTCACAATTTATCTTACAAGTATCAAACTCATAGCACACAGGGCAGTGATAAAAAAACAAGGGCAAAACGCTTTTGCACTCAGTGCAAGAGTATGAAAAATAAAGCCTCGCCTTGAAAGAATTATCTCTTAAAATTCTAAGCATTTTAAAATTTGAGTTTTTAAAAACAGGGCTTTTAAATTCCTTAAGTTTTCCTAAGGAGTAAAAAAATTCCACAAATTCTTCATTTTCTAAGCCAAAAACTTCATTTTGAGTGTAAAGTAAATCATAAATGCTAAGAAAATTTTGTCCCAAAAAAAGCTTATATTTTTCAAAGACTAATCTTCCAAGCAAGGAATTTTCGCTTATTTTAAGCTCTAATATCTTTTGTTTTTTTTCATCATCGTTTAAATTTAAAGAAAAGATTTTCAAAGCTTTTATAAACTCAAATTCTTTTTTAACATCAACATTTAGCTCAAAAAGGCATTCTAAAAGATTTAAAATTTCATCATACGAGCGAAGTTTTAAAAGAACTATTTTTAAAAGTTTTAAAGCCTCAATATTTCTTGGGCGAAGTTTTAAAGCCTCTTGCAAAACCTCTTTACTTTTTTCTAAAAAACCAGCCTTAAAATAGACCTTTGCTAAGGATAAAAAAATAAATTCTTGCTTATTTTTGTCCTTGTTTTTTTCAAGTGCTATCAAATAAATTTGTGTTGCTTTTTCAAATTCTCCGCTTTTTGTAAAAATGTCAGCCAAAAAGCTTAAATTTGCAAGGCTTAAGCTACTATCTCTTAATAAATTTTTATGCGAACTGTTTATTTCAAATTTTTTTATAAATTTTTCTAGTTTTTGCTCTTCATCTTTACTAGCGTATAGTCTCCAAATGTAGTTTGTAAGGGCTACAATAAAGATTAAAATGGTTAAAAATATAAGTCCTACTAAGGGGTCTCTATACTCAACGAAGAAAAAATCCATAAACTCACTTTGAAATTTTTATAAAATTATAGCTAAATCTTTGTATAATTTTAACAAGGTTTTTAAAATGATAGCTAAAGAAAGTATAGAAAATTTATCTCAAAGACTTGATATTGTCGATATTATAGAGCATTACATAGAGGTTAAAAAACAAGGCTCAAGTTTTGTTTGTATGTGTCCTTTTCACGATGATAAAAATCCTTCAATGCATATAAATCAAACTAAGGGCTTTTATCACTGCTTTGCTTGTAAGGCTGGTGGAGATGCTTTTAAATTTGTAATGGAGTATGAAAAATTAAGCTTTAGCGATGCTGTTGAAAGGGTGGCTGGGCTTTGTAATTTTACCCTAAGTTATACTAAAGAAAAAAATGAAAACAAAAAAGAGCTAAAACACATTTTACCAATTTTCAATGCATATTTTAAGGATAATTTAAAGCACCATAAAGAAGCCTTGACTTATCTTTATCAAAGAGCCTTGACAGATAAAGATATAGCCAAATTTGAACTAGGCTTTGCAGGAAGCAATGAAGAAAGCTTGAAGCTACTTAAAAATGAAAAAATTCTACTAGATGATGCTATAGCTGTTGGGGCTTTTAAAAAAAACGAAAAAAACGAAATTTATGCAAGTTTTATAAAGCGTATAAGTTTTCCAATTTATGATTATAAAAATAATCTAGTAGGCTTTGGTGGTAGGACTTTAAATTCTGAAAATAATGCAAAATATGTAAATTCTCCCCAAAGCGTAGTTTTTGACAAAAGTAGAATTTTCTATGCTTTTCACCTTGCAAAAGATAGCATTGCTAAAAAAAAAGAAATGATAATTTGCGAGGGTTATATGGACGCTATAGCCTTTCATAAAGCAGGTTTTAGTAACGCTGTAGCAGTGCTTGGCACGGCTTTAACTCAATCTCATTTACCCTTGATACTTCGCTATGAAGCAAGAGTTATTTTGTGTTTTGATAGCGATGAAGCAGGGCTTAATGCTGCTTTTAAGTCAGCTTTTTTGCTAAGCACTCATAAAATAGACGGCAAGGTTGTGATTTTAAAGGGCGGAAAAGATCCAGCCGAACTTGTAGCAAATGACCAAACTTCAAAGCTTTATGAAATGCTTGAAAATGGCATTGAGCTTGGCGAGTTTTACATAAGAACCTTGCTTTTGAAATTTTCTTTAAATTCAGCCCTTGACAAGCAAAAGGCTTTAGAAAGCATACAAAATTATACCTTTAGCTTAGAGCCACTCATAGCAAATTCTTATATTAGCTTAGTTTCAAGCCTTTTAGGCGTGAATGAAAATTTAATAAAACTTTCAAAAAATGATAAAAAAATCATAAAAATAAGCACAAATTTACAAAGCAATGAAAGGACTAATATAACAGAACTTGAGCTTATTTCTTACTTGCAAAATAATGATGAAAATGAGCTTTTTTTTAAAATAAGTGATAAAATTTGTTTTAAACACAAAAATTTATTAGAAAAAATTTTACAAAAAATAGGCTATGAAGATAGTGAAATAAGGGAATTTGAGAGCAAAAATATAAGAAAAGATTTAAACAAATTTGAGTTTTTACTTGGAATTTGTAAGGTAAATTTAGCCTTTTTAAACAAACAAAATACACTAAATTATGCTTTATCGCTTAAAAAACAGCTTTTTTCTTTGCTTGATAAAAATGCCTTTTATTTAAACAAAACCTTAAGTCAAAAGCAGTTGTTAGAGTTTATGGAGCATACTTTAAGTTTTATAAAAAGTGAAAAAAACGAAGAAAAATTAGAAAATTTTTTTAAAAATTTGCAAAAAGCTTTTTTTACTAAAAATTTTAATCTTTTATTTTCGAATGAAGAAAACAACGAGCCTTTTTAGCTTTTGTTAGTTTATCTCAGCTTTGATTATAGAATATTTTGCTATATTTTTAATTTACAAAACCCTACTAGGATGAAAAATGCAAGTAAAAGAGCTTTTAATTGAACTTTTAAAATTTAAATCAATTACCCCAAATGATGATGGTGCTTTAAATTTCATAGCCTTAGAGCTTAGCGATTTTGAAGCTGTTTTTATAGAAAAAGAAGGGGTTAAAAACCTGCTTTTAACAAAGAAATTTAAAGATGAGGGCGATCATTTAGCCTTTGGAGGTCATATTGATGTGGTAAGTGCAGGTGAGGGCTGGGAGAGTGAGCCTTTTAGCCCCACTGAAAAGGACGGCTTTGTTTATGCTAGGGGTGCTCAGGATATGAAAAGCGGTTTAGCTGCTTTTATCAGTGCTTGTAAGGATGCAAATTTTAAAGGCTCAAGGCTAAGTCTTATCATCACAAGCGATGAAGAAGGCGAGGCAAAGTATGGCACACTAGAGGTTTTAAAATATCTTAAAGAAAAGCAAATGTTGCCTGATTTTGCTTTGGTAGCTGAGCCAACCTGCACGAAAAAACTAGGAGATAGCGTTAAAATCGGTCGCAGGGGTTCGATTAATGCCACTCTTATCATAAAAGGCAAACAAGGACACGCAGCCTATCCTGAAAAATGTATCAATCCTATCCACGAATTTGCCCCACTTTTAAGGCTTTTAGCAGGTTTTAACCTAGACGAGGGCGATTCTAATTTTTCTCCTTCAAAGATAGTTCTTACTGACATTAGAGGAGGGCTTGAGCTTAGCAATGTAACCCCAAATAGCCTTAAAATTATGTTTAATGTTAGAAACTCACCTAAAACTAGCCTTGATGATGTAAAAAACTATGTGGAAAGTCTTTGCGCGGGGCTTGATTATGAGCTTGACATAAGGCAAAGTTCTAAGCCTTTTTTAACAAATTTTGATAATAAAATCGTGCAAAAACTAAATGAAAGTGTGCAAAAAATCACAAAAATCGTGCCAGATCTTAATACAAAAGGCGGCACTAGCGATGCGAGATTTTTTGCTGAATTTGGCGTAAGCGTGGTTGAATTTGGGGTGTGTAATGACACAATTCACGCTGTAAATGAAAGGGTTAGCCTTGATGAGGTGCAAGGACTTTACGAGGTTTTCAAAGATTTTATAGAAAATTTTTAAAATATGAAAATTGAAATTTTATAAACAATGAGTAAAATTTATTAAATTTTTTAGGCTAGAAAATGGAAATTTTTAAAAGATACACAAGCGAGATTAATGCGATTTTTAAGGGCAAAAATTATAACGAGCATAGTTTTAGAACCTGCTTTGAAAATTTGCTAAATGAGTTAAAACCAAAAGAGATTAAGATTATCCACGAGCCAAAAAGCGAAAAAGGGCAAGGCTCTATAAGACCTGATTTTAAGGCTTTCAAGCTTATAGATAAAGAAAAAGAGTTAAGTTACAATCACCTTGTAGGCTTTATAGAATGTAAAAATTTAGATGTGGATTTAAATTTGCATTTAAACGGCAAACAGCTTAGCAAATACTTGCAAATTTCGCCAAATATCATTTTCACAAACTACAAACGCTTTATACTTTTTTCTTTTGAAAAGGTGATTTTTGATGTGAATTTACTAGATGATGAGCTAAATTTACTTGAAAGAAATATAAATATTTTCAAAAACCTTTTAAAAGCCTATTTTGACGATAACACCACCACTATAAAATCAAAACAAGAGCTTATAAAGGTTTTAAGCTCTCAAAGCTTTTATCTAAGCACTGCTTTAAAAATTTCCTTTGATGAAAGTGATGAAAACTCATCTTTTAAAAGATTTTTTCAAAAGACAAAGGATACTTTTATAAATATAGAAAAAATAGCCCTAAAAGATGAAGAATTTTGCGACATTTTAGCTCAGGCTATAGTTTATGGGATCTTTGTCTCTTATGTGGAAAATGATGATTATGACTTAGAAAAAATCCCTGTAGAAAATTTTATCTCCTTTTTGCCTAGCACTTTTAGGACCTTAAGTGAGTTTGTCTATTTTGCTGTGCCTTCCTTTTCACTTCCACAGGACATTAAATACACCCTAGAAAATATCAAAAAAACCCTAGCCTTGATAGATAAACCCACGCTTTGTGAAATTTTAAAGCAAGAGCTTGAAAGCATTAGCATATATTTGTATGAGGATTTTTTAAAGGCTTTTGATGATTTAAGAGCGACGCAAAAACGCAAAGAAGGCGGAGTTTTTTACACTCCAAAAAGCGTTGTAGATATGATAGTTTCAAGCCTTGATGAGCTTTTAAGGACTAAATTTAAAAAAGACAAAGGCTTTAGTGATGAGAGCGTAAAGGTGCTTGACTTTGCCACAGGCACGGGAAGCTTTTTGGCTAGCGTTTTTGAAAAGATTATTTCTAAAGAGAGTGAAATTTTTAAAAACGAAGCTATAAAAAATAAATTTTTAAAAGACATTTACGGCTTTGAGCTTTCTTTTGTGCCTTATATCGTAGCAAGGCTAAAGCTTGGGCAAATTTTAAGAAAAAATGGCTTTAGTGATTTTAGCGAGGCTGATTTTCAAATTTTTCTTAATAATACCTTAGATTTGGAGCAAATAGCAAATTTTAATATGACTATGCCCTTAGAAAATTTAGATACTGAATGGAAAAAGGCAAGAGATGTAAAGCATAGTAAAAATTTACTTGTGATTTTAGGCAATCCCCCTTACAACGCAAAGAGCAAAAACAAGGGCAAAGAAATTTTAGAACTTTTGCAAACTTATAAACAAGGCTTAAATGAAACAAAGATAAATTTAGATGATGATTATATTAAATTTATGCGTTTTGCCCAGTGGAAATTGCTAGAGCAGGGTAAAAAGGATTTATTTGAAGAAAAAAAGGGACTTTTAGGCTTTATCACAAATAATTCTTTTTTAAGTGGCAAAACTCACAGAAAAATGAGAGAAAGCCTATATAAAAGCTTTGATGAAATTTATATACTAAATTTACACGGAAGCGATAAGGATTTAAAAAACGATGAGAATGTTTTTGATATAAAAATAGGCGTTTGTATAAGCTTGTTTGTAAAGTATGAAAACAAAGTAAATGACTCTGCTAGGGTATTTTACTACTCCACAAGTGATAATGAAATTTTTAGCAGAAAAGAAAAATTTGCTCTCTTAAATGATATAAGTCAAAACGGCTTAAATAGCGTAAAATGGGAAGAGCTAAGCTTAAATGAGCCTTATTTTTTCTTTATCAAAAAAGAATTTGAAAATGAAGAATATGAGAATTTTTGGGCTTTAGCAAGTGATAAGGCTTTGGGGGATAAAAGGGCTGTGTTTTTAAGCTATGGTAGTGGAAATAAATCCGAAAGAGATAAAATTTGTATGCATTTAAATAAAGATAGTTTAAATAATACTTTAGAGAAATTTAAAAATTTAAATGTAGAACAATTGAAGCATTTTTATGAGCTTAAAGACTCAAGGGATTGGAGTGTAGATAGGGCTAAAAATGATGTTTTAATGAATATCAAATTTAAAGATAAAATTATTAAAATCAATTATCGTCCCTTTGACATAAGATGGACTTTTTTTACAGGAAAAAGCAAAGGATTTTGGGGAACTCCTTCAAGATTAAGCACTCATTTTGTAAATAAAAAAAATTTAGGACTTTGCACTGCAAAAATTTCAACTATAGATTTTTATCAATATGTTTTTATTGTGGATAGCATCGTAGATGTTAATATTAGCGGACAGATTTCAAATTCAGATTATGTTATACCGCTTTATCTTTATGAAAACGATGAAAAAATCCCAAATTTCACAAGTGAGTTTTTAGCTTATAAGCAAAATCATTTAGTTTTAAAAGATAAAAGTGCTGAGGAAATTTTGTCCTTTATCTATGCAAATTTATATGATCCAAAGTATAGAGAAAAATACCTAGAGTATCTAAAAACAGGCTTTGCTAGGATAAATTTTGAAGTAGATGAAAAGGCTTTTAATGATTTTGTTAAATTTGGCAAAAAGCTTGTGAGTTTGCATTTGTTTAAAGAAAATTTAGATGATGAGTTAGACTTTATTTTTTTAAAAGAGAGTAAAAAGATAAATTTTAAGATAGAAAAATACCAAGAAAAAGAGCGTTTTGTGGATGATAAAATCATACTAAATGAAGACTTAGCCATAAGCCCTATAAAAGCTGAAATTTGGGGCTATACGATAGGTGGCTATCAAGTCATAAAGCAATGGCTAAAATACCGCGTAAATTATGAATGCTCTAAAGATGAGCTAGAGCACCTTTTAAAAATATGCAAAATCATAAAAGCAACGATAAAGCTACAAAAGGAAATAAATGATTATAAATGGTGAGAATTTATCTTGCAAAGAGCTTAGATTTGTGGAGTTTTTGAAACAAAAGGGCTTAAAAGCTGAACTTATAGCCTTAGAGCTTAATGGTGAAATCGTGCCAAAAAGTGAGTTTGAAAATTTGGTTTTAAAAGAAAACGATAAGGCTGAAATAGTGAGTTTTGTAGGGGGTGGCTGATGAGAATTAAATATAATGGCAAAGAGCTTTTTACGGAGTTTAAAACGAGTTTGGAATTTTTTGAAAATGTTAGCAAAAATGAAAACGATGTTTGGATAGTAAATGGCTTTGCAACTAAGGAAAATTTAACTTTAAATGAGGGCGATGAGCTTTTTTGTATACAAAAATACGCCCTGCCACCAAAGGATGCACTTGATGCTATGATGAGAGCGCGTCATACGCCAAAACTGCACGACAAGCTTAAACTTTCAAGCGTTGGCATAGCAGGGCTTGGTGGGCTTGGCTCTCATATAGCTATAAATTTGGCAAGAAGTGGGGTTGGGCTTTTAAAACTTGTTGATTTTGATGTGGTAGAACCTAGTAATCTTAATCGTCAAGCCTATAGAGTAAGCGATCTTGGGCGGTATAAAACAGAGGCTTTAAAAGAGCAAATTTTAGAGATAAATCCTTATATAAGGGTTGAAATTTGCACTCTTAAGATAGATGAAAATAATTTAAAGGATTTGTTTAAAGAGCAAAATATAGTTTGCGAAGCCTTTGATACGGCTTTGGCAAAGGCTATGATAGCACAGAATTTTCATAAATTTTATAAGGATAAAATTTTAATTTGTGCTTCAGGACTTGCAGGATATGGCGATAGCAACAGTATACAAACAAGAAAAATTGCAAAAAATTTCTATGTTTGCGGGGACTTGATAAACTCAGCAAAGCCTGGAAATGGGCTTTTAGCTCCTAGAGTTAGCATTTGTGCTGGTCATCAAAGTAACCTTGTTTTAGAGCTTTTGGCAAATTCTTAATAAAATTAAGGAGAATTTATGAAAGATACGCTTAAGATAGGAAATTTTGAGTTTAATTCGCGTTTTATACTAGGCTCTGGGAAGTATTCTTTAGAGCTTATAAGTTCTGCTATAAATGAGGCTAAGGCTGAACTTATAACACTTGCTTTAAGGCGTGCTGATACTGGAAATTTTGAAAATATTTTAAACTACATACCAAAAAATGTCACACTTCTACCAAACACATCAGGTGCTAGAAATGCAAACGAAGCCTTAAGGATAGCAAGGCTTTCAAGGGAGCTTGGTTGTGGAGAGCTTATAAAAATAGAAGTTATAAATGATAGCAAGTATTTACTGCCTGATAATTATGAAACTATCAAGGCTTGTGAGCTTTTAGCAAAAGATGGCTTTACGCCATTAGCTTATATGAGTGCTGATCTTTACGCTGCTAGGGCTATGGTGAGTGCAGGAGCTGCTGCAATTATGCCACTAGCTGCTCCTATTGGCACAAATAAGGGGCTTTGTGCTAAGGAATTTATACAAATTTTGCTTAATGAAATTGATTTGCCAATAATCGTTGATGCTGGTATTGGAAGCCCTGCTCAAGCTTGTGAGGCTATGCAAATGGGAGTTAGTGCTGTTATGGTAAATACTGCACTTGCTGAGGCTAAAAATATCCCTTTAATGGCAAGGGCTTTTGGCGAGGCTGTTCGTGCTGGTAGGGCTGGGTTTTTAGCAGGACTTGCAAGTGAAAGCCAAGCTAAGGCAAGCTCTCCATTAACAGGCTTTTTAAGGGATTAAAATGTATAAACATATGCAAGATATAAAAAGTGATGTTTTGCAAAATGTTTTAACTCAAGTTCAAAACTATGATGAGAGTGAGTTTAAGGCTAGTGATGTTAAACAAGCTTTAAATGCTAGTTTTTTAAATATAGAGCATTTAAAGGCTTTGCTAAGTAGTGCGGCTGAGAATTTCATAGAAGAACTTGCTTTTAAATCATCTAAAGTAAAACTTAAGTATTTTGGAAATAATATCAATCTTTTTACTCCGCTTTATCTTTCAAATTTTTGTAATAGCAAATGCGTGTATTGTGGCTTTCAAAAAGGAAATAAAATAGCTAGAGCAAAGCTTAGCGAGGATGAAATTCACAAAGAAATGAAAGCCATAGCTAAAAGCAATTTAAAAGAAATTTTAATGCTAACAGGCGAGGGTAGGGAGTTTGCTAGTGTTGAGTATATTGCTAAGGCTTGTAGGATAGCTAGGGAGTATTTTAAGGTTGTGGGCGTTGAAATTTATCCTATGAATGTTGAAGAGTATGAAATTTTGCATAAAAATGGCTGTGATTTTGTAACGATTTTTCAAGAAACTTATAATCCCTTAAGATATGAAAAAATTCATCTAGCAGGAGAAAAAAGCGTTTTTACTTATCGCTTTAATGGACAAGAAAGGGCTTTAAAGGCTGGTATGCGTGGGGTTGGCTTTGGGGCTTTGCTTGGCATTGATGATTTTAGAAAGGACGCTTTTGCTACGGCTTTGCATATTTATTATTTGCAAAAACTTTATCCTGGTGCTGAATTTTCCGTGTCTGTGCCACGCTTAAGACCCATAATAAACAATGCTAAAATAAGAGCAAAAGATGTTAGTGAAAAAAGACTTTTGCAAGTTCTTTGTGCTTATAGGCTTTTTTTGCCTTTTGCTAGTATAGTTATCTCAAGCCGTGAAAGAATGGGCTTTAGAGACGAGGTTATAAGGCTTGGAGCGAATAAAATGAGTGCTGGAGTTAGCGTAGGAATAGGGGAGCATATAGGAGAAAAAAAGGGCGATGAGCAGTTTGAAATTTCAGATAGTAGAAGTGTTGAAGAAATTTTAATAAAGCTTAAAGATTTAAAACTTCAAGCTGTGATGAGTGATAGTATATATGTGGGATAAAAAAATCATAACCATAAGCGATAAAGCTTTGCTTGGGGACAAATTTTTAAACCAAATCGAAAAACTTGCAAAAGCTAAAGTCGATGCCATAGTGCTTAGAGAAAAAAGCTTGAGTGAGTTTGAGTATTATGATTTGGCTAAGGAAGTTTTAAGAATTTGCTCTAGAGAAAATACTACTTGTTTTTTGCACTTTTTTTATAATCAAGCCTTAAAACTAGGACACAAGCATTTTCACGCTCCGCTTGAAATTCTAAGAAAAGAGCCAAAACTTCGCAGATTTTTTCACCTGCTTGGGACCTCAATTCATAGCAAAGAAGAGCTTTTAGAGGCTATGACTTATAAGGTAAATTACGCTTTTGTGGGACATATTTTTGAAAGCTCTTGTAAGGCTAATTTAGAGCCAAAAGGGACTCAGTTTTTAAAATCTTTGCTTGATTTTAGCAAAATTCCACTTTATGCAATAGGTGGCATAAGGCTTGATAATATTTCAAATTTTAAGGATTTAAATGTAGCCGGGCTTTGTATGAAAGAAGCTTTGATGAAAGAAAATAATCCTAAAAAATACATTTTAGATTGCAAAAAAGCCCTAAAATAACTTAAGATTAAGGATATTTTAGTATAATTTTTGCTTTTAATGCGCTCGTAGCTCAGCTGGATAGAGCATTTGATTGCGGTTCAAAAGGTCAGGGATTCGAATTCCTTCGAGCGCACCACTTTCCACTTTTCTTACATTTTAGACTATCTTAAAGTTTCATTTTTATAAAAATTTTTGAGATTTTGTTAAACTTAGTTTTCTTTTATTTTTCTTTTATTTTTCTTTTTGCTAGTCCCATTTGTTCGTAAGCGTCGATTTCTTTTTTGTATGAGTTTGAAATTTTCTTAAGCTCTTTGTTTAAAAAGCTTATGGTTTTTGCACTTGCCTTAGCATTTGCTGAAAAAGCACTTATGAATTCTAGCTTTTTCTTAGTATTTTCATCTAATGTTTCAGAATTTTTTGTCCCTAGTTTGTGTGTTTTAACAAAAAGCGTAGCTAGCTCTTTTAAGGCTGTATCATTTAAATTTTCATTTGAAGCTGTTATTATCATTTGTTCTAAATCAGTGCTAAAAGTAGGGTTTTTTTCTTCTACTTTTTTTACATTTTTAGCATCATCTTTTACTATAAAATAAGCTATAAGCCCTAAAAATAGTAAAAGAATAACGCCTAAAGCAAGGATTATTAAAAGATAAGTTATCAAAGCTTACCTACAAATTCTTTTTTCTTTCTTGCAAAAAGTGCTAAAACTAGCATTAAAACAAAGCCCCAATACACATAACTTGGTATTTGCACCGCCTCACCAGCTGCGTAAGAGTGAAGTCCTACAAGGAAGAAATTTACTCCAAAATAAGTCATAATAATAACCCAGTAAGCAAACATACTCCACAAAGCAAAGGTAAATTGGTTGTTATACTTAGCTATCATTCTAAGGTGTAAAATCGCAGCATAGCATAAAATGCTAATTAAAGCCCAAGTTTCTTTAGAGTCCCAGCTCCAGTATCTTCCCCAGCTTTCATTCGCCCAAATCGCACCTAAGAAATTTCCAATAGTAAGCAAACAAAGCCCAAGTATCATAGCCATTTCGTTTATACGGGTTGCTTCTGTGATGTTTTTTAGTATATTTTGGTTATATTTTCCATCTTTTTTAAGAAAGCACATCAAAACTAAAACAAAAATTCCAAGCAAGGCACAAAGCCCTAAAAATCCATAACTAGCAGTGATAACAGAAACGTGTATGCTAAGCCAGTAGGAATTTAGCACAGGCATAAGATTTGTAATTTGTGGATTTAACTCATTCATATAAGCTACTAAAAGCACAATGCCCGATAAAATCGAAGTTAGACAAAGCGATAATGGACTTTTTTTAGAAAAGAAAATTCCAGAAAGTGCCAAAGCCCAAGCTATATAAACCATACTTTCATAGGAGTTACTCCAAGGAGCGTGACCTGATAGATACGCACGGAGCAAAAGCCCTAAAGTATGGACTATGAAAGCTAAAATGTTTAAGATATAAACTAGTTTAAACATTTTTGAGATATTTAAATTTGGCATTATCATTTTTAAAAATACTAAGATTAAAAGCAAACTTCCAGCTATTAAGTAAATTGGTGAGAGTTTTACGAAAATTTCAGCCTTGTTTGAGAAAATTTCAGCCTTGATTTTTGTTTGGCTTGGTATTACTTTTTCGCCAAATTTTTGTTGATATTCTTTAATTAGTTCTAAGCCTTTGTCTGCGTTGTCCCAGTTATTATCGCTAAAGGCTTGTTCTACTGAGCTAAAATAATTTCTTATGAGAGTTAAAACAATCTCACCCTCAGCCCCTTTTAGTGTTTGAAACGCTGAAAACGGAGCAAGCCAAGTATTTTTTTCATCATTTTGTATAGGTATAAATTTAAAAAATTCTCCACTAAAAATTAAATTTACTATATTAGCTCTTTCATCAAGCTTTAAAAGTTCTTTGTCAAGGGCATTTCTAGCATTTGGATTTTTACGATTTGCTCTTTCTACTTGTTTTTGAAGTTTGTAATTGTTGTTTTCATCAAAAAAATCTTTATAAGCCATATACTCGCTATTTTCAATGCCTAAAATTTTGCAAAGTGCTTCTTTTAAAGACTTTGTTTTAGAAACTAGTATAAATTTTTCATTTTGCCAGGTATCAACATCAACTATCATAGAAAGCATAATAGCGTTTGAGTCCTGATTTTTATAGCTTTTGCTTTGATTTATTTTTTCTAAAAGTTCTTTTGAAAGTGTGTCAAAGGGCATCATCCTGCCGTCTATTGACTTTTGCACTACTAAACTTGCAAGTTTTGCGGAGTGTTCTTTGCTTACAAGTGGAATTTCAGCACTAATGCTATTTGTAACAAAAAAGGCTAGTAAAATGGCACTAGAGCCTTTTATAACATCGTTATTTATAAGTTTTGAAAGAATTCTAAATCTTGAGTTAGGGTTAAGAAAATTTAAAAACATCCCAAGACAAAGCAAAAAATACCCTATATAAGTTGGGGTTTTGCCCGGGTCTTTATTTACAGAAAGTATTGTGCCTTTTTCATCTTGGTCGTAAGAGCTTTGATAAAACCTATAGCCTTTATAATCTAAAACATTATTCATAAATATCCTATAATCAAATTTTTCATCCCCATTTATAACGCTTACTTCACTAGCATAAGAAGATGGTGAGTTAGAGCCTGGATAATGATCTATCACAAAGTCTCTTAAAGCGAGTTTGAAAGGAAGCTCTTCATAGTAAAAATTCCAAGAAATGAAAAATTTTTGCCCTTCAAGCTCGACAGAAATAGGCTTGTCGTATTCAAAAACATAGATTTCTTTGCTTTGTCCTTTGTAGTTTAACTCAAGTTTTAAGGCATTTACTCCGTTTAACTCAAGTTCTTTATTTTCGTTGCTAAGAGCGAAATTTTTAAGCGGAATTAAAAGGGAATTTTTCCAGTTATTTGGTTCTCCAAATGTTGATACTAGCATAGTTCTAGCAAATTCTATCCAAGATGCTTTAAACCACGCAAAAAAGCTCTCATCCTCAGCTCTATTTGAACCATTTACAAACTCTTTTGCACTTAAAGATGCAAATTTAACGACAAAGTTTAAACCACCTTCTAATTCATAAAGTCTTTTTTCTTTAGCGTCTGCATTTTGTGTGTTTTTAAGCGTTAAATTTTTGCCATCTAGCATATTTAAAAATTTCAAATTTTCACTAGAACTTAGCTTTAAATTCTCATCAATCTTAACAAAAGGAGCTTTGACATCATTATTCATAAAAGAAAAATTAATGCCAAGAATTTCTTTTATCTCGCCTTTTTTAAACTTAAGCTCTGCACTATTATTTTCTTTTGATAGCATTAAAACAAGCAAAGGCTCTAAATTTGGAGCTTCTTCATAGTCATCATAGGCATTTAAAATTAAATTTTTATATTTTAAATTTGCCATTTCGCCGTTTAAATCAAGCTTTAGATTAAAAGAATTTACAAAGGGTAAATTTCCAATATATCTTTCATTTGTTGTGCTATAAATCGCCCCATTTTTAACGCTTGAAAAATTTAAAAAGGTTCTAGCACTTTGCATAGTGGAGCTTTCACTTCCTTCTCTAATGGCTAAATTTCCTTCAAAACCGCCATATCTAGTAAGTGCTGAGCCAAGCAGTATAAACAAAAACGAAAGGTGAAAAACTAGCATAGCAAATTTTCTAAGTTTAAACATTTTGTAACGAAAAAGCCCACAAAGCAAGTTTATGCCAAGTAAGAGCTGAATATACTCAAACCAAAAAGTATCATAAATCATAGCCCAAGCAGTAGGCGTTGTATAAGCACTTTCAATAAAAGTTGCCAAAGCACAAGAAATTGCAAAAAGCAAAAACAAAACAATAGAAATTCTCATATCTCCTATAGCATTAATCATTTTTTTCATATCTTACCTTTAAAGTCCTAAATATTTTTTTCTAATATTATCATCACCTATTAAGTTTTTAGCCTCATCTTGCATAACGATAAGTCCATTTTCCAAAACATAGGCATAATCGCTAATTTTTAACGCACTAAAAGCATTCTGCTCTACTAAAAGTATGGTGATGCCTTCTTCTTTTAAGCGAAGTATAATGTCAAAAACTTCCCCTACTATCTTTGGTGCAAGTCCTAATGATGGCTCATCTAGCATTAAAAGCTTTGGCTCACTCATTAATGCCCTTGAAATGGCTAGCATTTGAGCCTCGCCTCCGCTTAAATTCCCAGCCATAGCATTTTTTTTGCTAGCAAGTCTTGGGAAAAGTTTATACATTTGCTCTTTTAAATGCTCGTAGTTTTCGGCGTTATTAAAGGCTCCGATTTTTAAATTTTCTTCCACGCTTAAGTTTATAAAAATTCTCCTGCCTTCAGGCACTAGTGAAATTCCTTTTTGAACTAGTGTGTGAGTTGAGTGTCTTTTTGTATCATAGCCTAAAAAATTTACTTCACCACTTCTTTTAACTGAATTTAAAAGTGCGTTTAGGGTCGAGGTTTTACCAGCTCCGTTTGAGCCTATTAGTGAAATGATTTGCCCTGTTTTGATTTTAAAACTAATCCCCTTAACAGCTTCTATCAAACCATAATAAACACGCAAATCATTAACTACTAGCATTAAAATCCCCCAAATAAGCAGAAATCACTTCTTTATGATTAACAGCCTCGCTTAACTTTCCTTCAAAAATAGTTCTACCATAATCAAGCACCAAAACCCTATCGCAAAGCTTATTTACGAATTTCATATCGTGTTCTATGAGTAAAACACTTATTTTATAGTCATCTCTTAGCTTTAGTATGAGATTTGCAAGTTCATCACTTTCTGAGCTATTCATACCAGCGGCTGGTTCATCTAATAAAAGTAATTTTGGATTTGTAGCTAATGCTCTTGCAATTTCTACCTTTCTTTGCTGTCCATAACTAAGACTAGTAGCTTTTTCGTTAGCAAATTCTGCTATTTTAAGCTCTTCTAAAATTTCAAAAGCTTTTTGTTTGAAATTTTTTTCCATTTTATTAAAACGTCCAAGATGTAAAAATGCTTCAAAAATACTATATTTTAAGTCTTTATTAAAGCCAATAAGCACATTTTCAAGCACGCTCATACTTGAAAAAAGTCGGATGTTTTGAAAGGTCCTTGCTATGCCAAGATGAACTATTTTGTGCGGTTTTAAATGGTCTATTTTTTTACCTAAAAACTCAACACTTCCCAAGCTTGGCTTATAATTTCCTGTGATAATGTTAAAAAGCGTAGTTTTACCAGCACCATTTGGTCCTATAAGAGCAAAAATTTCTTTTTCGTTAATGCCAAAAGAAGTTTCACTAATAGCCTTTATGCTACCAAAGTTTTTTGAAATTTTTTTTAGCTCTAAAATCACTTTTTAATCCTTTTGAATTTTTTAAAGATAGAGTCTAAAATATCGCTTAATTCATAATGCCCCATAATGCCCTTTCTTGCAAAAAGCATTATTAAAATTAAAATAAGAGAAAAAACCACCATTCTAAAACCGGCAGTTGATTGTATGTTTATATTTAATAAATCAATTTTTATCTTAAGTTCATCCAAAAACCTAAGCCACTCGCTTCCACCTATTACAAGTATGGCACCAAGTATGGCACCTGTTGTAGAGCCAAGTCCGCCTAAGACTATGATTATTAAAAGTTGAAAGGTTAGCAAAAAGTCAAATTGAGTAGGAGAAACCGTTGTTAAAAGACAAGCAAAAAGCCCACCACCAACGCCTTCTAAAAAGGCTGAAGTGCTAAAGGCTAAGGTTTTAATCCAAAAAGTGTTAATACCCATAGCACTAGCAGCATCCTCATCATCGCGTATAGCTTTCATAGCCCTGCCATATTTAGAATAAACTAAATTTAAGATTAAAATTACAGCTATTATTGCTATGGCACCTGTGTAGTAGATATTAGAAAAATTTGGTATATCAACAAGTCCTCTTGAGCCATTTGTTACGCTTGGGAAATTTATAGCTGCTATCTTTATGATAATGCCAAAGCCCAAAGTTACTATAGCTAAATAATCACCTCTTACGCGAAACACAGCAAAAGAAAGAATAAGTGCTAGTAAAGATGAGCAAATTCCAGCCATAAATAAGGCTAGTATGAAAGAGCTTGAGTTAAAAACTAGTATGAAAGAGCTTGGAGCGTCAAGGAAAAATTGATCATTTTTAGCATCAACGCTTAAAAGCATTAAAGCCGCTACATAAGCACCCACAGCGACAAAGCCGTTTGGCTCTAGGGAAAACTGCCCTGTGACGCCGTTGATTAGGTTGTAACTTACTGCTAGTATTATGAAAATGGCTATTTGATTTAATATGCTAAGCCCATAATCTTCAAAAATCATAGGCGAATAATAAATAAAAACAATACTAAAAATTAAAAATAATAAATGAGAAATTTTAAATTTAATCATCAAAACCTACTTTTTTCAAAATTTATACCTAAAATTCCAGTAGGCTTAAAAAGTAGTATGAAAACTAAAAATATAAAGGCAAATGCATCCTTAAAGCCTGATAAATCAGGGAAAAAAGCCACTACAATAACTTCTGTAAAGCCTATGATAAGCCCTCCTAAAACAGCTCCAACAACAGAGCCAATCCCTCCTAAAACAGCAGCCGCAAAGGCTTTAAGTCCTATTAATGTCCCCATAGTAGGCTCTACTGAATAGTAATTTGCCGCCCAAAATACTCCGCCAACAGCAGCCAAAGCAGAGCCTAAGGCAAAAACTATAGCTATAATGCGGTTTGCATCAATGCCCATTAAATTTACAGCTTTTATATCAAAGGCTAAGGCACGGATGGCTATGCCGTATTTGCTTTTATATAAGATTAATAAAATTGCTACAAGTATGATAAAGGTAAGAATTGGCACCATTAAAGAACCATAAGTTGTGATAACTCCATTAATATTTATACTTTCTTCAAAATAAGCAGGCGGAGTAAAGGTTTTAGGCGTGGAAGTAAAAATCATATTGAAAAGATTTTGCAAGAAAAAACTAATGCCTATGGCTGTTATTAAAAGCGAAATTCTAGGAGCTTCTCTTAGTGGTTTATAGGCTATTTTATCGGTTAAAATTCCAACACAAGCCGCAAAAATCATAGCTAAAGATAAAGCCCCTAAAAAAGGGACATTTAAATTTGTCATACAAAAAAGCGCACTATAAGCTCCAACCATCATAATATCGCCGTGAGCAAAGTTAATAAGCCTTAAAACCCCATAAACCATAGTGTAGCCAACGGCTATTAAAGCATACATACTGCCTAGACTAAGCCCATTAACAAACTGCTGTAAAAATAAAGTTAAATCCATCATTGCCCTTAAGGATTTATAGTATCTTTATAGCTTTGTTTTTGCTCTTTTATCTCTTTTACGACAACAGAACGGGTTGCGTTTCCACTTTTATCTATACTGATGATACCTGAAACGCCTTGAAATTCGTTTGTAGAGTGAATTTTTTCGTTAATGCATTCGCTAGTTAGATTATTAAGGCAGGAATTCATAGCATTTACTAAAACAAAATACGCATCAGCTCCCATAGCTGTGAAATTTGGAACTTCTTTTATGCCTTTTTCTTTTTCATAAGCGTTTATAAAATCCTTGCTTAGCTTTGTGGTTGGATTATTTGCATCAAAGCTATCTGTGAAAATATAGCCCTCACTAGCTTCACCGGCTAAGGATATAAAGGTCTTATCAGCTACGCCATCAGCAGAACCCAAAGGTGTGTTTAAACCAGCAAGTCTTGCTTGTCTTGCAAACAAAGAAGCCTCGCTATAGTAAAGCGGTAAAAAGATAAATTCCGGATTTAAGCTTTTAATTTGTGCTATTATGGCTTTAAAATCTTTTTCGCCTGAGTTAATTCTAAGCGTTTTAAGAATTTTTCCACCCCTTGCTTTAAATTCTTTCTCATAAGCCTTTGCAAGTCCTAATGAATAATCAGCACTTTGATCAAGCACTATTACAGAGCTTTTATAATTTAGCTTTGAAAAGGCGTATTTTGCTAAGGATGAGCCTTGAAAACTATCCATAAAACAAACCCTACTTGAGTATAGTTTTTTATCTAGAAGCTTATCTCCGGTTGCAGCAGGTGCTATTAATGGAATTTTGCTATCTTCAGCAACACGCATAATTTGCAAGGTGTTTGCACTTACCATTTCTCCTATTAAAGCTAAAGCTTTTTGTGAAATTAGGCGTTTTGCACCGCTTGAGGACTCTAATTTATCTCCCTTAGTATCTACTATGATAAGAGAAATTTCATCATTATTATTTAATTTATTTTGCATAGAATTTGCAAGTTTAACGCCTTCTAAAGCACTTTGCCCATAAGCAGCAGTTGCACCGCTAAGTGGTAAAACAACGCCGATTTTTACTTCCTTTGCACTTAAACTTAAGCTTAAAATGCCTATTAAAAATAGAATTTTTTTCATACTTTGCCTTTATGGATTTATAGTAGCTTTATAGCTTTGTTTTTGCTCTTTAATCTCTTTTATCACTACAGAGCGTATAGCGTTTCCGCTTTTATCTATGCCAATAATGCCCGAAACGCCTTCAAAATTATTTGTAGAGTGAATTTTTTCATTAACACACTCGCTATTTAGATTATCAAGGCAGGAATTTATGGCATTTAGCATTACAAAATACGCATCAGCTCCCATAGCCGAAAAAGCTGGAAGTTCTTTTGTGCCTTTTTCTTTCTCATACTCTTTTACGAAATTCTCGCCACGCTTTGTGGTAGGGTTGTTTGCATCAAAACTATCTGTAAAAATTACTCCATTCACAGAAGTTCCACCAAGCTCAATAAAGCTTTGATTATTTACCCCATCGCCTGCTGTTAAAAGTTTATCAAAATTAATTTGTCTTGCTTGTCTTGCAATAAGTGCAGCTTCTGGATGATAAATTGGCATATAAACAAAGTCAGGATTTATGCTTTTAAGCTGTGCTACAACGGCTTTAAAATCCTTATCGCCCGAGTTTATAACTAATTTTTTAAGGACATTTCCACCAAGTGCTTTAAAAGAGGTTTCAAAAGTCCTTGCAAGCCCTAAAGAATAAACATTGCTTTGATCTATAATTATAACCGCGTTTTTTAGCTTTAAGTCATTTGCTACATAAGAGGCGAATTTTTGCCCTTGAAAACTATCCATAAAGCATACCCTACTTGCGTATTTTTTCTTATCTAAAAGCTTATCCCCTGAAGCAACTGGTGCTATGATAGGAATTTTTTTCTCTTCAGCTATGGAAATTGCTTGTATGGTGTTTGGTGTTGTAGCTTCTGCTATTAAAGATAAGACCTTATCTTGTGAGATTAAGCGATTTACTCCGTTTGAAGTTTCTAATTTATCGCCCTTAGTATCGACAATTATAAGTTTAATCTCATCGTTGTTAGCTAATTTAGGTTCTAGCTTATTAGCTAGTTCTATTCCATTAAAAAGATCTTGTCCATAAGCTGCCACAGGTCCTGTTAAAGGTAATGCAACGCCGATTTTTACTTCCTTTGCATAAAGCCCACTTGTAAGAGCTAAAATTCCTAATGCTAAGTTTAATTTTTTCATTTCATCCTCTTAAAAATTTATTTTAGAAAAGTATTGTGTTTTGTTTTTTGAGCTGGTTCTTCTTCTTTTAAATCTTTTATTTGTAAATCAACGGCGAAATTTGCACCCTTGATATAAGCTATTATATTGTCTATATCATTATGACTTATTTTGCTAGAGTAAATAGCCATATGAGCTGCATTGCTACTAGTGCTACCATCAAGGCTGTATCCTATGAGAGAGGATTTTATCTCCTCAGGCTTCATATCTTTTAGCATTTTTGAGCCAGATACGCTTTTTTCGGCATTATCTCCGTGACAAGAATTACACTTGTTTTTAAAGTAAAGTTCCTTACCCTTTTCAAAATCATAGTCCTTATTTGCATCAAAGGTATAGGTTAGAAAAGATTTTAAATTTATACCAAAGGCACTAACAGCTAACAATAAACCAATAAACAAAAAACGAGTCATATTTTACCTTTAATTTATAGTGATTTGCGTTTGAGTTTTGCTTTTATGCGTTTTACTTTTTTTGTCAAAACTTTTTTCTCTTTTTGTATCGTATCTATACTGCATAGTGCCTGAAATTTCAACATCTTTAAATGCTTCATCTAAAATAGCAGCCAAAGAAAAATTAAACAAAAATAAAAACATTAAAAACATTTTAGACATATTAATGTTCCCCTTTATGCAAAAAATAAAGCCCAAGACAAAGTGCTAAAATAGACCCTGCTAGAAAAGCCATATCCGTTGGATCTGTAAATTTCATCTGTAAAACTCTTTGAAAGAAATTTACAACCAAAACCATAATTATAACTTTAGCTAGTTTATCCTTAAGCTGGTCTAGACTATGCACTTCTAAGACTTTGCTTTGTTTGCTTTGTTTAAATTCTTCAATCTCGCTTATGAAAAGTTCATAAACCCCAAAGGAAAATATAAACAAAACCAAAGCCATAAGATACAAATCCACAGCACCTATTATCAAAGATACAACATCTTCGTGCAAATCTATACTAGAACCTTCTATAAAAAAGTAGCTGTAAGTGTAAAATACAATCTTTAACACATCATAACTTGCGATAAAAAATAGCACAAAAGAGCCAAATAAACCAAAAATTACTGGCAAAATTGTAACAAAACGACTTTTTACAAGAAAAGATTCAAATAATTTTTCAAGCATTTTTTTCCTTATTTTTTTAATTTAAGCCATTCTTTGGCTATGCGAACGGCATTTGTAGCAGCCCCAACGCGAATTTGATCAGCCACGCACCAAAGATGCAATATCTTTTTATCGTAAATATCAGCACGAATTCTACCAACATAGGTTTCATTTGTGTCGCTTGTCATCAAAGGCATAGGATATTTTTTGTTTTTTGGATCATCTATTATAACAACACTTTTGGCTTTTTTTAGAATTTCGTATGCTTTTTTTACATTAACTTCGTTTTTAAAGTGCATTGTTATAGCTTCACTATGGCTTCTTAAAACAGGAACGCGAACACAAGTTGCTGAAATTTTAAGCTTTTTGTGTAGAATTTTTTGGGTTTCATTGACCATTTTAAGCTCTTCTTTTGTGTAGCCATTATCTGTAAAAACATCGATTTGCGGTATTAAATTTAAGGCTAAGGTATGCGGAAATGCTTGAGCTTTAAACTCATCAAGCTTAAAAGCAAAAAAACTTTGCAAACCTTCAACTAGCTCTTGCATACCTTCTTTTCCTGCCCCACTTGCAGCTTGATAGGTGCTAACATCAACCCTTTTTAGATCAAATGCGTCATTTAAAGGCTTTAAAATATGCACCATTTGTATGGTAGAACAGTTAGGATTAGCTATAATGCCTGTTTTTTCCCAAAGTTTAATATCTTCAGCGTTGCATTCAGGGACAACTAGTGGCACATCTTTTTGCATTCTAAAATGGCTAGTGTTGTCAATCACCACAGCACCGGCTTCTACGGCAAATTTAGCATATTTTTCGCTTATGCTTCCACCGGCACTAAAAAATGCTATATCTACAGGGTTTTCTTTAAAAACTTTTTCTGTAAGTTCTTTCACCTTATAGCTTTTACCCTTAAATTCTACCTCACTTCCAGCACTTTTTGCACTAGCTAATGGCAAAATGCTTTCAACTGGAAAATCAAGCTCATTTAAGACATTTAAAAGCTCTTCGCCAACAGCACCTGTAGCTCCGACAATTGCGATTTTTTGTTTTTTCGACATTTTTAATCCTTTATTTTGTATTTTATTATTTTTTCGTTTAAATTTTCTAAACTAAGCCCTAAAATTTCAGCACTTTTTTCTTTATCATTATCAACACTTGCTAAAACCTCACAAATTAATTCTTTTTCTAAATTTTTTATATTTTTCTTTGTATTTCTTGCTTCTAAAAATAAATCATCGCTTGAAATTTCATCATTTTCACTTAAAATACAAGCCCTTTGCACGACAGAAATTAGCTCCCTAATGTTACCTGGAAAATCATACTCAAGCAAAGCTTGTTTCGCATTTTGGCTTAGTTTTTTCTCATTAAGCTCATATTCTTTGCAAGTATCTTCTAAAACTCTTTGTGCTATACCTAAAATTTCTTCTTTTCTTTCCCTTAAAGGTGGGATATTTATGGGGATGGTGTTTAAGCGGTAGTATAAGTCAGAGCGAAATTCCCCATTTTGTATTTTTTTTTCTAAATTTGCATTCGTAGCACTTATGATTCTAACATCTATTTTTATAGGTTTTGTGCTACCAAGCCTTGAAATTTCCTTTTCTTGCAAGGCTCTTAAAAGTTTGGCTTGAATTTCAAAAGGCATTTCTCCTATCTCATCTAAAAAAAGTGTGCCCTCATTTGCTATTTCAAAAAGCCCTATTTTAGTGGCATTTGCATCTGTAAAAGCACCCTTTTCAAAGCCAAAAAGCTCACTTTCTATCAAATTTGCAGGAATAGCAGCCATATTTATCGCAACAAAAGGCTTGTTTGCTCTTTTTGAGTTTGTATGTATAAAGCGAGAAAAGACCTCTTTTCCAACTCCGCTTTCACCAAAAAACATCACAGAAGCGTCAGTTTTTGCAGCCTTTTGACTTAAATTTAAGGTTTTTTCTAAATTTGGAGAACTTGAGAAAAACTCTTTATTTTCACAGCTTTTTTTAGTTTTTTTATTTGCCGTTTTTTCTTTTATGATCTTTGCTCTTTTTATAGCCTCAACTAAGGTATTTATGTCAAAAGGCTTAGTTAAAAAGTCCTTAACGCCCAAACGCACGGCTTCAATGGCTCTATTTAGAGTGGCATTGCCTGTCATAATGATAAAATCATACTTGTTTTCACAAGCCTTTATAAACTCTATGCCATCAAGTCCAGGCATATTGATATCAGTTATAATTAAATCAGTATTTTCATCTAGTTTTTTTAAGGCTTCGGTGGCGGATTTGTAGGATTTGATCTTAAAATCTTCATACTCTGCAAGGGCTATTTCTAAAGATTTTCGCATATTAATATCATCTTCTACTATCACTAAATTCATTCTAAACCTTTAAATTTTTGCGAATGATATCAAAATTGGGCTTAATTTTGAATTTACTTTTTATTAATATAAAAGATTAAAACGCTTTTTTGAGTAAATTCTATACTAAATCTTAGAGGTAAAATTTTAACAAAGGTTTTGACATTAGCCTTTGAAAGCTCCGTATTTACGATATCTTTGACCTTTATTTTAGCACCTATAAAGCACTCGCTAAGCTTATCTTTGTGAGAGTTTAAAAAGCTTAATTTTACGCTTTTTGGCATATCATCATCTATAAGTCCAAGCTCTGTTTTTGGCAGGGTTTTAAAATCGTTTTCATTGAAAGGAATTTCACAGCTAAATAAAGCTTCAGCGTCTTTTGTTTCAGTCATAGCATAAGATATGTTTTGATTTTGATGAAATAATACAAAATTCTCGCTTGACAGCTCCGCCCAAAATATAAACTCATCTTGGGCGGAAAGCCTAAAACATAGCAGTATTAATAAGCAAATAATTCTTTCCACTTATCAGCGTCTATTTTAAGTTCTAAATTTACTCTGTAAAGACCTTGATTGAAATTCTCATCAATAATACTTGCATTTTTGATAAGCCCATTTACTTGAGCTGTTATTGTAGAGCTTCTAAGCATAGCATCTTTGACTGTGTCTTTACCATTTACTTTGACCCCATAAAGCTTACTAGCTAGTTGTCTGTAAGCATCAGTTATGGCAGCTCTTTTTGCTAAGGCTAAGGCTTGTGCTGTTGAAACAGTGTTTAAAGGAGCTATGCCTTCGCCAACAGCTGTAAAACTAAGTTCATTTTCACTAGCATCAGGTGCTAGCATTTTTTCTTCTCTTATAATGTCTCTAACATCGTCTTTATCGACTTTTTGCACGATAACATCAGGGCTTTGAGCCGCAGTGTTTGCACCTTGAGTTTTGTTTGCGTTGTTTGCACTTGGCACACAAGCGGTAAAAATTCCTGCTATAACTAGCATAAAATAAAGTTTTTTCATATTTGCACCTTCAAAATATTGTGATTAAAACAAAACAAGCAAAAAGTGTTCCAATTTTAATCATCTAAATTTAATTCCAAGCTATCGTCGCTATTTTCATCCTCGTTTTCTTCCTTAGGACATTTAGCGATACTAACCACCTCGTCATTTTCTACCTTAACCACTATGACACCACTTGTATTGCGTCCTGCTTTTCTAATGCTGTGCATATCAACTCTTATCATTTTGCCAGAGCTTGTAAGTGCCATTAAATCCATACTTTCATCAACTATTACAACTCCTATTAAATCTTTAGTTTTATCAGTTAGCTTCATACAAATGACGCCTTTTCCGCCCCTGCTTTGTAAGCGGTATTCGCCGGCATTTGTGCGTTTGCCTATGCCCCTTGCACTTATGCTTAGAATTTCTTGCTCGTCATTTTCTATGACTACAGCTCCTATTAATTCGTCATTTTTTTCTTTAAATCTTATAGCAGTTACCCCACGGCTTACGCGACCTATTTCACGCACTTTTGCTAGTGGGAATTTTATACACATACCTTTTTTAGTAACTGCAAAAAGCATTTTGCCATTTACTTTAAGCTCTTCTTCATTTTGCAAGTTTTCATTTTCTAAAATTTCACTTTCTAAAGTTTCATTTTCTAAATTTTCGCTTACAATTTCGCCCTCATCTCTTTGGACTATGATAGCAGTTACAAGTTCATCATTTTCATCTAAATTTATAGCCTTAACGCCTATGCTTCTTATGTTTTGATACTCGCTTAAATTCGTCCTTTTTATTATGCCGTTTTTAGTGAAAAAGCACAAAGATTTACTTTTATCAAAATCAGTCGTAGGTATGATAGCCATTATTTTTTCATCAGCTTGTAAATTTATAAGATTTACCACAGCCTTGCCTTTTGCGGTTCTGCTTCCTTCAGGAATTTTATAAACTTTAAGCCAGTAAAGCTGTCCGCGGTCTGTCACAAACATTAGCGTATCGTGTGTGTTTGCCGTAAAAAAGCTTTCTATAAAATCATCATCATAAGTAGTTACTGCTAACTTGCCCTTGCCACCTCTTTTTTGCTTTTCATACTGCTTACTTGGCACTCTTTTAATGTAGCCCCTGTGCGTTATGGTAACTACCATATTTTCGTTAGGTATTAAATCCTCAATGTCTATATCATCGTAGTCATCTTCTATTTGAGTTATGCGAGGCACATCAAATTTTGCTCTGATTTCTTTAAGCTCTTCGCGTATTAAATTCTCAAGTAAAGCTTCACTTTTTAGAATTTCTTCAAGCCTTGCTATTTCTTTCATAAGTTCGTTTAATTCATTTTCTATTTTTTCTCTTTCAAGTCCTGTTAAACGCCCAAGTTTCATATCTAAAATAGCATTTGCTTGAAGTTCGCTAAGGTTAAATTTGCTTACTAAAGAATCCCTTGCTGTGTTGTTATCAGGGCTATTTTTAATTAATGCGATAACTTCATCTATATTATCAAGGGCTATTTTAAGACCTTCTAAAATGTGAGCCCTAGCCCTTGCTTTTTGCAGTTCAAAAATAGTTCTTCTAATAATAATTGTTTTTCTGTGCGTTAAGAAAAGATTTAAAAGTTCTATCAAAGAAAAAATTCTAGGTTCTTTATTATGAATAGCAAGCATAATCACGCCAAAAGTGCTTTCCATAGTGGTTGATTTGAAAAGATTGTTTAATACTATCTCACTCATAGCTTCTCTTTTAAGCTCTATGACTACACGAATTCCTTCTTTATTACTCTCGTCTCTAACTTCTGAAATTCCTTCGATTTGTTTTTCTTTAACAAGTTCAGCAATTTGCTCTATAAGCCTTGCTTTGTTGGTTTGATAAGGTAGTTCATCTATTACTATAACATCTCTGTTTGTCTTTTTTTCTATGTGAGTTTTTGCCCTTATTTTAACCCTACCTCTACCCGTGCGGTAAGCTTCTATAATGCCCTTTTTACCATATATTATGCCTCCTGTTGGAAAGTCAGGTCCTTTTATAAAACCCATAAGCTCTTCTAAACTTGCTTCTTTGTTATCAAGTAAATATAAAAGTGCGTCTATAAGCTCGTTTAGGCTGTGTGGAGGTATATTTGTAGCCATACCCACAGCTATACCGCTTGAGCCGTTTAAAAGTAAATTTGGCACACGAGTTGGTAAAACATCAGGCTCACTCTCAGAGCCATCGTAGTTTGGAACAAAATCCACCGTGTCCTTGTCGATATCCTTTAAAAGCTCGTGAGAAAGCTTACTCATCTTAGCTTCAGTATAACGCATAGCAGCAGCACCATCTCCATCGATAGAGCCGAAATTTCCTTGTCCTGTTATGCTTGGATATCTCATAGAAAAGTCTTGAGCCATTCTAACTAAGGCATCATAAACAGCAGTATCGCCGTGCGGATGATATCTACCTATGACAGCCCCTACTATACGGGCTGATTTTACAAAGTCTGTTCTACTTTTTGCTTCATCATTTTGCATAGCGTATAAAATTCTTCTATGAACAGGCTTAAGTCCGTCCCTAGCATCAGGTAAGGCACGCCCTATAATAACGCTCATAGAATAGTCTAAATAACTACTTTTAATGGAATTTTCTATATCTACAAGTTCAATGTCAGAATCTTTGTTAAAAATATTCTCCATAAAAATCCTTCTACAAATTCAAAATTCGTATTATATCATATTAAATTTTTGCATCAGCTAAAACTAAGGCAAAAAGCACAGAAATTTTGTTTTTTTCTAAAAGCTTTTTTGCTTCAAGTATGCTAGAACCGCTTGTTACTATGTCATCTACTAAGATAACCGGGCTTGAAATTTTTTTAAGAATTTTAAAATTTCTTTTATTTTTTAGTCTAAAATTTAAACTTTTACCCGAATATTTTATATCATTTTGTGCTTTTAAGGCGTTAAAATTTGGCTTTATGAAATTTGTTTTTAAATGCCTTGCCAAAATAGCACTATGAGAGTAAAGTCCGTTTTCTACTTTATCATCTAAGGGTATGGCTTGTATTTTGGTTTCTGGCTTAAAAAATTCCTTAAATTTCGCAAAGCTTAATTTTGCTAGCATATTATAGACAAAATATCCATAAAAATGGTGTTTTGAGTGCAAAAGATGCTTTAAATCATAATATTTATAAAAATAATACACCTTAAACTCATCTTCAAGCTTTCTTATGCCAAGCGAAAATTCCCCAAGCTCTAAAAGGCATTTATCGCAAAAGCAAAGTAGGGTAAAAGCCCCACAATTAACACATCTCAAAGCTCAGAAATTAAACTAGCTGCTTTATTTGCCATTTGTTTTAAAAGCAAATGAGTGTAAAAATTTGTCTCTTTTAAGTCGCTAAAGCCTTGCACATCTTGCTTTGTCCTTATTGTAAAGCTTTTATTTTTGTTTATATCGCTTATTTGTAAGGTTCCAGCTATTTTAGAGTGAAGTCCTAAAGTATCGTAGTTTGAGCTAAAAGAAATGAAATTTAAGTCTATTTTGCTTACATAAGGTGAGTTTGCTTCGTTTTTATCAAGCACGATTATACCTCTAGCTTTTAACTCCTGCGTTAAGTAAGTGTAAAAAACTGCGTTAAATTTCAAGTCTATAAAAAGTCTTTGATTTTGAGATTTTAGCACTTTTTGCTCTTCGCTTAAGTCGTTAAATCTATGCAAATACACCTTTTTCAGAGCCACGCTAGTATCTAGTGTGCGTTTATTAGCACAACACTTAATCCCAACATCGCTAACATACAAAAGCCCTTTAATCTTAGCTTCAAAGCCATTTGCACTTTCGCAAGGACTGCATTTAGTGGAATTTGAAATTTGATTTACCTGCGTGTAAGTATTTTTACTCGCACAAGCATTAAAAGCTAAGGCTATAAACACAAAAAATAAAAATTTTTTCAACATTTTTTCTCCCTTAAAATTTTTAGTCTAAAATTGTATTAAATTTATAAGCAAAATTCAAGCCAAGTTTTAAATTTTAAGCCAAAATTTTACAATTTTTTAAATTTTAGTCTATTTTTAAAACGCTTAAAAAGGCTTCTTGTGGTAATTGCACCTTGCCTATGGCTTTCATTCTTTTTTTGCCCTCTTTTTGCTTTTCAAGTAGCTTTCTTTTCCTTGTGATGTCGCCACCATAGCATTTTGCGGTTACATTTTTACCCATTGATTTTACATTTTCGCGGGCTATTATTTTTGAGCCAACACTAGCTTGAATAGCCACTTCAAAAAGCTGTCTAGGAACTATTTCTTTCATAGCCTTTACAAGCTCTCTGCCTTTACTTAAAGCCTTTTCATTTGGCACTATAATGCTTAGTGCATCGACATTTTCTCCGGCTACTTTTATGTCAAGTTTTACAAGATCTCCCACTTTAAATTCACTTGGCTCATAGTCAAAACTAGCATAGCCTTTTGTAAGGCTTTTAAGTTTATCGTAAAAGTCCATTATTATCTCATTTAAGGGCAGTTCATACTCTAGTAAAACCCTTTCAGGCGTGATATAGTCCATTTTAAGCTGAATTCCCCTTTTGCGATTTAAAAGCGTGATTAAATTCCCCAAAAATTCGCTTGGCGTGATGATGGTAGCTTTGACAAAGGGCTCTTTTATGTAGTCTATTTTGTTTGTTGGCGGTAATTCGCTTGGATTTTGGATTTTTAAAACTTGCCCATCTGTTTGATACACTTCATAAGTAACGCTTGGAGCTGTGGCGATTAAATCAAGTTTAATTTCCCTTTCCAAACGCTCCTTAATCACTTCCATATGTAAAAGCCCCAAAAAGCCCACCCTAAAGCCAAAGCCTAAGGCTAGAGATGTTTCAGGCTCGTAGGTTATGGAGCTGTCATTTAGCTTAAGTTTATCCAAAGCGTCCCTTAAATCCTCAAATTTATCAGTTTCAATTGGGTAAAGTCCAGCAAAGACAAAAGCCTTAGCCTTTTCAAAGCCTTTTATGGCTTCTTTTGCTTTATTTTTGCTTAAAGTTATGGTATCTCCAACTTGCAAATTTGCTATGCTTTTTAGTCCAAGCACGACTATGCCTATCTCTCCGGCACTTATTTTTTTAGTTTTTATAGGGCTTAAAGGATGTGGGTAGAGTAGATCTTGCACTATGTGCTTTTCATTTGCCCCCATTATCAAAACTTCATCATTTTTACAAATTTCACCATCAAAAAGGCGTATCAAGGCTAAAGCTCCTAAATAACTATCAAACCAAGAATCATAAATCAAAGCCTTACAAGGTGCGTTTAAATCGCCCTTAGCAGGTGGAATTCTTTCAATTATAGCTTCGATTAACTCTTTTATGCCTTGCCCTGTTTTTGCACTAACACAAATTGCATTAGAACAATCAATCCCTATTATATGCTCTATCTCGTGTTTTACTTTTTCTACATCAGCATTTGGTAGGTCGATTTTGTTTATCACAGGGATGATTTCAAGATTATTTTCAAGGGCTATATAAACATTGGCTATACTCTGAGCTTCCACGCCCTGAGAGGCATCAACTACAAGCAAGGCTCCTTCACAACTTGCCAAACTTCTGCTTACTTCATAAGAAAAATCCACATGTCCTGGGGTGTCTATTAAATTTAGCACGAAATTTTCATTATTAAATTTGTATTCAAGACGAACAGATTGTGCTTTTATGGTGATGCCTCTTTCCTTTTCTATATCCATAGTATCCATAACTTGAGCTTGCATTTGCCTTTCACTTATCGCCCCACACTCGCTTATGATTCTATCAGCTAGGGTTGATTTTCCGTGATCAATATGTGCTATTATGCTAAAATTTCTAATGTTTTTCATAAATTTACCTTAAATTAAAGCCCAAATTCTAGCAAATTTTTATTATTTAAAGTTTAAGAAAGCTTAAAATTTATAGATTACCACGCCGACAAGTTAGCCCATTAATGACGCGTTAATTCGTCATTGCGAACTTTTGCAAAAAGTGAAGCAATCTATTTTTATAATTTATAGATTACCATGCTAAGCCTCTAATGACGGAATGGAGTGCTTGTAAGTTTGATTTTAAGGCTTTTTCAAAGGCTTTTTTCAAATTTTACAAAAAAAAAAAAAAACGATTTTTTTAAATTTTATGTTATATTTTCGTTTATCAAATTCACAGAAGATTTAAAATTTATTTACTTTATAAAGGAGAAATTATGAGAAAAACTCATAAAAAAGTTATGCTTTCTATGGCAGTAGTTGGCATATTGGCTCAGGGGGGGGGCTTTCGCACAAGATGTAGTAGATAGCAACCTTGTCCAAGATAGCAATGACAAGTCAGTTTATAGTTATCAGTTTTCTAACTCAGATGAGATAAAATCTTTACTTGGCTCTACTAAATTTCCTGCATATAATGGTGCCACAGAAAGTGCAGATAATATCAAAACTCTTAAAATCACAGCTAAAGATAATAACGGCGGAACGCTTAAAATCACACACGATGGCACAAACACTGGTGCTTTAGGCTTTAACACTTCTTTGCAAGGCTACAACTTTGACATAGATCTTGGCACAGGTGGCAAACTAGAGATTAAAGATACTGCTAGCTCAAAAGGTCAAACTATGATGCTAGGTGCTTTAAGTGGTGCTTCTAGGATAAAAGGCGATGTTGAAGTAACTGACGGGGTAATGGGTGTGATAAATGGCAGACATTTAGATGAGACTTTTGGCGGCTCTTTAGCTATAACAGGAAATCTTACTCTTAAAGGCACAAGTGCAAAGGATGCTAAAGTTTTTAACTATGGTGGTGGAAATTTAAGCGTTAGCGGGACTTTAAAAGCTGAAAATACGCAGTTCATAGCTGGTGCTTCAAACTACTCAAGCCTTGGCACAAATGGTTATTATATACTAAGTGCTGGTAGTTTTACTTCAGACAAAGGAACTGATAGCGACGGAGTTAAAAAATTCCTAAGCACAGAAGCCGCTAACTCAGGTTTAGTAAAATTCTATGACCAAACAGTGGATGTTTTTGGTGTGTTACCTCAGCTTGATAGCTTTGGCGACTACTCTTGGGCTTGGCCTGATGTTAATAAATTCACAAATGAAATCGATATGAGTTCTTTGCTTGATAGCAAACTAAAAGTAGTGGGTAATAATCTTTATGTTACGACTGAGTTTAAAGGTGTAATAGAAAATGGTAAATTAAAAGAAGACTGGCAAACTACTTTAAATAATAATATAAAAACCATCAAAAAAACTCAAAAAACAAATTTAGAAAACGCTCAAAAAGAGATAAAAGAGTCTAAAGAAAAAACTCAAGCTGCTATAAAATTCTTAAATGAAACTATAACTAAGCTAAATAATAATCAAGAAGTAACTTACACTCCTCCTACTACTACTATTGCTACAACTGTTGCCAATACCAGCACTATAACAAAGGATCAATTAAGCGATGTGCAAGAAGCATTAAGTGCTTATAATAGTAGACTAAACGCGTTAAATAGCCTAGAAGCTCAAGTAAATGGCAAACTAGCTAATTTAGGAAGTTTTGATAGTAGTGGAAATTCTACCTTTGATATCTCTAAGGCTGGGATTGATGGCAAAATTTTTGAATCCTTGATAACTTCAAATGTAGGCGGTAAAGCAGCTTTGAGTGCTGATTATTTGCTTGGCTCTAAACAAATAATAAACGAACTTCAAAAATCAGCCAAATCAGTTTCAAACTCAGCTCTAAATTCACCTGTAAGTGCTATGAATATGGCAAATGATATGGCTATATCTAACCGCTTGGCTAAATTTAGCAATCCTTTCTCAGGCGTAAGCGTAGCTTCTTTAGCTGGTGAAAAATTCGCTGCTTCAAATGGCGTAGCAAGCGATTCAAGCTTTGCTTATGGTGCTAGAACTTATGATAATAACATCTGGGCTAGTGTAGTAGGCGGTGCAAATATTATAGATAGCAACAGTGGTGCTTTATATGGCGTAAGCGTGGGCTATGATAGAGCTATTTTTGATAATACTATCTTAGGCGCTTATTTTACTTATGCTAATGCTGAAATAGATACTGATGTGATAAATCAAGAAAGCGATAACTTCCAAGTAGGACTTTACTCAAGAACTTTCATAAATCAACACGAACTTGACTTTAAATTCTACGGACAATTTGCTTCAGTAGATCAAGATCGTCGTTTAAGTGCTGGAGTTCAAACAGCTGATTTTGACAGATACTATTTTGGTGGTAGCTTAGGATATGGCTATGTGTTTGACGCTGGTAAAAACTTCTTCATTAAACCTTTAGTTGGGCTTAACCTTTACTATGCAAATACTGAAGATTACACTGAAAATGGAGTTTTAGCTCAACAGGTAAATTCTCAATCAAATTTTGATATGAGCGTAGAAGCTGGACTTGAAATGAGAAAATATATATCACAAGATAGTTATGTTTATATGACTCCTAAAATCGAACAATACCTTGTAACTAGTGATGATGATTATGTTGGTAGATTTATAGGAAGTGCAAGTAGCTTTACAATTGGTGGTGCTGATAAGAAAAAAACTTATGGTAGCTTGATATTTGGTGGAGATATTAATATAAAAGATCAATTTGCTTTCACTTTTTCAGCTGGTGTTAAACAATTATTTAGTGGAAAAGTTGATGATCAGGATGAAACTTACTTAAGCGGAAACATAGGACTTAAATATCAGTTCTAAGAATGCTTAGACTAGCTTAAGCCTTGAGTGAATTTACTCTTGGCTTAGCTTAATATCTGCGTTTTGGAATTCTTTTTAACAATTTTAAATATCTTCAAGTTTTAGTTGCGTTACAGTTTGTAATGCAACTTGGAGATTGTGAGAGAAATTTAAGAATAATTAATAAAAAATATATACAATAAATTTATGAAATTTGAATGGGATAAGAAAAAAGCTAAAACAAATGAAATCAAGCATAATGTAAGCTTTGAAGAAGCAATAAGCGTTTTTAATGATGAATTTGCTAGGGTTATTTTTGATGAAAAGCACTCTGAAAATGAAGAAAGATTTATAATCTTGGGTTTAAGCAAAAGGCTTGATATCTTAGTTGTAGTGCATTGCTTTAAAGAAAATGATAAAATTATAAGAATAATTTCAGCTAGAAAAGCTACTAAAAACGAAACAAAACAATACAAGGAGTTAAAAAATGAAAAAAGAATATGATTTTTCAAAATCTATCAAAAATCCTTATGTAAAAACCACAAAAAAACAAATTTCAATTAATATAAGTGTTGATACTTTGGAATATTTTAAAAAAATGAGTGCTAAAGAGGGTGTGCCTTATCAAAGCTTAATAAATCTTTTTTTAAATCGCTGTGCTAGTGAGAATTTAAGCCTTAAGTTGTGATTAAAATTTTTAATTTTAAGGCATAAAATGCAAGAATTTTAAATTTGATAACTAATAAAGCTAAAAATTCTAAAAATACGCTACAAAATAAGAGAATTTACTAAGTAAAATAGCAAATTTAGGACTAAAGTTTTTAAAAAGCAAGGATTTTTGTGTTTTAAATGATATCCCTATTCTAAGATGGGGCGATTTAATTTACAAAATATCTTTTCATAAAGTTTAAATTTAACAAGAACTTTAGCTTAAATTTTAAACCACCTGCCAAGTAAGGCTTTGTCCTGCCATAAAAGGCACGACCTCGCCGTAGTTTTGTGGCACTTGCCAAGGCTTTTTTTCTAAAGTTATAATCTTATCTTTTTCAAATTTTAAGCCGTGGATTTTCACTGCATTATCGCTTATAAATTTTTGCAAATTTATCTCATTTGAGTTTTTTTCAAACAAATCACACAAAACGCTTAAGGCAACAGGGGAGCTAAACACTCCAGCAGCACAGCCACAGCATTCTTTCTCACTTTTTGGATGAGGTGCACTATCGCTTCCAAACATCACCTTTTCATAGCCACTAAAAGCAAGCTCACAAAGGGCTTTTTTATCTTCTTCTTTTTTTGCTATGGGTTTGCAAAAAAGATGAGGCTGCATTTTGCCACCAAGAACATCATCAAGGGTAAGCAAAAGATGATGAAGCGTGATAGTAGCGTATAAATTCTCATATTTTTTAAGCAAGTCACAAAGCCTTTTTGTAGTAATGTGCTCCATAACGATTTTTAGTTTTGGAAAATTTTTAGCCAAATTTTCATAAATTGGGGCGAAATTTGCCTCCCTATCCATTACAAAATCATTGGTCTCGCCGTGAATGAGTAGTGGAATTTCAAGCTCACTCATAGCATTTAAGGTCTTTTGCAAGCTTTTAAGCTCAAAGCTACTTACTCCGCCATTTGAATTTGTAGTAATACCTGCTGGATAAAGCTTGATAGCAAAAAGCTCATCCTTAGCCTTTTGTAAAAAATTCTCATCGTAGTCTTTGAAAAAAAGCGTCATTAAGGGTGTGAAATTCTCATTTTCACAAAGGCTTGTTATCTTTTCTTTGTAGGCTTTTAAAGCTTCTAAGCTTGTAAGTGGTGGGATTAAATTTGGCATTATAACTCCGGCTTTAAAATGCTTAGCCGAAAAGGGCGTAACAAGCTTTAGCATAGCTTCATCGCGTAAATGTAGGTGCATATCTAGGGGGTTTTTAAGTGTCATTTTCTTCCTTTATTTTAAGTTCGTAAAGTCCATTTTTAAGCTTTTTTAAAAGCTTTTTTTCTTCTAAAAACTTAAAAGCACTTAAAATAGTAGGCTTACTGGTATCAAGCTCTTTCATTAAATTTTCTATAGTTGTAAAAACAAAGCCGTTATTATCAGCATTTTCACAAAGAAATTTAAATATTTCAAAGCGTTTTTTGCCAAAAATTCCCTCACACAAAAGCTCTATTTTCATAGCATTTTCCAAAGCGTAAAGCCCCATACAAATACGGCTAAACTTATGCTAAGAAAAATAGCCGAGCTGGCACAATCTTTTGCGATTTTTGCTAGGGGGTGAAAATTTGGACTACATAAATCAACACAAGCTTCAATGCCTGAATTTACGCATTCTAAAATGAGTATTAAAACAAGGCTAAGGATTAAAAAAAGCTGTCTTTCAAGGCTTAAATTTAAAAAAAAGCTAAGAATGATTAAGGGCAGTATGATAAGGCACTCAATTTGAAAGGATTTTTCATTTTTAAGCATAAATTTAAGTCCGTCTAAAGCATAGCTTGTGTTTTTAAAAAAATTATATTTTGGCTTCATTGCCTTTCCTTTCTTAAATTTAGTCTAAGTTTGGCTTAAGTTCTTTACTAAACAAATCGTATTCTTTCTCATAAAAACTTGTTTGCACCCCAAAAAAGCCGAGCAAGGAGCTAAAAAGATTATCGTGGCTTAGTTTGTAATGCCTTTTATCAAAGGCGTTTTTGTTTAAAGTAGTATCATTACTCCAAAAGATAAGTGGGATATGAGTTTGAAACTCAGGAGCTAGTAAATAAGGCATTCCGTGCAAATACACTCCATTTTCGCCTAAGCTTTCGCCGTGGTCTGAAACATAAATTACTGAGCTTAAAAATTCTGTATGAGCCTTGGCTTCATCAATTATTTCCTCAACCACATGATCAGTGTATAAAATAGTGTTATCATAGGTGTTTATAAGTTCTTCTTTGGTGCATTTTTGAAGTTCATTTGTATCACAAGTAGGACTAAATTTAGCAAATTCTTTAGGATAGCGTTTATAATAAGTTGGTCCGTGAGAGCCTTGCAGATGAACTACTACAAGTTCCATATTTTCAAGGCTGTCAAGCTCTTTTTTAACCTCTTCAATCAAAAAGCCATCAAATTCGTTTGAAAAATTACGCACATTTTTTAATCTTTCGCACACGCCTTGACAACCACCTGAATTATTATCAAGCCAAGTAACCTTTATGCCAAGCCTTTGTAAAACATCAAGGACATTTTCAGCATATTCGCTATTTGAGTGCGTTTTTGACTTCGAGCTTGAAAACATACAAGGCACGCTTTTTGCCGTAGCTGTGCCACAACTATAAAATTTGTTAAAAAATATAACGCCTTCGTGCGGAGTAAATTCATTGGTTAAATTTTTAGAATAATCCCCTAAAGAGTAATTTGCCGCACGAGCTGTTTCACCGACTATTAAGATGAGAATTCTTTTTTGTGAATTTGTTGGTAAAATAGCATCTTTTGCTATGCTTTGAAATTCAGGCTTTGGTTTTATAAAACGAGTGTAGTATCTATAAACTGAGTAAATTTGATAAAAAGGGACATTATACATTCTTATTTCATTGTAATTTCTAAAAAATGGAAAAAAAGTTTTGCTAAAAATAAACAAAATCGCAAAGGCTAAGACTAAACTTAAGCTAAAATTTATAAATCTTAATTTAAAGCTAGGTGCAGTGATTTTAAGTTTTAAAATGCAAAGGCTTAGAAAAAGTGCTAAAAGCGTGATTAAAAAAAGCTTGAAATTTAGCAGTTCTTTGACTTCTTTTGTGTCTGTTTTTGCCACATTTTGGAGCATATCAGAGTCTATTAAAATTCCATAAGAGCTTATAAAATACACACACAAAAAAGAAATTATGATAAAAAGTATAGAAAAAAATTTGCTCAAAAATTTAAAAAAAAGCAAAGAAAAAATAGCGTTGATTAAGAAAAAATAAGCACAGATAAACAAAATAAGCATAAAAATGCTTTGAGATTTTTCGTAAAAAAATGAAAAAAGATTAAAATTTAAAAGCGTGATTAAAAAAGCATTTAAAAGCGTAAATTTAAACCAAGATAAGCTAAAAATCATAAAAAACCTTTGTAAAATTTAAACGCGAAATTTTATAAAAACTTGCTTAATGACTTGTAAAAAATGTAAGTTTTTGTTATCATTAGGGCTTTTTAAGGAGCTTTAATGAAACTAATTTCGTGGAATATAAACGGACTTCGTGCCATTTGTGATAAGGAAGCTTTGGCTTGGCTTGAGAGTGAAAAGCCTGATTTTGTGGGCTTTCAAGAGATTAAAGCACACGAAGGGCAATTTCCTAAAAAAATTTATGAATTAAATTACAAAAATATCTTTTCAAATTCTGCTAAAAGGGCTGGGTATTCTGGCGTAATGAGTCTTTGTGATTTTGAGTGTGAGACGAGTAAATGTAAGTTTTTTGACGATGATGAGGGCAGGGTTTTAGAGCATAGTTTTAAGGATGTAGTGCTTTTTAATATCTATTTTCCAAACGGACAAAAAGATGAAGAAAGACTTAGTTTTAAGATGAAATTTTATAATGATTTTTTAAAATATCTTAAAAAACTTTTAAAAGATGGCAAAAAAATCATCATTTGTGGGGATGTTAATACCGCTCATAAGGAAATTGATCTTACTCATCCTAAGGCAAATGAAAAAACTTCTGGCTTTTTACCTATGGAAAGAGCTTGGATTGATGACTTGCTTAAGCTTGGTTTTATTGATACTTTTAGACATATAAACGGCGATATAAAAGAGCATTACTCGTGGTGGTCTTACAGAATGAGAGCTAGAGAGAAAAATGTGGGCTGGAGGATTGATTATTTTTTCATTTCAAAGAATTTAGAAAAAAATCTCAAAAACGCCTTTATAAGAACTGATATTTTTGGCTCTGACCACGCTCCTGTTGGTATAGAGCTTGATATTTAATAAATTCTTAAAACAAATTTATAAATTCAAAAGAATTTATAAATTTAAATTATTTTAAGGTTTTTTGACTAAGCTTTTAGCCTTTTCCCAAAGTCTAAAGCCTAGTTTTTTAGCCTTTTTGGAATTTAAGTCCTTGTATTTTTCGCCTGCTATTTTTTCAAGTTCTAAAATTTCTTGTTTGATTTGGCTTAGTTTTTTCTGTGTTAGCTCGTTTATGTCGCTTATTTTTTGATTTTTCTTAAGCTCGTTTAAGGCTAAAACAAAATGCTCTCTAGTTTCGTTTGCAAGGCGTTTAAATTTGGCAAAAACATTGTCAAGTTCGCCTTTTAAAAGCTTTTCTACTATGTCTTTTGAAGGATTTTTTTGAAATCTTACTTCGTCTTTTAAAAGTGCTATAAATTCGTCTTCTATGCCTATTAATTCTTTATTTTTAAGGCTTATATCCTCTTCTAAAACAGCGTGAGTTGATGAGTTTTTAATCCTTTTCATAGCCAAAGAAATTCCTTCTTCAACCCCTTTTATCACGCCAAAACAAAGCTCTTTTGCAAAGATTATTGACTCATTTGCTATCTCAAAGGCTGTATTTAAAATAATGCTTGAAATTTTTAAAATTCTTTCTTTTTCAAAATCACTCTCGCAAATTGCATTATAAACTAAATTTTTAGCTATTTCCTTGCTGGTTAGCTCTATATCCTCAGCCTTTTCAAGTGTCGTTAAAAAGGCACTTTCAGCCGTTTCTTTTAAAATTCCTAACATTTCTATGTCAAACAAAATCGCATCATTTAAGCTTTGTTTTATATTTTCTTTGTAGCTTGAGTTTTGTATGATATTTTCGAAATTTATAAAGTGTTCGCTGATTTGATTTTTGATTAAAATTTTTTGATTTTCTATTTGTTTGTTTAAAAGTTCAGCTTCGTGCATATAAACATAAAGCTTGTTTTGAGCTTCGCTAATACTTGCTTTTATCAAGGCTCTTATGATTTTTATGCAGTTTTCATCTTCTAACAAGTCAAGCTTTTTAAGCACATTTAAAAACTCATTAAGTAAGGTTGCTAAAACTTCATCCTTTTTTTGCTTAGCCTTTGAAAGCTCTTTAAAAGCTAAGTTAAAGCTTAAGTCCTCAAGCAAATTCTCAAGCTCATTTTTGTCAGCATTGATTAAAGAATTTTCAAATATTAATGTCGCATTTTTCATAAATTTTCCTTTTAAAGCACAAATTTAGCCTTAGTTTTAAGCTTTTCAAAGATATCAAGCCTATCTTTTTTGCTATCTACATAAACGCTTAATAAATGGCTTTGATACCTGCCGTTTTTGCTTAAATTTGAGTGTTTAAGCTCGTATTTTCTTTGTCCTAAAATTTCTTCGCAAATTTCATTTACCTTTGTGTGAGTTTCAAAAATCACCTTATAATCCCAAAAAGTAGGGTAATTTATAATAGCTTCTTGCTTAAGCTCGTTTAAAGTCACCACTTTTGCCACCTTCTTTGCTAATAAGCATAATATCAGTAATTTTCATACTTTTATCAATAGCCTTAATCATATCATAAATAGTCAAAAGCCCTATACTAACGCCACTTAAAGCTTCCATTTCAACCCCTGTTTTGCCCTCGCATTTTACTAAAACTTCAAGCTTAAAAGAAAGGCTTTCTTCAAATTCTATTATATTTGTTTCTACTTTTGAAAGCATTAAAGGATGGCACATTGGGATAAGCTCACTTGTTTTTTTAGCTCCCATAATAGCCCCAATAACCGCAGTTTGAAGCACAGGTCCTTTTTTTGCTGTGTTGTTTTTAATAGCCTCAAAAGCTTCCTTGCTCATACTTATAATCCCACTTGCTTTAGCTGTTCTTAAAGTGATATTTTTATCGCTTACATCTACCATTTTTGGACGATTTTTCTCATCTAAATGAGTTAAATTCATATTAACCTTTCAAATTTTTTAAAAATTATAACAAAAAGCTACAAATTTAAGGTAAAATAAGCCCCAAAATTTATTAGGAGTAAATTATGGCTTACGATGATGATGAGAATTTGGACGAGAATTTAGATTATGAAGATTATGATGATGAGGAATATTCACAAAATCACCATAAAACTTATAATTACGATGATGATGATTACGACTACAGTGATGATGATAACGACGATGAGTTTTACGAGCTTGATTGATGAGTAAAATCAACAAAAAAGACTTTAAAACACTTGCTCTTTCGTCTTTGGGTGGGACTTTGGAATTTTATGATTTTATTATTTTTGTGTTTTTTGCAAGTATTATTTCAAAGCATTTTTTCCCTGATACTTTAAGCGATACTTGGAAAAGTGTGAATACTTATGGAATTTTTGCTGCTGGGTATTTGGCAAGACCTTTAGGTGGCATTGTTATGGCTCATTTTGGTGATAAATTTGGGCGTAAAAATATGTTTATGCTAAGCATTTTGCTTATGGTGATACCGACTTTTTTACTAGCTATAGTGCCAACCTTTGAAAGCATAGGATATGCCGCACCTATTTTTTTGATTTTAGTTAGAATTTCACAAGGCATAGCAGTTGGTGGGGAACTGCCCGGTGCTTGGGTTTTCATAAGCGAACACGCCCCAAAAGAAAGAAGGAATTTATATCTTAGCTTTTTAACAGCTTCTGTGACTGCTGGAATTTTGCTTGGAGCCTTGGTTTATCTTGGAATTTATGCGTTTTTTACAGCTAGTGAGGTGCAAGAATGGGCTTGGCGTATAGGTTTTGGGCTTGGTGGAGTGTTTGGCTTAATCTCTGTTTATCTTAGAAAATTCTTACAAGAAACGCCTATTTTTAAGAAAATGAAAGAGGATAAAGCCTTGGCTAAATTTCCACTTAAAGAAGTGCTTAAAAGCTCAAAACTAGGCGTTATAATTTCTATGCTTATGACGCTTGTTTTAACAGCTTGTATTTTGATTTTTATCTTAATTATGCCAAATCTTTTGATAAAACCAAACACTTTAGGCGTGGTAAAGCTTGATTTTAGCGTGTTTGAAAAGACATATTTGCAAATTTGCGGCTTGTTTTTTCTTGTAAGTTCTATAGTGTTTTGTGGGTATTTAGCGGATAAGTTTAAAGTTTACAAGCTTTGCATTTTATATACTTTAGGCTTTTTGCTTTGTAGCATATGCTTTTTTAGTGAAATTTATTCGCTAGAAAAAAGCCAAAATTTGATAATTCTTTTTTATCTTTCAACCTGCTTTTTTGCTGGTATAATGGGCTTTTGTCCTATTTTTATGTGTGATGTTTTTCAAAGCAATGTTAAATTTAGCGGAATTTCCTTTGCTTACAACATAGCTTACGCACTAGCTGGTGGCTTTACTCCACAGCTTGTTTCTTTTTTAGACCAAAGGGCTAGTGAGGGTTTTTACACCTATGCCTTAAGCTTTTATATGCTACTTGTTTGCCTTGCTTCTTTTTTGGCTTGTTATTTATTTAGTAGTATCCAACGCACAAAGACGCAGTGATTTTAATGCGTTTTTCAAAGGGCGTTGGACTGAAAAAATGGCACTTTTCTATATAAATATGCTTGGTATAATCAAGCCCTAAAAAATCATAAAATTTTTTTAAATTTACAAACTTAACTCCACATATTTCTTTAAATTCTATGAGTTTGTAAATGCTTGAATTATTTTTTTCTACTAAGTGAGATGGAGCTAGGCTAGTAAAAGAGCAAAACGCACTAGCTAGAACAAAACCGCTTAAATTCTCGCATAATTTAAGGGCTTTTTGATGTTTGGCTAAAATGCAGTTTTTATGCAAAAAAATAATTCTAGTGCCTTGATATCTGCCTATTTCTGCATTTTTCCAAAATTTATAAGCGTTTTTTGAAATTTTTGCAAGTTTGTGAAACTGAGCGTTTAAAACATAGTGATCTAAAAACTCATTTGGCGGTAAAACTATGCTTTTCATTGAAATTTAAGCTATTAATTATCTAAATTCTTTTTTAAATTTTCTTTGGCTTTTTTTGGGAGTTTGCTTAAAAAATTATCTAGATTAAAATTTATCCCTAAGCTTTTAGCTTCTTTTATCAAGGCTATGCTAGCTTTTACATTAAATATAGAAGAGCCATTATACGGGGCGAAAAGATGATCGGTTATGGCTAGAGCGTAGGCTGATTTTTTAACCTCATCTCCTGCAGAATGCGGGGTTTTAACAAAACAAATGCTTTCTATTAAAATGCTATCAAAATTCCATTTATCAAGCAAAAATCCCAAAAATGAAATATGATCAACACCTAAAAATTCATTCTCTATAAAGCTTATATCTTCAAAATTATTTTTTTGTAAAAGAGCTAGAAATTCTTTATCTTTTTTGTTTTGTATTAAAAAATTTGAAAAAATTACTATCCCAAGCCTTAAAATCATAGCACAAGGCACTAACAAATGAGAAAGTGTTTTATCATCATTATTAAGCCAATTTGTTATAAAACTAACTTCTTCGTTGCAGGTTTGTAAGAATTCTGCCGTATCAAGCCCATAGGGTGAAACATCTACTTTAAAGTTATTTTTAATAGAATCAGCGGTGATTATATTTATGATATTTCCTATACCAAGCAGGGTTAAGACTTGATTTAAAGTAGTGATTTTGCTACTAAAACCATAATATGCTGAATTTGCTAGTTTTAAAAGTTTTGCAGTTATTAGCGGATCACTTGAGATAATATCTGAAACTTCGTTTATATTGACATTAGCACTAGCTTTACTGACATATTTTTTAAGTTTGCTTATAGTATCTGGTAGGGCAGGTAAGCTCTCAACGCTTTCAAGCAAGAGTTCATTCATATCCATAAAAATTTCCTTTTGTAAATTTGGACTAAATTATAACTCATTTTTGTTATTAAAAGTAATTTTAAATTTGCACTCACTCCTTACAATTTTTCGCAAAGCGTGAGTAAATTTTCACTTACAAAATGAGCTTGCTCTAAACTCATTTGCTGATGACAAGGTATGCTAAGCTCGCTTTTGTAAAATTTATCTGCATTTTTTAAGTGAATTTCGCCCATTAATTTTTTATAAAAACTAAACTCATAGCTTGGTTTATAATGCACCTGAGTGCCAATGCCTTTTTCAAGTAAGGCTTTAAAAAGCTTTGCTTTTTTGTAAGCTAAGTTTTCATTTAAAAAAATGGGATACAAGTGCCTTGAGCTTGTTTTGTAAGAAGGAATTTGTATGGTCTTAAAAAAAGGATTATCTTTAAATTTTTCATCATAAAATTTAGCAATTTTTTCTCTTTTTTCTAAATTTATATCAAGCTTTTTAAGCTGATTAAGCCCCAAAGCACAAGCTACATCACTTAAGCGATAATTATAACCAAGCTCAAGCATATCATAGTCCCAAAGCTCGTTTTTAACTATGCCGTGACTTCTTAAAAGCTTGATTTTTTGTATTAGCCTTTCATCATCGCTTACAACAGCACCGCCCTCAAGCGTGGTTATGGGCTTTACAGGATGAAAAGAAAAGACACTTAAATGTGCTTTTTTACCTACTTTTTCGCCTTTGTAAGTGCTGCCAAGTGCGTGACTTGCATCATCTAAAAAAGGCACTTCATAAGCTTTACTCAAGGCTAAAAGTTCATCACTTTCAACGCTAAGTCCAGCAAAATCAACACCAACTATAGCTCCTAGTTTTTCGCCATTTTTTTTAGCCCTTAAAAGTCTTTTTTCAAGCTCTTTTTCGTCTATATTTCCATCTTCTTTTATGTCAATAAACTCAACCCTAGCTCCTGCCATTAAAGCAGTATTTGAAGTGGCTGCAAAGCTTATAGCCGGGCTTAAAACAAGCTTATTTTTAACCTCTAAAGCTTCAAAGGCTAAGTGCAAGGCTGAAGTAGCTGAGTTTAACACACAAGCGTATTTTACGCCAACATAAGAAGCAAGGGCGTTTTCAAATTCCTCTACTTTTTTACCCCCTGTTAAAAAATCATCTTGCAAGGCTTTTGTAACGACTTCAATATCGCTTTGGTCTATGTTTTGATGAGAATAAGTAAGCATTTTTAACCCTTTTATAACTCTACTTTGTCAATCATTTCTAAAAGTTCTTTATCTTTTATCCAGCTTGGATTGTTATTTGATGCGTAAGAAAAGCCATCGGCTACTTTTTGAGCTTTCTCATTTAGTGCATTAATGCTAAAATCGATTGTTTGATTAGCAAATTTGATACTTGGAGCTATGGCATAATAGTCTTTAAACTCATAAGTTAAATGACTATCATCGCTTGAAATCATTATTTCGTGAAGTTTTTCACCAGCTCTTATGCCTATGATTTTAGTTTTTAAATTTGGAGCTAAAGCCTTAGCTAAATCAGTAATTTTCATTGATGGAATTTTTGGTATGAAAATTTCGCCTCCGTGCATTCTTTTAAAATTACTCAACACAAATTTAACCCCATCTTCAAGGCTTATCCAAAAGCGTGTCATTCTCTCATCTGTGATAGGAAGTTCGCTAACTCCACTAGCAATTAGCTTTTTAAACAAGGGCACAACAGAGCCTCTTGAACCTACCACATTACCATACCTTGTAACGCTAAATTGAGTGTGATTTTTACCTACTATATTATTTGCTGCGACAAAAAGCTTATCACTAGCTAATTTCGTAGCTCCGTATAAATTTACGGGATTACAAGCCTTATCGGTAGAAAGTGCTATGCATTTTAAAACCCCATTTTCCAAACAAGCATCGATTACATTTTGTGCGCCGTTGATATTGGTTTTAATACATTCAAAAGGATTATATTCAGCTATAGGCACGTGCTTCATAGCAGCAGCGTGGATGACAAAATCAACCCCACGCATAGCCATACTAAGCCTATTTTTATCTCTAACATCTCCGATAAAATATCTCATACAAGGAGAGTTAAATTTAGTAGCCATTTCATATTGTTTTAACTCATCTCTTGAGTAAATAATGATTTTATTGGGCTTAAAATTTTCAAGTAAAATTCTCGTGTAAGTTTTACCAAAAGAGCCTGTTCCACCGGTGATTAAGATATTTTTACCATTAAACATAATTTATCCTTAAATTTTTAAATTTTGAAAGCAAAAAGTGTTCCATTATTTTAAAATTCTAGGTAAAGTAATGCCTGTTTGGGCTTGATATTTACCCTTTTTATCAGCATAACTTACATCGCATTTTTCATCGCCTTGCAAAAACAAAACCTGAGCAATGCCCTCATTTGCATAAATTTTAGCAGGCAGTGGAGTGGTGTTTGAAATTTCAATTGTAATATGCCCTTCAAAGCCCGGCTCAAAAGGCGTTACATTGACTATAATCCCACATCTTGCATAGGTGCTTTTTCCAAGACAAATAGCCAAAACATCCCTTGGCATTTTAAAATACTCTATAGTTCTTGCTAGAGCAAAGGAATTTGCAGGCACTATGCAAATATCGCCTACAAAATCAACTACATTTTCTTCCACGAAATTTTTAGGATCAACCACGGTGGAATTTACATTAGTAAAAATTTTAAACTCTCTTCCAACTCTAATATCATAACCATAGCTTGAAAGCCCGTAACTTACAACGCCCTTGCCTATGTTTGCCTCGCAAAATGGCTCTATCATTTTATGCTCTAGTGCCATTTTTCTTATCCAATTATCTGCTTTTAGTCCCATTTTTTAATCTTTATAGTAGTTATTTTTGCAATTATAACTTAAAATTTTATATTTTTAAAGTTAAATTTCAAGTTTTTTTATATAATAGCAAATTTAAGTTCTTAAAATTTAGGAGAATTTTTATGACAAGAGATGAGATTAAAGAGTTAGTAAATCTTTTTGCAGAAGCAAATATCAGCAAAATTAAAATCAAAGAACAGGATGGTTTTGAGATTGAGCTTGAAAGGGATATGTGTTGTGATGTTCCAGCACCAGCTTGTCCTACCTTACCTCCACAACCAATTAATGTAAGCGTTGTGAATGAAGCCCAACCAGCTCAAAATTCAAAATCAAGCAAACCGACTATAAATAGCCCTATGGTAGGGACTTTTTATCAAGCACCAAACCCAGGAGCAGCAGCTTTTGTGAAAGTAGGTTCTAGTGTTAAAAAAGGCGATACTATAGCAATTATTGAGGCTATGAAAATTATGAATGAGATTGAGGCTGAGTTTGATTGCAGGATAGTTGAAATTCTAGTAGCTGATGGGCAACCTGTTGAGTTTGGTATGCCTTTGTTTTCTGTGGAGAAATTATAAAATGGAAATTAAAAGCATATTAATTGCTAATCGTGGAGAAATAGCACTTCGTGCCTTAAGAACGATTAAAGAAATGGGTAAAAAGGCAATTTGTGTTTATTCAGAAGCTGATAAAGACGCACTTTATCTTAAATACGCTGATGCTAGTATTTGTATAGGAAAAGCAAGAAGTTCAGAAAGTTACCTTAACATTCCAGCTATCATTACAGCGACTGAAATTGCTGAAGCTGACGCAATTTTTCCAGGTTATGGCTTTTTAAGCGAAAATCAAAATTTCGTTGAAATTTGTGCTAAGCATAATATCAAATTTATAGGACCCTCTGTTGAGGCTATGAATTTAATGTCTGATAAAAGTAAGGCAAAACAAGTTATGCAAAGAGCAGGCGTGCCTGTAATACCCGGAAGCGATGGGGCTTTGAGTGGGGCTGAGGCTGCTAAAAAACTTGCTAAAGAAATAGGCTATCCTGTGATTTTAAAAGCTGCTGCTGGAGGTGGTGGTCGTGGTATGCGTGTGGTTGAGCAAGAAAAAGATCTTGAAAAGGCTTATTGGTCTGCTGAAAGTGAGGCTATGACAGCTTTTGGGGATGGAACTATGTATATGGAAAAATACATTCAAAACCCACGCCACATAGAAGTTCAAGTTATAGGCGATAGCTTTGGAAATGTCATTCACATAGGTGAAAGGGATTGTTCTATGCAAAGGCGTCATCAAAAGCTTATCGAAGAAAGCCCTGCTATCTTACTTGATGCAAACACTAGAACAAGACTCCACGAAACAGCTATAAAAGCAGCTAAGGCTATAGGTTATGAAGGAGCTGGGACCTTTGAGTTTTTGGTAGATAAGAACTTAGACTTTTATTTTATAGAAATGAATACTCGTTTGCAAGTAGAACACTGCGTAAGTGAAATGGTAAGCGGAATTGATATTATAGAGCAAATGATAAAAGTAGCTGAGGGCTATGCCTTGCCAAGCCAAGAAAGCATAAAACTTAGAGGGCATTCTATAGAGTGCAGGATTACGGCTGAAGATTCTAAAACCTTTTTACCAAGTCCTGGAAAAATAACAAAATACATCCCACCTGCTGGGCGTAATGTAAGAATGGAAAGTCATTGTTATCAAGATTATGCTGTGCCTCCTTATTATGATTCTATGATAGGAAAGCTTGTAGTGTGGGCTGAGGATAGAAACAAGGCTATTTCTAAAATGAAAGTAGCTTTAGATGAACTTATTGTAGGCGGGATTAAAACGACTAAGGATTTTCATTTAGCTATGATGGAAAATTCTGATTTTATCAATAATAACTACGATACAAACTATCTTGCAAAACATTAATAGAAATTTCCAAAGGAAATTTCTATCTTAAATATTCTATATTAATACTAGTTCTAAGTTTGTCAAAATAATCTTGTATATAATTTTGTCTTTGTTCGCTTACATAAGCGTTTAAAATTTCGTTTTTAACTTGTTCAAAATTTGGAATTTGAGCTCCATTTTTAGCTTTTATCTCATAAATTTCATAGCCATTTTTTCCGTTTAAAACCGGAGAAAAGTCATTTAACTCAACTTGCGATAAAAGTGCTAAAAGTCTTGGGTCGCTGTTGTTTGTGTTTAAAAAAGCTTTACTTGGCTTTAGCATAGTTTTTTTATTTTGTCTTAAATTTTCTAAATTTTCTTCATTATTTGAGCTATAAATGTTTGCTTCTATGCTTGTAAAAAGTGTGAATTTTTCTTTATTTTGTTCGAAAAAATTTAAAGCCCCAGCGTCGCTATAGTCTATTTTAGCGGTATTTACTATAGCTTCATATAATTTTCTTTTTTCTAAATCTTTTTTAAGATCTAAACGAAACTGCTCGTAATTTTGGTTTTTAGCCTTTAGCATTGCCTTAAAATTTTCTAAATTTGTGTTATTTTGAGCTACTATTTTTTTAACAGCCTCATCAACTTCTAAATCATTTACGAAAATTCCAAATTTTTTAATCTGCGAGCTTTCCATTTTTTCATTTATCAGCATTCCTAAAGCTTGATTTTTGGGGATATTTAGTATTTTCATTCTTTGCTCTATATCGTAGTTTGTGATAGCTTCTTTATCTACTACAACAGCAACCGCGTTTATGGTGTTAGCACTGGCTAAACTTGCAAAAAGTGTAAAATTTAGCAATATTTTTTTCATTTCAAACCTTTATTTAAGTATAAATATTGCATTATACCAATTTAAATTTACCAAAAGGCAAAAAATGCAAAAAATCATTACTCGTTTTGCTCCCTCCCCGACAGGATATTTGCATATTGGAGGGCTTAGAACGGCACTTTATAATTATCTTTACGCTAGAAAAAACGGAGGTCAGTTTTTACTGCGTATTGAGGATACTGATTTAAAAAGAAATAGCGAAGAAGCTACAAAGGCGATTTTAGAAGCTTTTAAATGGTGCAATCTTGATTATGATGGCAAGGTAGAGTATCAATCACGCCGTTTTGAAATTTATAAAAAATACATTCAAAAGCTCTTAGATGAGGGCAAGGCGTATTATTGCTACACTACAAAAGAAGAACTTGAAATTCTAAGAAAAGAGCAAGAAGCTAAAAAAGAAAGACCAAGATATGATGGGCGTTATAGGGATTTTAAAGGCACACCACCAAGTGGTATTGAACCTGTTGTTCGTATAAAGGCTCCTCAAAATGGCGAAATAAGCTTTAAAGATGGAATCAAAGGCGAGGTGAAATTTAAAGTAGAGGATATTTTGGATGATTTTATCATAGCAAGAAGCGATAAAAGCCCTACTTATAACTTCACAGTCGTGGTTGATGATGCTTTAATGGGGGTTAGTGATGTAATAAGAGGGGATGATCATCTTTCAAACACCCCTAAGCAAATTGTGCTTTATGAAGCTTTGGGCTTTGGCGTGCCTCGCTTTTTTCACCTTGCGATGATACACGGTGAAGATGGCAAAAAGCTTTCCAAAAGGCACGGAGCAACCGATGTTATGGAGTATCAAGGGATGGGAATTTTACCTGAGGCTTTGCTAAATTTTCTTGTAAGGCTTGGCTGGAGTCACGGTGATGATGAGATTTTTAGTCTTGCAGAGCTTAAAAAAATCTTTGATCCTTATCACATAAGCAAATCAGCCTCAGCTTATAGCTTTAAAAAGCTTGAATGGCTTAACGCTCACTACATTAAAACCCTGCCTTTTGAAAGGCTAAATTTAGAATTAAAAAGGCTTGGCTTTGATTTATCAGCTGTAAGCAAAGGTGAGTTTTTGCTTGATTTGTTAAGAGAGCGTGCTAAAAATTTGCTTGAAATTATAACTTCAGCAAAAAGCATAATCAATGAGCCTAATTCTTATGATGAGGCTGCAGTGCAAAAATTTGTAAATGAGGCAAATTTAGCCCTGCTTGAAAAGTTTAGTCAAGGCTTAAGCTCACAAAATAAGGCAGAGGAATTTGAAAGCTTTACAAATGAGTTTTTAGAGCAAAATAATGCAAAGCTTAAAGATATAGCTCAGCCCTTACGCATAGCCTTAACAGGAAGTGCTATAAGCCCTAGTATTTTTGAAGTTTTGGAGTTTTTGGGCGTAAATGAATGTAAAAAAAGAATAATTAAATTTTTAAAAAAGGATGAAAAATGAATTTAAAACAAAAAGCGTTGGAATACCACATAGGTGGCAAAATTGCTACAATCCCTACAAAAGCTATGCAAACGAGTGCTGATTTGAGCCTTGCTTATTCTCCAGGCGTTGCAGAGCCTTGCCTTGAGATAGCAAGGGATGAGAATTTAGCTTATACTTATACAAATAAAGCAAATCTAGTTGCTATAGTAAGCGATGGTTCAGCAGTTTTAGGACTTGGAAATATTGGTGCACAAGCTAGCAAGCCTGTTATGGAAGGTAAGGCTTGTTTGTTTAAGAAATTTGCGGATGTTAATGCTTATGATTTAGAGATAAACGCTCATAGCGTTGATGAAATAGTGGCATTTTGCAAGGCTTTAGCACCTAGTGTTGGTGGTATAAACTTAGAAGATATAGCAGCGCCAAAGTGTTTTGATGTTGAGGCTTTGTTGCAGGATTTAGGAATTCCTGTAATGCACGATGACCAGCACGGCACAGCTATAATTTCAACTGCAGGGCTTATGAATGCTATGGAAATTAGCGGTAAGAAATTTAAAGATATAAAAGTTGTTATAAGTGGTGCTGGTGCGGCAGGTATTGCTAGTGCTAGAATGTATAGGAATTTAGGCGTTGAAAATATAATTTTAGTAGATAGCAAGGGCGTTATAAATTCCAAAAGGACAAATTTAAGCCCACAAAAATTAGAGTTTTTATACAAGGGAAGTGAAGATACTTTAAAAGAAGCTTTGCGTGGAGCTGATGTATTTTTAGGGCTTTCTGCGCCAAAAATTCTTGATGATGAAATGATTTTAAATATGGCTAAAAATCCTGTGATTTTTGCACTTGCTAATCCTATTCCTGAGGTTATGCCTGAAGATGTTGCAAGGCTTAGAAAAGACGCTATTGTTGGAACTGGACGCAGTGATTATCCAAACCAAATTAATAATGTTTTAGGTTTTCCTTTTATATTTCGTGGGGCATTAGATGTTAGGGCTAGTAAGATTACTGAAAATATGAAAGTAGCTGCAGCAAAAGCCTTAGCAGAACTTGCAAAACTTCCGGTGAGTGAGGCGGTTAAAAAAGCTTATAATTTAAGCACTTTAGAATTTGGTAAAGACTATGTCATACCAAAGCCTTTTGATGAGAGAGTAAAGGCTGTTGTTAGCACAGCAGTTGCTGAGGCTGCTTTTAAAGATGGCGTTTGTAAAGTAGATAGCTTTGATAAAGAAGCTTATTTTAAAAGTTTGCAATAAATTTGGAAAAATATGATATTTGGTAAGATTGATTATATAAATTTACTTCCTTTACATATCTATCTTAAAAAATACCCACTAGCAAGTGGGTATAAACTAAGTATGGAGCATAAAAAAGGCGTTCCAAGTAAGTTAAATAAAGATCTTTTTTATAGACGGGTTGATGGAGCTATAATTTCTAGCATAGAAAGCGTTAGGAAAAAGTATAAAAACCTTGATATAGGAATTTGTGCAAATAAAAAAGTTCTAAGCGTTTTGGTCGAAAAAAACACTCCATTATCGCTAGATAAAAGCTCTGCTACTTCAAATGCCTTAGCTAAAATTCTAAAGCAAAATGGCAGAGTTATAATAGGCGATAAGGCTTTAAGGCTTTTTTTAAAAGAGCCACAAAATTATATAGATCTTTGCACCAAATGGCACGAAAAAACGGGATTGCCTTTTGTTTTCGCTCGCTTTTCTTGTGTGAAAAAAAAGAAAATCTTTGAAAGAGTTTTTAAAAATTTTACTCAAAAAAAGATTAAAATTCCAGACTATATTTTAGAAAATTATGCTAAAAGTAGAGCTTTGAGTAAGGGCGAGATTAAGGCTTATTTGGAAGTTATATATCATAAAATTTCTTGTAAAGAAAAATTAGCCTTAAAGCGTTTTGTGAAATTTTGCAAAGACTAATACTCAAAATCTCTAAGCTCTTTTGCTGTGCCAAGCAGTATCACAACATCGCCACTATAAACTATAGTAGTTTCAAAATCAGGCAAAAGCTCCCAGTCAGAATTTAGCTTTTTATAAGCTATGATTTTCATATTTTGAGCCACGTGTTTTAAGGAATTTCCGGCTAATTTATCATCAATGTTTATTTTAATAGCTCTTATCATATTTGCTGAAAGATCAAAGGTTTCAAATTCTGTATCTTTTGTTAAAAATTCTTTAACAAGTCGTTTTGCACTTTCTTTTTCAGGGTAGATAACCTTTGTAGCTCCAAGCTTTGAAAGAATTTGTCCGTGTATATTTGAAGTAGCTTTTGCTATGATATTTTTAACACCTATTTCTTTTAACGCCATTAGCGTTAGGATAGATTTTTCCACATTTTCGCCTATGCTTACAATCACAATTTCTATATCTTGAAAACCAGCTTCTTTGAGTGCTGAGATATTAGTAGAGTCTAAAATATAAGCATAGCTTGGAGAATTTTGCAAACTTTTTAAAGCCTCTTCATCTTTATCAGCTATCATTACAGTGTGTCCTGCTGCTATCAACTCATCAGCTACGACAGAGCCAAATTTTCCAAGTCCTATAACAGCGTAGTTTGAATTTTTCATATTTTTTCCTTATAAATTTATTTTACCGCTAGGGAATTTAAGATGAACTGCCTTATCTTTTTTAAAAACAGAAAGCAAAAAGGCAAAAACGCCTATCCTACCACTTAGCATCATAATTATAATAATAATCTTACTAGGCTCTTTAAACAAAGCACAAAGCGACAAATTTCCGCCATCTCCAACCGACATCCCAACCGTTGCGAAGGCTGATGAGGTTTCAAAAAACAAAGCCAAAAATTCAAATTCTGACTCTAGCAAGGATATTAAAATAACAGCAACCACTATATAAACTGCTGAACCAACTGCTATGATAAAGGCTTTTGAGATAATTTCTTGTGGAATTTCATAGCCAAAAATTCTAACCCTACCATCTCTTATGCTCCAGTAAGCATAAAGTAGCAAAACCATCATAGTAGTGATTTTCATACCACCAGCTGTGCCTCCAGGTGCTCCACCAATAACCATAAACAAAGAGCCAAAAAATAAACTCGCATCGTAAAGATTGCCCATTTCTATAGTGTTAAAACCTGCTGTGCGATAATTAATCGCTATAAAATATGAGCTTAAAATTTTATCAAAAAAGGAAAAATTCCCTATGGTGTGTGGGTTTGAATACTCAAAAATAAAAATTATTAAGGTTGAAAAAAGTATTAAAAAAATAGTAGCTAGTATGACAAGTTTTGAATGAAGGCTTAAATTTTGCAGTCTTTTTCTTTGAAAAAAGTATAATTCCACCAAGACAAAATATCCAAGTCCCCCTATTATAACAAGGGAGCTTATGATGATATTTACAAACAAATCGTGTTTAAAGTCTAATAAGCCATTCTCAAAGATAGTAAAACCTGAGTTGTTAAAAGCACTTATGGAGTGAAAAATTCCAAACCACAAAGCCTTTAAAAAGTCCATTTCAAGGGCAAATCTAAGCGTTAAAAGTAGGGCTGCTACAAATTCTATAGCGAAGATAAAAAATAAAACTTTTTTAAAGAATTTAAACAAGCCATCCATTGATGGATAAAGCAAGGATTCTTTTAATAAATTTCTAGCGTTAAAGCCTGCTTTTTTACGTATGAGTATATAGACAAAAAGCCCAATTCCCATATATCCTAAGCCTCCGATTTGAACTAGCACTAGAATTATTATTTGTCCTAGCAGAGTAAAATCACTAGCTGTATTTTTAACTATAAGACCTGTCATACTAATGGCTGAAGTGCTTGTAAAAAAAGCGTCTAAAAAGCTTATGTTAGCCTTGTTAGCAAGGTTTGTGCGAAGTAAAAAAGCTCCAAATAAGGCTATGACTATATAGCCTATTAATAAAATTTTAAAGGTTCTTCTATCAAGTCCAAATTGTTTCAAAAATTCCTCATTAAGTTTTAAATTTAAGGCGGACATTCTATCTTAATATAAATAAATTTTTTCTTTATTTTAAACTTAAATTAAAGAAAAAAAGATACAATAACGCTTTTAATTTAAAAATGGTTGGATAGCTCAGTCGGTAGAGCAGCAGACTGAAAATCTGCGTGTCGGCAGTTCGATTCTGCCTCTAACCACCATTTATTCATAGACTTTTGCAATTTTTATTATAAATTTACAATTTAGAGCATTCATATTTTTTATTTTTTATACTTATAATTTGTGTGTTAAAATTCTCAAATTCAGGTATATAAGCGTATCCTGTTAGCATATCTACTATTATGCAAAGAGAATTCGTTAAAGAAGAAAGACGCAATACACATTCACTTCCTTTTTTTGCTAGGTTTTTATCATATAAATTAGTAGAGTTTTTAAGAGAAGAATACACCCTACCAAAGCCGTCAAATACAAGCTTTGTCCCGCCACTACAAGAGCCTTTAAACTCTACTTTTTTGATACCAAATTTTTTGCTTATATTAAATCTTTGTGTGGTTTTTTCATCGTCTTTATTTATAACCCCACTTTGACCTGAGTTCATAAGCTTTTTAGGATTTATTATATCAACTGCGATTTCTCTGTCTAAATTAATATCAGTTTTGCCTAAATTTGCATTTCCATCGCCATTTTTATCCAAAAAAATAGTATAAGTTTGCTCATAATCAGTTGCATTTGATTTTATAAAATAAAGCTGCCATCTGCTTTTATACCACTGCCTTTTTGCAACGCTTAATTCACCTACTCTAAAACTATCTTGCATAAGGGCTAAATTTCTTGTGTATTTTATGTCATTTATAATCTGTCTAGCACCTTCTAAAAGTCTATCTTTTGTGAAATTTATGCTTGATATGCTTAAGATTAAACCTAAAATTACAACCACCAAAACAAGCTCTAAAAGACTAAAGGCTTTACTCATATTTTTTAACTTGATAAAATTTAGTATGTTTGCCAAATGAAATTTGAATTATATCTTTAGAATTTTTGGCTTCTTTAAGGCTTTTAATATAAAAAATTTTGCTATTTTTAATACCATAAAATTTTAATCTTTCTTGTAAATCACTAGCTGTATTAAGCTCGGTAAATCCTTGTTTTTTAAGCTCGCTTGCAAACTCTTTTGCAAAATGATATTTGTAAGCAAAATGCCTTTCTGGCTTGTCTATAAAATAATACAAAATTTGATTTGCTACTATTAAAAAATAGCAAAATACTAGAAAAATCACAGCACATTCTATAAAAATTTTGTATTTTAGTCTAAATTTGGGAAGTCTTACTCTGTAGCTTTGCATTAAGGTTTTTATAAGAAGTGGGGTGCAAATAACGCAAAATGGTAAAAAATCATCCAAATAAAGCTTTTGTCTTAAAGAAAGTAAGGAGCAAAAAATAAAGGTCACGCTCATTAAAAACCAAAGTAAGCTTTTGTCTTTTTGAAAGGCTAACCTGTAAATAGTATAGAAAAAATATAAAAAAACTAAGGGCGAAAAACAGGCTGCAAAAATGCCTAAGGTATCTAAAAAATAGCCCTTTGGCTTACCTCCTGAATCAAAACCATAATATCCAAAACTAAGCCCAAAAAGTATGAGAGCTAGGGTTGTTAAAATGGAATTTCTTTTATAAATTCCAAAAAAGAAAAAGGTTAAAAATAAGATATTAAAGGACTTATCGACAAAAAACGCCAAAATTAACAAAGCGTAAAAAAGCATTTTTTTGCCATATTCAAACGCACAAAGTATGCAAAGTGTTAAAAAAATCACCAAAGAGGCTGAATTTATCAATAAAGCACTAGCAACGCTACCTGGTAATAGTATAAATAAAAGCAAGGACAAAAAGGCATCAAATTTAGTTTTTGTGTATTTTAAGGCTAGTAAATAAAGGAGCAAGGAGCTTAGCAAGTGAAAAAATAAAAAAGGAAATCTTAATCCAAAGTCATTTTTACCTAAGATGAAAGTTCCAAAATTTGATAAATAATAAAGCAAACTATGTGGTAAAAATAAAGAAAATTCTTCCTCGCCAAAATAAATTTTAGCCTCGTCAAAACTTATGCTAAGCGTGGAAATTCCATAAAGCAAAGCCAAAAAGTCAAATGCTAATAGTAAGGTTATAAAATTTTTTATTTTAGTTTCTTTCATAGGCTAATTGTAGCAGTTTATTATGCTTTATGAGTTTAAAATTTATAAAAAATGTAAAATTTTTTATAAAAACTTAAAATTATAAAGGTATTTGAAATTTTTAAGCTTAAATTTGCTAAAATCACAGCTTTAAATTTTAAGCAAGGATAAAAAATGGCAAGAATATGTCAAATAACAGGCAAGGGACCAATGGTAGGAAACAATGTTAGCCACGCTAATAACAAAACAAAAAGAAGATTTTTACCTAATCTTAGAACAGTTCGTATAACTTTAGAAGATGGAACTACTAAAAAAGTGAGAATTGCTGCTTCTACTTTAAGAACTCTTAAAAAACAAAATTCTAAATAATTTGAGGATAAAATCCTCAAAATTTCTAATGCTTTGAAAGTCTTTTAAAGGACTATAATTCTCTTTTTAGTGTAAAAAATATTACAAAATTTTATATTTATTTAAGTTAAATTTTTTATTTAATATTGTAGAATACATTTTTAACAATTTTTAAATTTAAAAAAAACAAAGGATAGCCTATGTTACACGAATTCAGGGAGCTTATAACTGAGCTTAAGGGCAAAGATGCACACTTTGATAAATTGTTTTCACGCCATAATGAGCTTGATGATGCTATAAAAGACGCAGAAGAGGGTAGAAATTCTCTTAGTAGTATAGAAATTTCAGCACTTAAAAAAGAGAAATTACTCGTAAAAGATGAGTTAAATCAATATTTAACAAATTATAAAAAATGAGGTAGAAAATGTTTGGAAATAAAATAAATCAAGCTGATTTTACAAAGCTAGAAGAAGAAAACAAAGCCATTCTTAAAGAAAATCAAAAATTTCAAGCTGAAATTTTAGAACTTAAGGAAAGAATTTTACAGCTAGAAAATGTAGCGGTAGAATCTAAGCTTAAAAATGACTTGCTAAATGTGCTTTTAAAGGGCGTTTTAAAAAATATCAGTATAGTTCAAGGCGATATGCTTGAGAATGTAAATAAGGCTGAGGTTATTTCAAATTATTCAAAAACCTCTCTTGCAGAAATGGATGAGTTAAATTTAATAACAAATTCCATAAATGCTTCTTTGGCTGATATTACAGAGTCTGCTAATAAAACAAGAGATGTTGCTGGAACTTTGCATAGAAGTGTTGATGAGATTACAAATGTTATAAATTTGATTAAAGATGTTTCAGATCAAACAAATCTTTTGGCTTTAAATGCTGCTATTGAGGCTGCAAGGGCTGGAGAACACGGGCGTGGCTTTGCCGTTGTGGCTGATGAGGTTAGAAAACTAGCTGAAAAAACACAAAAGGCTACAACAGAAGTTGAGATGAATATAAATCTTCTTAAACAAAATGCAAATGAAATGTATACTCAAAGTGAGCAAGTTGAAAAAATTTCGCTTGATTCTAACGCACATATCACAAGCTTTTCAGAAAAATTTACTCATTTAATAACTGAAGCTCATTCTACAAATTCAAACGCTGTAGGAATTGCATCAGAAGCCTTTGTATCTTTGGCTAAGTTAGACCATATAGCCTTTAAACTTAATGGATATAATGAAATTTTCTCAAGGTCAGGAAAACAGCTTGCGAATCATCTTAATTGTCGTCTTGGAAAATGGGTTGAAAGCACTGGAAAAGAAAGATTTGGCGATACAAAAAATTTCTTAAAAATAACAGAACCACACCAAAAAGTGCATGAAAATATGAACGATGCTATTGCCTTAGCTAAGGGTGATAATGTTGATAATGAAAAAATCCAACACAGCATAATTCACAAATGTGAAACCGCAGAAAACGCTTCTTTGGATCTTTTTGAAGTATTTAGAGAAATGCTTAACGAACAAAAATAAAAGTATCGCTACTTGGCGATACTTGCCTTTTCTACTACTTTCAAGTGAGTTTTTTATACTTGTGAAATTTTAATTTAAAAATTAATAAATTTGTAAGGTTTGAAATTTATAAATCTAAGCAAATTTGTTTTATAAGGTTTTTTTAATGTTTTTTGAATTTTTTGGTTTTTTAAGTTTAGTTTTTGAAATTTTTACTCTTTTTTTGGCTCTTTTTTTAAAAAATAATAGAATTTTTTTCCTATCTCTTGCCTTACTTTTGTTTCATTTGCCTTATTTTTATACTAGTATTTTTCAAGCACATTTATTTGTGTCGCTATTTTTACCCTTAATTTTTACACTTTTTAGTGTTAAAAAAGTAAAAAATTTATTAAAAGAAAATTTAAGTTTTTTTGCAATGCTTTTTTTGACACTAGTTTTAAGCATTATTTTGCCAAATAACACAAGCTTTAATTCAGCAAATTTAAATTTTAATTTCTTAAGTTTTTTAAAGCCTTTAAACGAACTTGGTTTTGTGTTTTTTGTATGTTTTGGTTTTATTTTGTTGTTAAAATGCTTTAAAAATAGAGAATTTTATCTACTTTTGGCGTATTTAGGAGCAAATTTTCAGTTTTTATTTGAAAGTCTTTGGACTTTTTCTTATATAGAATTTGCTAGTTTGATGCTGTTTTTTGAGCTAATTTATAAAAAATTTAAGGATTTGTTTTTTGATGAACTTACAAAACTACCAAATGAAAAATACCTAAGCCATTATACAAAAGCAAAAAAGCAGTATTTTCTAGCCTTGCTTCATTTTAGCGAGTTAAAAGATACTAAAGAAGTTTATAAAAAGCTTATTTTAAAGCAAATTTCTAAACTTTTAAGGCGTTTTAAGGCTAGAATTTTTATAGTAGAAAATGATTTTATTTTGGTTTTTAACGATAAAAATGAGACTTTAAATCATCTTGCATTTTTAGAATCTACTCTTAAAAATACAGATTTTAAGCTAGAAAATGAAATTTTTAAGCCAGAATTTCAATTAGTTTTTATGCAAAATAAGGAAAGTTTAAGGCAGGATTTAAAAAGCCTAAGAGATAAACTCTTAGGATAGCTTATTTTTCGTTAGCTTCAACTTCGATTTCAAGAGCGATTTCATCACCTAAGGTAATGGTTGAGCTACTTGAAGCGAATTTAAAATCAGAGCGTTTGATTTTACCATTTAGTGAAAATCCTACTTTTTCTTTGCCATTTTGTCCTTTTGCAACACCGCCAATTTCAGTATCTAAAACAACATCTTTAGAAACACCAGCTAAGGTAAGAGTTCCTGTCATTTTACCTTTTTCGTTATCGATTTTTTCATATTTTTTCATAACAAAACTTAAATCAGGATATTTTTTAGCGTCAAAAAAGTCACTTTGTTGCAAGTGATTATCCCTTGTTTGATTTTCTGTATTAACAGAAGCAACTTTAATGGTAGCTTCAAGTTTTTTAAATTCAGCACTAGCAGGATCAAAGTCAATTACAGCGTCGTAATTTTTAAAATTTCCTTTAACATTGCTAATTTGCAAATGTTTGATTTTAAAGCCAACATTTGTGTGAGTTTTGTCTAAAGTATAATCCTTAGCAAAAACAGCAGAGCTTAGCAAAGAAGCCGCAACTAGAGAGCTTAGTAAAATTTTTTTCATCATTTTTCCTTTATGTTAATTTGTTTTAAAATTGTAAGTGAAAAAATATAACTATTGATTAATAAAAATTATTCCCAATAAAATTTAGGATATTTTTTGTTTTTTAAATTCAAAAGGCTGTAAATTTTAAAAGTTAAATTAATCAAAAAAAGTTTTTTAAAAATTTCAAAAAGTCCTCAAAGCTTGGTAAATCAAGCTCTTTAAACTCTCTTTGCTGTTTTCCCCACATACATTCAGGAAAAAAAGCATCGTCTTTAAAGCGTGCCATTATGTGAAAATGCACCCTTGGGACATAGTTTGCAAAGGATGCGATATTGATTTTTTCTGGTTTGTAAAATTCTATCATAGCCTTTTCGCAAAGTAAAATTTTTTCAAAAAGCTCTTTTTGTAACAAAGAAGGACAATGGCTAAATTCTTTATAAATTTCTTTTGTAAATATTTTAAGCCAAGGAATTTGGGAATTTTCTCTTTCTATAAAGATTAAATCATTTTCATAAATCATTTTTTTCCTTTGAAATTTTCTTATTATTTTACAAAATTTATTATTTTTTAAAGTCAAAATTGCTTAAATTTTTCAAATATTTTTTTGAGAAAGTAAATGTTAATAAATTTTAATAATTCTTATTTTAACGATATAAATTCCAATGATGAAAAGTCAAAAAACACTCAAACCATAAACGGCGTAGAGCTTAGCGAACAAGAAGTAAGACAGGTGAGAGAACTTGAAAGCACGGATAGAAATGTAAAAGCACACGAAGCTGCTCATCAAGCTGCTGGTGGAGGTTTGGCTGGTGGGGCTAGTTTTACTTATACTAGAGGACCTGATAATAAAATGTATGCAACAGCTGGTGAGGTCCCTATACAAATGAAAGAGGGCAAAACCCCAGAAGAAACTATAATGAATGCCCGCCAAATAGCAGCTGCAGCCCTAGCTCCTGCTGATCCTAGTGCACAAGATTATAAAGTAGCTGCAAACGCTGTTAAAATGGAAATGCAAGCAAGGGCAGAGGCTATGAAACAAAAGGCAGAAGAAAGTAAAGAAAAAAGTGAGAATTTAGAAGAAAATTCCAAACAAAATTTCAGCGATGAAAATGCTAATCAAAAGTCTAAGAATTTGATAATAAAAGCCTATAAAGAAATTTCAGGCTAATTATGAATTATTTAAGATTTTTTAAGCTTTTGTTTTTAGGGCTTTCAAGCAAGGGCTTTGCTATTTTAATAACATTTTCTAAAAGTTCTAAATTATCAATATCCAAAACAAACCATTCCTTAGCACCCTTAAATGGTTCGCTAATATTTTCTAAAATGCCTTGTAAGGCAGAATATTTTTTAATAAAAACTTGCTCATCACAAAGCAAGAAAAGCACCTTTTTTTCGCCATGTTCGTGCAGGTAAATGCAGTATTCGCCAAACATTTTTCTAGCACTAAAGCTAAAATTTGTATCAATGCTTTGCAACTGATCTAAAACAAAGTCTTTAAATTCCACGCTTGTAGCCATATTAGTCCTTTTTTATATCAAGCGGTGGAAAATTTTCTATATAAATGCTACGGCTTGGAAAGGCAAAGCTTAAATTATTTTTTTCTATGATACGCATAAACTCAAGCAACAAAGCCTGTCTAGCTTCTCTGAAATCCTTGGAATTTACGGCTCTTGTGTAAAAGTAAAGTTCTATATTAATACTACTATCACCAAAATCGCTTAAGGTTACATAACAAGCATTTTTATAGCCTTCTAAGTCGTTTATAGAGACTAAATTTTGGCGGTATTTGGTAGTGTAGTCTCCGTATTTTAGAGCACTATCTTCTTCGTGTGCGACAAGTGGGCTTGTTTTTAGGAATTCTCTTAAATCATTTATGCATTTTTCAAGCTTTTCAGGTGTTGCATCATAGCCTATGCCAAGATACATTCTTAGGTGTCTTCCTATGCGTCTTTTGCTCCAGTTTTTAATATTTGCTCCCATTATCGTGGAATTTGGCAAGAAAACTAAGGAGTTATCAAAGGTTCTAATCGTTGTTTTTCTAAGTCCAGTTTCTACAACAGTGCCCTCAACGCCTGAAACTTCTATCCAATCGCCTTGATTAAAGCTATTGTCAAACAAAAGCAAGATTGAGGCAAAGAAATTTGCTATGATGTCCTTTGCTGCAAGAGCTACGGCAAGTCCTCCTATACCAAGCGAGGCTATGATGGCTGAGATGTTAAAGCCAAGTTGGGCTAAAATGTAAAGTAAGGCGATGATAACTATGACAAAATATAAAATTTTAATGACTAAATTTACGACTTCTTTGTTACCACTTTTTTGCGCTAGTTTTGAGATTAAAACAACGCCGTATCCATCAAGCACTCTTAAAATTAGCCAAGCTATTAAAAGTGCATAGACTATATGGAAAAAATTACTTAGTTTTATGTTTAAAGGAGCAGGGTAAAAAACTATGGTAAAACAAAGCGAAATCGCATAAATTGTGAGCAAATATCCAATCGGTTTTTTGATATTTTCTATAAAAATTAGCTTGATATCGTTATTTTTATTTCTGTAAAAAATTTGAACTAAGAAAAAATATAAAATATTTGAAAAAAATCGTCTAAGTGACATAAAAAATGCTAAAACTACGATACAAATGACTATTTTACCGACATTTGCAAAACTAAAATTTACAAAGGAATTTATGCGATTTATCCACACTTCAAGCTCAAATAAGGAAAAAAGATAATTGCTCTCAAATAAAGAAGCATTAGAGTGAAAATAAGTTAAAATTTCAACATAAGAATTTGAAGCATTTTCTATGATTTTTTCTTTTTGTTCTATTTTTTCAAGCTCGTTTTGACTTAGCTTGGCTTTATAATCGCTTAAATTTAAGCTAGTAAGCTCTTGGATTTTTTTCGTGGAATTTTCTACTAAAGAGATGAGTTCTTCGCTACTTGCTGTATCTTTGAAAAGCTTTTCAAGCTCAAATAAAGTAGAGTAAAAGCTCTCAACTAAATCAAAATACACTAAACTAAGGCTAGTATCAGTGTAAAGAAAGGCTTTATTTTGACTTTTTTTCTGTAAGGTTAGTAAATTTTGCTTTTCTTTTAAGAATTTAGCCACAGCTTCGTTGTTTATCTTTTGTTTTACTATGAAATCAGGAATTTTGTTTAAAATGTCTTTTTTGTCTCCTTCAAGCTCATTTAAAGTTGCGTTAAAACTAGTAGAATTTGCATCAGCGTGGCTTTTTAAATCCTTAATTTGTTTGTTAATATCTACATATTTTTCTACCAAAAAATATACATTTTCATTATCTTTGCTAGAATTTAAGTCAAGGAATTTAAACTCTTGCGCACTAAGTTGTATTATTAAAAAATATAAAATAAAAATGATTTTTTTCATCAAGCTTTCCTATTTTGAATTAATGTAAAAATTTTAGCCTTAAAATCATACTCATAAATTTCGCCAGTTTCTATGATGTAATACCAAGCGTGAACTTCTAATTTGCCATTATTTAAAGCTTCTAAAACGCCAGGATAAGTAAGGATATTTTGCAAAGAATTTACTAAATTTAGCTTTTCAGTGAGCCAAGAACGCATAGCTAAGTCATTTTTAGCAAAAAACAAGACATCCTTTTTAATGCCATCAAGCATAGTAAGCCATTTTTTGACATTTGGAGTTTTATTTAGCTCTTCTTCTGTGCTATAAAGAGCGTTACAACCCCCACAATTACTATGTCCGCACACGACTATATTTTTTATATGCAAGGAATTTAAAGCATATTCAATAGCCGAAGTTGTAGCCAAATAATCATCCCCAACGCGATAAGGTGGGACAATGTTTGCTATATTTCTTATGACAAAAAGTTCGCCAGGACCCGTGTTTGTGATTAAATTTGGTATAACCCTAGAATCAGAACAGCCTATGAAAAGAGTGTGCGGATTTTGCTTATTTTTAAGACTAAGAAAGAGTTTTTCGTGTTCTTTAAAATCCTCTTGCATAAATTTAATCGCACCACTGATGAGATTTTCCATTTATCAACCTAATAAAATTTTGGCAAAATTATATCAAAAATTCATTGCTAGAAAAATTATAAAATATTAATTTTTGATTTAACCAAACTTAGTAAAATTGCGAAATTTTTAATACTAACAAGGAGAATTTATGAGTCTTTATGATAGAGATTATTCTAAATCAAGAGAGTTTGAAAGCACTCACTCAAGTGAGTTAAGCATTTTTATAAAACAAACCTATCAATTATTTGCAGCTTCTTTACTTGCCGCAACCGTTGGTGCTTATGTTGGAATTTTTGCTTTGGCTTCATTTTTTATACAATCACAAGCAACTTTTTGGATACTTTTTGCTGTTGAAATCGGACTTTTGTTTGCATTGCAATGGAAAAAAAGACAAGCACCTTTAAATTTAATCTTACTTTTTGGTTTTACCTTCTGTTCGGGGCTAACTCTTACTCCGCTTTTAATATCAGTTTTAGCCTTACCAGCAGGTGCTGTGATAATAGCTCAAGCCTTTGCTTTGACAACTGTGGCTTTTGCAGGACTTAGTATATTTGCTATGAATACCAAAAAAGATTTTACCCTAATGGGAAAGGCTTTGTTTATAGTCTTAATAGTCATTGTAGCAGCGTCTTTGCTTAATCTTTTCTTTCAAAGTGGTATAGTAAATTTGGCTATTTCAGCCGTGGGGGCAATCTTGTTTTCTTTTTATATTTTATATGATACTCAAAATATCATCCGTGGAAATTATGAAACCCCAATTGAAGGTGCAGTAGCACTTTATCTTGATTTTGTAAATCTTTTTGTATCTTTACTTAACATACTAAGAAGCTTTAATAGTAGATAATTTTGCGGAATTTTTTCCGCAATTTAAAATTTCAAAACTTTTCAAGTTTTATTTTGTTAAAATACCGCCTTAAAATTTTATTTAGGAAGTTAAATGATATCTTTTTTAATTATCTTACAATTTATAATAGTCGTAGTAATTTGCGTAGCTGTTTTACTTCAAAAAAGCTCAAGTATAGGGCTTGGAGCGTATAGTGGAAGCAATGAGAGTTTATTTGGTGCTAAAGGACCAGCTGGATTTTTGGCTAAATTTACCTTTGTTATGGGAATTTTACTTATAGTAAATACCATATCTTTAGGCTACTTATACAATAAATCTAGTAAAAATTCCTTAGCTGAAAAAATTCAAGTAGAAAACAATAACTCCACAGTGCCTAATATACCAAGCGTTCCACAAGCACCTAAAATTGATGGAAACTCAAGCAAATAAGGATTAAAATGATAAATGAAATTTTAAACAAACAAAAAGCTCAAAGTGAAAAGGCTATAGAAGCTTTAAAAAAAGACTTTACGACACTTAGAACAGGTAAGGTAAATACTCATATTTTAGATCATATAAGTGTTGATTATTATGGCACGCAAACGCCTTTAAATCAAGTTGCCACCGTTTTGGCTAGTGATGCTTCAAGCATTAGTATAACTCCTTGGGAAAAGCCTCTTTTAAAAGCTATTGAAAGTGCTATTGCTGCTGCAAATATCGGCGTAAATCCAAACAATGATGGCGAAAGTGTTAAGCTTTTTTTCCCTCCTATGACAAAGGAGCAAAGAGAAGAAAATGCCAAACAAGCAAAGGCTATGGGCGAAAAGGCTAAGGTTTCTATAAGAAATGTTAGAAAAGACGCAAATGATGGTGTCAAAAAGCTTGAAAAGGACAAAGCCATAAGCGAGGATGAGAGTAAAAAAGCCTTAAACGAGGTGCAAAAGCTAACGGATAATTACACAGCTAAAATCGATGAGCTTGTTAAAAACAAAGAAAGCGAACTTTTAAAACTTTAAAATTTGGAAAAACAATGAATTTAGAAGAAATTTATAAAGAAAATAAGGCACTTTTAGAGGGGCATTTTTTACTAAGCTCTGGCAAGCATTCTAAGTTTTATTTGCAAAGTGCTAAGGTTTTAGAACATCCTTTGGTGGCTGAAAAGCTTTGCAAGGAACTTGCTTTTGTAATTTCAAAAGCAGGAGTAGAATTTAATAGCATTTGTTCGCCTGCACTTGGCGGGATCTTAGCAGGTTACGAGCTTGCAAGAGCTTGCAAGAAAAGATTTATTTTCACTGAGAGAGTGAATGGTGAAATGCAACTTAGGCGTGGCTTTGAAGTAAAAAAAGGCGAGAAATTTATTATTTGTGAAGATATTATTACAACGGGCGGAAGTGCCTTAGAAAGCGCTAAGATTATTGAAAATTTAGGCGGTGTGGTTGTTGGCTTTGCAGCTTTGGCAAATCGTGGATTTTGCAAGGTTACAAATTTAAATTTACAAGAAAGTAAAGAAAATGCCAAACTTCCGCAGGATTTACCACTTTTTGCTTTAGGAAATTTTGAATTTGAAATTTATGAGCCCCAAAACTGCCCACTTTGCAAACAAGGAAGCAAGGCTTTCAAGCCAGGTAGTCGCCAAAACTAATGAAAGCAAGGGCTAGAAAGGCTACAAGGTGGGAGAGATTTAGAGCCTTTTTGATAGATATTTTTATCTTTTATGTGCCGATTTTATATCTATTTTATTTTATTTTAGGTTCAAAAGAAGCATTTTTGCAAAATCAATTTGTGATTTTTATCTGCTCTTTAAGTTTTGGAATTTTGCAAGGACTTTTTTTAAGTTTAAAAGCACAAAGTCCGGGTTTAAAAGCTTATGATTTATATTTACTTGACAGCAACACAAACAAGAAATCAAATTTTCTTAGAGTGTTTTTAAGATATATTTTATTTATTATCGGAGCTTCTTTTCTTTTTGGGCTTTTAATGAGCTTTTTTAGAAAAGATGGGCTTTGTTTTCACGATATTTTAACTAAAACTTACATTATAAAAAGGATAGACAATGCATAGAAAAAGGATTTACAATCCAAGTTCAAATGAGACTTTAACCGATCGTAGGGTTTTTAATGGCAATCCGCACGGAATTTTAAATTTCACTAAGGCAAAATACACTTGGGCTTTGAAATTATGGGACTTAATGGAAGCAAATACTTGGTTTCCAAAAGAGGTTGATACTACAAAAGATGCGCTTGATTACCGCGTAAATTTAACAAGTGCTGAGAAAAGAATGTATGATTTAGTGTGGTCTCAACTAATTTCTATGGATAGCTTTCAAACGAATAATTTAGCCGATAACATAAATCCTTACATTACAGCTCCTGAGATAAACGCTGTTTTAGCTCGTCAAGCTTATGAGGAGGCAAATCATTCAAAATCCTATGCTGTAATGGTTGAGGCAATTTGTGAAAACACAGATTTAATTTATGAAATGGAAAAGCACGATGAAACCTTACGCGAAAAAAATGATTTTATTTCAGGGATTTATGAAGAATTAGCCGGAGATGTTGATGATAACAAGCTTTTGCTTGCTATGGTGGCAAACCAAATTTTAGAAGGAATTTATTTTTATAGTGGTTTTACGGCAATTTACGCTCTAGCAAGGACAGGAAAAATGCTAGGTTCAGCACAAATGATTCGTTTTATCCAAAGAGATGAGATTACGCATTTGCTTTTATTTCAAAATATGATTAATTCCGTCCACAAGGAAAGACCTGATTTATTTAGCGATGAAAATGTGAGTAAAATTTATGATATGTTTGAAAAGGCTGGAGAGCTTGAGATAAAATGGGGCAAATACATCACCCAAAATCAAATTATGGGTTTTACGGATGAGCTTATCACTGAATACATTCATTATTTGGTTGATCAAAGACTAGTGGCTATAAATTTAGACCGCATTTACAATGCCAAACATCCTATCAAATGGGTGGATGATTTTTCTAAATTCAACGATCAAAGGACAAATTTCTTTGAGGGTAAGGTTACAAATTACTCTAAAGGAAGTATTAGCTTTGATGATTTTTAAAGGAATTTAAATGTCAAAACTCTCCTTGCTTTGTGATTTTTATGAATTTACAATGGCTCAAGGCTATTTTTTGGAGGGTAAAAAAGATGAAATTTGTTATTTTGATGTTTTTTTTAGAAAAAATCCCAACCTTGCTTCGTTTGCTATTTTTGCAGGGCTTGATGATGTTTTAAACTTTGTTGAGAATTTGAAATTTGACAAAGAGGATATAGAGTTTTTAAGAAAGCAAGGGGATTTTAGGGAAGAATTTTTAGAATTTTTAAGCTCTTTTAAATTTAGAGGTGAAATTTATTCTATGCAAGAAGGCGAGGTGATTTTTCCAAATGAACCCTTGCTTTGTATAAAAGCTACAAGCATAGAAGCTCAGCTTTTAGAGACTTTTTTACTTTTAAGTATAAACCATCAAAGTATAATCGCTACAAAGGCAAATCTCATAGTAAGAGCAGCTAAAAATACTCCTGTGCTTGAATTTGGCTCAAGAAGAGCTCACGGAGCTGATGCTGCTATTAAGGGTGCTAGGGCTGCTTTTATAGGCGGTTGCGTGGGGACAGCTTGCGTGTTAGCTTCAAAGCTTTTTGACATTCCAGTAAGCGGAACTATGGCTCATTCTTGGGTGCAAATGTTTGAAAATGAGCTTGAAGCTTTTAGGGCTTATTGCAAACTTTATCCTAAAAATGCCATTTTGCTAGTGGATACTTATGATACTTTGAAAAGTGGTCTGCCAAATGCCATTAAGGTTTTTAAGGAGATGAAGCCTTTAAATTTTGGCATACGCATTGATAGTGGGAATTTATATGAACTTTCTTTAAAAGCTAGAGAAATTTTAGATAAAGCAGGTCTTAAGGATTGTAAAATCATAGTTAGCGGTAGTTTAGATGAGAAAGAAATTTTAAATTTAAGCTCTAAAAATGCCCCAATTGATGCTTTTGGGGTTGGTGAAAAGCTGATAACATCAAAAAGTAGCCCAGTTTTAGGCTGTGTTTATAAGCTTGTGGCGGTTGAAAAAAACGCTTTTATAGAGCCTAAGATTAAGATTAGCGAAAGCCCTGAAAAGACTACTATACCGCATTTTAAAAAGCTTTATAGAATTTATGATAAAAATACACAAAAAGCACTTTATGATCAAGTTTGTATTTATGATGAGCCTTTGAGTTTGCCTTCAAATTTAGAAGCAAAAGAGCTTTTAAGACTTGTTTTTAAGGGAAAGAGACTTTTTAAAACGCCTAAATTAAAAGAGCTTACAAGCTATAATAAAATACAGATGAGTAAATTTGATAAAAATTTATTAAAAAAAGGATTTGAAGTGAGACTTTCACCAAACTTAAAAGAGCTTAAAGATAAGCTTTTGGCACAAGCTAAGGAGAATCAATGAACGCATTTGAGCAAAAACGCTGTCAAGCTATGGCTGAAGAAATTTCAAAAAAAATTTTTATAAATGAAGAACTTTTTAATGCTTTTTGTAGTGTTCCGCGTGAAATTTTTTCTCCCTTAAAAGCTCACGCTTACCGCCTTGATGCATTGCCACTAGCAAATTCTCAGTGGATTAGCTCTCCTTTAACTGTGGCTAAAATGACTATGGCACTTGACTTTAAAAATGCTGATAGTGTTTTAGAAATAGGCTGTGGTAGTGGTTATCAAGCAGCTATTTTAAGCAAGGTTATACGCAGAGTTTTTACAATAGAACGCATTGAAAATTTAGCCAAAAAAGCTGCAAATACCTTTAGAGAACTGGAATTTTCAAACATCAATGTAAAATTTGATGATGGATTAAATGGCTGGAAAAACTATGCTCCTTATGATAGAATTTTATTTTCCGCTTATGCGACAAGCATACCTGAAATTTTGCTAGACCAACTAAGCGATAACGGCATTTTAGTAGCCCCGATTTTGCATAATAAAAAGCAATTTATCACAAGGATAATAAAAAACAAAACTTCCTTACAAAAAGAAATTTTAGAAGAATGCCTTTTTGTGCCTGTTGTAGAAGGAAAAGAGCAAACTAGCTAAATTCCTTAAGCGTTTTTCTAAGTCTTTCTTGCATTTGCAAAATATGTTTTTTTTCTATGATAAAAGGCGGTAAAAATCTCAAATCATTTTTTCCACAAGGCAGGATTAAAAGCCCATTTTGTCTAGCTTTAGCTATGATTTCGCTGGATTTTACGCTTTTTGTTATGTTAAGTCCTTGCATAAAACCAAGCCCACTTCGCTTTTTTATAAATTTAAATTCATTCACAAGCTCATCAAGACTTTGCTCGAAAAATGAGCTTAAATTTTTCACATTTTCAAGTATTTTTTGACTTTGAAAAATTTCAAACACTGCATTTATCGCAGCACAAGCAAGGGGATTTCCGCCATAAGTTGAACCGTGCTCACCAAAGCTTAAACCTAGCTTTGCAACCTTTTCACTCACCAAAAAAGCACCCACGCTAATGCCACATCCAAGAGCCTTTGCACTAGTTACTACATCAGGTTTTACGCCGAAATTTTGATAAGCAAAAAACTCTCCACTTCGCCCCATACCGCTTTGAATTTCATCGGCTATTAAAAGTATATTTTTTTCATCACAAAGCTTTCTTAAAGCCTTGTAAAACTCCATTGTAGCAGGATTTACACCACCTTCTCCTTGTATGCTTTCAAGCACTATGGCACAAGTTTTGCTATTTACTAGCTTTTCAACACTTTTTATATCGTTAAATTTAGCAAATTTAACCCCAGAAATTAAGGGCTTGAAACTTTGGCGGTATTTTGGCGTATGAGTTAGACTAAGTGCTCCTAGTGTGCGTCCGTGAAAAGAGTGTTTAAAAGCTATGAAATTTCCACCCTTTATGCCACGATTTAGGGCGTATTTTCTAGCTACTTTCATAGCACCTTCCATAGCTTCTGTGCCTGAGTTTGTAAAAAATACCCTTTCTAAGCCACTTGCTTTGCTTAAATTTAGGGCTGCTTTGGCTATATTTTCATTGTAGTAAAGATTGCTTGTGTGTGTAATTTTGTCAATTTGAACTTTTAAAGCTTCGTTAAATTTAGCGTGATTATAGCCCAAAGCACACACGCCAATCCCACTAGCAAAATCAAGATACTCGCCTTTATTTTTATCATAAAGATAAACACCTCTACCTTTTTCAATCACCAAATCATAACGCTTATAAGTTTGAATTATATGGCTTTGATCTTTGTAATTCATAATTTTTCCTTAAAAATTTATTTTAAATTAAACTTAAAATTTTATTTTTACTTGTATTTTTAAAATTTATCCTACAAGTGTGCCTATTCCTTTATCTGTAAAGATTTCAAGCAAAAGACTATGCTCTAGTCTGCCATCCAAAATATGCACTTTTTTAACCCCATTTTCACACGCTTGTATGCAAGAGTTTAGTTTTACCAGCATACCACCTTGTGTTTTTTTTACAAGCTCTTTAGCTTCTTTTAAGCTTATGCGTGAGATGAGACTATTTTTATCATTAAAATTTTCGTAAAGTCCTTCTATATCACTTAAAAACACGAGTTTTTCAGCCCTTAAAGCCTTAGCCACTTCACAAGCTACATCATCGGCATTTATATTGTAACTATTGTAATTTTCATCCATTCCAATCGGTGCTATGATAGGCAAAAAGTCTTTTTCTAGTAAATCTTTTAGCGTGTTTTCATCAACTTTTGAAATCTGTCCTACAAATTCCAAGTCTTTATCCTTTTGCACACACTCTAGTAAATTTCCATCCTTGCCACAAATTCCTATGCTCTTAACACCTTGAATTTGCAGGTTTTGCACCAAATCTTTATTAAGTTTTAAAAGTATCATAGAAGCTATTTCAACGACTTTTTTTGAACTTACTCGAAGTCCATTTTTAAATTCTGTCTTAATGCCTAATTTTTCGCACATTGAAGTGATTTCCTTACCTCCACCATGCACTATAATAGGCTTTAGCCCAACAAGCTTTAAAAGAGCGATATCTTGCATAACAAGACGTTTAAGCTCTTCATTTTCCATAGCTGAACCACCATATTTTATAACTATGATTTTAGAATTAAATTTGCGTATATAAGGCAAAGCTTCTATTAAAATTTGTGCTTTTTGTATATCTTTCATAAAATTTTTCCTTCAAATTTACTAAGCCGAATTTCAAAATAAAGCCATAATTGTATCAAAAAAAATATAAATAAAAATTTTTTAATATAAAAATTTTATCCAAATTTTAATTTTCTTTCAAATTTCAAGTTTTCTTTAAAAATTTCATATAATTTATGTTAAAATTAAATATTTTTTAAATTTTAGGAAAAAATATGAAAGAAATTTTACTAACAAATGATGATGGTTTTGAAAGTTTGGGGCTTATAAAACTTGCTAAAATGCTTAAGAAAGAATTTAATGCTAAGGTTACCATAGTCGCTCCAGCTACTGAAAAATCGGCTTGTTCGCATTCTATAACATTAACTAAGCCCTTAAGATTTGTAAAGCTTGGCAAAAGATTTTATAAGCTTGATGATGGCACACCAAGTGATTGTATTTACCTTGCTTTGCATACACTTTTTAAGAAAAAAATGCCTGATCTTGTGATAAGTGGGATTAACAAAGGAGCAAATGTAGGCGAGGACATTACATATTCTGGCACTTGTGCAGGAGCTATGGAAGCTGTTTTGCAAGGAATTCCAGCCCTTGCTTTGTCGCAGTTTTATACAAAAAAAGATATTGATTTTAAACACGCTTTAAAACTTACGCAAAAAATAGTCGCAAAAATTTTTAAAGATGGCTTTCCGCTTGAAAAAAAGGAATTTTTAAATGTAAATTTTCCAGCTACTAAGCCAAAGGGTATTAAAATTTGCAAGGCAGGAAAAAGAATTTATAATTACAAAGCTAGTTCAAATACTAATCCAAGGGGTGTTGAGTATTTTTGGCTAGCAAGTGCAAATTTAAAGCACTTAGATGAAAAAGATAGCGATATAAGTTTGCTTAAAAGAGGTTATGCGACTATAACGCCTATAATGCTTGATTTAACAGCTTATAAGCGTTTGAAAAATTTAGAAAAATGGATGGAAAATGAGTGATAGATTTACAAGGATTAAATGGCTTTTTGGGGATGAAAATTTTAATAAATTTAGCCAGTTAAAAGTGCTTGTTTGTGGGCTTGGTGGCGTTGGTGGGGTGTGCGTTGATGCACTTTTTAGAACAGGTTTTAAAAATTTTGTTTTAATAGACGCTGATAGTTTTGAGTTAAGCAATCAAAATCGTCAGCTTTATAGCGACTTTGTAGGAGAGACAAAGGCTAAGGTTTTTGAAAGAATTTATGGTGAAAAAGCTTTTGTAAAAGGTATGGTAGCAAATATAAATGATGAGTTTTTAAAGGGTTTTGATTTGAGTGAGTTTGATCTTATAATTGATGCTATTGATGATATACCTGCTAAGGTTGCTTTGGCTAAAAAAGTTGATTTAAACCGCCAAATTTTCATCTCTTCAACAGGTGGGGCTAGAAAGCTTGATCCAACGCGTATAAAAGTAGCTTCTATTTTTAAAACTCACGGCGATGCCTTGGCTAAGAAATTTCGCTATGAACTTCGAAAAAGTGGCTTTAGTAAAAATTTTGATGTGGTCTTTTCAGACGAGGAGGCACATTGTAAGGAACTTGGCTCTTTTGTGGGTGTTACTGCTTCTTTTGGACTAGCTTTAGCTAGTTTGGCTGTGAAAAAAATTTTAAATAAAAAGAATTTATGAAATTGTAGTTTTAAAGGATTTAAGTTGTTAGTTAATAAAAGCTATGAAATTTTAAGTTGTGATGATTATGAGCTTAATGTTAAAAGAAATTCAAAGCTAGAGTATAGAATTTCTTTTGATGATGAAAGGCAAATGAAAGCTGTAGTTTTCATAGCTGGTGGCTTTGGTGCAAATGCTAATGTGTCTTTTTTAGACTTTGATAGGCAGTATTTGGCAAAAAAGTTTGATGTAGTCGTTGTTGATGTGTTTTATCATTGCTTTTGTGCTAGAAAAAGTATTGATGAAAAGTATAATCCAAAATTAGTTACAAATTCCAGCGATTTAAAAGAATTTAACGAGTTTTTAAAGCTTTTGGGCGAGGACTTTTGCGTAAATGAGAATAATTTTTTTGAAGCACTTGATTTTGTAGATAAAAGACTTGAAATTTTAAAAAATGAAGGCAGAGCTGATAAGGCTTTTAAATTTAATGCAAAATGTGATTTTGTCCCACCAAATGGGGATTATCAAAATTATGGCATTATGGCGGCACTTGATTTTATAAACGCTTTAAAAGATATAATGAAAAAATTCCCAAATTTTAAGACCTTACCAAAAATTTATGGTGGAGGCTCATATGGTGGATATTTAGCGTTTTTGATAGCAAAAATAGCACCTTTTTATGTGGATTGTGTGGTGGATAACTCAGGCGTTGTTTTTCCTTATATGTCTCATCTTTTAGGGCGTGATGTGGGAGCTGAGTTTGTTTTTTATGGTAAAAATTATGATATTTTTTGCTTTTTAAAAAGGCTTTGGAATGCCAACAATCTTAGCAAGGAAAACTACATAATAAGAACTATTTTAAACACAAGTCATTTGCAAATTCAAGCTAAGGCTAATGCGGATACTATTTTTATAAGCTATCATTCAAGCAAGGATTTAGCAGCTCCTGCAGATGATAAAATCAAGCTTTACGAGCTTTTAAAAGAGCTTGGGTTTTTTGGAATTTTGCACTTAGTAAAAGATGAAAACGATGTAGATAAACGCTTTATAAAAAGCCTAGAACACGGGCTTAGAATGAGTGATAAAGCCTTACTCAAAAAAGAACTTCCCTTTATCTTAGAAAGGCTTAAAGATAAGAAAATTGACTTGGGGGGGGGGGAACAGAATTTTATAGTTTATCCTTGCGGGGAGAAAAATTTCATTTTTTATGATGATAAAGAGCTTTATAAACTTAGGATAGAAAAAAGTTAAAGCTAAATTTATAAATATAATTTTTACATATTTTAAACTGCAAATTAACAAAATCTTCAAAATTAAATAAATTTTTAAACTTATTTTTAGGGGGGGGGTATAATTACTTTTTTTAGTTTAGATTAAGGAAAGTAAATGCTTACTCATATTTGTGATTTTGTAGAAAAAAGTGTTTTGAAATTTGGCGATAATTTAGCCTTTAAAGAAGCTTATAATAAACAAAGTATTTCTTATACTGAGTTTAAAAAAGCTTATGAGAGCTTAGCTTGTGAAATTATACGCCAAATTCCAACTAAGCCTAAACAACAAAGTGTTTTAATACTTTTGCCAAAAAGCATAAAATGCCTTGTAAGTTTGTTTGCAGTTGCAAGAAGTGGGAATTTTTATACTATTTTAGATGAAAAAACTCCAGTTGAAAGACTAAAAAGCATTGTAAAAGTACTTAAACCAAGTTTAATGATAAGTTCAAAAAGTCTTAATTTAAAGCTAAATTTGCCAACTATTTATGCAGATGACTTTGAAAATTTTAGTTTTGATGAGAATTTACTTTCAAAGCTTAAACATACGGATACAAATTTACTTTATGTGCTTTTTACAAGTGGAAGTACAGGTGTGCCAAAAGGCATTTGTGTGAGCCATAAAAGCGTGATTGATTATATAATAAACTTTTGTGATGAGCTTAAGCTTAAGGAAAATGAAAATTGGCTAAATCAAACGCCATTTTACTTTGATGCTTCCATAAGGGATGTCTTTGCTAGTGTTAAAATGGGCTCTACGCTTCACATTATGCCAAATGCACTTTTTGCTTTTCCTAAGAAAATTCTTTCTTACATAGAAAAAGAAAAAATTACTCATTTTTCTTCTGTGCCTTCTGTTTTAAGCTTTTATGCGAGTGAGAAAAATTTGGCCAAATTTAAGCTTACAAGCCTTAAAAGAGTGCTTTTTAGCGGTGAGATTATGCCTACAAAGCATTTTAACATCTTAAAAAAAAGCCTTAAAAATACTAGTTTTTTCAATCTTTACGGACCTACAGAAATAACTGGTACTTGTTCTTTTTGTGAGTTGAAAAGAGAATTTAAGGATGATGAAATTTTACCTATTGGCAGGGCTTATAAAAATACTGAGCTTTTAGTTTTTGATGAGAATTTAAAGCTTTTAAGCCTAGAACAAGTGGGCGTTAAGGGTGAGCTTTTCGTGCGTGGAAGCTGTTTGAGTGTGGGCTATTATAAGGATAAAATAAAAACCAAAAAAGCCTTTGTGCAAAATCCTTTGCATAACGACTTTACTGATTTGCTTTATAAAACAGGTGACATAGTAGCTTATAATGAATTTGGTGAACTAGTTTGCTATGGTAGGGCTGATAATCAAATCAAATATTTAGGACACAGAGTAGAGCTAGGCGAGATAGAAAGTGTGATAAATTCGCATCCTAAGGTTAAAAAAGCAGCTTGTGTTTTTGAAAAATACATATATTGTTTTTATGAAAGTGAGCTTGAACTTGATATAAAAGAGTTTTTAGAGCAAAGAGTGCCAGCATTTATGATACCTGTGAAATTTACAAGGTTTGATAAGCTTAAGCTTAACGCAAATGGCAAGATAGACAGAGTTTATTTAAGGGGGCAAATATGAAAGAAATTCAAAATTTTTTTAAAAAAATTGGCAAAAATTTTGATGAAAATACGCAAGATTTAGTAAGTAAAGGGCTTATAGATAGCGTTGATATTATGAACTTAGTTACTGAAATAGAAGATTTTTACGGAAAAGAACTTGACTTTGAGTTTATACAAAGTGAAAATTTTGAGAATTTCAAAACCATTAAAATTATGCTAGAAAGTGCTTTGAAATGAAAGTTGTGGTTATGGGAGCTTGTGAGGGAGTATGGAATAGTGCTTTTGTAAGCTCTTTAAAAGAAGAAAACTTAAAAGTAAATTCCTTTGCATATCCAGCAAGTCATCCTTTGGTGCATATTTATTCGCTTTTTAGAAAGAAAAATTCTAAGATTTTAAAAGAAGCTGATTTGATAATTTTTAACATATCAAGCTATGCTTTTTCAAAGGATGAAGAAATATCTTTGCAAATGCGACAAATTTATGAAATGATTTATAAAATTTTAAACTCTTTGCAAAAAAAGGTTTTGTTAATTCAGTGGCAGCACTATGTGATGTGTGGTAAGCATACGAATTTTCATAAGGCAAGTGCTGTAAAATACGGCTTTAATTTTATAGATGCTTATGAGTTTTGTTTGAGAGCAAATCTTTTAAGCTTTTATAAGGAAATTTGGGATTTTTCTCATCTTATGGCTTTTGTTTATACGAAAATGGCTAAGCTAATCGCTAGCAAAATGAGTTTTTTTAAAGAGCCAAAGAGATTAAATTTGACTTTGCCAAATTTTAAAAGTATAGATTTAGCTGAAATTTTTCAAATCGAGGATAAGAGTGAATTTTATAGTGTTAGAGCGTATAATTACAGAGAAAATATCTATAAAATGGATAATAAAAAGTATTTAAACTTAAATTTAAAAGAGTGCTTGGGGATGAAAATTTTAGGCACACATTTTTGGACGAATTGTTTTTTACCAAATAATGATCACGGCTTTTTTGTCTTTGAAAATGAAAATGTAAAGGCTATGCAAATTACTTTTCCTTATGAGAGTTTTTATATGCTTGGACACGAGTTTGTGATAGATAGTAAAACTAAAATTCACAAACAATTTGATGAAAGTGTTAAGTTGCCACTTGGATATAATGAAGCTTATAAAAAAGCTGAAGAGATTGGCATTATAGGAATTTTACTAGCTCCTGCTGATGTGAAATTTGAGTGTGAGTATGTGGAAAGTGAGTGTGAGCTTGAAAAGGGGTATGATTTTAGTTTTTTGTGCGAATATCTAAAAGAATGTGCTACTTTTACTCAGCAGTATAATGCCAAAAAAGATGTCTTAAAGCTTGAGTCTTTGCAAAAACAAATAGCTAGTTTGAATAATGAAAAAACAGCTTTGCAAAATCAGCTAAACTCTTTAAATTCTAAAAAGCAGAGTTTAGAGATACAAAATTTAGAAGAAGATTTGTTTCATAAAAAACTAAATAATAAAAAACTAGCACAAAGTATGGGACTTAAAATAGAAGCTTTAATGCCTAAAATCACAATTATAAATGCAAATAGTGCCAAATTTAGAGTGCAAAATCACTTAGCTTATAAGTTAGGGCAAGCGATAATTCAAAATTCAAAAAGCTTTTTTGGCTATATCAAAATGCCATTTATCCTAAGTTTTATAAAGCTAAAGCATAAAAAAGAGCAAGAAAAATACGCTCTAGCCATAAAACATAATCCAAGCTTAAAATTTCCTAAACTAGAAAGTTATGATGATTACGAAGAAGCTTTAAAGGTTAAAAATTATTTAAGCTATAAGTTAGGACAAGCCTTAATAAAGGCTGATAAAGAGTGGTATAAAGGCGGGTATTTAAAATTTTATTTTAAAATCAAAGCTTTAAAAAGAAATTCAAAAGAAACTAAAGGAATTTTGTGAAAAAACTTTTTTATGTTTTAATATTTTTTAGTTTAAGTTTTAGCGATGAGCTTTTGTGTGATTTTTTTAAAGAAAATAATTTAAGCGGAGTTTTTATAGCTTTTGATGGAAAAGAGTATAAAAGTAATGATTTTATAAGGGCTAGAAAGGCTTTTTCTCCAGCTTCTACTTTTAAAATTTATAATGCTTTAATAGCACTTGATTTAGGAATTTTAAATGATAAAGATGAGATTTTTTATCATTATAAGGGCGAAAAAGCTTTTTTAAAAATTTGGCAACAAGATATGAATTTAAGCTCTGCGATAAAGTATTCTAACGCCTTAGCTTTTAAAGAACTTGCCCGCAAAATAGGGCTTAAAAATATGCAAAAGGCTTTACACAAGCTTTCTTATGGGAATGAAAAAATCAGTAAAATTGATAGCTTTTGGCTTGATAATGCTTTGCAAATTTCAGCCAAAAATCAAACCGATTTACTTTTTAATTTGATGAGTTTAAACTTAGAGTTTTCTAAAAAAGCACAAAAAGAAGTAATTCAAACGCTTAAAATCAAGGATGGACTTTTCTATAAAACAGGTTTTAATGATGTAGCTTGGGTGGTTGGCTTTGTAAAAAATGACAAACAAAGCTTTTCTTTTGCCTTAAATATGGACTTAAAAGACTTTGAAAAGCTTTATTTAAGGGAGCTTTTGCTTGACAAATACCTTGAAATTTTCATTAAAAATTAGTTTAATTTGTCTGTTATTATTGGGCTAAAGGCTTTGATTGAAAGTATTATTGTATCACCTATTTTTGTGTTTTGATAATCTTTTTTAAATTCTTCATAAGTTAAAGTAAATTTAACAAGTTCTTGGTTTAAAAGTAGGGTAAAAATTACTAAAATATCACTTTTTTTAATTTCTAGCAAAACACCACTTAAGCGAAGTTTAGCACTAATGTTTGAGTTTGAGAAAAATTCATTTTTACTAGCATCTTTTGTAATTTGTCCATTTTTAAGCTCTAAAATTCTATGGCTTAGCTTGTAAATTTCAGCTAAATCGTGGCTGATGAGTAGAGTTGTTATTTTAAAATGACTTAAGATTTTACTTAATTCATCTTGCAAATTTGAACGCATTTTAAAATCAAGTGCACTTAAAGGCTCATCCAAAAGTAAAATTTTAGGCTCTCTTGCTAAAGCTCTTGCAAGTGCCACTCTTTGAGCTTGTCCTCCGCTTAAATGCTTAGGATAAGCCTTTGCTAAGTTTTGTAAATTCATAAGTTCTAAAAGCTCTTCAACTTTTTTTTTGGAATTTGAAGCATAGGCTATGTTTTGTCTAACGCTCATATTTGGAAAAAGGGCATAATCTTGAAAAACAAAGCCTATTTTTCTTTTTTGCAAACTTAAATTAATACTATTTTTTGTATCAAGCCAAAGCTCATCTCCTACTTTTATATAGCCAAATTCTGGTTTTACAAGCCCTGAAATAATTTTTAAAAGAGTGGTTTTACCTGCACCACTTTCGCCAAAAATGGCTGTGATTTTGCCATTTTCAATGTTGGTTTTAAGGTTTAAATCAAGCAAACCTCTAGCGGTATTTATAGGATGTTTTATGTCAAGTTCTATCATTTTTTGCCTTAAAAACTTAATTTTTTATTTGCAAAAAACAAACTTAAAAGTATGATGAAAGAAAGAGCAAACAGCACAAAGGCGTATTGATGGGCTAGGGTGTAGTTTAGAATTTCTAACTCATCATAAATTGCTATACTTGCAACTAAGGTTTCTCCTTGTTTGTGACCGCCTATCATCATCACAACGCCAAATTCTCCAATAGTATGAGCAAAACTCATAGCAAGAGCTGTGAAAATTCCAACCTTAGAATTTGGTAAAATCACTCTAAAAAGTGTGTAAAGTTTTCCTTTGCCTAGTGTGTAAGAAGCATCTAAAAGGTTTTTACTTATCGATGAAAAGGCACTTTGCAAGGGATTTACCATAAAGGGTAGAGAAAAAATCAAAGAAGCAAAAACAAGCCCTTCAAAACTAAAAACTAAAGAAATATTAAAATAATCTTTTAAAAATTTACCCAAAAAATTACTCGGCGAAAAAAGCATTAGCAAATAAAAGCCTAAAACACTAGGTGGTAATACAAGAGGCAGAGCCACTATAGTTTGGAGCACAAATTTGAAAGGAAATTTTACAAAGCTTAAAAGATAAGCTATGAAAATTCCTATAAAAAATAGTATGAAACTTGTTATAAACGCTAGTTTAAAGCTTAGATAAATCGTTTCTAAAAATACTGGCTCAAGCATAATTAGTCCTTAAAATAATATTAGTTTCTGCTATAAAACAAAGCCAAATTTGTCCTTCGCTAAGCTTTAAATTTAGAGCTTTTTCCTTACTTATGATACTTGAAATTTCACTACCTTTAAAGTCAAAAAATACCTGTGTTAAAAGTTCGCCTTGTATGATTTTTGTAATTTTTGCTTCGAAAGAATTTCCTATGCTTAAGCTGGAAGTTAAAGAGCCAAAGCAAAGTTCGTTTTCTTTAAATATAAGTTCTATGCTTTGATTTTTTTTTAGCTTGTTTAAGGATGATAAATCAAGCATTAAAACGCTAAAAATTTCATCATTACAAGCTAGTTTAACTAAGACTATATCATCTTTGTTTAAAATATCACAAATTTGTCCTTTTAAGGAATTCATGGAGTGTCAAATCCGTATTTTTTGAAAATTTCTTTCGCCTTTGGTGAGCTTATAAAATTACTAAATTCCATAGCTAAAGGTTTGTTTTTGGCATATTTTGTAACTACAAAGCTTTGCTCTAGTGGTGAAAAATACTTAGAATCGACTATAACAGCTTTTCCTTTTGGGTTATTTACCTGCGAAACTAAAGAGTAAGCCACTATACTAAGCTCTGCTACGCCGTTATCTACGTGAACTACAGGCTGAGAAATGTTATCTCCTAAGACTATTTTTCCATCAAGAGCCTTGTTTAAATTTAGCTTTTCAAGCACTTGAGTTGCTGCTACGCCATATGGGGCTACTTTCGAATTTGCTATACTTAAATGATTAATTTTATCAAGCTTTTTGCCAAGTTCTTCAACTCCGCCTTTAAGCAAATTTTCATCCAAAGAATAAAGTGCCACAACACCTAAAACATAGACTTTTGGCTCTGTTATAGCATTTTGATCATCTGCTATTTGTTTAGCGTATTTTGTATCAGCTGAGAAAAATAAATCAAACTCGCGTCCTTGTTTTAAAATTTGATAGTATTTCCCAGAAGCCCCAAAAACAAGTTCTACTTCGTCATTTTTATGTTCTTTTAAGAACTCATCTTTAACTTCATTCATAGCTTTTGAAGCAGAAGAAGCGACAAAAACGCTGATTTTTTCAGCAAATAAGCTAGAGCTTAAAAACAAAATTCCCAAAAAAAGTAGAATTTTTTTCATTTAACTTCCTTATAATGTAAGATTTAAAATGTGCCATTATAGCATAAAAATTAAATTTTATTCTAAAATAGTATAAAACTAATAAATTTTTAAAAGATTAAAATTTCAAGCAAGTAGCTTTAAAGCCACGCTTGAAAGTAGTATTAAGGCTATGAAAAAAAGTTTTGAAATTTTCTTACTTTCTTTGAAAAATATCACGCCGACAACCACACCTCCACCAGCACCAATACCCGTCCAAATAGCGTAAGTAACGCTCATAGGAATACTTTGCATACTAAAGCTTAAAAAAGTAAAAGAGCAAGCAAAACAAAGTATGAGTAAGATTATAAATTTTATCTCATTTGTATTGACATATTTTTTCATAATAAAAACGCCGATAATCTCGAAAATTCCAGCAATTACTAAGGATAACCAAGCCATTAATTTTCCTTAGAGCTTAATTTTAAGCCAACGACTGAAAATAGTAAAAGTGCTATAAAAAAGAGTTTTAAAAGAGAAAAACTTTCTTTAAAAATCAAAATTTCAGCCATTACAACCCCAGCTGTTCCAATGCCTACAAAAACGCTATATGCAATGCTTACTTCTATCATTTTACAAGCTTTCATCATGCAGACAAAAGAAATGCAAATTCCAAGCCCTGTGATAGCGTAATGCCAGGGCTTTGTGGAGTATTTTAAACCACTTATCCAAAAGCACTCAACCAAACCGCCTAAAACTACATAAAACCAAGCAAGATTTGTTTTGCTCATAACTTTCCTTAAAATTTTGAAAAATTAAAAAGTTGTAATTTTAACTTAATTTTGCTTATTTTACTTTTATCTAAGGCAAAATTATATATAATCACGCTTTTATTTTTTGAAAGGACACAAATGTTAGAAGGTATAATTAGAGAGAGTATCGGTAGAAAGGCGTCTAAAGCCTTAAAAAGAGATGGTTATCTAATCGCAAACATCTATGGCAAAGGCTTAGAAAACATAAACGCAGCCTTTAAAGTAAATGAATTTATCAAAGAAGTTCGTAAAAAAACTAGTCTAATCTTTGATGTAAAAGTCGGCTCAAAAACCCTTAGCGTAGTTGTTGTGGATTATCAAAAAGATCCAGTTACAGCTGAACTTAAGCACGTTGATTTAAAGGTAGCACAAAAAGGCGTTTTGTCAAAATATATGGTGCCTGTTAAAATCACAGGAACAGCCGTGGGACTTAAAAATAAAGGCGTTTTAATCCAGTCAAAAAGAAGACTAAAAGTAAAATGTGCGGCTGAGAATTTACCTGATTTTTTTGAGCTTGATGTAAGCAAACTTGATGTGGGCGATGCCTTGCTTGTAAGAGACATTGTCGTTCCTAACGGCGTGAGTATAATAGATGCTGATAGGGTAGCTGTTGTTGGCGTAGAAAAAGCTAGATGATTTTAGTCGTAGGGCTTGGCAATATAGGCAAAGAGTATGAAAATACTCGCCATAATGTCGGCTTTATGCTTATAGATTTGCTTTTAAAAGAAAACCAAACTACAAATCTTACAAATTCTAAATTTAAAGGAGAGCTTTTTAAAATGGGCTCTTCTTTGCTTCTTAAACCATCTACTTTTATGAATAATTCAGGACTTAGCGTTAGGGCTGTGCTTGATTTTTATAAATGCGAAAGATTTATAGTCATTCACGATGACATAGATTTAAAACTTGGTGCCTTGCGTTTTAAAAAAGGCGGAAGTAGTGGCGGACATAACGGACTTAAAAGTATTGATGCACTTTGTGGAAATGATTATGAGCGTGTTCGTATAGGCGTTGGTAAGGGTGAAAATGTCATATCTTATGTTTTGGATGATTTTAAAAAAGAAGAAAAGCCAATTTTAGATAAAATTTTATTAAAAGCAAAACAAGCCTTGCTTGAGCTTATAAAAAGCGATGATTTACAGACTGTAAGTTCTAAATTTAGCTTAAGGGACTAGGGTGTGGGTTTTCTTTTGCTTTGTTTCTAAAATTTATTTAAAAAATTTTTTCATAGTATTTTTTGCCTTGCTTGGCTTTTATTGCAGTGTAGATTTGCTTTTAAATTTCAAGGACCTACCAAAAACTGCAAATCTTGACTTGCTTTATATTATGTTTTTAGCCTTTTCTGCTGTGCCTTATGTTTTACCGCTTTGTCTTGTTTTTGCTCTTGTGCTTTCTTTGATTTCTATGATTAAAAACAACGAACTTGTGAGTTTTTACGCCTTAGGGATTAGCAAAAATTATGTTATTTTATATCCTTTTTTGTGGGCTTTGTTTTTTTGTTTTGTTTATATAGGGCTTAATTTTACTTCCTTTGCTTATGCTAATGACTACAAAAGAAACATCTTGAAAAACGGCACACTAGTAAAGCAAAGCGGAGAGGTTTTTCTGAAATTTAATGATGATTTTATTTATATTCCAAGTTTGGATAACGAAAATAAGATACAAAATTTGAAAATTTTTAGCGTAAATGATTATGAGCTAAATTCATTTTCTAGCGTGTCAAATGCTTATTTTAAGGATGAAAGCTGGATTTTAAATGATGTTAATATTAGTAAGATTTTAAAAAATTATAAGCTTGGCGATAAGGCTTTAAACCTTGAAAACTTCAGCACACTTACGGCTTTAAGCGGCTTTAAGCCAAAGATTATAGAAAGCGTTGCTACTAATAGCTCTTATTCTATATACGATGCACTCATTAGCCTTAGACTTTTTAGCTCTCAAAATATCAACCTAAATACCATTAAAATAAGTCTTTATAAATTAATTTTTACCCCATTTTTTGCACCATTTCTAATGCTTATAATGTATTATTTTTTCCCTGTGATTTCTAGGTTTTTTAACCTAGCCCTTGTTTCTTTTACGGCTTTTGTCGTTACTTTAATGCTTTGGGGAATTTTGTTTTTGCTTACTAGGCTTAGTGAAAATAATGTTATTTTAAGTGAATTTGGTATAATTTTACCAATTTTGTTTTTGGCAAGTTTTGGCATTTTTATGTTTTATAAGTATAAATAATTAAGCAAAGGTTAAGAATGGACTACGAAAATCTAGCAAAGCAGTATCAAACCCCTTTTTATCTTTATGATTTTGATGAGATTAAGCAAAGATTTTTCGCCCTTAAAGAAGCTTTTAGGGCTAGAAAATCACAAATTTTTTATGCTATAAAAGCAAATTCAAATTTAAGTCTTTTAAAAATGCTATGTGAACTTGATAGCGGTTTTGACTGCGTAAGCGAGGGTGAGATAAAAAGAGCTTTGAAAATAGGAGCAAAGCCTTATAAAATTATCTTTAGTGGGGTTGGAAAAAGTGAGGCTGAGCTTAGCTTTGCCTTAGAAAAGGATATTTTGTATATAAATTTAGAAAGCTACGGCGAAATGCTTTTGCTTGAAAAAATCGCCGAAAATATGGCTAAAAAAGCTAGAATCAGCATAAGAGTAAATCCAAATGTCGATGCAAAAACCCATCCTTACATCTCAACAGGACTTAAGGAAAATAAATTTGGCGTTAGCATTGAAGAGGCTAAAAAAATGTATATTTATGCTAGTAAAAGTGAGTTTTTAGAGCCTGTGGGCGTTCATTTTCACATAGGCTCACAGCTACTTGACATCTCGCCTATAGCAACATCTGCTAAGATAGTAGCAAAGTTAGTAAGTGAGTTAAAGGCACTTAAAATAGAGCTTAAATTCTTTGATATAGGTGGCGGACTTGGCATAAGTTATAAGGGCGAAAAAGAGCCCAATTTATACGAATACGCACAGGGCATTTTGGGGGCTTTAAATGGGCTTGATTTAACCATAGGAATGGAGCCTGGACGCTTTTTGGTAGCAAAGGCTGGAATCTTGGTTTGTTCTGTGCTTTATGAAAAGCAAAATGAGGGTAAACGCTTTATTGTAGTTGATGCTGGGATGAATGATTTAATCCGTCCTAGTCTTTACAATGCCTATCACGAAATTGTTTTGCCTTATTCAAAGGGTGAGGTTAGTGCTTGTGATGTGGTGGGTGGAATTTGTGAGAGTGGGGATTTTTTCGCTAAGGATAGGCTTTTGCCACATACTAAAGGAGGCGACATTATGCTTATAAAAAATGCCGGAGCTTATGGCTTTTCGATGAGCAGTAATTACAATAGCAAAAATAAAGCTTGTGAGTTAGCCCTTGAAAATGGACAAATAAGGCTTATTAGAAAAAGGCAAAGCTTTGAAGAACAAATTGCCTTAGAGCTTGAGTGTTTGGATAAGTTTTAAATTTTTTACAAGGACTTTAAATGTTTTTCATCGATGTGCAAGGAACGCTTCTTAGCGATAAAGATAAGAGCTTAATTGCTGGTGCAAGGGAGTTAATTGAGTATTTAAATTTAAAAAACATCCCCTATGTTATCATTACAAACAACACAAAAAAGCTTGATTTTTTGCAAATTTTACGCCAAAAAGGGCTTTTGATAAAAGAAAATGCTTATATTGATCCTTTTTGTGTGTTAAAAGCTTTAATGAGTGAGATTTTTGAGGGTAAAACTTATCAAAATATAGCAGCCTTTGGAAGCGAGGAGTTTTTACAAAGCCTTGAAAATTTAGGCTTTAAACTTGATTTTGAAAATCCAAGTGCTGTTTTAATCGCTAGTTTTGATAATTTCAAATTTAGTGATTTTGCTAAAATGATAGCACTAATTCAAAAGGGTGCTAAAGTTATTGCTATGCACGAAACAAGCATTTATAAAAAGGACGGCTTTTTTTATCCCGGAGTTGGTGCTATTATGAAAATGCTAGAGTATGCTTGTAATACTAAATACGAAGTAGTGGGCAAACCTAGCCTTGCTTTTTACAAAGAGGCTTTAGCCTTGCTTAAAAAACAAGATGAAAGTGCTGAGTTTAAAAAAATCACCATAATAAGTGATGATTTTAAGGGTGATTTGGTAGAAGCTAAAAGGCTTGGTATGCAAACAAAGCTTGTTTTAAGCGGAAAGTTAAGCAGTAGTAAGGGGCTTGATGAAAGTCTTTTAGACGGGGTTTATCCTAGCGTTTTGGAAATTTTAGAGGAGTTAAAATGCCTAAAATAAAAGAATTTAGAGATAAGATCGATAAGGTTGATGATGAAATTTTAAGGCTTTTAAATGAAAGAATGACTTATGTAAAAAGCATAGGAGAGCTTAAAATTCAAAGTGGGGGCAGTATTTACCGCCCTGAAAGAGAAAGAGCCATTGTAAAAAGGCTTAAAGAGCAAAGCAGGGGGCTTTTAAATTTAAAAGCTATTGAGGCGATTTATGGGGAAATCTTTGCAGTATCAAGGAATTTAGAAAAGCCTCAAAGCGTGGCTTATCTTGGACCTGAGGGCACTTACACGCACCAAGTTGCAAGAAGTCGTTTTGGAGCTATGAGTGAGTATAGAGCTTTAGCCAGTATTGAAGATGTCTTTAAAGAGCTTATCAATAAAGAGGCAAATTATGGCGTAGTGCCTATAGAAAATAACACAGAAGGCGTAGTTGGCGTGACTTTGGATTGCCTTGGAAAATACACTGAACTTAAAATTTTTGCTGAGGTTTTTATGGATATACACCATTCTTTTGTGGGGATAAATGAGAATTTAAAGGAACTTAAACGCATTTATTCGCACCCACAAGGCTATAATCAGTGCTTAAATTTCATAAAAAGTCACGGATTAAGTGAGCTTGAGTTTGTGCCTTGCCAATCAACTGCAAACGCTGCTTTAAAGGCAAGTAAGGATGAATTTGGTGCTGCGATTTGCTCTAAAATAGCAGCCAGACTTTATGAAGTGCCAATTTTATTTGAGAAAATAGAGGATAATTTTGCAAACAAAACGCGTTTTATAATCTTAAGCGATATTAAAAATCCTAGTATGCCCCACTGCAAAAGCTCTATTTTAGCACATACAGCACACAGACCTGGTGGGCTTTTTGAGCTTTTGGAGCGTTTTAAAAAAGAAAATATCAATCTTACAAAACTTGAATCACGCCCTGTAAAATCAAAGGAATTTTTACACAGCTTTTATATAGACTTTGAAGGACATATTGATGATGATGCGGTAAAAAGGGCATTAGAGGGGCTTAAAGAAGTGATTTGGCTTGGCTCTTATCTTAACGGAGAAAAAGTTTGTTAGCTTTAAACTTGAAATTTCGTAAAATAAATTTTAGTGAGTAGCGAAATGAAACAAGGTTATTTATACGCTTTGCTTGTGCTTTCTATGTTTTTTTGGGGAACTTCTTGGCCCCTTTCTAAAATTTTGGCAAACTATCCACAAAGTGCTGATATTATCGCTTTTTGGAGATTTTTATTTGTAGTGCTTGGCTCTCTTGGCGTGGTTTTGGTTTTTAGAATTTCGCTTAAACTTGATAAAAGCATAATTAAATACATAGTTATCGCAGGACTTTTAAACGCTACTTATGCGGTAGTTTTTCTCATCGCCATAGCTCAAGGCTTTGCTGGAAAGGGCGGAGTTTTGGTTACTACGATGATACCTATTTTTTCATATTTACTTTTTATTGCAGGATTAAAGCTTAAACATAAAAGTTTAAGAGAAAATATCAGTAAAGCCGAATTTTTCGGGCTTTTCTTAGGGCTTTGTTCTGGGTTTTGTTTGCTTGAGCTTGGCTCTTTAAACGCACTTTTTGGAAAATTTAATGTTTTATTTTTGCTTTGTGCTTTCGTGTGGGCTTTGATGACTATTTTTACTCACAAAACAAAGGGTGCAAATCCTTTGGCTGTAAATTTCTATATCAACGGCGTTTCACTCATAGCCTTTACTCCACTTTTGTTTTTGCCAGACACGCTTGAAGTTTTAAATAATGACAGCAGATTTTGGCTAAGCCTTATCACAGTAGCTTTTTTAAGCACTGTTGTAGGAACTAGCATTTATTATTTTGGCATACATAAACTTGGAAGTATAAAAGCAAATTCTTTTATACTCATAACCCCGGCTAGTGCCTTGCTTTGTAGCTATTTTATACTAGATGAAATTCCTACCTTACTCACACTTTTTGGCTGTGTGCTAGCAATTTGCGGAATTTATTTTATTAATATCTATAGTAAAAAAGGTAAAAAGGCTTAAAATTTTAATTAAAATTCATAATTTTTGTGGTAGTTAAAACTTGTATCGCTATAAATAATTTTACCACCATTTGTGCCACTTTTTGGTCCTAGTTCTATTATAAAATCGCTTTGTAAAAATATAAATGGATTATGCTCTATTATTAGTGTAGCTAGTGTTTTTATTTCTTTTATGGTATTTAAAACCTTTAAGGCTAGATTAGAATCTAGGCTAGAGACTGGCTCATCTATAATTAATATTTTATTATCTAGCTTTGAATTAAGCAATGTTTTTAGAATTTTTACGCGTTTTAGCTCCCCACCACTTAATGTATTTATCTTGCGATTTAGACTTAGATAGTCAAGCGATAAATTGTGGGCTAGTTTGCAAAAGGCTTGTATATATTTTAAGTTATAAATATCATAGTTTTTAAAATTTATAATTTCACTTGTGTAAATATCTTTAATGCTAACATTTTTGATTTTAAAATCTTCACTTTTATTATTAAATATATCACCATTACACTCAGTGCATATAATATCTATATGTTTTTCAAAGCCTCTCTCATATCGCACGATACCAGTGCCATTACAAGTCTTGCATATAATATCACTTTGAGAATTTGTCATAAACATAGTGCTATCTTTATTAAAATATTCCGCAAAATATTTTGCTATTACCTTATTTATCTCCAAATATGAGGCTATGCTTGATTTTATGTTGCCACGCAAAGATTTTTGCGATATATAAATGCAGTTTGAAAGATTAGATTCTAAATACTTAGCTAGAGAAGATTTACCAGAGCCTGATTTACCTATTATGGCACTAAGAGCATGTTTTGGAAATTTTATATTTTGATTATGTATATTATTAATGTTAATATTATTAGATTCTATAAAATCTGTAAAATCTTTTTTACATACTTTTATATTTTTTTCTAGCTCTTTTAGAGAATCTAAATTATTCTCTATTATATATCCCGCATTTTTACCACCTATATATTGATTATCTTTTGCGCCTATACGGATCAACCTATCGCATTTGCTTAAAAAGTGACTATTATGCTCTACAAGTATGATTGTATTGTTTCTATTTTTGAGATTGATTATATTTTGTAGCACTTTATCAAAATCGCTATAATGCAAACCAGAGGATATTTCATCGATGACTATTAATAGATTAGATATTTCACTAAAGGCTAGATTGGAAAAATTAAGCTTTTGCAATTCACCACCAGATAGAGTGGGGATACTTCTATTTAAGCTTAGATAATCTATACCTAGATTACAACAAGATTCTAAAATATTATAGATTCTTTTAAATTTATCTTTTTTAAGTTTTGTTAGCAGTTCATAAAAAGGCAGTGTAAGAAAATCTATAAAAGAAATATTATCTATAAACACATCTTTATATCTTTGTATATTTAATCCTGAGGCATTACACTGCGGACATTTTATGTTATTACAATATTTTATGGCATTTTTATACATTGATATTTTATTAGATTCTAATAGATTTTTAAGATAGCTCATTACTCCTGTGTATGCTATTTTTCTTGTTCTGCTTTTTTTATTATGTTTATATTTTATACTAAAAATATTAGAATCTTTTGTGTAAAGCAAATCACTTTGTGTTGTTTGTGATAATTGGCTAAATTTTTTATTCATATCTAAATTATGAAAATTACAATATTTTAAAAATAGATTCTGCATTAAATCATTGCCATATTCTTTTGTCCTAAAAGGCACGAATGGGATTTCACTAAGTTTTGCATCTTTTAATATTAAATTAGAATCTAAATCAAACATATTTTTTAATCCCTTACAAAAAGGGCATTCATTTTCTACTTTATTAATCCTTAAAAACTCATAATCTATAATATTTAAAACGCTCAAAAGCGAAGCGAAATTAAGATATGAATAAATGCTTGAATGTGGGTTAGTGTTTGTATTGAGCTGTTTTAAGGCTATGCTTGGCATTATATTTTTATAGTCTTTAATTTTATAGCTACTATTTTGCATATAGCCATTTTCTAAAGCGCAAAAGCTATCAGCACAAAGTGAGTAAAGTGTATGATAGGCAAAGGAGCTTTTACCACCACCACTTACTCCATATACACCGATAATTTCAGCTTTTTTTGTAGTAAAATTAAGATTTTTTAAATTATGTGTTGTAATGCCATTTATAGTCATAAAATCTCCTTTTTACCACATATTTTACAAATTGGATTTCTTGGTATTTGGATTCTTTGTATATCCATATTTCTTGTTTTAAATTCTATCCTAGCAGAAGTATTTGTAAGTCTTGTGTAGAATTTACATAAAATCTTAATAGCATCTAAAGCGCTAAGTGATGCTGACATAGTGCATAATGGAGTAAAAGAGCCTATTTTACGATTTTTTCTAATAAGTTTTTTGATATTTGTAAAATTGCCATTGATTTTTTCTAATTCCACATTAAAACATTCATAACACGCCGTTTCAAAAGGCAATATACTTTGCCCTATGAGTGTTAAATGTAGATTATACCCACCACCTACTATATGAGGTATATTTCGTCTCATACATTCTTTAGCTAGAATCTTTGTAGTCGTATCTACATTTGGAAAATCAGCACAATTTATAGCCAAAGAAAAAATATCATCAAAATTTTCAAAAAAGCTTTCATCAAAAATTTTATAAATCTTTTTTACATTTATATCTTTTGAAATTTCTTTTAATCTCTCTTCTACGCAATCAAGTTTATATTTACCCACATCGCTTTCAAAATATAAATTTTGCCTGTGTAGATTGCTTAATTCTACCTTATCATTATCTACTAAAATGAAATTTCTAACACCACTTCTGGCCAAAATATCCACTATATAAGTGCCAACAGCCCCCAAGCCAACTATAAAAACAAAGCTTTTATTAAGCAAATTTAACTTTTTTAATACTTCACTTGTGCTAAAGCAGTATTCTTCTAAAAAATTAATAAGCCTATAATTTTGACCTATTATATCCTTTGGATATATAGAATCTATTTTAATCAATATATTTTTACTATGTAAAAAAGATACTAATTTTTCTATATTCTCTCTAGTATATACACTTTCTTTAATGATTTCTCTTAAGGACTTTTTGCCATCAAACAGCGTTAGCAAATCATAGAAATTATGCGTTGTTTTAAGTCTAACACTCTCTCTTATGTTTGTCTTAAAAAAATCTATCACACCTTCGTTTTCACCTAGACTTTGATAGTTTAAAGCTATACTAGAACGCAAGACATAAATATCATTTAGCATTAATATCCTTTGCACCATTGCATATTTGGCAATTTTCCTGTTTTTTAGACTCTGTTACCCATATTATCTTGCCTTTATCTATTAAATATTCACCTCTTTTTGTAAAATTACTTTTAATCTCTAAAAAATAGTCAATTATTCTCATACAAGCAAAACTAGCACTAAATAGAGAATTAGCCGCTATACTACCGTTACCACCCATAATAATATCACTTTGTGTTTTTTCTTGTTTTATGGTTTTTACAATGTATTTTGGTTTATAATCTTTTAAGGCTATTCTAAAAGAAGCCACATAGCAATCAATACAAGGCGTAATATGTGGTATAATCATCTCTCCAGTACTCATAGAATGCGCATCAAAGCCACCGCCCACATAAAACGCTATGTCATTAGCCCAGCAAAATCTACCAATTTTCATAGAAGTATGACCTATATATGGTTCATCAGCAGTGTTTATTACCATATTAGAATCTTTTGGTATAAGATTTTTAAGCTCAGTGTTTGGCAGTATTTTTTCGTTATAAATTTCTATATTTATTTTAGAGTTTATCTTTAGTATATATTCTTTTAAAGCCTGTGTTTTATCAAATTCTAAATTCTTTTCATTGCAATATAAATGCTTTATGATGTGAGATTTATTCACTTTTTTATAATCTATAAACACAAAATTCATAATACCCATTCTAGCTAAAATTATGGCTATGCTAGAGCCGACACTTCCAATGCCAAAAATTACTACTTTTTTAGATTCTAAAATTTCTTGTGCTTCTTTGCCATTATATTTAGAATCTACATCATCAAAATACGCTATTTGTCTTATGTATCTTTCATCATTTATAGAATCTTTTGTAGATTCTATAATCAAACCTTTTTTATTCAAAAAGTCTATAAATTTTATAATACTACCAATACTAAAATTACATATTTCGCTTATTTCATCTAGACTCTTACAGCCATCAAGCTCTTTGATACAAGCGATTAAATTGCTACTAGACTCTATATAAACACTTTGTCTAGTATTAATTTTATAAAATTGTATAATGCAGACATTATCCATTTCTTCTAAAAACATATCAACACTATCTTTTAGCTTATAGTATTTTGTAGGGATGATATTTGAATGTTTCATATATTGACTTTGCGACATTTAGGACTTAACACAATTTAGATTCTATGATAGAATCTAAATTATATATTGAGATGTTAGTATTGTATCGTGCCAGATACTATTTCTAAATATGTTTCCCACGCTTTTAAATCACTTTCATTTCTAGCATCATGCCTAGTGCAAACTCTAGTACAACAATCACTCCTATCACCACTACAAGTTTCTGTATAATCGGTACTAAAATTTTCTATCTTTTTAATTTCAGAAAATTCTAAATTTATTTTTTGCATTAAAGCTCCTTTAAATAAGATATTGATAATTATATATATATATATATATCTTTGCTTAAATTATAATTTTTTAAATTTTACTCTTGACTTAGAGTTGCTCTTATTTCGTATAATTATAAAATAATTTTACAAAAAGGAGAAAATATGGAATTTATTACTTTAAATAACGGCGTGAAAATGCCATTTATAGGCTATGGCACCTATCAAATAGAGCCAAAAGATACACAAAAATGCGTTGAAGAGGCTTTAAGCGTAGGATATAGAAGTATCGATACTGCTGAGGCGTATTTTAATGAAGAAGGCGTTGGAGCTGCTATAAATTGTGCCATTAAAGGCGGAATTAAAAGAGAAGAGCTTTTTATCACTACAAAGCTTTGGATCACTCACGCAAATGAAAAAGACGCAGTAAAAGCCTTTGAAAATAGTATGCAAAAATTGGGGCTTGATTATTTAGATTTATATCTTATCCATCAGCCTTTTAATGATATCTATGGTGCGTGGCGTGCAATATCAAGGCTATATAAAGAAGGTAGAATAAGGGCTATTGGCGTAAGTAATTTTTACCCTGATAGACTTATGGATTTTTGTTTGCATAATGAGCTTACTCCTAGCATAAATCAAGTAGAAGCTCATCCATTTTTTGCGAAATTTAAAGAGCAAGAAAATATGCGTAAGCTTGGCGTTGCTATGCAGTCTTGGGCGTCTTTTGCGGAGGGTAAAAATGGCTTTTTTACTAATGAGATTTTGTCAAATTTAGCCAAAAAATATAACAAATCAATAGCACAAATAACATTGCGATGGCTTATTCAAAGAGATATTGTAGTGATACCAAAGACAACTAAAAAAGAGCGAATGATAGAAAATTTTAATGTGTTTGATTTTAAACTAGATGCTAATGATATGCAATTAATCGCTTCGCTAGATACAAATAAAACGCTATTTTTAAATCATTCTACAAGTGAAGTAGCAAAATTTTTAAGTGAGATACATAAGTAAAAAGGCTTATAATATAAAATTTTTATCTTAAAACCCTTGACTTAGAGTTGCTCTCATTTTTTATAATTACGATAAATTTTTTAGAAAGGTTAAAAAATGAAAGATGATTTAAGTGTTTTGGAGGCTATGCGTTTTATCTCAAGCACTCCAAGTAAGGCAGGACTTGACAAAAGCCACCCTAAATTTAAAAGCACTCCAGCTCCCACTACAAAGAAAAATATTTTCACAAGGGACTTAGAGGGCGAACTTGTGGATATGAACGATGAGGCTTTTCCTAAGATTTTTAATGTGATTAAAGAGACCTTAAGGCTTACTCACAAGCTAAATACTCTCACTCACAGCGAAGAGGAAGTGCGTGAAATTTTTAGCAAAATAATAGGCAAAAAGCTTGATGAAAGCTGCACTATACTGCCACCTTTTTATGTGGATTTTGGTAAAAACATAAAAATTGGCAAGAATTTTTTTATGAATCAAGCCTGCACCTTTATGGATAGAGGTGGCATAGAAATTGGCGATGATGTTTTTATAGGTCCAAAATGCAATCTTACGACAATAAATCACGATTTTAACCCCTACAATCGCCGTGCTACCTTTTGCAAGGCCATAAAGATAGGAAATCGTGTGTGGCTAGGGATTGGAGTTACTATTTGTCCGGGTGTGAGTATAGGCGATAATAGCATTATTGCAGCAGGTAGCGTAGTAACTAAAGATGTGCCCGAAAGCGTCATCGTAGCAGGTAATCCAGCAAGGGTGATTAAAAACTTAAAAAAGGATTAAAATGAGAATTTTAAGTATTTTTTTAATTTTTCTTAGTTTTTTATTAGCAAAGGAGGACAAAATGATTATTTCGCTTAATTTTACAAATGAAGCAGGAGGCTTTGAAAAAATAATGCTTGAGCTTGATGAAAACGCAGCCGCAAAAAGCCTTTATGCTCAGCTTCCCTTAGAATTAAATTTTAGCGATTATGTAGGCAAGGAAAAAATAAGCCCTGCCTTGCCAAAAAGACTTGATATGAGTGAAATTAATGGGTATGATCCAAAAATTGGGGACTTTTTTTATTTCTCACCTTGGGGAAATTTGGGGATTTTTTATGAAAAACAAGGCTTTCATAGTGGCTTAGCCTTTCTTGGAAAATTAAAAAATGAGGATTTAGAAAAAATCAAGGCTTTTAAAAATGATTTTGAAATTACTATCAAAAAGGAAGAAAAATGAAAAGAATTTTAAGTTTTATAGTTTTATTCGCCACTTTACTAAATTTAGCCTTAGCAGCGGAAAAAACGGATATTAAAACCCTAGTTATCGCTTCGCACCCTTATCCTGAAAGCTCTACTTTTACTAAGGCTTTAGAAGAAGCTGCTAGAAGTGTTAAGGGCGTGGAAGTAAGAAATTTGGAGCAAATTTATGGCTTTGATACAAGAGCGATTGACGGTGCAAAGGAGCGTGAAATCACTAGAAAATACGACAGGATAGTGTTTTTGTTCCCTACGCATTGGTTTAACATCACGCCTATGATGAAAGCTTATTTAAACGATACTTGGGGTAGCGTGGGACCTGGACTTTGGCAGGGCAAAGAAATGCTAGTAGTTTCAACAGCTGGCGGAGGGCGTTCAACTTATGGAGCAAAGGGACGCATAGGAGTGGAGCTTAAGGATGTGTTTTTGCCTATGAAAGCATCGGCACTTCATTGCGGGATGACTTATTTAGAGCCTTTGGTTTTTGAAAGTGCGTCTTATTCAAAGCTTGAGGAGTATAAAAAGGCTTTGATTGAAAGACTTAAAAGATAAATTTAAGCCTTATTTGAACGAAATTTAAAGGATAAACAATGAAAGAGCTTGTAGAAAATGAAGTTTTTGAAAGCGAAAGAGCTTTGTTTGAAAGAAAGAATTTAAAGCTTAAAAACTGCTTATTTAAAATAGGTGAATCCCCGCTTAAACACGGCGAAAATTTAGAGCTTGAAAATTGCGTTTTTGAGTATAAATATCCGCTTTGGTATGCAAAAAATATCAGTGCAAAAGATACGCTTTTTTTGGAAAATGCTAGAAGTGGGATTTGGTATAGCAAGGATTTAAATTTTTCAGATTGCGTTTTTGATGCACCTAAAAATTTTAGAAAAAGCTTTGGGATAAAACTTAAAAATGTGCGTTTTGCAAATGCTTTAGAAACTCTTTGGAACTGCGAGGATATAGAGCTTATTGATGTGAGTGCAAAGGGGGATTATTTTGCTATGAATGCTTTAAATTTAAAAGCCTTTGAGCTTGAAATTTGCGGAAATTACTGCTTTGATGGGGCTAAAAATTTAGTCATTAAAAACTCAAAACTTATTAGCAAGGATGCTTTTTGGAACTGCGAAAATGTCGTGGTTGAGGATAGTTTTATAGTGGGTGAGTATTTGGGTTGGAATTCAAAAAATTTAAGCTTTAAAAACTGCGTGATTTCAAGTTTGCAAGGGCTTTGTTATGTAGAAAATTTAAGCCTTGACGAGTGTAAATTTATAGATACAAGCCTAGCCTTTGAATATTCAAGCGTAAAGGGTAGTATAAATTCTAGCATTAAAAGCATTATTAATCCAAATTTAGCTAAAATCAATGTTTTAAAAGTAGAAGAGCTTATCCTTGATAAAAATAGGGTAAATCTTGATAAAATAGACATTAAAGAGGGCTTATGAAATTTGATTTTGATGAAGTGATTAACCGCTTTGACACGAATAGCTTAAAATACAGCGTTAAAAAAGGCGTTTTGCCTATGTGGGTGGCGGATATGGATTTTAAGATTGCGCCTCAAATTTTAAAGGCTATGCAAAATAAGCTTAATACTGGAATTTTTGGCTATGAAAATTTAAGCGATGAGCTTTTTGAAAGTGTGCTTTTGTGGTGGAAAAATGAGCATAAATTAAGCCTTAAAAAAGAAGAGCTTATCTTTTGCAAAGGCGTTGTCCCAGCACTTGCGAGTATGATTAGGGCTTTGAGTAAAAAGGGTGATTTTGTGCTTATTCAAGCCCCTGTTTATGGTGTTTTTTACAATATCATAAGAGACAATGAAAGAAAAGTGCTTGAAAATCCTTTAAAATTTGATGGCAAGGGCTATGAGATTGATTTTTTAGACCTTGAGAAAAAACTTGCAAGGAAAAAAACTACCCTTATGATACTTTGTAGTCCTCACAATCCTATAGGTAAAATTTGGAGCAAGGATGAGCTTAGTAAAATCGCTTCTTTGTGCGAAAAACACGGCGTTTTATTAATTAGCGATGAAATTCATTGCGATTTAACGCAAAAGCCTTTTTTTAGTCTTTTAAGCGTCTATGAAAAGGGCATTGTAGCTGTTTCGCCAAGTAAAACCTTTAATCTTGCTAGCATTCACTCAGCCTTTGTTTTTTGTAAAGAAAAAGAACTTAATGAAAGGCTTAGAAAAAGTTTTAATAAAGATGAAATTTGTGAAGCTGGAATTTTCTCTCAAAGTGCTACTATAGCAGCTTTTAAAGAAAGCAAAGAATGGCTTAATGTCCTAAAAGCTTACATAAAAGAAAATAAAGAATTTGCCATAAATTTCATAAATGAAAACAGCAAACTTAAGGCTTTGAAAAGTGAGGCTACTTATTTGCTTTGGGTTGATTGTAAGGCTTTGCTTAAAAAGGGCGAAAGTGCTGATAAATTTTGTGATTTTTTATACAAAAAAGGACTTTTTGTCTCTAAAGGAAGTTCTTTTGGAAGTGGAGGCGAGAGCTTTTTAAGGCTAAATTTAGCCCTTCCAAAAGCAAGACTTGAAGAAGGGCTTAAAATACTTATAGAAGCTGCGGCTAAGTTTAAAGCTTAGATTTTACATTTAGCTTAGACCAGCTTTTTTTGAGCCTTACGCCAACCTTGGCGTTTTTTAAAATTTCTGGCTTATAGGCTTTGATTTTAAGTTTAAAAAGGCTTGGAAATTTCTTTTTAAGTTTTTTGGCATTAAATTTTAAGGACTCTTCTAAGGTATGGAATTTTTCTTTTTTATAGGTTTTTTTTACGCTAGAAATTACTTTTGCATAGTTTAAAAAGCTAGTAGATTTTGCTTTGATCTTTATTATTACTTTTTGTTTTTTATGTCTTTCAAAATTTAAAATTCCAATTATGCATCTAAAATGGAATTTTATGTTTATATCACTTTGCATTCTTCTTTAAAAATCAATCTTTTGATGTTTGGTAAATGTTTATAAAGTATTAAAAAGGCTATTACAAAAACTGGTGCGTGAGTGTTTATGTAAGGCATATTATAATTATAAACAAAGGAGCTTAAAACAAAGGCAAGTAGTGCAAAAAGCGAGGCTAGGGATGAAATTTTAAAAACCTTGCCAACTACAAACCATACGATAAATGCCGTTAAAACTTCAAATGGTAACATTACTAGCATAGCTCCAGCTCCTGTTGCAATGCCCTTTCCGCCATCAAATAAAAGATAAAGAGAAAAGCAATGCCCAAACACAGCCAAAACAGCCACGCTCCAAAGTAAATTTTCATCATATTCTAAAGCTTTTAAGATTATAAGCGGTATAAAAGCCTTGACAAAGTCTAAGATTATCGTTGCTAGGGCTAGTTTTTTGGCTAAATTTGGATTTGTAGTCTTTACAACTCTTAAAACATTTGTCGCACCTATGCTTTTTGAGCCTTGTGTTTTAATGTCAGTTTTTGCAAAAATTTTAGCTAAAATGAGTCCAAAAGGTATAGAAGCTATAAGATAAATTAGTGCGTAGATGATTAAATTTTCCATTTTCGCCTTTGATTTTAAAATTTTTAGTAATTATAAACAAAAAGATTAAACAAAATTAAGATAAAATCTGTATTAATAAATTATTTATATTCTGTAATAATTTTTATTAGTATTTAAGTATTAAAAATATAATATTTCTTTCCAAATTTATCTTAAAAAAAGGAGTAATAATGAAAGTAAAATCATTATTTGTTGCATCTTTGCTTACTTTATCAAGCCTTAGTGCTACTTTGATTGACGATGCTAAAAGTTCAGGCTTAATGCCTTTACCAAAGGATCAAGCAGGGGTTGATGCTATCTTAAAAGAAAATGTTGTTAAAGCAAGTGCTTTTAGCACAGAAAAAGCCGAACTTGGCAAAAAGCTTTATTTTGAGCCACGCCTTTCAAAAAGTGGTATTATAAGCTGTAACACCTGTCATAATTTAGGACTTGGTGGAACTGATGGCATTGCAGCAGCTGTAGGACACAAATGGGCAGCAAACCCTCATCATTTAAACTCTCCAACAGTTTATAACTCAGTTTTAAACACAACTCAATTTTGGGACGGAAGGGCTGGAACATTAGCAGACCAAGCAAAAGGTCCTATAGAAGCAGAACCTGAAATGGCTACTCCTGCAAAACTTGCTGCAGAAAAAATCGCTTCTTTACCTGAATATGTGGCTGAATTTAAAAAAGTTTATGGAAAAAGCGGAGTAACTTTTGACAATATCGCTGATGCGATTGCAAATTTTGAAAGAACTTTGCTTACTCCTTCAAGATTTGATGATTTTTTAAATGGCAACGAAAAAGCCTTAAGCAAAGAAGAACAAGCCGGACTTAAGCTTTTCATTGACAAAGGTTGTACCGCTTGTCATACTGGTGTGAATTTGGGTGGTTCTATGCAAGCTTTTGAAGTAGCTGAAAAGTATAAATTCTCTAATGTTGGGGATTTTAAAGGCGATAAAAATGGTATGGTTAAAACTCCTACTTTAAGAAATATCGCTGAAACTGCTCCTTATTTTCACAATGGTGCGATTTGGAAATTAACAGATGCGATTAAAGAAATGGGAAGCATTCAACTTGGTATTAAAATAAGTGACAAAGAAGCTAAAAGCATAGAAACTTTCTTGCATAGCTTAACAGGAACTAAACCTGTGATAACTTATCCACAATTCCCAGTTTCAACTGAAAAAACTCCAAAACCTGAACTTTAATGTTCGCAAGCTCTAAATTTTAGAGCTTGTTTAAAATTCTTTATATTCTCTTGTTATAATTCATTTAAAATTTAAAAAGGCTTAATAATGAAACTTTTTGGAACAGACGGGGTTAGAGCAAAGGCTGGAGAGCTTTTGGATAGCTTTTTGGCTATGCGTTTGGCTATGGCTGCTGGAATTTATTTTAAAGAAAAATCAATCACAAATAATATCCTAGTAGGAAAAGATACGCGTCGCAGTGGCTATATGATAGAAAATGCCATAGTTTCAGGGCTTACCTCCATAGGTTATAATGTCATTCAAATAGGACCTCTTCCAACTCCTGCTATAGCTTTTTTAACTGAGGATATGAGATGTGATGCAGGGATTATGATTTCAGCTTCCCATAATCCTTACTATGATAATGGGATTAAATTTTTTGATGCTCACGGAAACAAACTTGGTGCTCAAAGCGAGGCAAAAATAGAAGAAATTTATTTTAATGATAAGCTTATTGAGGCGGCTAAAAGCACGGATGAAAACATAGGGCAAAGCAAGAGAATTGATGATGTGATAGGGCGTTATATCGTTTCTATTAAAAACTCTTTTCCCAAGGATTTGACCCTAAAAAATTTGCGTGTAGTTTTAGATGTGGCAAATGGTGCAGCTTACCGCGTGGCTCCTACTATTTTTAAAGAGCTTGGTGCTGAGGTCATAGTGCTAAATGACAAGCCAAATGGGCTTAATATCAATGATAATTGTGGTGCTTTGCATCCTTTAAATTTAGCCCTTGAGGTTAAAAAGCTTCGTGCTGATGTGGGCTTTGCCTTTGATGGGGATGCTGATAGACTTGTGGTTGTTGATGAAAGGGGCGAGGTGGCAAATGGGGATAGTTTGCTGGGTGTGCTTGCTCTTTTTTTAAAAGAACAGGGTAAATTAAACTCCAAAGTTGTAGCTACTATTATGAGTAATGGGGCTTTAAAGGAGTTTTTAGCTGGGCATAAAATCGAGCTTGAAACCTGCAATGTGGGCGATAAATTTGTCCTTGATACACTTAAGAAAAATGGTGGCAATTTTGGAGGAGAGCAAAGCGGACATATAGTCTTTAGCGATTATGCAAAAACAGGCGATGGGCTCATTGCTGCTCTTCAATTTTCTGCTCTGCTTCTTACTAAAAAGAAAAAGGCTAGTGAAATTTTATCTGCTATTAAGCCTTATCCTCAAAAATTAGTTAATTTAAAAATACACGAAAAAAAGGATTTAAGTAAATTAAAAGGGCTTAAAGAACTTGAAGCAAATTTAAAAGAAAAGCAAATTTCAAGTCTTTTTCGCTACTCAGGCACAGAAAATTTAATAAGGCTAATGCTTGAGAGTAAAAATGAAAAGCTTTTAGAGCAACAAATGAAAATCGTGGTGGATTTTTTTAAGAAAGCTTTGAATGCTTAAAAAGGAGCTTTTGCGGTTTTTTATATTTTTTGTTTTGGTTATAATTTTAGATCAAAGTGTGAAATTTCTAAGCCTTAGTGGCTTACGCTTACAAGGCGAGTTTTTAGACTTCACTTTTGCACTAAACACAGGCATAGCCTTTTCTATGCTTAGTTTTTTAGAGCATTATTTAAAATGGCTACATTTAGCCCTTTTGCTTATTCTTGGAATTTATCTTTTTTGGCAAAAAAGTTTTTTAAAAACGCACATTTTAGCCTTTGGTATTATGCTTGGAGCAGGTTTTTCAAATTTGCTTGATCGCTTTTTATGGGGCGGTGTTGTTGATATGTTTTTTTGGCATAAGTGGTTTGAGTTTGCGATTTTTAATGTAGCTGATGTAATGATAAATTTGGGTGTTGCTTTGATTTTGTTTAAAGAAATTTTTATTAAAAAGGAAAAAAATGACAGAATTAATTAATGAATATTATTCTTGGTTTAAATGGGTGCATTATTTGGCATTTGTTTCGTGGATGGCTGGGCTTTTTTATCTGCCTAGACTTTTTGTTTATCACGCTGAAAATAAGGATAATAAAGGCTTTGTAGAGGTTGTGAAAATTCAAGAAAAAAAGCTTTATTTTTACATACAAACTCCAGCTTTCATAGCTACTTTACTTACAGGCTCTTTTATGCTTCACGCACATAAGGAAATTTTAATGGTAGGCACTGGTTATATGCACCTTAAGCTTACTTGTGCTTTTTTGCTAATAGTTTTTCATATACACAATTATTTTTGCTTAAAAGCCTTACATAACGATACTTCAACTAAGAGCGGAAAATATTTTAGAGCTTATAATGAATTTCCTACTCTTATGTTTATGATTATCGCATTTATGATGGTTTTTCGTCCATTTTAACTTGAAATTTGTTGATTTAATGGGTCTATGTTTTCTTTCATTATCTCAACAAAATCTTTATTTGCAAGTCTTTTATCATCTCTAAAAACAGCACGGACAAGATCCATTCCTGTGTAAAAATCTTTCATCAAAACTAAAAATAAATACTCACCAAATTCGCTTGTGATTAAGCAGTTGTTTTCTTTTTTTATGGCTTTACACATTTTAAGTCCTAAAATTTCAAAGAAAAGCTCTTTTTCTAAGTCGCAGTTAAGGTTTTTGTTGAATTTGTCAAGCTCTATTTTGCCTGAAAACATTTCTGTTAAAAAGATATATTTTAAAATTTCTTTTTTAGAAAAATTTGCCCTTGCTATGTTTGCATTTGCTTTTTCTTTGATGAGTTTTGAGTAGGTGTTAAGGTTAAAAGCATTTATTAAAAGTTCTCCATCTAAAAAACTAAAAGCTCCACTTCCAACACCAAGGTATTCGTGATGAGAGCTTACATACTCATCATTTAACTTAGTTTTTTCCAAAGAAAAGCTCCAAGCGTTATTTTGCTTGTAGTTTTTAAAAAAATCTTTTATGATTTTATAGTAAGAAAATTCGTTATCCTCCAAGCTCACACCAAGGCTTTTTGCTATGTTATCTTTTGTTAAATTTGACTTCATCAAGGGGTAGGTTGTAATTTGCTGTGGGGCTAGATTTTTAGCTATTTCTAAGTCATTTAAAAGCTGAGTTTTGCTTTGTCCTGGAAAGTTAAAGATTAAATCTATGCTAAAAATAGGTAAAATTCCCAAAGCCTTAGAAATTTTTTCTTGCAGTTCTTTAGAAGAGCCAAATTTAGAATATCTTGCTATTTTTTTTAAAATTTCATCATCAAAGCTTTGAATTCCACAGCTTATCCTGTCTATTATGCCCTTAAACATAGTTAATTTTTCAGGCTTTATATGGTTTGGATCACTTTCGCAAGAAATTTCTTTTATGTTAAAAAGTTTTTTGCAAAGCTCAAGCGTTTCTAAAAGCTCTTCTTCATTTATAAGAGTAGTGCCACCACCAACATACATAGAAGTAAAGTCAAAGCCCTTTTCTTTGATGATTTTAATCTCTTCTCTTAGACTTTTAAAATATGCCTTAGCCAAATTTTCATCATAATAATACTTATGAAAGCTACAATACGGACAAAAAGTATGGCAAAATGGTATGTGAGCGTAAAGCATATAAGTTTTATTTTCTACTGGAATTTTTTCTCTTGGCTTTTTTAAAAGTTCTACATTAAAGCCTTCTTTTAAGGAATTTTCCATCTCAGTATGAGAGTATTTTAAAGCTAAATTTTGAAACAAATTCATACAAAACCTAAATATTAAGATAATAAATCGTAACTATACTAATTTTTAGCTAAAATAGTGTTAAATTTTAAGCAAAAAATGCTAAGCTTTTTAAAAAATTATAAAGGAGAAAAAATGGACAAAGCAAAAGTTGCTAGTAATTTAAATGCTTTATTTAAGCAAAGGGATAAATTTTATTCTTATTTTGATGAAAATATCCCTAAAATTCCAAATACTGAAGTTTTTGATTTTAAAAACGCAAAAACTTTAAACACCGAAGAAGTTTATAAGCAGTTTTATCACTATGATTATGCTATAAGAAAGCTTTTGCCAGCTATTTATAAGGCTTACGAGCTTACGGATGAGGACTTAGAAAAAGACTTTTAAAATTTAGAGATTAGTTTTCTAATCTCTAAATGACATATCTATATTTTTAAGATCTTCTTGTATGTTTTTACTCACATTTTCATCCTGCCAAAATCCACCACCAAAGGCTTTTATGAGATTAACCACAGAATTTGCATAAGAGTATTTTGTGTTATTAAAGCTAATTTGTGCGTTTAGCCAGTCATTTCTAGCTTGTAAGTAATCTTGCAAGGACATTTCACCAGTATCATAACGCTCTTTAGCTATTTCATAAATCCTTTTGTAAGATTGCTCGCTAAGCAAGGCATTGTCAAACTGCAAACGCATATTTTTTCTAGCAACTAAGGTATAGCGAATTTCGCTAAAGGCTGTTCTTAGCGTATTTTCGTAATTTACAAAGGCTTCATCCTTGCTTAATTTTGCCAAATTTACATTTTGATAAATTTCACCCCAATGAAAAATAGGCATAGTAAAATTTCCGCCTATATTCCAAGTTTTAGAACTTCCTTTTAAAAGAATGTCTAAATCATCGCTTTCAAAGCCCAAAAGTCCGCTTAAAGAAAAGCTAGGTAAAAACGCAGTTCTAGCCACACCTACAAGGTAGTTTTGACTAGTAAGTCTTTCAAGTGAGGCGCCAATATCAGGGCGTTGCAATAAAATAGTGCTTGAAATTCCACTAGGCAAGGTAAAATCTTTAAGCTTAAAAAGCTCATAATCTTGCCCTTTATAAAGTATATCATCTAAATCATTTGAAGTTAGAATTTTCAAGGATTTAAGATAGTTTTCTTTGTTAAGTTTTGCTTCATTATACTGCAAAGAAATGCTTTGTAAATTTGCTCTTGCTTGAGAAAGTTCATACTCTCCAGTAGCTCCTACTTTAAATTTTTCTTCATTGATATTATAAATTTGTAAGGCTGCTTCATAAGCTTGTTTTAAACTTTCTTCATTTTCATAGGCATTTACTAGATTAAAATAGGTCTGAATAGTGCTTGAAATTATCGAAAGCCTAGCACTTTCATAATCATACTCACTTGCTTTAAAACTAGCTTTTGAAGCCCTGTAAGTGTCGCGGTATTTTCCCCACAAATCAAGCTCATAGCTTAAATTAAGTCCCATTTTAAAGTCATTTGAGTAAGCAAAATTTCCTGTGCGATTGCTTGGAGCATTTATAGAAGTTTTGCCCCTAGTAGCATCAGCGCTTCCATCAAATTTTGGCAACAAATCACTAAGGCTTATGCCAAGGTTTGCACTAGCTTGTTCTAAGTGTATGTAAGCTAGTTTTAAGTCTGTATTATTTTTTAAAGCTAAATTTACAAGTTTATTTAGCTTTTCATCTTCAAATTCCTTCCACCATTCTTTAGAAATGCTTGTATTGTTTTCTTTTTCAAAGTCTAAAAGTCCTAAAGTTTCATTTGCACTATAGTTTGTTTTTGGCATTTTCAAATTCGGACTTAAAGAACAAGCCGAGATAAAAAGGCTTGTTGCTATGCTTATTAATGTTATTTTATTCATATTTTTTACCTCTTTTTTTATCAAGCCACTCATTAAAGCTTTCTAATATGTAGAAAAATAAAGGCACAAAGAAAATAGCCAAGGTAGAAGCAGCTACCATTCCGCCAACTAGACCTGTCCCTAAAGAGTGCTTGGATGCACTTCCAGCTCCTGTTGCAAAAAACAATGGTAAAATTCCAAGCGTAAATGCTAACGATGTCATCACTATAGGGCGGAAGCGTAGTTTTGCTGCACTAATAGCTGCTTCAAATATACTTTTACCTTTTTTAAAGCGTTCTTCCATAGCAAATTCCACTATCAAAATAGCATTTTTAGCACTAAGTCCTATAAGGAGTAAAAGCCCTGTTTGAAAGTATATATCGTTGCTAACGCCTATGTTTATGAAATTTCTAACATAAACGAAAAGCAAAGAGCCAAACACAGCAAAAGGCACAGCAGTAATAACTGCTAAAGGTATAATCCATCTTTCATACTGAGCTGCTAGTATTAAAAAGACAAAAAGCATTCCCAAAGCAAAGGCATAACTTCCCGTGCCCTTGCTATTTACTTCTTGATAAGAAGTTCCACTCCAAGCGATAGAATAATCATCTCCCAAACTTTCCTTAGCCACTTCTGTTACAGCTTCAAGTGCTTGACCTGAGGTAAAACCAGTTGCTGGTTGTCCTTGAATTTGAGCTGCTGGGAAAAGATTAAATCTCTTAACATCATCAGGACCTGAGCTTCTTTGTAAAGTTAAAAAAGAATCAAGCGGCACCATTTTATTATCATTTGAGCGGACGAAAATATTTTTCAAAGACTCTTGAGTATTTCTAAAATCCCCCTTAGCTCTGATATTTACTTGGAAATTTTTTCCTAGCAAAGTAAAATCATTTACATAGTAAGATCCTATGGTTGCATTTATGGTGCTGAAAACATCACTCATATTAAGTTTTAAATGTTTTAGCTTGTCTCTATCTATAATTAACTTATACTGCGGAAAAGTCGTATCAAGCGTGGTTCTAACACCGCTTAATTCTTGTCTTTGGTTTGCTGCTATAACAAATTTATCCACATCTTGTTGAATTTCATTATAGCTTTTACCGCTTTTATTTTGCAAATAAAACTCAAAACCACCCGTTATACTAAGTCCTTGTATAGGAGGTAGGCCTATAAACATACTAAAAGCTTCTCTATTGAAAGCAAATTTTTTATTAAGTTCTCCAACTATGCTTGCTAGACTTACATTTCTATCTTGCCAGTCTTCAAGTGCTATAAACATAGCAGCAGCATTTTCTTTAAGAGAGCTTGTAAAAAGATCAAAGCCTATCATAGCCATAGTATCTTTTATGCCATTTGTTTTTAAAACCTCACTACTCATATAATCAACTTGAGAGATAGTTCTGTGAAGTGATGAAGCCGATGGAAGATTTATAATACTAACCATAAGTCCTTGATCTTCTTCAGGCAGTAAAGCCTCAGGAACATTTTTGTAAAGATATACAATGCCACCAATCATAATTAAAAAAATAAGCACAAAACGAATAGTTCTTTTTAGTATATAAGCAACCCCAGCCCCAAAAACTGAAGTGCTCCAGTCAAAAAATTCGTTAAATTTCTTTACAAATTTAAAAGGCTCTCCTTCGTTTCTTCTTAAAAACAAAGCACACAAGGATGGAGTCAAGCTTAAGGCTACAAAGCCTGAAATTGCAACTGAAATAGCTAGAGTTAGTGCAAACTGCTTTTGAATTTCGCCAACAAAACCAGATATAAAAGAAACAGGTATAAAAACAGCACAAAGAACTAAAACTATAGAAACAACAGGTGAGCTAACTTCTTGCATAGCTTGAATGGCTGCATCTTTTACGCTTATTTTATTGTTTTCATGTAAAATTCTATCTATATTTTCAACTACTATAATAGCATCATCAACGACTATACCAATGGCTAAGATTAAGGCAAAAAGCGTTAGCAAATTTACGCTAAAGCCTAGCAAATAAAGCCCCGCAAAGGTTCCAAGCAAGGACACAGGAACTGCTATCATAGGTATGAGAGTTGAGCGGAAATTTTTTAAGAACATATACATAACGATGATAACCAAAAGCAAGGCTTCACCAAAGGTTTTAAGCACTTCTTTGATTGATTGTTTTACAAATTTTGTAGTATCGTATGGAATTTTATATTCTAAGCCTTCTGGGAAATTTTTTGCTAATTCTTGCATTTTAGCTTCCACTAAACTAGCGGTTGCAATGGCGTTTGCTCCTGATTGTAGATTTATTAAAATAGGCACAGCATCGTTTCCATTTAAACGACCTTGAGAACTGTATTGTTGAGAGCCGATTTCAACTTCTGCTACATCTTTTAAACGCAAGAAAGAGCCATCATCATTTGCTCTTAAGATGATATTTTCAAATTCTTTCGCATTTTGCAATCTTCCTTGCATAGTTATAGAATACACATAAGGAGATTTTTGCGTAACTGGCTCTTCACCTATTTTTCCTGTGGCGTATTGAGCGTTTTGTTCATTTACGGCTGAAATTACATCAGTAGCTGTTACTTCAAATTTATTTAGCAAGTCAGGTTTTAGCCAAATTCTTAAAGAATAGTTACGATTCCCTATAGCAAAAGCATCGCCTACGCCCTTGACCCTTTTTAACTCATCAACTATGTTTAATGTTATGTAATTATATATATCAACAGCACTCATAGAGCCATCGCTTGAATACATAGATATAGCAGCTAACGTATTTGTCGTAGTTTTTCTAACTGTTACACCTAATTTTTTAACAGCATCAGGCATTTTTGCTGTGGCTTCTGTGATTCTGTTATTAACATTGATAGTCGCTTGATCAGGATCAGTTCCTACATCAAAATAAACCGTTAAACTCATAGTTCCTGCTGAACTTGAAGTAGAGTCCATATAAATCATATTTTCAGCACCATTTATAGCATCTTCTATAGGAGAAGCAACTGTTGCTGCTATGGTTTGTGCATCAGCTCCTGTGTAAGTAGCACTTACTCTAACGGTCGGCGGAGTTAGCGATGGATACTGCTCTATTGGTAGGTTAAAAAGGCTAATTAACCCAGCAATAGAAATAATAATAGCCACAACAGAGGCAAAAACTGGTCTTTGTATAAAAAATTTAGAAAACATTATTTCGCTCCAAGATCTACTACTTCAGCACCGGGACGAATTTTTTTGAAATTATCTAAAATCACTTTATCGCCGTCATTTAAGCCCTTGTCAATAACTGCGTATTCGTTGTTTTGATAGCTTATATGAACTGGTGCTTTTGTTACCTTAGAATCTTTCACAAGTAAAACATAAACTTCATTTTGGTCTTGTTTTACTGCTATTTGTGGAATTTTAAAGCCATTTTTTTGAGTAAAACCTTCTGATTTTATACTTGCAAAACTTCCTGGTAAAAGGGTTGAGTTATTATTTTCAAAAATAGCCTTAGCCTTAACACTACCACTAGTTTCATCAATAACTGAGTCTATAAAATAAAGCTTTCCGTCTATATTTTCGCCATTTAAAATCAAACTAGCTTTGATATTTTTTAAGTCCCATTTGCCATCTTTTGAATTTTTAATTATGTTTAATTTGTCAGTATCTGAGATGTAAAAATCAGCATAGATTGGGTTTAAATTTGTGATTCTTACTAGCTGGGTTGAAGAAGCACTTACATAATCTCCAACATTTATCAAAGAATCCCCCAAACTACCATCAAAAGGTGCTTTTATCTCAGTGTAGTTTAAGTCTATTTTCGCATTTGCAAGCTCTGCTCTAGCACTTATTAAACTAGCTTTTGAGCTATTAAAAGTAGCAAGGGCTGCGTCGTATTCTTTTTGAGAAATAGCCTTTTTTTCAAAAAGCGTTTTGCTTCTGTTAAAATCCTTGCTAGCATTGTCAAATTCAGCTCTTGCACTTAGTGCCTTTCCGTAGGCTAAATTCACGCTTTCTTGGAATTTATCTTGCTCTATTATAAAAAGAGTTTGTCCTTTTTTGACAAAATCACCTGCCGTGAAAAGCTTTTTAACTATGGTTCCGCTTACTTGAGGTTTGATTGTGACATCATAATCACTTACTAATTTTGCCGGGTAAGTAAAGCTAAGTGGTAAATCCTCAGCCATAGCAAGCATAGTTTTTACTTGTTGAGGAGGCATAACTACTTGCGTTTTTTCTTCTTTGCTACAAGCTATGAGAAAAAACACGCTTAAAAATAAAACACTTTGTTTGAGTAAGTTCATGGTTTTCCTTAAATTTTGATTTATTTGTAATTTTTATTACAATTTTTAAAATAAAGAGTGATTTTATCTAAAATTTAGTTAATGCTCGGTAAATTATTATAAAT